>Ga0210402_10005734_pt1 | contig 11082 bp, 10 predicted proteins | sample IncBWC7MmetaG_FD_161055 | JGI IMG/M metagenome (GOLD analysis project Ga0210402, IMG submission 161055) | Forest soil microbial communities from Barre Woods Harvard Forest LTER site, Petersham, Massachusetts, United States - Inc-BW-C-7-M | ecosystem: Environmental > Terrestrial > Soil >... | reverse complement strand
GTTCTTCCTGGAAGGCATCACACTCGCCGATGTGGTGACCGGGCGGGTGCTCGGCCGCGCCCTGCCGCTGGCCGGCTTCCCGGAACAGAAGCTGGCAGCCGAGTAGCCCGGGTTGCAAATTTACCTGGACGCCAATGCCACTGAGCCGCTGCGTCCGAAGGCGCGCGCGGCAATGCTGGCCGCCATGACGGGTACCGGCAATCCTTCGTCTGTGCACGGCCCCGGGCGCGCGGCGCGGCGCGTCCTCGAGGATGCGCGGGAGGCGCTGGCCGCTCGGTTTGGCGGGCGCGCTGGGGACCTTGTCTTCACCTCCGGCGGGACCGAGGCCGATGCCCTTGCAATCCACGCCCTCGGCGTGGGCCGCAGGCTGATCATCGGCGCCACCGAGCACGACGCCGTGCGCTCGGCTGCCGGCGAAGCGGGAATTCTGCCGGTGGATGCGAACGGTGTCGTCGACCTGTCGGCGCTGGCAGCGTGGCTCGAAGAAGGGCCTGCGGCGCTGGTCTGCCTGATGCTGGCGAACAACGAAACGGGGACCATCCAGCCGGTTGAGGCGGCGGCCGTCCTGTGCCGCCGCCACGGCGCCTTGCTGCATGTCGATGCCGCTCAGGCGGCCGGACGGATGGCGGTCAGCCTCGCCGGCCTCGGCGCACACAGCGTGGCCGTGTCGTCGCACAAGCTCGGCGGCCCGCAAGGAGCCGGGGCGTTGCTGCTGGCGCCGGAGGTCTCGGCGATCGCGCCACTCATCGCGGGCGGGGGCCAGGAGCGAGGGCGGCGCGGCGGTACCCCACCGTTGCCCGCCATCGCCGGCTTTGCTGCCGCAGCCTCCGTGGCGGGCGACGTTTCCCATCTGGGGCTCCTGCGCGATGCGATCGAGGCGGCGGCAAAGGCGCACGGCGCGGTCGTCTGCGGTGGGGGTGCCACGCGGCTGGCCAATACGACTTGCCTTGCCCTGCCCGGCGTGCGGGCCGATGCCCAGGTGATCGCGCTCGATCTCGACGGGCTTGCGGTGAGTGCCGGGGCTGCCTGCAGCTCCGGCAAGGTGACAACCAGCCACGTCCTGACCGCGATGGGGCTGGGCCCGCTCGCCGGTCAGGCCATCCGCGTCTCGCTGCCCTGGAACGCCACCGGTGACCATGTGGACGCCTTCGCCGCCGCATACCCGCGCATGGCGGATCGGCTGCGCGATGCGCTGGCGTCCCGCGCCGCCTGAACCCACATTGTCCGTATGACCAGTACCGATCCGCCCCCGCGCCCCAACCGCCCGGTCTATCTCGACAACCAGGCGACCACCCGCTGCGATCCGCGGGTCGTCTCGGCGATGCTGCCGTGGTTCACGGAGCACTACGGCAACCCGCACAGCGTCGAGCATGTGATGGGAACCGAAGCCGAGGCCGCGGTGGAGGATGCACGCGGGCGCGTCGCTGCACTGATCGGCGCCGATGCCAAGGAACTCGTGTTCACCTCCGGCGCAACCGAGAGCAACAACATCGCCATCAAGGGCGCGGCCCGCCACGCGCTGCGCTCCGGTAACGAGCGCCGGCGGATCGTGACCGTGGCCACCGAGCACAAATGCGTCCTCGAATCGGTGGGTGATCTTGCCGCGGAGGGCTTCGAGCCGGTCTTTCTTGCCGTCCGTCCCGATGGGCTGCTGGATCCCGATGCGTTGCGTGAGGCGCTGACTGTGCCGTCCCTTCTGGTCAGCGTCATGGCGGTGAACAACGAGATCGGGGTGATACAGGACATTCCGGCGCTGGCCGCGATCGCCAAGCAGGCGGGCGCACTGTTCCATACCGATGTGGCGCAGGCCGTGGGGAAGACCCCGCTGGACGTGACGGGTTGGAAGGTCGATCTGGCCTCGATCAGCGGCCACAAGATCTATGGGCCGAAGGGGGTCGGAGCGCTCTACGTCCGACGCCGGCCACGTGTAAGGCTGGCGCCGCTGTTCTCCGGTGGCGGCCAGGAGCGCGGCCTTCGGTCAGGCACATTGCCCGCGCCGCTGGTCGTCGGGCTTGGCGAGGCATGCCGCGTGGCCCAGGCGGAAATGGCTGAGGAGGCGAAGCGGCTGGCCGCGCTGCGCGAGCGACTGCTGGATCGGCTGCGCGAGGCCCTGCCCGATATTGTGGTCAACGGCAGCGAGCGGGCGCGGATTCCCGGCAACCTGAACCTGACTTTTCCAGGTGCGACGGCCAACGACCTCATGGCGCGCGTGCCGGACCTTTGCGTGTCCACCGGCTCGGCCTGCTCGTCCGCCGCGATCGAGCCGTCCTACGTACTGCGCGCCATCGGCCTTACGGACGATGCGGCCGCGCGCACCTTGCGCATCGGGATGGGACGCTTTACCTCGGCCGCCGACATCGACTATGCGGCGGCGGCGCTGGTCGCGGCGCACGCGGGGGCGCCGGCCCCCAGTGTCGAACGGTTTGCCCAGGCCTGAACGGAATCCATTGCCCAGATGCCGAAGATGACCTTCATCGAGCGCGACGGCACGCGCCGCGAAGTCGAGGCACCGCTCGGGCTCTCGGTGCTGGAGATCGCGCACAAGCATGATGTTGACATCGAGGGCGCATGCGAGGGGTCCCTTGCCTGCTCGACCTGCCACGTGATCGTTGACGCCGCCTGGTTCCGCAAGTTGGCCGAACCGACCGAGGACGAGGAGGACATGCTAGATCTGGCATTCGGGTTGACCGAGACGTCGCGGCTCGGCTGCCAGATCGTCATCACCGAGGCGCTGGACGGGCTGGTGGTGAAGCTGCCCGCGGGCACCCGCAACCTGCTGAACGAATAGCGCCGATGCGCATAGTGGTTGCCATGTCGGGCGGCGTGGACAGCAGCACGGTCGCCGGGCTGCTGCATGAGGCGGGCCACGAGGTGGTCGGCGTCACGCTGCAGCTTTACGATCAGGGTGCGGCGGCTGGGCGCAAGGGAGCCTGCTGCGCCGGGCAGGACATCCATGATGCGCGCCGCGTGGCGGACCACCTCGGCATTCCGCACTATGTAATCGACGCCGAGCAGCGCTTTGCCGATGCGGTGATTGGCGATTTCGCGGCCGGCTACGCGGCGGGCGAAACGCCGGTGCCGTGCGTGCGCTGCAACCAGACGGTGAAGTTCACCGACCTGACGGCGCTGGCCCGCGGGCTCGGAGCGGAGCGTCTGGCGACCGGACATTACGTGCGCCGCATCGACGGCCCGGCCGGTCCGGAACTGCATCGCGCCGTTGACCTTGCCCGCGATCAGAGCTGGTTCCTGTTCGCCACCACGCGGGATCAGCTCAGCTACGCGCTGTTCCCGTTGGGCGTGATGGCGGACAAGGGGGCAGTGCGCGCCGAGGCCGAGCGCCTTGGCCTGCCGGTCGCAGGCAAGCCGGACAGTCAGGACATCTGCTTCGTCACATCTGGCCACTATGCCGATACCGTCCTCCGGCTGCGGCCCGATGCCGGCGAGCCGGGCGAGATCGTCAGCCGGGAAGGACGCGTGTTGGGCCGGCATGACGGCATCGCCCGCTACACCGTGGGGCAGGGCAAGCGGCTCGGTGCTGCTGCCGTGGATCGGGGCAGCCGGCAGGTGGTCGTGGCGCTGGAACCCGGGAAGCGCCGCGTGATCGTGGGCCCGCGCGATGCCGGCACGCGCGACGTCTGCCTACACGAGGTGAATTGGCTGGTGCCGCCGCCAGCCGGGCCGCTGGCCTGCCAGGTCAAGCTGCGCGCACGCGAGTTACCGCAGCCGGCGACGGTAGAGGCGATATCCTGGGGTGCGGCCGTGCGGCTCGATGCAGCGGCGCTGCCGGCGCCGGGGCAGGCATGTGTGTTTTATGAGGGTATGCGTGTGCTGGGAGGCGGCTTCATCCGACGCCCGGACGCAACGGCGGTGGTTGACGCGGTGGGGAACGCGGGGCTATTTCCGCCGCCTCGCGGATCGGATGGCGGCGTAGCTCAGCGGTAGAGCAGGGGAATCATAATCCCTTGGTCGGTGGTTCAAATCCGCCCGCCGCTACCATCGAAATCAATGGGTTAGACGGCGAGGCGGGCACTTCCTGGAAGGTTGGCTGGACCGGGCGGGGCTTCTGCTTGCGGCACGCAAGTCTGGACGGTGGAAACCGTGACCGAGCTTCGTTGCGCTTCCTGATTTGGCCACCCTTGCCCTGTCGGCGGTTCACGGCCGCTCGAGGGAGGACGAGGCGCGCGACATTCCGCGGTTGTCGCTCAATCAGGAGCCGCAGGGGCCAAAGAACCTTGGCATGGCGATCAACGCCCTGTTCAAGCCCTTCGGTGGTTTTGACTTGCCGGAGGTGCCCCGCGAACCGATGCGCGAGCCGCCGACCTTCGACGCATGATCCTTCTCGATACCAACGTCGTCTTCGAGCTGGCGTAGCGTCTGCCAACTGCGGTTCGCCGCGAAGGCGCATGGCGCTGGGGCGATTGCCGCCAATGGTCAACTGTTCGCGTGCACAAACATGAATGCGCTGCCACTGGCGGAATCCGTGCCGAAGCTGACAGATAGCCGGCCGCTGGTCATGTCAGCCTGGGTGAAGCCGGCCAGTGTCAGCGATGCCGTCGGCTTGCCGGTTGCCGTGGCATGCAACGTCAAGCCAGTGAAACCCGCCGCCCCCTGTCCATCGGCAAAAGCGACGCCGAAGTCCTGCGGAGTGACGCCCCAGATCGTTGCAGCATCGCCGGCGTGGAAGCCAACGACGGTGCTCCAAAGATCAGCCGTCGGACCGCGATCATCCACGAAGAAGGTGTCTGCCCCGCTGCCGCCGGTCAGGAAGTTCGAACTGGTGCCACCGTCGAGTACGTTTGTACCGCTGCTCGCCGCGATGGCATCTTCGCCGCCGCCACTGTGGATAAACCAATTGGGTGTCGTGGCGATGATATTCAGGTTGTCGGTGGTGACGTTGATGTATTGCTGCTGCAGATCGCTGACCGGGCCAGTGTAGGGCTGCCCAAATGCCGTCACTGGCTGGCCCGTCGTGACATCTCCGATGACCAGTGGAGGCATACCGCTAAGTTGCTGCTCTGCCGCGTCGGCGATTGCCTGATGGCCGGTCTCGGTCGGATGCAGATGATCCCAGAACAGGAATTGGTCCTGCGCGGCGGCGCCCGTAGCCGCGAGCGTGCCGCTGCTGGCGCTGGTAAAGTTGCCGCTCCACACCGGTGAGGTGACATTCGTCAGCCCAAAGGCCGCCGGATCGGCGACAGCATTGTTGAGCATCTGGAAGGCGTCGACGACATGCACGTTGATCACCGGAATGGTGGCGAGCTGGCTGGTGAGAGCTGTGTTGTACTCTCTGGCAAGCTGCGAGGCCTCGGCGGTGAGCGCGGCCGAGGGCGTGTTACTGCCGTTGACCAGCCCTTGGGTGACGTCTGGCGTCTTGCCAAGATCGGGCACATCGAGCACCAGCAGGTTCATCGCGCCATCCGCGGCGAGCTGCTTTACAAAGGAAATCTCGTTGGCGACGGCGTCGTTCACGTCGGTGGTCTGCTGCTGCGTGGTCAGGCCGGGATTGGCGAGAATATCGAGCACGTCGTTCGACCCGATCGACAGCGTGTAGAGCGCGGTCGCGGATGCGTTCGGCACAGCCGCTTGGAACTGTGTGAATTGCGCCGGCAGCGAGACCGTCTGGATCTGCGGGTCGCCCGCGTTCTGCGGCGTTGTCCCGGTTTCGGCGCCGCCAAAGGCGAAGTCCGTACCCCCGATCAGGCTCGGCTTGAGCGTCCCGAGGCCAAGCGCGATGGAGAGGTTCTGCACCCAGGTCGGCCCGTTGCTGAAGACGTTGCCGCTGATCAGACCATAGTTTTCCTGAAAATAGGGCGGTGACACCGGTTCGGTGGAAAACGTGGCCGTGGTGGTGATCGAAAGGTTGCCGGCGTCGGACAGGCTGTCGCCGAATGCGACGATGCCGCTGAACGCGGGGAGGGATGTGGTCTGGGACATGGCTGAAATCCTGCTTGAAGTCGTTGAAATCCGCGCCGCCTGCCGTTGCAGAGCGGATGGGGAAGGTTCTGTGCACTGGGCGAGAGCGCGGCTGCGCCATGGTCATTGCGGTCTAGCACCTCACAGATGGTTGTGCGGGACAGAACGCCTAAGCAACAATCCGTGTGAACCGCGCCTCGGTCCCGGCAGCAGGGCTTATGATCGAGCCGTATTGGAGCCCGCCAACAGATTTCGCACCGTGCCGTCGTGCCAAGCCCCGCCACGCAAGGTGCGGATGCCCGGGGCGTTGCGGGCGGCTGCAATCGCCGGTGGGTTGTCGCCGCGGCCGCCTCGATCTGTCGCACGATCGGCAACACAGTGGACGCGCAGGCACCTGCCGTAGCCCGGTTCGCCACGGCGCCCATGGTTCGCCCGGACATGCTTCGCCCGCTATGACGGGGGAACGGCAGACCGGAGAGATGGCCATGACGGTGAGAACACAGTTGGAGAGTCAACAGAGCGCCCGGCACGACACCGCGCGGCGAAGATTCCGGCGTGCGCGGGTGCTCGCGCGGACGCGAGGGCGCGCATCGATCCTGGGATTTGACCCGGCTTTCATTGCGATTGGCGGCCGCACGCCAATACTACAGTGCGCTGTCGTCCCCCTTCAGTTCCACCCATCCGGACTGCCAAGCACCGGTTGCTCGGACTCCCTTCGTCCGGCTAGGGTGCGGTCTGGAGTTTGAGAACACAGCATGAACGACCTATTCGACGCGCGCCAAAACAAGAGTGGGCGCAACGGCGCGGACGGCTACTCCGCCAAGGATATCGAGGTCCTGGAAGGGCTGGAACCTGTTCGCCGCCGGCCCGGCATGTATATCGGCGGCACCGACGAGACGGCGCTGCATCATCTGGCTGCGGAAATGCTCGACAACGCGATGGACGAGGCGGTGGCCGGGCATGCGGGCTTCATCGAGGTGACCCTGGAATCGGGCAACTGGCTGACGGTGCGCGATAATGGCCGTGGCATTCCGGTGGACCCGCATCCGAAATTCAAGCATCTCAGTGCGTTGGAAGTGATCATGACCACGCTGCATTCGGGCGGCAAGTTCGGGGGCAAGGCCTACTCCACCTCGGGCGGCCTGCATGGCGTCGGCAGCTCCGTAGTCAACGCACTGTCCGAGGCGATGGAGGTGGAGGTCGCCCGTGATCGTGTGCTGTGGAAGCAGAGCTACGCCCGCGGCAAGCCTACAACGAAGCTGATCAACGCCGGGCCGGTCCACAACCGGCGGGGCACCTCGATCCGTTTCAAGCCGGATCCGAAGGTGTTCGGCGGCGTCGGCTTCAGCCCGGCGCGGCTCTACCGGCTCTGCCGCTCCAAGGCATACCTGTTCCGCGGCGTGCAGATCCGCTGGGCGTGCGATCCGTCCCTGTTGCGCGGCGCAAAGGACGACACACCGGCCGAGGCGGTGCTGCATTTCCCGGGCGGGCTGCGCGACAGCCTGGAGGCAGAGATCGGCGAGACCCCGCGCGTCCTGCCGCAGCTATGGACCGGCGAGGGCGACCTCCCGGCAAGCCCCGATGGCGAGGCCGCCGGCCGGTTGGAATGGGCCGCTGCATGGTTGGAGGAGGGCGAGGGGTTTCTGCACTCCTACTGCAACACGATACCCACCACGCAGGGCGGCACGCACGAGGCGGGCTTCCGTGCCGCGCTGGTGAAGGGCCTGCGTGCCTGGGGCGAGCAGAAGGGGAATCGGCGGGCCGCGCAGGTGGTGGCCGAGGACCTGCTGGGCCCGATGGCGGCCAAGCTCTCGGTGTTCCTGCGCGATCCGCAGTTCCAGGGGCAGACCAAGGAGAAGCTGACCAGTAACGAGGCGGCGCGCCTGGTCGAGACCGCGCTGCGCGACCGCTTCGACCACTGGCTGGCCGGCGACCCCGCGCAGGCCGACAACCTGCTGGCCTTCGTTATCGACCGGGCCGAGGAGCGGCTGCGGCGGCGGGAAAGCAAGGACATTTCCCGGAAATCCGCGACGCGGCGGCTGCGGCTGCCCGGCAAGCTCACCGACTGCACGCGGGAAAATGCCGCGGAAACCGAGATTTTCCTGGTGGAGGGCGATTCCGCCGGCGGCTCGGCCAAGCAGGCGCGCAACCGGGAAACCCAGGCGGTGCTGCCGTTGCGGGGCAAGATCCTCAACGTGGCGAGCGCATCGGCCGACAAGCTGCGGCAGAACCAGGAGCTGAAGGACCTGATCGAGGCGCTTGGCTGCGGCGTCGGCGACCGGTTCGATCGTACGAAGCTGCGTTACGGCCGCGTGATCATCATGACGGACGCGGATGTTGACGGCGCGCATATCGCGTCACTGCTGATCACCTTCTTCTACCGCGAGTTGCCGGAACTGGTTCGGCATGGGCACATCTACCTGGCGCAGCCGCCGCTGTATCGCCTGACCCAGGGCGCGAAGTCGGTCTACGCGATGAACGACGCGGATCGCGAGACGAAGACGAAGCAAGAATTCAAGGCGGGCGCGAAGGTTGAGGTGAGCCGATTCAAGGGCTTGGGGGAGATGCCTCCGTCGCAGCTCAAGGAGACCACGATGGACCCGGCGAAGCGGACGCTGCTGAAGGTGGTGGCGCTGGCGGAGGACCGGGCCAAGACGAATGTTCTGGTGGAAAGTTTGATGGGACGGCGGCCGGAGCTGCGGTTCGCGTTCATCCAGGAGCGGGCAAGGACGGTGGAAGAGGTGGATGTGTGACGTCAGGACATGCTGAACTTGGCTGATAACATCCGGCTATTTTGGTTGACAACATCTCAAGATTTCTGATAGTTGTTCGGTCGCAGCAATTCATGGATTGCACGAATGCCTCACGCCGCCCTCGTGACCCTTACGGCAAGGCCGCTTGAGTGGATTCTGGGCGATGGGGGTTCACGTGACTGGCGTCTGGATGCGGAACGCGCGCGTCAGTGCGAATATCTCGTCTGCACGCAGAATCGGCACAACGCCGACTTCGGGGCGCCGACTGCACCGCACGGCGCGGCGTTCCTGATCGGCCGCATTTCCGATGTGGTCCAGTCGCCCGAGCGGCATGATCGCTGGCTGATAAAGATCAGGGAATACATCGAGTGTAACCTGCCGAACATCTGGGGAAAGTCCGGGCATTTACGCTATCCTGTTTGGTATACGACCCTTGAGGAACTCGGCATCGACCTCGGCGCACTCCCACCATTTCGGCCCATGCCGCCACCCTGTGGTGCCGGCGGCATGAGTGACAGGGCTCCCGCACCCGTCATTGCGCCACCCAACTGGACGCAAACGAGCGCGCCCGCTGTAAATCCTGCGGCGGATCGGCAGGTACGTCCGCAGTCCGCTGGCGGCCAGGATGCGTGGCGCCGGATGGACGCGATTTTGGATCAGCTCGACCGAGTTCCTGACCTGCCGGCACCGTCGGATCCCCTTGATTGGGACGAGTACGGCCTGCCGAGATGATCGCGGTGGATACCTCGGCGATCGTTGCTATCATACTGAATGAACCGGAGCGTGCGGCGTTCCGGAACGCCATTCAGCGTGTGGGTAAGGCACTGATCAGCACCGTCTCGGTCATCGAGGTCAAGATGGTCGTCCATGGGCGGCGAGGGGCCCGTGCCGTGGTTTTCGTGGAGGATATCCTCAATCTCCCCATGTTCGAGATTGTCCCTCCTGGCGTGGCCGACATGCACGCGGCTTACGGCGCCTTCATCGCCTTCGGCAAGGGCAGCGGCCATCCGGCCCGGCTGAATTTCGGCGATGTGTTCTCGTACGCCTTGGCGAAGGTGCGGAATCTGCCATTGCTATACAAAGGCAACGACTTCGCCGAGACAGATATCCAGCCGGCGGTGGCAGCGTCCGCATGAGACGCAGCTTTACCAGATCGTCCAAACCCCATGCTGCGCGAAAACCGCATCATCGGTGATGATCGTCAGGTCATGGCGGATCGCAGTGGAGATCAGCATGCGGTCCAACGGGTCCTTGTGCAGCGGCGGTAGGCGGTTGGCTTGCTCTGCCTCATTCCAGGCAAGCGGTCGCGCTGTGAAACCCTGTGCCCGCAACAGCAGGCTCAGCGAGGGAAAATCCCCCAAGACGGCAGGCAGCTTGCCCTGTGCGACCTTGCGGGTAATCTCCCACACTGTGATCGGCGAGACCTACACGTCGCCACCGCGCATGAACGGTGCCGCATTCGGCATCTGGCGCTCAGGGTCCTCGGCGGCGAGGAAGACAATCAGCGCACAGGCATCGGCGAGATCACCCGTGGTCACTCCCAGCCTTCTTCGGCCAATTCGGCATCAGCGAGTGGTGCGAACAGAGCCGGATCGTAGACAAAGTCCTGCCAACCCGGCGCAGTATGCAGGACCCCGGGACTGCGAGCTTGCGGCTTCGTTATGCGAACAAGCTTCGCGATCGGCTGGCCGTTGCGGGCGATCGTGACCTCCTCGCCATGCTCCACCTCTGCAAGGAGCGCGGACAGGGTGCTCTTCGCCTCGTGCTCGTTGACGGTCTTCATGACTAACTGCCCTTGGCTAACTCAGGACTGATCTGCGATCTCGCGGACTGTTCATCAACCACGAGGCCGCGACAGACGCGCCCAGCCGCGTGCGACGCCGAGCAGGACCACTCCGGCCGGCAGAAGGGCGGCGAGGCGGAACGTCCCGGCGAAACCGTCGAGAAACGCGCCCGCCGCCCCGCCGCCAACGGCCAGCGAACGGCCCTGGAGGGTCTGGAAAACCAGCATCAGCAGCGTCGCGCCGGTCACAGTGCCGATCGTTCGCGTCATCATCACAAGGCTTCCGGCAACACCGCGGTCAGCGCGCGGGATGGCGTTTGTGACGATATCGAAGTACGCCACCTGGAACAGACCGACGCCGAAACCCTGCAGCAGCATCGCCCCGGCTAACACCGGGATGTTCGGTTCGGGCTCTGCGGTGCCGATCAGGACCTGTCCCGTCGCCATGGCGCCGGCCCCGATCACCGCGAGCAGGCGCGGCGGTATCCGGGATGCAAGCCGCGCGGCAAGCGGAGCAGCCAGCGCCGTGCCGGCCGGCGATGCGGCGAGCAGCAGGCCGGTCGCGTGCGCCGACAATCCGCCGAAGCGGCTGAGATAGAACGGCACCAGCAGCAGTACCGAGAATCCCGCCAG
>Ga0210402_10005733_pt1 | contig 11083 bp, 11 predicted proteins | sample IncBWC7MmetaG_FD_161055 | JGI IMG/M metagenome (GOLD analysis project Ga0210402, IMG submission 161055) | Forest soil microbial communities from Barre Woods Harvard Forest LTER site, Petersham, Massachusetts, United States - Inc-BW-C-7-M | ecosystem: Environmental > Terrestrial > Soil >... | reverse complement strand
AGCAGGAGCAGAAGCCCACTCCGGAGCCGCAAAACCAGCCGCAGCCACAACAACCACAATCGCAACCGCAGCAGAACTAAGCGAGCGGCACAACGCACAGAAGGCCCGGCTCATCGCCGGGCCTTTTACTTTTCACATGAGAGATGGAACACTAACCCCGCAAAGAAAGGGCAATCCCGAATGGCCACTTCTCTCGCAGCTCCTCCGCGTCCTCGTGCACTGCCAACCATATTCGGCGGAGGACTCCTGGCTGGCCTCCTCGACGGACTTGACGCGATCCTTTACTACCGTCTGAAAGCGAGCGTTTCCGCCGGTAGAATCTTCCATTACATCGCCAGCGGCCTCATCGGCATCCGCGCGTCGATTCAATTGGGCGGGCTCGGCGTCTTCCTCGGAGTCATCCTGCACTTCACCGTCGCCGTCGGCGGCGCCGTCGTTTATTACCTCGTAGCACTGAGGGCGCCCATCCTGATCCGCCGCCCACTTCTATCCGGGCCAATCTTCGGCCTCGGACTCTACGCCTTCATGAACTATGTCGTAATCCCGCTCTCCGCCGTCCCGAAGCCTCCACACCCCGTCTTCTCGTGGATCGACTTTGCCAGCGGAATCTTCGCCCACGTCGTTCTCATCGGAATCCCCATCGCCCTGTTTGCGCAGCGTTCAGCACATCGTGTCTCCTGAACCTTCCCCATTTGTCATCCCGACCAAGGCGCAGCGAGGTGGAGAGCCTGCCCTGAGCTTATCGAAGGGGACCTGCAGTTGCTTTGCCTGCGGTTCGATTCCAAAACAACCGGTCAAGCCTCCAAAGTCATCGAGCCGATTGTAAACTACACATACCTATACGTTTATGGCAAAAATTAAATTGGCGTAGTATTTCGTGAAATTTGGTATTCCTGGATATTCCTGGATATAGGAAGAAAAAGCCCGCACACAGGTGCGGCTTTTTAGTTTTTCCGGGGGAGACACTTCTGTTGTCTGTGCCGTAACTGCCTATAAAAAGAGGAATTTACAAAAAGTACGGGTCGGGCTACCGTTCCGCCACTTGCTCTAGCAATTCGTAGAACCCAGGGAACGAATCCAGCCCCTGCTTCCTCCACGGAATAATTGAGCTAAATACAGTAGAAACAGTAACTTATCGATGACTACAACGTAAGTGCCTGTAGAAAGAGGAGTTTACGAAAACTTTGGGGAGGGGACTACCGTTCCGCTACCTGATCCAGCAATTCGTAAAACTCGGGGAATGAGATCGCAGCCGACTCCGCGCCCTGAATGACCGTATCGCCCGAAGCCCTCAGCGCAGCCACCGAGAAAGCCATTGCAATGCGATGATCGCCACCCGAGTTGATCTCGGCTCCATGCAGCTGCTGACCGCCGGGAACATCGAGCCCATCCTCGAACTCCTCAACCTCGGCGCCCATAGCGCGCAGGTTGTTGGCAACCAGCGCAATGCGGTCCGATTCCTTGACGCGCAGCTCCTTGGCATCGCGGATGCGAATGCCGCTCTGCGTATAGGGAGCAATCGCCGCCAGCACCGGCAGCTCGTCGATCAGCTGTGCCGAGAGCGCCCCCGAGATCGTGGTTCCGTTTAGTCCCTTCGTCGGAGCATTCACCTGCACCGTCCCAACCAGCTCGCCGTTCTTCTCCTCAAGGTTGAGAACGCCGATATGGGCACCGAGTGCCGTCAGAACATCCAGCAGCGTAGCCCGAGTAGGATTCAGCCCTAGCGAATCAAAGACGAGATTCGAGCCCGGAAATAGTGCAGCAGCACAAAGAAAGAAGGCAGCCGAAGAGATATCGCCAGGAACAGCAGCCTCAATCGCCGTCAGTTGTTGCCCGCCCACAATGCTTACTGAATCGGTAGAGCGATCGACATGAGTGCCAAAGGCCCGCAGCGCCAGCTCGCCATGATCCCGAGTACGAACCGATTCGCGCACCATCGTGGTCCCCTCAGCCTGCAGCCCGGCAAAGAGCACCGCAGTCTTCACCTGCGCGCTCGGAACAGGCGTCGAATAGTCGATTGCCGTGAGCTTGTCGCCCCGAATCGTAACCGGAGCATGCCCGTCCGTCAGCGCAATCTCCGCGCCCATCTGCGAGATGGGCTTGCGCACGCGCTCCATCGGACGCCGGCTCAGAGATGCATCACCAATGAGCGTGTATGTATGCGGCGTAGCCGCCAGCAATCCGGTGAGCATACGCATGGTGGAACCAGAGTTGCCGCAATCGAGAGGAGCATCAGACGCCTTAAGTTCGCCCGAGCCAACAACCTCGATGATTCCATCGTCGCGCCGGGTTACAGTCGCGCCTAGCGTGGCAGCGCAGCCCAGGCTGCTGGCGCAATCGGCGCCAGTCGAGAAATTGGTTAATTTTGTAGTCCCGCTGGCAAGGGCGCTCAACAGCGCATAGCGATGCGAGATGCTCTTATCGCCGGGCAGTCGAAGACTGCCAAGAATGTTGCGTGCAGGCGTAACAATGCGTTCCGTTTTCGTCTCAAGCATTTCTATTTATCGTACCGGAAGTTGAGTGCAGAGGAGCTATTCACTCAATGAGTTGTCATCCTGAGCGGAGCGAAGGATCTGTTTTTTTTGGCAGCCGCAGAAAAGGTGTAATCAATTCACAAGACACGCAGTACAACCACAGTCTCATCATCAAAGCGCTCGATGCCTTTCTGAAACTTCCCAACCTCATTAAAAATGGCCTCGGCAATCTTTGAAGCAGACTTGTGCTGATGCTTCCTGACAACAGCCTTCAACCGGTCTTCCCCGAACATATCCCCCTCGTCATTCTGTGCATCGGCAATGCCATCCGAAAAGAAGATCAGCGAATCGCCGGGCTGCGTCGACAGCGTGAACTCCTCATACTTCACATCAGGAAACATCCCCAGCGGAAACCCTTCCGCCTTGACCGTCTCCACCTCGCCTTCGCGGCAGAAAAGCGGCTGAACCGAACCGGCATTCGCGATCTGCAGCGTCTGATTCTCGTCATTCCACACGGAGTAGAGCATGGTCACGTACTGCGAATCAACGCGCCGCTCCTGCAGGGAATCGTTGAGCGCCTTTAACATCTCGGAAGGCGAGAGATGGGCCGAAGCCTCCGAGCGCATAATGCCGCTTACCAGCGCCGCATACAGCGCCGCCGGAGCAGCTTTGCCACTCACATCGCCCAGCACAATCGCCGTGCGGTTTGCATCGTACGGAACAAAATCGTACAGGTCACCGCCAAGCGTTCGCGCCGGCAAGAAGCGCGCGGCAAACTCCGCTCGCGTGTGTTTGGGTTTGAACGGAGGCAGCAGTCGCAGCTGTACCTCGCGCGCCATCGCAAGGTCGCTCTCGAGCCTCTGCTCCTGCTGCGCCACGCGCTGGTAAAGACGCGCATTTTCGATTGAGATGGCAATCTGTGCGGCCAGCGTTGCTAACGCCCGCTCGTGGTCCTCGTTGAAGAAGTGCGCGCGCGTGTGCTCGATATCGAGAATGCCGATGACCTTGCCCTTATAGATAAGCGGCATAGTCATCTCCGAGCGCGTCTCGGGATTGAACATGCGATAGCGCGGGTCTTTCCGCACATCGGGTACATGGATCAGTCGCCGCTCCGCAATCGCAACGCCCACCAATCCGGCGTTGAGCGGAAGCTTTTCGTCGGGGTAGAAGCGCTCTCCAAAACGCAGCGCAAAGCGATTCTCAAGCACCTGCTCGCGCTCGTTCACTATCCAGACGGAAAACATCTGGTAGTCGATAATTCGTCTCAGCAGGGTGCTAATGCGCTCCAGCAGTGAGTCCAGATCGAGGATCGATGTGAACTCGCGGCTGATCTCGTTCATCACCTGCAGCGTCTGCGCCTGCCGCGAAACGCGCGTGTAGAGCCGCGCATTCTCAATGGCCTGCCCAATGCGCGAAGCGGTGAGCTTCAGCAGGTGAAGGTGTTCGGGCTGAAAGTAATTCGGCTGTTCTGACTGAATATCAATGACGCCAATCACGCGATTCTTGACGATCAGCGGCACTGCCAGCTCCGAGCGAACATGAGGATTGACGTTGATATAGTTTTCCGCCTTGCTGACGTCGTTCACCAGCACGGCCTCGCGCGTCTGGGCCGCCTGTCCGACAATTCCTTTGCCCATGCGGATACGGATGCGCTCAGCCTCCGGCGTATGGCCGATCTGGAAACGCATCCGCAGATCGCTGGTGCGGTCGTTGAGCAGCATGATGGCAAAAATGCGGTAGTCGATGACCGCGCGAACAAGGTCGGCCGTGCGTTGCAGCAGTGTCTGGAGATCAAGTGTCGTATTCAGCGCATCGGCCAGCCGGACGAGGAATTCCGTCTGCAGCGGTTCAACGCGCACCTGTACCTGCGGTGCGGCCGCATGGGAAGTCGGCCGATAGTCGCCCTCAAAGTCGGGGCCCGTATCGCGGCTCTGCGGGACCTCGGGTCCGGCGCGCTCCACTGGAGCTATGTTCTTGGTTACCGCTCGCTCTTGCTCTTTGGTCACACAACTCCTGTCAGGCCCATTGGACACACGAAGAGAGAACGAGCCATGATATCGCGGCGCGCCGTCCTTTGTGTTGATAGCGTTGGGTACCGAAGATGATTCCTGATATGGTCAGCTCTGCTGCAGTTCGCGCAGAATGTTAACCGAAGCGCTCGCTCCAATGCGGTTCGCGCCAGCTTCAAGCATTGCCCGAGTGTCAGCCAGCGAACGTATTCCGCCTGAGGCTTTGACGCCGCTCCGCGAGCCAGCGACGCCGCGCAGCAAAGCAACATCTGCAGGCGTTGCTCCGCTGGTCGAGAAGCCGGTGCTGGTCTTCAGGAAGTCCGCACCTGCGGCAATTGCGAGTTCCGATGCACGCAGTTTCTCCTCGACGTTCAGCAGGCAAGCTTCAAGTATCACTTTAACTATGGCTCCAGCTTCGTGCGCTATTTCCACGACACCGCGAATATCCTGCTCCACGCGGTCGTTCATGCCCGACTTCAGCATCCCGATATTGATTACCATATCGAGATCGTGCGCGCCCAGCTTCACTAGCTCTACGGCTTCTTCGCGCTTCGAGACGGAAAGCGAAGCGCCCAGCGGGAATCCCAACACCGTGCCCACTGGAACACCGCTCCCCGCAAGCACCGCGTACGCCGTGCTCACCCATGTAGGATTCACCATGGCGCAGGCGAACCGGTATTCCGCAGCCTCTTCGCAGAGCCTGATAACCTGCTCGCGCGTGGCTTCAGCTTTCAAAAGTGTGTGGTCGAATACTGCTGCCAGTGCCTCGCTGCTTGAAAGGGCCTGCTGGCTTAAGGCAACGGCATCAAACGATCCGTTGTCTCTCTCTATTTCTTCAATTGTGACTGCTTTGGTCGTCATGAGGGTACTCCACGCATGCCTACTCCGGATAATCGGGAGGCATGAGACAGATATCAGGCAAGTTGCGAAAACGCTCGGCATAATCCATGCCGTAGCCAAGGACAAACTGATTCGGGATCTTGAAGCCGACATAATCGGCCTCTATTTTCACCATGCGGCGCGAAGGCTTGTCGAGCAGCGCGGCAATCCGCAGAGAGCGGGGCTTATGCTGCTGAAACAGCTTATGCAGGAAATCGAGTGTGAGGCCGGTATCGAGTATATCTTCCACCACGATGACGTGCTTGCCTTCAATGGGCTGGTCAACATCTTTGATGAGCTTTACGGCCCCGCTGGTTTTCTGCCCCTTGCCGTAGCTCGAAACCGCAACAAAATCAAATGTGCAATCGATGCTGATGTTGCGCGCCAGGTCAGAAAGAAAAATCGCCGCGCCCTTCAGCACGCCCAGCAGCACAATGCTTTGGCCGGCGTAGTCGCGGTCGATCTGCTTGCCAATTTCGGCTACCCGGTCAGTAATTTGTTGCCGGCTGAAGAGAACTTTGAGGGCAGGGGAGATAGCATGCGTACTCATCACGTAATAGCATATCTCCAAATACGGCCGACGGTTGTGGAACCTGCAGACGTGGAGGCTCTATACTCGAAAGGGTAAGCCGTTCATGTATCCCTTTATTCATATTGGCCGTTTTTCTGTAGGGACCTTTGGAATTCTGCTCTGGCTGGCAGCAGTCAGTGCCTGCTGGGTTCTCTATCGCAACTTCCGTCGCTGGAATATCGACGCTGACGCAATCGGAATCGTTGCCATCTCTACTGTTGCGGGCGTAGTCGGTGCAAAGCTGTGGCATGTTTTTGAAACTCCGCAATTGTTGATGCAGGATCCTGCCGGACTTCTGCTTGACCGCGCCGGCTTCGCCTGGTTTGGCGGCCTTATCGCTGGAATCCTCGCATTGCTGTGGCAGAGTCGCGGCGCAGGCCTGAGCAGGCTCGGCATGCTGGACCTCGCCGCTCCGGCCGCAGCCGTTGGCTATGGCGTAGGACGCCTCGGCTGCCTCATTTCCGGCGATGGCGATTACGGCATTCCCACCAGCCTTCCCTGGGGAATGAGTTTCCCTAACGGTCTCGTGCCGACGATGCAGCGCGTACACCCAACACCGATCTACGAACTAATCGCAGCGCTCATCATTGGTTGGATTCTATGGGTCCGCAGCAAGCCGGAAAACCCAAGGTCGGCCGGAGAGATTACCGGTGAATACCTCGTCCTGAGCGGCTTCGCGCGTTTCCTCGTAGAGTTCATTCGCATCAACCCAAAACTCTATTGGGGTATGAGCAACGCTCAGGTCGCCGCTGTCGGCTCTGTCCTTGCAGGAATTGCCCTTGTCTTGTGGGCTCGCCGCACGCGCAAAGATGTAGTGTTGCCGCAACCAGTCGTCGTCGAATCCGCCAAGTAGCACAGCCAACCCTAGGCCCTTGCAGGTAAGCGGCTTGCCATCATACTCTTGCTGGCATGTCTTGGTTGCTTTGAAAGCTGCGTTCAAGAGGACTGGTTCATGGCGAGAGCGAAGTCGACACCCGGTACGAATGGCAAAAAACCACACATAGCGAAATTCGAACCTGTAGGCCTATATCGATTCGGCGCCCCTAGTCCTGAAAAGGTAATTGATCTGGGGAGAGCGATTGAGCCCTGGCAGCAGAGACGCGAACTCGGACAGGAGATGCGCAAACGCCTTCCGCGAGAAATGCATGCCGGCTGGACTCCTCCGAAAAACAGGCTAGCCCTCTCGACCTCCCAGCTCAAAGCAACCGCGGACGTCAGGCCCACCTCGTGCCATTGCGCATGGGACGCATGGCCGCTTCTCCCTTTGGATTCCTGCGCGGATCGGCGGTCGTCATGGCTTCGGATCTTTCGACGACCCCCATTACCGGCGTTCCCGTAATCATGGATGGCGATGCGCACATCAACAACTTCGGTTTCTTCGGTACGCCACAGCGCGACCTCGTATTTGATTTAAACGATTTCGACGAAAACGGTGATCGGTCCCTGGGAATATGACCTGAAGCGCCTGACGGCGAGCGTCAATGTCGCGGGCCGCGAAAATGGCTTGAATGCGCGCGAGCGCAGAGCAGCGGTCCTGCGCTGTGTGCAGGGATATCGAGGCAATCTGGATCGCCTGCAAAGTATGGGCATTCTAGATGTCTGGTATCTGCACGCCTACCCGGGAAGAAAGATGGACGCGAAGACCGAGGCCATCATCAGGAAATCAGTTGAGAAAGCAATGGGTGCCACCAACGCGGCATTGCTCGGTAAAGTGGCTGCGCGCGACGTGACCGGTAGCTGGCACCTTAAGGATGATCCGCCCATTCTCACTCCGGTTGACAAGGAGACGCGCGATGCAGTCATTGAAAGGTTTAAAGCATACGCGCAGACGTTGAGTCCGGAGCGGCCGCTTCCTGCTGGGCCGTTATCACGTCGTCGATGTCGGACACCATGTTGTAGGAGTCGGCAGCGTTGGCACGCGGGCTTATCTGGCCCTTCTGATGGGCAATAACGATCAGGACTCGTTGTTCCTTCAGGTCAAGGAAGCCACGGTGCCTGCCCATGCGCCATACGTGCCGCCGCGACCGCTCGAATTAGCCAACGAGGGCATGAGGGTCGTAATGGGCCAGCGAGCGCTGCAAGCTTCGAGCGACATCTTCCTCGGATGGACCAGCATTCATGGACGCCCGTTTTATGTCAGGCAAATGAAAAATATGAAGGGTGGTATTCCCACTGAATGGCTGAGCGGCGAGTCGTTCAACTTCGTTGCATGGGCCTGCGGTAGTATCCTCGCGCGCGCGCTCGCACCAGCGAACCGGCAGTCATTGCTGGCTACTGCGGCAATTCAAAGGTACTTGATGAGGCTCTCGTCGGCTGGGCCCAAGCTTACGGCGACCAGAATGAGGCCGACCACGCAACGCTGGTAAAAGCCATCAAGAGTGGAAAGGTAAAGGCGCAAACAGACGGCATAGCTGAATGAGCAAGTAAAAAAGTCGTCATTCTGAGAAGGGAGCCTATCCGCGTACAGCCGCCCGAATCCTCGGCAATCCCGCGACCGCCGCTTGCAACTCCTCATTCTTCGCAATCAGCGCAAGCAGCTGCCGGGTAATTTCATCGTCGGACTCGACATTGTGGCGCAGGCTCACCGGATAGCGCACCACTGCCTCAAGTCCCGTATCGGAAAGCTGCAGCTGGGCCCTGGGCTTCAGCGGAGTAAAAGGCACTTCAAAACGCTGCTCGATGCTGCGCTGCTGGCGGTCGAGCACCGGCTGATATTTCTCATAGATGCTCCGGATGACCTGCATCATCGTGTCTTCAACCAGTTTGTGATTGCCCGAGGGTCGGACCGCAATTGAAATTTCGTGCCAGCTAAAATCCGTCCCTGGAACCTGCCGGTACATCGGCGTTGTCGGCTGAAACAGCACCGCATTTGCAAATGCCACGACCCGCCCAGTTGGTTGCAGGTCGATACCTGTACCTGCCAGCTCCAGCATATAAAAGCGAACGAAGCCGACATCCACCACGTCGCCCGTCACGCCAGCAATGGTAATGCGGTCGCCTACGCGAATGCCATAGCGCCCGATGAGAAAGAAGTATGCCGCTACCGAAAGAAGAATGGTCTGGAGCCCAACAGCGATGCCGGCCGTGAGGAAGCCCGCAAATGTAGCCAGCGCGCTGAATTCAGTAACAAAGCTGAAGATGACGACGAGTCCGATGAGAAAGCCGATGACGAAGCGGCGAACCAGTAGAAACTGCCGTCGGCGCCTTGTGTCGGCGATATAGCGAAACGTCATCCGCTTCCACAGATCGGAGACCAGCAGCAGGAATCCCAGCACTCCCACGATGACCGCGACACGGATCAATATGCTGCGCAGTACCAGGCCGTATTCGTGCCTGATCGAGGTTCGCCAGTCCGTGAGATTTGCCTTGCTTTCATCCAGCGCTGTCGCTTCATGGCTCAGTGGCACGGCGACCGCCGCGAGTTGGTCGAACTTACCTGCCAGTGTGTCGAAATCCTGTTTCGTGGGTACCGATTGGCCGGGTTGCGGATTGTCTGCGGCAGCGGTCAAGGCATTTCCCTGATCGGTGGTCGCTATCATTTGCTCTCGCAGTGGAGCGCGTATGCTGTTGACCAACTCCTGTAGCTGAGCAGTTTCAAGCGTGAGATTTTCAATCTCACGGAGAGTTACCGCCTGGTCGTATAGCCTGCGAAGCTGGCCGATCAGTCCGGTCGGATTGCTCAGATTCTGTGTGGGACCCGAGGGTGCGGCGGGTTGATTCTTAGTGTCGAAGATTTCCGGCAGCGAGCTTTTCAGTTGCGCAATGCTGGCGTCAAATCCGTTCGGATTCTGCTGCTCTGGAGAGTTCTTTCCAGTCTTAGTGCTTTTCTGATCTGAAATCTTCATAAATTGGCTGAGCGAATTCAGCATGGCATTCCCCAGATCGAGTTCGCCCTGCATGCGATCTCTTTGGTCTATCAGCACTTGTATATTGCTGCGCGGAGCGGAAGCAATTTTGTCGTTTAGTTGATTGATCTGCGTCTGCAGTTGTGCATTGCGGGTGGTTATGTCCTGAAGCCGCTTAATCAGCCTCTGGTGTGACGTTGCCACTGCTGCGTGTACGTCTTCACTGGGAAGAAGTGGGGCGGTTTTTTCCGCCGAAGCAAATGCAGAACTGACCACCTCGCTCGCGAGTCTGGTGGAATTCGCCTGATACAACGCATCGGTGGGCAGACCTACCGGCTGTATCTGCGTCTTCACCTTGCGGTACCAGGTGATAACGCTGTTGAGATGATGCAGTGTCCGCTGTTCATCAAGCGGCGTAGCGGCAGGCTTTTGCTCCTGCGCACCGATCCCTGCAGGCCAGCCGGGAAATATGGCGATCAAACATACAGCCAGCACGCAAGCGCGAAGATACGGGGGAGGTGACAATCGCATTACCTTTCATTCTAGGCTGATGGAGGCCCACCCTCGAGTGCGATTCTCAACGTCTTCGTTGACAACTCCAGGCGCGATTTCTGCATCGCAGGCAAACGCATTTCTTCTGTCAAATACATACCGCCATTTCTGAGGCAATTGCTTCTTAATTGGATAACAAGTTGAAAAAGAACGGTAAGGAGCAAGTATGAAAGGTACGACCCGCAAGCAAACAACTGTAATTCTCGCCGCCATCGTTTTGCTGGCCGCAGGCTGCTCATCCAAAACAAAGCCGACCGATCAAAACTTTATGGCAGGACTAAATGCGTATTACGCGAACCACAACGACTGCCTTTTCCCCAGCGCATTGCGATTTCCCTATGAAGTGAGCCCCGGTCCAAACGCAAAAGTAGAGAAGCAGCGCATGGATGCGCTAATGAATGCGGGCTTGATGAAGGTTACAGAGGACAAAAGCATTCACGTCGACGTCTATGCTCTGACAGCCGCAGGTGAACGCGCAGGCGGCCGCTTTTGCTACGGCCACCGCCAGGTAACCGGCATCGATAGCTTCACACCGCCTGTGAAAAACGCCAGTGGACTCCTCGAATCGCACGTCTCTTACCACTACAGGATGATGGATGTCCCTGTCTGGGTGAAGACCGACGAGATGCAGAAAGCATTTCCAGAGATGGCAAAAGCGCTCGCAGGCGAATCCACCGGCGAAACCACTCTCGCAAACGCCGGTGTAGGCTGGCAGGTTCCGGGCTAAAAGGACTGGGGTAGGAGAGGGCTGGC
>Ga0210402_10005732_pt1 | contig 11083 bp, 8 predicted proteins | sample IncBWC7MmetaG_FD_161055 | JGI IMG/M metagenome (GOLD analysis project Ga0210402, IMG submission 161055) | Forest soil microbial communities from Barre Woods Harvard Forest LTER site, Petersham, Massachusetts, United States - Inc-BW-C-7-M | ecosystem: Environmental > Terrestrial > Soil >... | reverse complement strand
TCCCCGCGACAAAGAAACCCAGAAGATGCTCGGCGAACTCAGCCAGGACGAAATCCGCTTCCTCGCCGAAATCAAAAAGTACAGCACCACCCTCTCCGAAGGCGACAAGCGCCTCGTCCTGGCCATGATCCGCAAAATGGCCACCCTGCTCCCCGCCCAAGCTGCCGCCCAAGCCAAAAAGCCAATCCTCCGCCGCCCCTCGCTGTAATAGTAAACGACTCCAATTCTAGGTTTATGTAGGGCCCGCCTTCCGAGGCGGGCCGTTCTTTTTTTTTGAGTGCGGAAGCCCAGCTTCCGCTTTTACGATTGCCGCTCTTGCGACCAACTCACCGGACCACCAAATCCCGCTCACACATTCCGATCCCGCAACGCCTGCAACGCCTCCGGCAACGCGGTCCCCGGCCCACCATTCCCACCTGCCCCATCTTTCCCGTCCTCTTCCAACTTATCCCCTTCGCCCGGCGCCAAAAACAAATTCGTCTCCACCGCATGCTGCTTTGTATAAAGCTCGTAATACCGCCCATGCGCGGCATAGAGCGACTCATGGGTCCCGCGCTCCAAAATCTCACCCGTCTGAACGACCAAAATCTGCTCGGCCCGTCGAATCGTAGACAACCGGTGCGCGATCACAAACGTAGTCCGCCCACGCATCAAGTAGCGCAGCCCTTCCTGAATCAGCGCCTCCGACTCCGAATCCAGGCTCGACGTAGCCTCATCCAGAATCAAAATCCGCGGGTCCGCCAGAATCGCCCGGGCAATCGACACACGCTGCTTCTGCCCCCCGGATAGCTTCACGCCGCGTTCGCCCACCACAGTGTCGTACTTTTTCTCGTAATTCTCCGCAAACTCATCCACGCGCGCGATCCGGCAGGCCTCCATGATCTCCGTTTCGGTCGCACCCGGCCGCGCATAGGAAACGTTCTCGCGAATCGACCCGTCGAAAAGAAAAGTCTCCTGCAGCACCACGCCAAGCTGCGTCCGGTACGAGCTGAGCTTCACGGTCGAAAGGTCCACGCCGTCCACAAGAATGCGTCCCTGCGTCGGCGTGTAAAACGCCGAAACCAGCCCGATAATCGTGGATTTACCCGACCCCGATGGCCCAACCAGCGCCGTCACCGTGCCAGGCTCCGACACAAAACTCACGCCATGCAGCACTTCCTTGTTTGCCTCGTACGAAAAGTGCACGTCCTCAAATTCCATCCGGCCGGTGATGCGCTCCAACGAAACGCGCCGCCGCGGGTCCTGATCTTCCTTCGCTTCGTTCAGGATTTCGCGCGTGCGCTCCAGTCCGGTAATCGCTTCGGTAAGCTGCGTCCCAATCGCCACGATCTGAAATACCGGCGCAATCAACATGGCCAGAAAAGCCGAATAAGAGAAAAACATGCCAATGGTCATTTGGCCGGCAATGATTCTCCGCGCGCTCAAGTACATCACCACCGCGCTCACCAGCCCCATCAGCATCGCGCCCGAAAGGCTCATAATCGAAGTCGCCGTCAAAGTCTTAAGCACGTTGTCCAGCAGCCGCTGCACCCCGCCTGCGAACACGCTCTCCTCGTGCTCTTCCGCGTGGTAGCCCTTTACCACGCGCACGCCGCCAAGCGATTCGGTAAGCCGTCCTGTGACTTCGGCATTAATTTTGGGCCGAGCCCGAAAGATCGGGCGAATTGTCGAGAAAGCCTTGTTGAGGAACAGCGCAAAAACAATCAACACCCCAAAGGCGACCAGCGTCATTACCGCGTTGATATAGAGCAGCACTCCCAGAGCAAGCACCGCGGTCATCAGTCCGCCAACAAACTCCACCAGGCCCGTGCCGATCAGGTTCCGCACGCCTTCGACGTCGCTCATGATCCGCGAAACCAGCGCGCCAGTTTTGTTCGCGTCGTAAAAACTTACCGAAAGCCGCCCAATATGAGCCTGCACCTGCTTCCTTAAATCCGTGATCATCCGCTGCGCCGATTTCGAGAGAAGTTGTGTCAGCGCAAAAGAAGAGAGCCCCTGAATCAAAGTCGCCGCAATAACCGTCAGCACAAGCGGAAGCAGCAGCCTCTGCTGGCGTTTCCCGATCACGTCGTCTACCAGATATTTTATCGAACCAGGCAGGACAAGCCCTACGACCCGGTTGATAGCCATCAGCGCGAACCCAAGAAGTAAAATCCCCCGTCGCGGATGGATCAGCGCCCAGATCTCAGGCAGCGAACTCCAATTCACCTTCTTCTTCGCCTTCTTGGGAGCCGCGTCGGTCTTTGCGGGTAAAACAGTAGCCGTGGTAGCCATGGGAGATTGGGTCACCTTGCGAGAATACTCCGTTCGATGCCCCAATGGGGAATTCGAGTACGAGCCGCCGGTGACCAATGCCTGTGGCTTACAACCGTCGCGGATAAGATATTTTGCGGAATCGTCAGGAAGGAGCGTAGTGGCCGATCTTCAGATCGGCCACTACGTTTGAATGCGAGCTTTCCAATTGGGTCAGCCTTGGCTTTCCCCAAACTGGCACGCCCGCCTGTTAGCTCTTGGTGTCAACGATTACCGGTTGATTGAGGCGAAACTCCAAACGAGTCTCCGGCCTCAAGTGGATGTCCTTCTTCCCGGTGAAATACGCCACCGCGGTCCCGGCTCCAGCACCAATCGGGCCGCCGATGAGTGCTCCCTTGCCGCCAGCCGCTGCGGCGCCGATCAAAGCGCCTCCGCCAGCGCCGCCCCCAATCCACGCCCAGTTGCGCTTCTTGTGGTCGCCGCCTCGACGGTAAGAACTCGACGTTCTCAGATCATAGGTCTTACCGTTCAGCTGCATGGACTCCAGCGCAAGCTGCAGGTGCGCCCGGCCCATCAATCTGCCGGAGGGACGCGCATCCACAACCAGGCCTTCCACAGGCGTGCCTTGCGGAATTACGGTTTTGTCGTTGAGGACCACCGGCTCGGAAATCGTAGCCTCGAAGTGATCCCCGGGCCGATTCTGGTTGCTGGAGATTCCCTGATCCAATGTCACATGGATCGGCGTCTCCTCGGGCACCGTAATCGGAATGGTCCTGGGGTGAGTCGCAAGCGTGACCGCAGCGGTAATAATCCCCGCCGACAGCAGCACAATCGCGCTGCCCAGCAAGATATTTCGTTTAGGTCCAAGCATGAAATCCTCCCGGCCGTTCTAAGCCGCAGGGAGTTCGCCAAACTGGCATCTCCTAAACGATTGAAATTAAATAGGTAATGTTTGGAACCGCCTCCAATAGCAGGAAAGAACTCTAGCGACCAAGAACTTTTGCAGTACCGGGACTCCTGGCACCCCACTTATTGCCGGTAGAAGATTATTTCGCCGGCGAGACGACCCCGACTTTGTCCACACCGCTGCAAGCGATATAAACGCGTCCGTCAGACGTCGCCGCCATATTGCGGACGACGCCTCCGCCGGAGGGAATGTTGGCGCGCGCAAAAGTTTGCGTCTTTGGATTGAACTGCACAATCGTGTTCGGATGCACGCCGGACTCGCTGTACCACACCATCCCATCCGGAGTGATCGCGATTCCGTAAGGATTCGCCTCCGCCCCTCCCGGCGAAGAGAAGAGCTTCACGGCTCCCGTCGAAGTGTTCAGCATGCCCAGGTGCCCGCTTTTGAAATCCGTGAAGTAGACTGTGTCATCGGCAGCGATGGCCAACCGGCGCGGCCGCACGCCCTCGGGAAGCACGTACTCCTTGATCGCGAAAGCCTGCGGATCAATCGACGCCATCTTGTTGCTGCCCAGTTCGCAGAAAACCGGCACGCCCTTGCTGTTGATTTGAATTCCATACGGCAGCGCAGCCTCCGTGGGGACTTGCTTCAGCTCGATCTTCCCGCTCTTCGGATCGAGTCGGCCCACCATGTTCCCGCCCTGCACGGTAAACCACAAAATTCCACGCGCGTCGAACACCGCCGTGTGCGGATCGTCCGCTTTCTCAGCCGGCATTTTGTATTGCGTCACCTTGCCCGTGCGCGGGTCGAGCTTCCCGATGTACCCGGCAAAATTGGCGGTGAACCAGATGTTGCCGTCTTTGTCTGCCACCAATCCATGCGGGCCGGAGTTCTTATCGGTGGCGAGCGGATATTCCTTGAACTCGCCGGTCTTTGGATCAAGCCGCCCGATCTTGTTCACCATCTGCTCGGTGAACCACAGCGCGCCGTCCGCTCCCACCGCCGGATCGTGCGGGTGCGCGCCCTTGGTCGGCACAGACCACTCCTGAATATTGACTTTGAGCTCGCTCACATCCGCGGACGTGTTCACGGAGCGATGGTTCGGCAGGGCTACTGCGGCAATGGTTCCCATGCATACGAGGCAAAGCAGCGCGAAGGTTCGTTTGGTCATGACGTTCCCTCCTTGATATGGATATGGACGTTCCGCTGGACCGGTCGGATTCAAGCTTACGACAACGGATTGGGGCTGCGCGAGTGTATGGCGCAATGCACAGACGGATGCCATAATGTTTCCTCAGTTTTTACCGGGTTGAAGAGCCGCCAATTGCACCCCGCCTGGCGTTTGAAGACCTGAGAACTCTGTGGAATTGGAGTAGCGGTATGCCTGCCACACAACTGAATCTAATAGGAAGCAAAGAGCTCATCGCGCTCGAAGAGACCTACGGCGCTCACAATTATCACCCGCTCGATGTGGTGATTGAGCGCGGCGAAGGCGCGTGGGTGTTCGACGTGGAAGGGAAGCGCTACCTGGATTGCCTGGCCGCGTATTCGGCGGTCAATCAAGGACATTGCCATCCGAAACTGCTGGAAACGCTGGTGGAGCAGGCGCGCAAGGTGACGCTGACTTCCCGCGCATTCCGCAACGCCCAGTTGCCACTTCTCTACAAGGAATTGCACGAGCTGACAGGCATGGACATGGCCCTGCCGATGAATTCCGGCGCGGAAGCCGTCGAAACAGCCATAAAAGCGGCCCGCAAGTGGGGCTACACGAAAAAGGGAATTCCCGACGGCCAAGCGGAAATCATCGTTTGCGAAGGGAACTTTCACGGCCGCACGATCAGCGTCGTGAGTTTCTCGACCGAAGAGCAATATAAAAAGGGTTTCGGCCCGTTCACGCCTGGCTTTCGTGTTATTCCGTTTGGCGATGCGCAAGCGTTGCGCGCGGCCATCACGCCGAATACCTGCGGCTTTCTGCTGGAACCAATCCAGGGAGAGGCCGGCATCATTATTCCTCCGGATGGGTTTTTGCGCGAAGCGGCGGAAATTTGCCGCGAAAACCGAGTGCTGCTGATGGCCGACGAGATTCAGTCAGGGCTAGGCCGCACGGGCAAGATGTTCGCCTGCATGCATGAAGGCGTTCAGCCCGACGTGCTGATCATCGGCAAAGCATTGGCCGGGGGATTTTATCCCGTCTCGGCGGTGCTGGCGTCGAAGGAAATTCTCGGCGTCTTTCAGCCCGGCGATCACGGCAGCACGTTCGGCGGCAATCCACTGGCCAGCGCGCTCGCAAGAACTGCATTGCGCATTCTGGTCGAAGAAAAGCTGGTGGAGCGCTCCGCGGAGTTGGGCGCTTACTTCCTGCAGAAGTTACAGACGCTGCGCAGCACGGTCGTCCGAGAAATTCGCGGCCGCGGCCTGTGGATCGCAATCGAATTGAATCGGGATGCGCGGCCCTATTGCGAAGCGTTGAAGGAAGAGGGAATCCTCTGCAAGGAAACGAACGAAACGATCATCCGCATCGCCCCGCCCCTCGTAATCGAACGCGAAGAAATCGACTGGGCGTTCGACCGCATCGCCAAAGTCCTCCGTTAACGAGCCACGCGGCTTCTTCCTATGTAGCGGCCCCGACCCGGTTGGGGGCGCCTTACCTCACACGTTGGCAGTCGCCTTCTTGCTCCGGAATTGAAGCAATTTCTTCACCTCTGCAATGACGCAGGGACACCCCTAAATCACCGGTGTCCCTGCATTTGTTGTTTCGGGTTGGCGCGCAGCCCTATCCGGCTGCTTTTTTGGAAAGCAGGACCGGACGATACCGGCTGCGGATCTGCAGTTGATCGTGGCGGTTCCTGTTTTCTTCGTCCGTGAAGGCGGCGTCGCGCTCATCACGCGGGTTCTTGTTAAGATTCGCTTTCGCTTGCGCGGTGATAAACGATCCGTCCGGCTGCTTCTGGTGCCAGCGGCCATCCTGGGGATCGAGCCAGGAAATATAGCAGCCCGCGGGAACTTCCAGCGCGGCGTGCAACTGGTTGAGGAAGTCGAAGGAAGTGCCGGCGGGGGCATTCAGGTCATAGAAATCGGGCGTGATGAAGTCCGAGACCGAGACACCGTTGATCTGGTAGGCGAAGACTTCGACGGGATCGCCCACTTCCTCGAGATATTGGACTTGATGTCCGTCCGAGGCCGGGTCAATGTCTTTGTCGCTGATGAGTTTCTTTCCGAGAGGATCCACCAACATCTCGAGCAATTCGTGGCTGGCGGTGATGCTCCAGTCCGTGCCCGCCTGAATTTCGGCGAACGGTTTTCCGTTTTTGTCCAGGTGAACGCCGAGGCCGGCACTAGATTGATCGAGTATGCGCATCGGCCAGGCGGCCGCCGGAACGGAGTGATTGCGATCGATAGCCTGGACGAGCGCGTGCACTCCCCAGATTGGGGTGAAGTCGCGATCCAACTGCGTTTGTAGAGATTGTGCGACGGTATCGAGTTGAGCCAAGGTGAGATTCAGTTTGGATTGATCCTGAAGAACAACATGTCTGGTTTTCAAGGGGGACCTCCTTGCGAGGCGAAGCCTCGGAGTGAATTAGAGCGCGACGATACGCCGTTGTATTATCGAAAGCAATACCAAGAATAGTTATAGTTTGCAAAACGAAGCGAATTTCCAAAATGGGACGTAACATCCCGGCGAGTAATGCGTGTGGTACAGAAAAGAAAGCAGATGCACCAATTTGGGTAATGCGGCAAACGTTTCCGGCTAATCCGCCGCGGGAACGGCTCGCCGCAGTTTTGGCGTGGGCTTTTCGAAATTCAGCACGCTGGAGACGAACTGGCTGAGCGTGCCGCCGAGATGCCCCAGGACGCGCTGCTTCAGCGAGGTGTAGTCCTGCGTTCCGCAAAAGAGATCGCTGAGCAGTTGCCGAAATACTGCGTTGCGCTGCAGAAATTGCACCATGCGCGTCGTGACCGAGCAGCCGAGGAACGACCCGCGATAAAACCGGCGCACAATGCGCGCGGCAAATTCGAGTTCCAGCGAAAACGAAGCGCGCACGCGCGAAGGATACAACTCGGGGCAGCCTTCCGCGATCGAACGCCCCAGCAGTTCGCCCGAGCGCATCGCGTAAAAGAGCCCTTCTCCCGTCAACGGGTCCACCCACGCCGCGGCGTCGCCGCACATCGCCCAATTCCTGCCAATCACCGCTCGGTCGGAAAGCGTGCGCTCCTGTGGCGAAGGCAAAACATGGCTGTAAAATTTTGCATTTTCCGTCGCGAATTTTTCTGCCGAAGCGAACTGGTGCAGGTGCGACCTAAGCTCATTGCTGGTGTGCGAAGCCATGCTGCCGCAAATCCCCAGCGAAATGTGGTCCGCCCGGGGAAACGACCAGATGTAGCCTTCGAACTCCGGCAGAAACTTGATAATGATCTCCTCCGCGGTTTGCGGAACGAAGTAGCCCTGTGTCATTTCCAGCTCATCGGCGGAAAGCGGACGCGTGCCGGGCAGCATCTGGTTGCGCGCCCCTGATGCGAGCACGATGAAATCCACGGTGCGCCATTCCCCCTCGACGCAGTACCGCGGCCTGTCCGTGGATGTGTCGATCTGCTGCACGCGGCGTTGATGCACTTCGCAACCCGCCTCGCGGGCGCGGTCCAGCAAAAATCCGTTCAGCACCCGCCTCGAATAGATAACGATGGGATGCTTCAGGTCCAGATTGGCGCGCTGGTTCTCCGCGCTGATAATTTCCACGTTGCGGATTAATTTCTTGGGGTGGGGATTGTCCAGCAAAAAGGGAAAGTGTTCGGTGGCTTTGTAGGTCAGCCCGCCGCCACAGGGCTTTTCCCACGCCATGTGCTCGTCAAAAATATTCACGGAGTTCCCCGCACGCGCGAGTTGTTCCCCGCACATGGCGCCCGAAGGTCCGCCACCGATGATGACAACGTCAGCCATTTGTGCGTGTTAGGTGAACTATCTTCGCGCCTCCGGCGCAGGCGGGACAGTGCAAATTGCTGGGTGGCCGGCGGCTCCTAGGACAGGGGAAAGAGCACCAGGCAAAAGCCCGCTAAAAGTATAGCACCGAAGACCGCGGCGGCCGTGGCAGAAGCGGTCCGCTGCCGTACCAATCGTGCACCTAGGCGCGAGAAAAGAAAAAAGAGGGCGAAATAGGGCAGGAGAAGCACGACGAGAATCTGGCCGGTATGCAGAATGAAGGTTCCGAAGACGAGCACGAGCCACGCGAGCAGGATAGCCAGGTAGTCAATCAGCAGGCGTTTGCGGGGTTCGCCGACAGGGCCGAAGAGAATTTCCAGCGCGTAAAGAAAGACAAAAGCGGCGAGGAAAAAGAGGGGAAAGCGCGCCCATCGCTGCAGGGTGAGCCAGGCGCTGCTTGCCGTTAGGTCGAACCATCCCGTGACAAGCAGATGCAGGAGCAGGGCCCCCACGGCCGCACCCAATATAGCGCCGGGCTTCGCCGCAAACTTCTTGAGGGCGAGTTTGGGGTGCAGCAACACCAGAATCGCCCCAGCCAGGAGAAAGAAACTGGCCAGATAGCCGCCCTCAAACAGCCCCAGCACGCGCAAGGGAATGAAGTGACGCAGCAGGAAAAGCACGGCGAACGAAACGAGAATCACCTCGAGGAGAAATCGAAGCGTTCCGGGCGCTTGCGAATCGGCCGGTGCTTCTTTGTCCGCAAGCGTCGCCAGTTCTCGCAGAAACGGCCCTGAGAGAAGCAGGATGCCCAGAAAGCCGAGCAGGCTTCCTCCCAAATAGAGCAGGCTCGGCAGGCGAGCCGGATTCGGGATGTTCAACACCCGGGCGGCCCACGCTTGCGACATCCGCGCCGCACCGGGAGAGAACAAGACACTCACGTGCGATTGCCCCGGCAGCGCATGAAACTGAATGGTCGGGTCGGTATTGCCCGCCACCAGGTCCGCGGCATTTGCGGCCAATCCCCGCGGTTCAAATTGTCCGGCAGTGATCAACGTGTTCGGCAGGATCTGAGGCAAATTCTGGTACAGCAATTTTTCCGGGGACACGCCATGCTTCGCTTGCATGGGCGCGGGTGAAAAAGCGATGACTCCGGCAGGACGGAACTCAGGTGCAAGTCGCAGGGCGATGGCTCCTCCCATCGAGTGCCCGGCGAGAATGGTGCGATCCGGGACGATCAGGCCGCGTGCCGACAATCCGCGGAGCAGCGACCGTCCGCAGTCCTCCGCATTTTGTGCGGAGAATGGACCGGGCGTGCGGCCGTGCCCGGGAAGGTCCGGGACGTACACCGTCAGGCCCAACTCCGCAAAGCTGCGCGCCAAATACCTCATGATGTATTTGTTCGCGGCCAGACCGTGAAACAGCACGACGGCCCCCGAATTCGCCTGCGCCGGCGCCTCGCGTTTTTGAATGATGGTCATGTCCGCGCGGCAGGCGCCCGCAACCGCGTTCACGCGCTTTTCCACGTAGCCCTGCGCTCCCGCGTAGGTCCACAGCGCCCCCACAATCAAAAGGGCAATACCGGCTAGTGCTTGCCAGATCGGTTTGCGCTTCATGGGCGCAGCTTGCCGGGCCAGCGGCGTTCCGGAGCGGCATGATAGAATTGGATTTCACACGGATTGGCGTTGACGCCTTCAGAAGCAAGCATGGAGACCCTTTGCACCCCGCAGTTTTAACGCTTGAAGAACTCATTTTGCAGTTTGGCCCGGGGAAACGCAACGGGAGGCGCGTGGTTTTCACAAACGGGTGCTACGATCTGCTGCATCCCGGACACATCAAATTACTGGAAGCGGCCCGCGCCTATGGAGACGTCTTAATCGTCGGCCTGAATAGCGACGATAGCGTCCGCGCGTTGAAGGGCGCCGGCCGCCCGGTGATTCCGCAGCAAGAGCGCGCCGAGATTCTCGCGAGCCTCGAATGTGTGGACGCGGTCGTGGTCTTCGATGAGTTGACCCCGCAGAAAACCGTGGCGGCACTGCTGCCCGATATTTTGGTAAAGGGCGGCGACTGGCCGGGGAACCAGATCGTGGGGCGCGAAGAAGTGGAAGCGGCCGGGGGGAGAGTGGTGTTGATCGACGTCGTCGAAGGCTATTCGACAACCGAAATTCTGCGAAAGATTCGCGCGTAATTGAACACTTTATTTATGGCGGTAGCGGGTAACATGACAGGGGAATCGCCTGCGCCGTAGTTAGAGTTTTGCAAGAAGCATGATACTGCCCGCGGTTCGAGAACGATTGGAGCGTCTGCTACGCCACCCCTCCTTGGATGGCGTGTTGGGAGAGCTACGCGCGGGCGCAGGACTCGTAGGCCTTTCCGGGCTGCAGGACGTCGCCAAAGCTCTCTGCGCGGCTTACTTCACCCATGAATTGCGGCGTCCCGCATTTTTTCTCACCAAAAGCAATCGCCGCGCCGAGGAACTCGCGGAAAGTGTCCGCTTCTTCGGCCAAATTTTCCCAGGCGTAACCGGTGGCGTGGCGGTCCTCCCCGCGTTCGACAACCTGCCCTGGGACTCGCAAGCACCGCACGCGGACATTCTGGAGCGGCGCGCGGCCACGCTCTACCGGCTGGCGAACGGCGAAGTCTCTCTTGTAATTGCGCCAATGGCGGCCGCGCTGTGGCGGTATCAGGATCCGTATGTCTATCTGACCCTGGCGCAAATCCTTGCGAAAGATTCAGAAGTTTCCCACGAAGCCCTCATCAAACATCTCGGCAGCATCGGCTACGCGCGCACGGAAATGGTGGACCTGCCCGGCCAGTTTGCCGTCCGCGGCGGCATCATCGACGTTTTTTCTCCGGAAGCCTTTCGGCCCGTGCGCATTGAACTCCTGGGAGACACGGTGGAGTCGGTCCGCGAATTCGATCCGCGCACCCAACGATCCGTCGCGCCCGTAAACAAGACCACGATTCTGCCGCTGACGGAATGGACTGTGCCTGTGCCGGGAAGCAGAGAA
>Ga0210402_10005731_pt1 | contig 11084 bp, 10 predicted proteins | sample IncBWC7MmetaG_FD_161055 | JGI IMG/M metagenome (GOLD analysis project Ga0210402, IMG submission 161055) | Forest soil microbial communities from Barre Woods Harvard Forest LTER site, Petersham, Massachusetts, United States - Inc-BW-C-7-M | ecosystem: Environmental > Terrestrial > Soil >... | reverse complement strand
ATTGCCTCGTCGCTTCGCTCCTCGCAAGGGCAGCGGCTTCTTGTGTTGCAGCAATCATGGGGGGATCGCCATGAGCCTCAGTCTCGACGGCGTCCGCGTGCTCGAATTGGCGCGCTACCAGGCAGGTCCGCGCGGCGGCATGATCATGTCCGATCTAGGCGCCGAGGTCATCAAGATCGAACGGCCGGGTGGCGAGGAGACACGCAGGCATGCGCCGATGGTGCGGGGCCAGAGCATCTATTTCACCGTTTACAATCGTGGCAAGAAGAGCATCTGCCTGGACCTGCGGAATCCGCGCGGCAAGGAGATTTTTTCCGAACTGGTCAAGACCGCCGACATTGTGCTCGAGAATTTTCGCCAGGGCACGATGAAAGCGATGGGCTTCGAGTATGAGCGACTGCGCGAATTGAATCGCGGCATCATCCTGGTTTCCGTCTCCGGCTTTGGCCAGTACGGTCCCTATATCGATCGCCCGGCATTCGATCCGCTCGGCCAGGCGATGAGCGGCCTGATGTCGCTGACCGGCAAGCCGGTCGGCCAGCCGCTTGGTACTGCTTCGTCGGTCGTTGACCGCTATACCGCGCTGCACGCGACAATCGGCGCGCTCGCCGCGCTGCGCCACCGCGACCGGACCGGCGAGGGCCAGATGGTCGATGTCTGCCTTTTGGATTCCGCGCTGACCATGGTGGAGATCCCGACATCGTACTACCTCGCAACCGGCGAGGAAGGTGGCGAGGCAGGCCGGCCGCCGTATCGTGCGAAGGACGGATACGTGGTGATCTCGGCGGGAGGGCGCGAGATGGCAGCTCGACTGTCCCAACTTGTTTCAGGTGGAATTTCCAGCAGCGGCGAACCGATTACCGCGGGCCAGGGCGGCGGAGATGCCCGCAAGGCGCTGGAGGCATGGTGCGCCGATCGGCCGGTGGAGACGATCTGCTCGGCGCTGATGGAGATCGGCGTGCCGGTGGCGCCGGTGCGCACGATCCCCGAGGTCGCGAAGGACCCGCACCTGTGGGAGCGCGAGATGCTGGTGAAGATGGAGGACGCCGTCGCCGGCGAACTCTACGTGCCCGGCGTGACCGTCAAGATGTCGCACACCCCAGGCCGGGTGGGCCCGGTGCCAACACCGGGACAGCACACCGACGAAGTGCTCGGACGGCTGCTGGGCTACGACCGCGATACACTCGGCGCGCTGCGACAGACCGGCGTGATCGCATGAGCGCGACGGTCGCGATCATCGGTGCGGGCATCGGCGGCATCTACCTTGTTGCCGAGTTGGGCATCGCCGGCCACAAACTGCGACTGCACGATCTCGACGACATGCGGCTTGCCGATATCCGCGCGCATGGTGGTCTGGACGTGGAGGGTGAGCCTGGCGGGTTCGCCGCGGTCGAGCATGCAACGACGGACCTGCGCACCGCGGTGGACGACGCCGATGTTATTATCGTGGTGACGGGCGGCAATGCGCAGGCGACGGTGGCTCGCTTGCTTGCTCCGCTGTTGCGTGACGGCCAGCTGATTCTGCTGATCCAGGGCAACACCGGCGGATCGCTGATCGTGCGTCGCGCGCTGGACGATGCGGGTTGCCGAGCGGATGTCGATGTCGCCGAGATGGACAACTATCCGTATTCCTGCTGGCGGCTCGCTCCGACGCGAATACGTCCTATCGTGAAGAAGCGCTGGCTGCAGATCGCGGCATTTCCTGGCCGGCGCATCACGGCGATCTTCCCGCGCCTGTCGTCATTGTTCCCGCATGCGGTCGCCGCGCCAACCGTCGTGCACACCGGCTTCACCAATGCGAACGCGATGCTGCACGTGGCCAACTGTGTCGCCAACGCGGGCAAGATCGATCGAGGCGAGGCCTACAAATTCTACGCCGAGGGGGTGACGCCATCTGTCGCGCGGCTGTACGAGGCGATCAACGCCGAGCGCGTGGCGGTGGCGTCGTCCTTGGGGGCGTCGGTGCCGACGCTGGAAGACTGGTTCGAGCGCGTTTACGGCGTGCGCAGCGCGACTTTGGTCGAGACCTGCCAACTGCTCTCCACCAATAGCGACGGACCGTATCAGGCCACCGGAACACCAAAGACTTTCGACCACAAATATATCACCGAGGACGTGCCGGTTGGCTTGATGCCGATGAGTGCGCTCGGTGCCGCATCCGGTGTCGCGACGCCGGCGATCGATGCGCTGATTACGTTGGTCCGCGCGATCACCGGCCGGGACTTCGCTACCGAGGCGCGCACACTGGAACGCATGGGCCTTGCTGGAATGAATGCGCCACAGATCAGGCGTGCCGTAGAGACAGGATTTGCATAGATGCTGTTCAGTTGTCTGCCACCCGACGCCCGTATCCCTGGCCGCTTCCCGGGCCCGCCGCATGCGCGCGGCAAGCACTTCACCGTCGATATCCATTGCCACGTGCTGACCGAATCAGCCGAGGCGATGTTCCGCGCCGCCGGCCAGGTGGAACACCGTCCGCGCGACGTGTTCGCCAATCCGCGCACGCGCGAGGTCAACAGGGAGCAGGCGCGTCGGACGCGCATCCAGTTCACCTCTGTTGAAAAGCGCCTCGCCGACATGGACGTGATGGGGATCGACATCCAGGCACTCACGCCCGCACCGAACCAAACCTACTACGACACGCCGCCCGACCTCGGCATCGCCACAGCACGCGCGATCAACGACAACATCGCCGACATCGTCGCCCGCCATCCGGACCGTTTTGTCGGTTTGGGCACGGTGCCGTTCCAGGCGCCCGAACCGGCGGTGGCCGAACTCGAACGGCTGCACCGATCGCTCGGGCTGCGCGGGATCGAGATCGCCACCAACGTCGCCGGCGAGGATCTGTCGGCCGACCGCTTCCGGCCGATCTTCGCAAAAGCGGAAGAACTCAGGCTGACGATCTTCATGCACCCCACCGGCTTCACCGAGGCTCGCCGCTTCGCCGATCACTACTTCACCAATGTGATCGGCAATCCGCTCGATACCACGGTGGCCGTGCATCACCTGATCTTCGGCGGCGTGCTGGAAGAATGCCCGAACCTGAAGCTGGTGCTCGCACATGGCGGCGGATACCTGCCCGCCTATTCGGGCCGCATCGACCACGCCGCCAGCGCGCGTCCCGATTGCTGCGAGCAGATCCGCGCGATGCCGACAGACTACCTCAAGCGGCTTTACTTCGATGCGTTGGTCTATACGCATCCTCAGTTGGAATATCTCGTGCGTCAGTATGGTGTCGACCATGTCCTGATGGGGACGGACTATCCAGCCGACATGGGCGAGGTCGATCCGATCGGCTTCATCGAAGGCGCGCCCGGATTAAGTGCGGAAGAGCGCGCGGCAATCCTGGGCCTGAATGCAGCGCGGCTGCTGGATATCGCAGTTCCGGCGGCAACACGATAAGCGAGCGCCGCGTGTATGACGTCGCGGCGTGCTCATCGCAATGCTACCGTGCCAGGGCCTGGCTGCGTACCAGCCTCGCGTAGAGACCGTCCTGACCCAGCAAGACGGCATGCGTGCCCCGTTCCACCGCCCGGCCATCGCTCATGACCACCACAAGGTCCGCGTCGCGCACGGTGGAAAGCCGATGGGCGATGACGATCGTGGTCCGCCCCTGTCTGAGATGGGCGAGCGCGACCTGAACGGCGGCCTCGCTTTCGGTATCAAGCGCGCTGGTTGCCTCATCGAGTAGCAAAATGCGTGGGTTGCGCAGCAGCGCGCGGGCCAGCGCCACACGCTGGCGCTGACCGCCGGATAGCCGCTGACCGCCTGGGCCGACTCGCGTGGCATAGCCGTGGGGCAACGCCGCGATGAACGCCGCCGCCGCCGCGGCGTCGGCGGCGGCCTCGATCTCGGCATCCGTGGCGCCCGGGCGGCCCATGCGGATATTCGCGGCGATCGTGTCGTCGAACAGCAGCGCGTCCTGCGCGACATAGGCGATGGCATCGCGCAGGCTGGCCAGCGTGACGCGGCGCAGATCGGCGCCATCGATGCGCACTGCGCCTCCCGTTGCGTCATGCAGCCGAGGGATCAGTGCTAGCGCGGTGGACTTGCCCGCCCCGGACGGCCCGACCAGCGCAACGGTGGTCCCAGGGCTCGCCTCGAAGCTGAGTCCTGCCAGGCCGGTGCGACCGTCCGGATAGACAAACTGCACATCGTCGAACGCGACGTGGCCGCGCCCCGGCGGCAGTGCCACCGCATCCGGCGCATCGGCGATGCTCGGCCGTTCGTCCACAACGGCGAACACCCGCACCAAGCCGGCGAGGCCCTCCTGCAACGCGGCATTCAGTGAGCCCAGCGCACGCAACGGACGCGACGCGATCAGCAGCGCGGCGACAAATCCCGTGAAGTTGCCGATCGTCTGCGAGCTGATCGCGGCTCGCCAGCCGGCGAAGCCGATCACCGCCGCGACCGCGGCACCGCCCAGCACCTCCAACACCGGATCGACGCGGGCACGGCCCTTGGTCATGCGCATCAGCGCGCGATACAGCTGGGTGAACGCGTCCTCGGCCCGCCCCGTCTCCGCCGCCTCCAATCTATAGGCGCGCACCGTCCGCGCCTGGGCGAAGCTCTCGTTCAGCATCGCGGCCGTCTCGCCCAGGCGTTCCTGCATGCCCCCCGAGGCGCGGCGGATGCGCTTGCCGATGCGCTGGATCGGCAGCGCAGCCAGCGGGTAAAGCGCCGCCGCGATCACGCTCAGCAGCCAGTCGAGATAAAGCATGGACGCAACCAGCCCGATCACCGTAACGGCGTCGGCGATGCCGTTGACCGTTCGGGTCAGTGCGTCGCGGATGATCGTCGCATCGGTGGTGAAGCGGGCGGCAAGCTGTGCGGGCGCCTCACGCTCCAGTTGCGCCAGGTCGGCCCGCGCCAGATGGGCGAACATGCGGCCCTGCAGCTCGCGGATCACCAGCAGCACGACCTGCTGCACCTGGACATTCTGGAAATACTGTGCTGCGGCCTTGATTGTGGTGATGGCCACGACCAGCGCGGGCACCTGATACAGGATGCGCCGATCGCGGTCGGTGAACATCTGGAACGCGTGATCGATCACGACCGGATAGAGCGCAGTGGTGCCCGCCATAATTGCGGTCAGGACCAGCACCAGCAGCAGGCGGGGCTTGTGGTGGCTGATATGCTCGCGCCACAGCCTTCCGAGCAGAACGCGCGAAGTTTCGCGCTTCGCCAACAGGTCGAGGCGGGGCGTGGTCGCGTCCATCGCCCGCGTTTATCAGCCGTGGGGTAGCTGGTCCAACACGTGGGTCGGAGGCACCGGGTCGGTAACAAACAGCTAGTCATCCCAGCCGAATAGATCGTCATACCCACCGAATAGATTGTCATCCCCGCGAAAGCGGGGACCCAGGAGCCGCAGCCGAATTCGGTTACCCGCGCACCCGCCGCGCCAACTCGGCCCGGCAAGCATCCGGCATGGCAGTGCAGCCGCCCTCAAGCCACCACCGCCGCACCTCACGCAGCAGGGTCCCGACGCGCGGTCCCTCGGCCACGCCGAGCGCCAGCACGTCGCGCCCTACCAGCGGAAACACCGGGCGAGGCAAAGCGGCCAGCCGCGCACGCAAAGCCGCCCATTCCGGTGCTCCGCCTCCTGCGAGCCAGCACCGATCGATCAGCACCGCCTTCTCCTCGTCTGCCAGCAGGCGGCGAAGCTCAGCATCATCGTCGCCAGGCTGCGGCACCGGCCCAGCGCGCAAAGCTGCCAGCCGATCCCGCTCCGCCGTCGAAAACCGCAGGCGGTCGGCCAGCGCCCCGGGATCGCCGACCAGCAGCGCGGCAAGGCGCAGCAGCGGGTCAGGCGGCGCACCAGCCGCGACCAGACGTGCCAGTCGCGGCGGGTCGGTGCCCTCCGGCAACACCGCTCGCAGAACGCCCAGCTCTGCCATCAGCGAAATCGCAGCGCGCGGATCGGGCGCGGACAGAATCCGCTCCAGTTCGCTCCACACCCGCTCGACGGAGAGCGCTGCAAGCCCCGGAACCCCGGCACGGATCGCCGCTGTGGCGGCGGAATCCGCCGGGCCGACGGCATACCGGGAGAAAAACCGGAAAAAGCGCAGGATGCGCAGGCAGTCCTCGGCGATGCGCGTCGCCGGGTCGCCGACAAACCGCAGCCGGCCGGCGCGCAGATCGGCGACGCCATCGAAATAGTCGAACACCGCGCCGTCGCGCGTCATCGACAGCGCGTTGATGGTGAAGTCGCGCCGCGCCGCGTCCGCCCGCCAGTCCTCGGTGAATGCCACGTGGGCATGGCGGCCGTCGGTCTCGACATCGCGCCGCAGCGTCGTGATCTCGAATCCGCGTCCGCCGGCCACCGCCGTCACCGTGCCATGATCCAACCCGGTCGGCACGGCGCGAATCCCGGCCGCCTGCAACGCTAGCATCACCTGCGCTGGCGAGCGGGGGGTCGCCAGGTCGATGTCCGTGATCTCGCGCTCCGCCAATGCATCGCGCACAGCACCGCCAACCACCCGGGCTTCGGGCACGGCCGCCATCACGGCCGCCAGGGAGGGCTCCGCCAGGAACGCGGGCGGATCGATCCGCAATGCCGGCGCATCGGTCATCGCGGCACCGCGTGTCCCGAAACGATCCTTCCGTCCTCCAGATGGGCCGGTGCATACGCGGTGCCTGGCGGCAACGCCTGGTGCAGGCTCAGCCAGACGAGCGTGCCCGCCAGCAGTGCCAGAACACAGGCGGCCGCCGCGACCACACGCACGGATGGGCCGCCATCGGTGCCTACGGCACGCCAGATCGCAAAGAAGACGAACGGGGAAAGAAACAGCGCGATCTCAACAAGCCGGAGCATGCGACCCCGCAGCCCGCAGCTTCTGTGCGAGATGCACGAGAATGGCGGCCGTCGCGCCCCAGATATAATGGTCGGGATGCGGCCACACCCAATATTCCCGCCAATGTCCCCGCACGTTATGGCGCTGGCGATGCGGCGCGGCAGGATCGAGCAAGACGCCGATCGGCAGTTCGAACACCGCCTCCACCTCACGCGGCGACGGCCGCAGTACCAGACCTGGCGGCAGCAGACCGAGCACGGGGGTGATCAGGAAACCGGTCCCGGTCACGTAGTCAGCCAGCCGGCCGATCACCTCGACGCGCGACGGATCAAGCGCGATCTCCTCCTCGGCCTCGCGCAGCGCGGCGGCCTCCGCATCGGCATCCGATGCATCGATCCGGCCCCCCGGGAAGCTCACCTGCCCGCCATGACTGTTCAGGTGGGCATTTCGCTTGGTCAGCAGGATGGACGGTTCAGGTCCCAGGATGATCGGCACCAAAACCGCCGCTGGCACCGGCGGCACATCGAGTATCTCCAGCACATCGTCGCCGTCCGCGACATCGCCGGTTCTCGGTTCGACGGCGATCGCCCTCAGCCGCGCCCGCAGCTCAGCCGCCGTCATGGAGGCTCATCCGGTCCCTGGGGATCACTCTTCGCCGGGAGGCAGCTCGCCGAGCGGGAAAAATTTGCCGCAGCTCCATACGCCGAGCATGCGTCGGCAACCGACCCATTCGCGCACGCCGAGGGCGACCAACTCGTAATAGACGGCACGATTGATGCGTGCCTCGATGTCGTGGTTGCCTGCGCCTTTGCGCACAAGGATGTAGGGCGTGGGCTCGCAGGTCAACACGTCGTGCGCCACACGAATCGGGTGGTCGGGTCCCGCCGTCACCACCTGATCGACATTGGTGCGGAAGGACAGCACCTGCTGGCGCCCTTCGCCCACCCAGTCGAGCTCCACTGCGACGAACGGCGCATCCTCCACGTCGATGCGGCCCCGTTCGGCGGGCGTTTCAAGATAAAATGAGCCGTCAGTGTCGCGCTTCAGGACACTGGCGAACAGGCAGACCAGCTCCTTGCGGGGGATCGGGCTGCCACGGTAAAGCCACGTGCCGTCACGCCGGATGAGAAAAGGCAGGTCGCCGCAATCGACCGGCGGCCGACGGACGCGGGTAGGCGGCTGGCCGCAGGGGTGCCTGACAGGCGCAATCGTCTCGCCGAACACCGCGGATGTAGCTGCTCCCGCCGGGTTGCGACCGACGGCACTGGCAAGCTGCGCGGGAGGACTGGCCTCGTTCACGTCTCCATCTCCATCCCTGGCTAACTTCCATCCGCATTCGCGATATAGGTAGCATCCCCCCGCCCGCGAAAGTGCCTATATGACGGGTTGGTTAGAATTGTCGGAGGTGGAGTCCGTATGTCGGCAAGTATGGCTGCCGCGCAACAAGGCGCGGTGAACGCGGGCTCCGTGGACGCCAGCACGATCCTGGCCGACGTGGAGGCGCTCGGCGCGCGCATCGGCAGAGTGCGTGTCGCGATCGAACGCGTGATCTTCGGTCAGGACGAGGTGGTGGATCAGACGCTGATCACCCTGCTCTCCGGCGGCCATGCACTGCTGGTCGGCGTCCCCGGCCTCGGCAAGAGCCGCCTTGTGGAGACGCTGGGCATCGTGCTGGGCCTCGCAACCAAGCGGGTGCAGTTCACCCCCGACCTGATGCCGGCGGACATCATCGGCAGCGAGGTGCTCGACGAAGCCGAGGGTCGGCGCAGCTTCCGCTTCGTGCCTGGTCCGGTATTCTGCCAGCTTCTGATGGCCGACGAGATCAACCGCGCCAGTCCGCGCACCCAGTCGGCCCTGCTCCAGGCGATGCAGGAGCAGCGCGTCGCCGTGGCCGGCGTGGAGCATCTGCTGCCACGACCCTTCCACGTGCTGGCGACGCAGAACCCGATCGAGCAGGAGGGTACGTATCCGTTGCCGGAAGCCCAGCTCGATCGTTTCCTGCTGCAAATCGACGTGGGCTACCCGGCGCTGGATGCCGAACGGACCATGCTGCTCGCGACCACCATGGTCGCGGAGGCGCCGCCGGAACAGGCGATGACCGCGGACGAACTGCGGGCGGCACAGGCCCTGATCCGCCGTGTGCCGGTCGGCGAGAAGGTGGTCGAGGCGATCCTGGCCCTAGTGCGTGGTGGCCGTCCCGAGTCGTCGGACGACGACGTGGTGCGCCGCCACGTTGCATGGGGTCCCGGTCCACGTGCGGCGCAGGCCCTGATGCTGGCGTCGCGCGCCCGCGCGCTGCTCGGCGGACGGCTGGCGCCAAGCATAGACGATGTGGTGGCGCTTGCGCGGCCGGTGCTGCGTCACCGCATGGCGCTGAACTTCTCCGCGCGCGCCGACGGCGTGGCGCTGTCCGATGTGATCGATCGGCTGGTGGAGCGCTTTGCCTAGCGCCACGATCCAGGCCGCGGTGGAAGCACGGCGGGCCGAGGCACTTGGTGCTCGGCTGCCGCCGCTGCTGGTCGCCGCCGAACGCGTGGCGACGACCGTCGCGCAGGGCGTGCACGGCCGGCGGCGGGTCGGCCAGGGCGATAGCTTCTGGCAGTTCCGCCGTTTCGTGCCAGGCGATCTGATCGCGCGCATCGACTGGCGGCAGTCGGCGAAATCCGGCCGGCCGGTGCCCGACGGCTGGTTCATCCGCGAGACCGAGTGGGAAGCCGCGCAGACCGTTTGCCTGTGGCGCGATACGTCGTCATCCATGCGCTGGCGTTCGCGCGGCGCGCCGGTGGAAAAGCGCGAACGAGCGGGACTGTTGCTGCTGGCGCTCGCGTCGCTACTGCTGCGCGGCGGCGAACGGGCGGCGATGATCGAACTTGGCGCGCGGGCGGTATCCGGCCGTGCCGGGCTCGACCGGCTGGCCGCGTCGCTGCTGGGTTCGCCGGACGAAGATGTGGGCCTGCCGCCGCACGTGGCTCTGCCGCGGCATGCACGCGTGGTGCTGTTCGGCGATTTCCTGTCGCCGCTGGAGGAGATCCAGGCGACGATCGGCCGGTTGGCCGCTATTCCGGTCAGCGGACATCTGCTCCAGGTGCTCGATCCGGCGGAGGCCGACCTACCCTATAGCGGGCGAATCCGCTTCCGCGGCCTGGAGCGCGAGGCCGACACCTTGATCCCGCGTGTGGAGGGCGTGCGCGGCGAGTATGCGCGGCGGCTGAAGGCGCAACAGGACGGGCTTGCGGCGATCTGCGCGGCTGCCGATTTCGGCTTCGCCATCCACCGCACCGACCATCCGCCCGAGGCTGCCCTGCTTGGCCTCTATCTTGCGTTGACCGCAAGATGATCTTCGCCGCCCCTTGGGTGCTGCTCGCGTTGCCAGCCCTGCCATTGCTCTGGTGGCTGCTTCGCGTCACGCCGCCGGCGCCCCGCAGCGAGACGTTCCCGGCGATCCGCCTGTTGATGGGGCTGCATGCGCGCGAGGAGACGCCTGCTCGCACGCCGTGGTGGCTGCTGGCGCTTCGCATGATCGCGGCAACGCTGGTTATCGTCGCCTTGGCACGGCCGGTGCTGGATGCCGGCTCGACACTGCCCGGGTCAGGGCCGGTGCTGTTGGTCGTGGACAATGGCTGGGCGTCGGCAAGCGATTGGCCGCGCCGAATGCAGGCCGCCAACACCGTGCTGGATCGCGTGGAGCGCACCGGGCGGCAGGCGGCGTTGCTCCCGACTGCTCGGGACGAGTCGGGATCCGCTCCCCAGGCGACCGCGCCGATGCCGGTCGCCGATCTTCGCGCCAGACTGGCGGCGCTGCATCCCGAACCCTGGCCGCCCGATCGCGCGACCGCCGCCGCCGCACTGCAGGGCTGGAACAGGTCCGGCGGCAGCGTGACCTATATTGGCGACGGCCTGACGCATGGCGGCGATTTTCCGTTGTTTGCCGAGGCTCTCCGCGGTGTCGGGCCAGTTACAGAGTTGCGCTGGCCGATCGCCCCAGCCCGGCTGTTGCTGCCACCACAGAACGAGGCTGACGGTTTGGTTGCCCGGATGCAACAGGTACCGCAGCCGCTGGCCGGCCACGCCGCGGTGCTGGCGCAAAGCGGCGACGGGCGGACCCTGGCACGCGCAAGCGTCGATCTCCCGGCGGGTGCCGCGACGGGAACGGCGACGATTGCCCTGCCCGCGGAATTGCGCAATCGGCTGAGCCGGCTGGTGCTCGAAGGACCACCGTCGGCTGCGGCAATCGTGCTGCTCGACGAGCGCTGGCGGCGCCGCCCGGTAGGCCGGGTTGCGGGCGACGTC
>Ga0210402_10005730_pt1 | contig 11084 bp, 10 predicted proteins | sample IncBWC7MmetaG_FD_161055 | JGI IMG/M metagenome (GOLD analysis project Ga0210402, IMG submission 161055) | Forest soil microbial communities from Barre Woods Harvard Forest LTER site, Petersham, Massachusetts, United States - Inc-BW-C-7-M | ecosystem: Environmental > Terrestrial > Soil >... | reverse complement strand
ACGTCCGGTGTCATCGGGCATGCCATCACGCGCGGCGATGCATTCGCGGGCGACTACAACTGGGTACCCTCGCCTTCGACTCTGAACCAGTTCCGGTTTGGCTATTCCAGGCGCGATCTCAATCAGACGTCCCTGCAGAACGGCGGCATCACGATACCGGGGCTGCCGCAAAATTCCTTCGGATCGGTGTTGCCCGTCTTCGCCGTCGCCGGATTCCAGCAAATCGGTCCGACCACCGCCGCCAACTCCAATTTCACAACCTCCATCACCGAGTTCGTCGATACGTTTACGCTGGTGCGCGGCCGCCACACCATTAAGTTCGGAGCCGACATCCGGCGTGAAGCTCTGGACGTTCTGAACCCGCCCAACCCCACCGGATCGTTCGGCTTCGCCACCACCGGCACCAATAGCGCCGCGGTCTCCGGAAGCGGAAATGCACTGGCCTCGCTGCTTCTGGGGCAGGTGAACGCATTCACCATCGACATCCAAAAGCAGGTGATTCAACCGCGCGCGCACATTGCCGAGTTCTTCATCGGCGACGATTGGAAAGTCTCGCCGCGGCTCACACTCAACATCGGCACCCGCTACACGCTCAACTTCCCATCGACGGAGGTTCACGATCAAGGGGCGGTCTTCAATCTGAGCTCGCAGGTGCTGGACTTTCCTCACACCGCCCGTGCGCTGGAATGTTGCGACTTCGGCCCCCGCGTGGGCCTGGCTTATAAAATTGGCGAAAGCTGGGTGGTTCGCGCCGGCTACGGCATTATCTTCTTTGAGCAGTCCGGCATCACTACGCCCTTTACGATCCCGCAGTTTCCGTTCGTTCAAACGGTGGGCCAGCAGTCACCGGACAACGTGAACGCCGCGTTCGGTCTGTCGAATGGACCTACGGTTCAAGTTACCGCGCCCAATCCGAATTCCGGTCTGGGACAAGGTGTTTTTGGCGTGGATCGCAATAACGGTTCGGGCTATTCCCAGCAACGGAACTTCACCGTTCAAAAAACTATCGGAAAGAACTGGAATGTGGAGGTGTCGTACCTGGGCTCCAAGAACACGCGGCTCGGCATACCCGATGCGAACATCAACCAACTCCCTTCGCAAGACCTTTCCCTGGGCTCGGCCTTATTGACCAAAGTTGCAAATCCGTACTTCGGGCAGATTCCGGCCGCGTCGTCTCTGGGAGCCGCAACCATCGCGCAGCAGCAGCTTTTGCGGCCGTTCCCGCGCTTCACCAACGTGGCGCTGTTCCGTGACAATGTGGGTAACTCCAGCTACAACGCCGCTGCCGTGAAACTGGAGAAGCGTTTGTCCCGGGGATTGACCATCAATGCGTCGTACACCTTCTCCAAGTTGCTGGATGACGCTTCCAGCGTCTTCTCGCAGACGATTTTTACCGGCCCCGTTCTCAACACTACCGGCGCGGCGGACGCCTACAACCGGCACCTGGAAAAGGATCTGTCGAGTGGCGATATTCCCAAGGTTTTCGCGCTTGGCTGGGTCTACGAGATTCCTCGCCTCTGGAAAATCTCGGGCTGGCAGATCGCCGGCCTGGTCCGCGTGCAGACGGGCGACACCGTGGCGGTCACCCAGGCTACCAACAACAACTCAAGCCTGGGCTTTGCCGTGCAAAGGCCCAACCGCATCGGCGACCCCAACCAGATGGGCGACCGCACCGTGGCCAGGTACTTCAACACCGCGGCCTTCAGCGCCGCACCGCAGTTTGTGATTGGAACCAGTTCGCGCAATCCGGTTCGCGGACCAGGGCTTCAAGACGCGGATCTGATGATCGGCAAGACGTTTCGTATTGCGGAGCGCGTGAACCTGGAATTCCGCGCGGAAGTTTTCAACGTGTCGAACACCCCTCCGTTGAACGATCCCAACGGAAGCTTCGGCAGCGCGGCCTTCGGTTCCATTACCAGCGCGGGCAATCCCCGCGACTTCGAATTCGTCTGTAAGGTTCGCTTCTAGCTCTCAGCTTTCTAGATCCCAGGCTGACGCTACAATGGTGAGGGTCATGTATACAAGACGCTGGTTGCTTTTGGGGCTTCTGGCAGCGGGCCTTCTGCCGGCGCAGGACGGGCCGCCATCAGTCGCGGGTACATCGGTCCCGGTCACATCGGTACAGGTTTCCGGAGCGGTCAAGCAGGCGCTGACGCTGTCCGCCGACGATCTCGCCAAAATGCCCCGCGCATCCGTGCGTACCACGAACAACGGCATCGAGACCGTCTATGAGGGCGTCTGGCTCCATGAAGTATTAAAACGGGCCGGCGTTCCGCAGGGCAGTGAACTGCGCGGCAAGGCGCTGGCGAGCTATGTGCTCGCCGAAGCGCAGGATGGCTATCAAGTCGTGTTCTCGCTCGGCGAACTGGATCCGGCTTTTATCGACAACCAGATTCTGCTGGCCGATACCGCCAATGGCAAGCCCCTGTTCGGCGCCCAGGGCCGGTTCCGCCTGGTTGTGCCGAAGGACAAACCGGGGGCACGGTCGGTCCGCATGCTGACCAGGCTCGAAGTGGTTCAGGTGAGGAAGTAATGCCGTGAAGCCGCGTGTTGAGAACCGGCTCGCCGAGATTCGAAAGAGCCGAGGCCTGGGTGCATCCGACCTGGCGCGTCGCGTGCAGGTGAGCCGCCCGACGATATACGCGATCGAAGCCGGGACGTACGTTCCCAATACCGAAGTCGCGTTGAATCTTGCGCGCGAGTTGGAGGTGACGGTCGAAGAGCTGTTTTCGCTGGAGGCCGGGTCGCACCAGTCGCCCGAGACACTAGCCGCCGAGGTGCTCAGCGCGGCGCCGCCGGCCAAAGGGCAGCCCGTGCGTATCTGCCAGATCGGTTCGCGCTGGGTCAGCGTTCCGGTCAGCGCCTCGCCGTATTACATGCCGGAGGCCGATGGCATCATCAAGCGCACAGGCCGGACCAACGGCCGTGCGGACCTGGTGGTGTTCGCCAGGGAAGAAGCCTCTCAGAAACGGCTGGTCCTGGCTGGGTGCGACCCGGCCACGGGTCTGCTTTGCCGGATGGTGGAAAAAGTCAGCGGCGTGGAAATCGTCTCCGCCGCCGCTTCCAGTGAGCTGGCACTCAGATGGCTCAGTGAAGGCAAGGTGCACATCGCCGGTTCCCATCTGGAAGATCCGAAGACCGGCGAATTCAATCTGCCCTTCCTGCGCGGGAAATATCCGGATGAGGACTTCAGCGTGGTGACGTTTGCGCGCTGGGAAGAAGGACTGGTCGTGGCGCCGGAGAATCCCAAGGCCATTCACAAGATCGAAGACCTGGCCCGGAAGAATGTCCGCTTCGTAAATCGGGAACCCGGCTCGGGAAGCCGCGCCCTGTTGGACAAACGGCTGGAGAAAGCCGGCATCGAAGGGCATCGGGTCAGGGGATACGACCGGGTCGCTTACGGTCACCTGGCGGCTGCTTATTGTGTGGTGTCCCTTGAGGCAGATGTTTGCCTGGCCACGCGATCTGCCGCTCAAACCTTCGGTTTGGATTTCATGCCGCTGCATAGCGAGCGCTACGATCTGGTGATGCTCAAGCGTACCGCCGATCTGCCGGCCGTCAAGGCGTTCCTGGATGTTTTGCAGCGCGCCGCCTTGCGCCGCAAGCTCGAGGTCCTGGCTGGTTATGACACTTCGGATACCGGAGCGCTGGTTGCTTAATAGGTGGCCTAAGAGGTTGCCTGGGCGCTGCGCCGCCGGGTTCTTGATCGCAGTGGGCCTGATGGGCGCCGATTTCGATTGGAATCTGCCCGCCGGTTTCCCGCGACCGGCAGTGCCGTCCGACAATCCGATGAGCGCAGCCAAGGTCGAGCTTGGCCGCTACCTGTTCTACGACAAACGGATGTCGGTAAACGGAAAGGAATCCTGCGCGAGCTGTCATCGCCAGGAACTGGCTTTTACGGACGGCCGCGCGCGCGCCGAAGGCACGACCGGGCAACTCCACCCGCGCAGCAGTATGAGCCTGGTGAATGTGGCGTACGCACCGCGATTGACCTGGGCAGACGCGGCGCTGGCATCGCTGGAAGAGCAGGCGCTGATCCCCATGCTGGGTGAAGATCCCATCGAGCTCGGCCTGAAGGGTCACGAGCAGGAATTGCTGGCCGGACTACGCCGCGATCCCCTTTACCAAAGACTGTTTCCGGCAGCATTTCCAGATGACGCCGAGGCCTTCACTCTCTCTAATGTAACCAAGGCCATCGCGGCCTTTGAACGCACCATCGTTTCCATGCGGTCGCCGTACGACCGCTATCGCTGGGGCGGTGACGCCTCCGCCATTTCCGATGCCGCCAAACGCGGCGAGCTTCTCTTTTTCTCAAGCGAGCGCGCGGGCTGCTTTCAGTGCCACGCCGGATGGAATTTCAGCGGAGGCGTTCGATTCGAAGGAAGCGACGAGGCGGGACGCGAAAACGACCCTCGCGGCGGCTTCTTCAACACCGGCGTGGCCGTTTACGCCGCGCCCAATCGCGGACTCTACGAACGCACTCAGCGAACCGGGGACATCGGCAAGTTCCGCGCGCCCTCGTTGAGGAACGTCGTCCTCACCGCGCCGTATATGCACGACGGAAGCCTGGCGACGCTGGAGGAGGTGATCGACCATTACGCGGCCGGGGGCAGGCTGGACCATCCGAACAAGTCGCGAATCCTGCGTCCGTTCCGTGTGACGGATGGTGACAAACGCGACCTGGTCGAATTCCTGAAATCGCTCACCGACCAGGACCTGCTTCACGACGCTCGGTGGAGCGACCCCTGGCCGCTAGTGAAAAACGACCGGCAGTGAAAATCGGCTGGCGGTGAAAAGCCCAGGCGGTGAAAAACGACCAGCAGTGAAAAGCGGCCGGCGGTGAAAAGCCCGAGCACCTCGAAATGATGGGAAGTCTAGTCTTTTTGGAGCATCACTTCGGTCGACTTGATGACCACGGTGACCTTGTCTCCCTTCTTGAGACTAAGCTGTTCCGCGCTGCGGCGCGTGATCACGCTCTCGATCTGGTTCTTGCCGATTTTGACGACGACATGGGCCATGATATCCCCTAGCGTCACTTCGACGACTTTTCCTTCGAGCTGGTTTCGCGCTGAAATGGGCATGATCTAAGAATGCCACGGAAGGCAGCCAACTGCCAAGGGCCGCGATGCTTAAACGTTACTCGTTCCGCAGCGCCACGGCCGGATCGATACGCATTGCCCGCCGGCCCGGAAAATAGCAGGCGGCCAGCGCGGTCGCCAGCAGCAGCGCGGCTACGGCAAAGTACGTCGGCACGTCAAACGGCTGGATGCCGAACAGCATGGCCGTGAAGTAGCGAGAGAGCCACCACGCACCCAGCGCGCCCGAGGCGAGGCCGGCCAACACCGGCCGCATCCCCTGGACGAGCGCCATCCGCAGAATGCTGCGGCCGCTTGCTCCCAGCGCCACGCGGAGCCCGATCTCCGCCGTGCGGCGGCTCATCGAATACGAGAACACTCCGTAAATGCCGGTGGTCGCCAGCAGCAGCGCCAGGCCGCTGAACACGCCCAGCAGAATGGTGTTGAACCGCTGCGGCGCGACGGACCGGTGGACCACTTCTTCGAACGAGCGCACGTCGGCAATCGGCAGATTCGGGTCCAGGCCGGCGACGATGGATCGAACCGTGGGCAGCAGCGCCAGCGGATTGCCGCGGGCATGGACCACGAACTGCATGCTTTCCAAACTGCCGCCTCCAGAGGTGGTATACTCTTGGCGCGACGGGTGATCGCTTATTTTCAGAGTTCATGTTGCCGGTTATTGAGTCGATTTCCGAATCTCTGTACTCACCCTAAGGGGGTGCTGGTTTGCTCGATCTGTTCATTGTTCGCGCTATTTTCATCCTGGTTCTGGCGGCTTCCGCATATGCCCTACACCCATTTCAATCCGATCCGCGGCTGGCAGCCGCCAGCGGGTTCGTCTTCGGCTGCGGCATTATTTTCTTCGAGATCCGCCTGGAGCGTGTCAGCCTCAAGCGGCTCATAGGCGCGGCCGCCGGGTCGGTTTTGGGAATCGTAGGCGCCTTCTTTATGTCGCTGGTGCTGGCCAGGGCGTCCAACGATCCGTTCCTGCCGGTCTGTCTGCTGCTGCTGATGACTTACGTCGGTCTGATCGTCGGGGCCAACAAGGGCGACATGCTGAACCTGTCGGCTCTGGGCGGCGTTTTCGGCGGCGAAAAATCGTCGAAGAAGAGCTTCAAAATACTGGACACCAGCGTCATCATCGATGGCCGGATCGCCGATATCGCTGAAACCGGTTTTCTCGACGGCGTGCTGGTGATTCCGCAATTCGTGCTCCGCGAATTGCAACTGGTGGCCGATTCTGCCGATTCCATGAAGCGCAACCGGGGCCGGCGGGGCCTCGACATTCTGCAGCGCATTCAGAAGATGCCCCACCTCAACGTGCAGATTGTGGAAGAGGACTTCCCCAACGTGCGCGAAGTGGATATGAAGCTCATCGAGCTGGCCAAGGTCTTCGATTGCAAGGTGGTCACCAACGATTTCAACCTCAACAAAGTGGCGCAGCTTCACGGCGTCGAGGTGCTGAACATCAATGAGCTGGCCAATTCGCTCAAGCCCATCGTGCTGCCGGGCGAAGCCATGCGGGTCTTCATCCTGAAGGAAGGCAAAGAATACAACCAGGGAGTGGCCTACCTGGATGACGGCACCATGGTGGTGGTGGATAACGCCAAGAAGATGATCTCGAAGACCATCGATATCTCCGTCACCAGCGTGCTGCAGACCACCGCCGGCAAGATGATTTTCGGTAAGTTCGACGAACGTACGCACGTGGCCACGGCTCCCGAGCGGCATGACCGGCCGGTGCGCAAGAGCGATCCTCAGCCCATGACGAACGTCGCGCCCGAGAAAACCACGATAGAATCGTAGTGCACATGAAAGTCGCCGTAATATTGCCCGCGGCGGGCCTGGGCACCCGAATGGGGAAGGGCACCGCGGAGAAAGCGGGTATCAGCCGCAAGCAGTTTATGCTGCTGGAAGGCTCGCCGATTCTGATGCACACAGTCCGCAAGTTTGCCGCGTCGGACCGTGTGGGAGACATCGTGATCGCGGTGCGCGCGGAGGACATCGAGTGGGTCTCGGAGATGATGGCGCCGGAATTCGGCCGGCGGGTGCGGGTGGTGGAAGGCGGCAACAGCCGCCAGGAATCGGTGGAAAACGCCGTGCGCACGCTAGGCCCCGAGTGCGAACTGGTGGCGGTGCATGACGCGGTGCGGCCTTTCATCGACCTGGAAACAATCCACAAGGTTTTTGACGAGGCCGCGGCTACCGGAGCCGCCATTGTGGCGGTGCCGGCCGTAGACACGGTGAAGCAGGTGAACCGGGGCACGGGACACGTCCGCATCCGCGCCACCCTGCCCCGCGAAAAGCTGGTGATGGCGCAGACGCCGCAGGTGTTCCGGTACGACCTGCTGGTGAAGGCCTTTCAATTGGCCCGCCAGGACGGGTTCATCGGCACCGACGAATCCAGCATGGTGGAGCGGTTGGACGTGGAGGTGAGCGTAGTGTTGGGCAGCGACCGAAACATCAAGATCACGAAGGCGAGCGATATGGAACTGGCGCACCTGTTTCTCCGCCAGGCAGCGGCGAAAGAAGTTCTGCCTTGAGCGAAATCCGCACCGGCCTGGGGTGGGATTGCCATCGCATTGCCAAGGGCCGGGTTCTGACGCTGGGCGGCGTGACAATCCCCTGCGAATTCGGGCTGGAAGGCCACTCGGATGCGGACGTGCTGGCGCACGCCATTACGGACGCCATCCTGGGCGCGGCGGCGCTGGGCGATATCGGCATGCATTTCCCGGATACCGATCCGCGGTGGAAGGGCAGCGACAGCCTGGTCTTCCTGCGGTACACCAAGGAACTGGTGGAAACCACGGGTTACCGCATCATGAATGTGGATTCGACGGTGATTCTGGAGCGGCCCAAGCTGAAGGATTTCCGGGAGGCGATTCGGCAGCGACTGGCCGCGACGCTAGGGATAGAAGTAGACCGGATATCGGTCAAGTTCAAGACGGCGGAGGGTGTGGGGCCAGTCGGCGAAGGCCGCTCCGCGGAAGCCCAGGCGCTGGTTACGCTGCAGAAGCTCGGCAGTGGCCCGTTTCACGACTCACCGGCCCGGCAGGAATAAAGCCTCCGCCCCCGATCGAAAACTTGGCGCCCCGCAGCCCAAGCCCGCCGCCACCAAAGGCTGCCGCCAATGTAAAAAGCTGCACGGCGGCTTAAACTTTCTCAAACCGCTAGGCGGTCTTCACCAGGCACATCCGGCGTGCCGCACGGCGTGCTTTGAGACGCTCATTGGCCTTTTTCTGCTTCTCGGCAGAGACCACCGTTTGACAGCCGTCGCAGCGTTTCCGGATCCGGGATCGCGTGATGAATTCGGCGCCGCAGCGGCGGCACAGTTTCGTCATCGTCTCCTCCAGCGGGAGAATGCCCGGCTTTTTGGGCAGCAAATGGGAATAATGGAAATCGCAATGATTCATATCCGGCACCTTTCTAATTCGGGAAACCCAGCAAAGCCAGCCGTCCAACCACCAAAATTGGGTGCAATGGCGCAGCAGAATGCATGGTGCATCAAAACGCGACACCCCCGAAACGGTGCGCGGCCTTTCCTGCTGGCCGGCCTTGCCCGTTCGGATCTATATGGAAATAAAATACTTCCAGATGTATGACAGGGACGGAGCGGAAATGTGGGCATGGAATCCGTCGAAGAACTGTCATGGTTCTCTCACTATATAGCACGCGGCCAGCCGTTTACGCCGCGTTTGGCGAAGCCGGCCGGAAAACCTCTTCCGCGCCCAGCAATTCCCATCGTAAGTGGTTCATATAGAACAGCAACAGCGGTTCCGCATAAATCTCGCGGAACTTTTCATGGACGCGCCCTTCCCAGCCTTCCGTGAAATAGGGCTTGGGGTCCATATTCTTGGCGAAAAAGCCATTTTCGTGCGGTACGCCCAGAAAGTCCAATACCGCTGTAATCATATCCAAGTGGGATACCAGGACCGCCTGGGCCATATCCTTGGCGAATTCCTCGTCGCCGCCCGTGATCCGCTCCCAAAACCTGGGAACGGCCTTGCGCAGGCTTTCCGTGTTCACCTTGTGCAGGTGCGTGCGCACCTTGAACCCCTCGTAAATCTGATAGGTTTTCAGTTTCCCGATGGAGATGCCGCGGATGAGCTGCGCAAACGCATCTTGGCCCAATCCGAGGTACACGCCCGAAATGTGCATAAAGATTTAGCGTAACATGTCTGGAGCTTCTGCGGAGAAGTGGGTCCGAAACTGGGGTAGGCAAATCGTGGATTCGGGGAGTCTTTCGTGATGTTGTAGCCGAAGCCGGCGTTCTCGCCGAGTGGGATACCCGGCTTCAGTCCGCCAGGGAGCCGCCAGACGGCGAAACAGCGGCCGTCGTGATCGCGGCGTACGGTATGGAGGCGAAGAATTGGGAGCCAGGCGACGCGTTTGATGCGTCGTTTTCTCACCGCTTCACGACTCTTTTGACGGACACGGAGACTGCTCGCGAGTGGGCGCGGGCCAAAAGCGGTTGTGAGGAGAAGGGTCGGCCGAATCACGGCCGCCGATTGTCCCGACGGGCATTGGTTGCGGCTAGCGGCAGGCGGATTGCCAATCCGCCGCAGGTTAACAACCTGCCCCACAAAATCAAATTAGGATTGATTTGACTACGGTGCCGGCGACGTCGGTCAGGCGGTAGTCGCGGCCTTGGAATTTGAAAGTCAGGCGGAGGTGGTCGATGCCGAGGCAGCACAGAATCGTCGCCTGTAGATCGTGGACGTGGACGGGGTCTTTGGTGATGTTGTAGCCGTAATCGTCGGTCTCGCCGAGAGTGAGGCCGGGTTTGATGCCGCCGCCGGCCAGCCACATGGTGAAGCAGCGGCCGTGGTGGTCGCGGCCGTAATCGGTGGGCGTGAGACGGCCCTGGCAGTAAACCGTGCGACCGAATTCGCCGCCCCAAACTACCAACGTGTCGTCCAACATGCCGCGCTGCTCCAGGTCCTTAATGAGACCGGCCCCGGCCTGGTCCACATCCTTGCAGCGCTTCGGGAGATCTTGCGGCAGATTGCCGTGGTGGTCCCAATCGCGATGGTAAAGCTGGATGAAGCGGACGCCGCGCTCGGCCAGGCGGCGGGCCAGCAGGCAGTTGGCGGCGAAGGTGCCGGGCTTGCGCGCGTCTTCGCCATAAAGCTCGAAGGTGTGGGCGGGCTCCCTGGAAATATCGGTCAGGTCGGGCACGGAGGTTTGCATGCGGAAGGCCATCTCGTACTGGGCGACGCGGGCGGCGGTCTCGGGGTCGCCGAACTCGGCGGAGGTGAGCTTGTTCATCTCGCCCAGCGAGTCCAGAAACTGGCGGCGGTTGGCGGCGCTGAAGCCGGCGGGGTTGGTGAGGTACAGCACGGGGTCGCCCACGGAGCGGAACTTGACGCCCTGATATTGGCTGGGCAGGAAGCCGTTGCCCCAAAGGCGGTCGTAGAGTGGCTGGCCGCCGCCGGAATTCGAAATCATGACGCAAAAGGCCGGCAGGTCCTGGGTCTCGCAACCGATGCCATAGGCCACCCAGGCGCCCATGCTGGGGCGGCCGCCGAGGCGGAAGCCGGTCTGCGCCATGGTGACGGCGGGGTCGTGGTTGATCTCTTCGGTGTTGACGGATTTCAGAAACGTCAGGCGGTCGGCGACCCGCGCGGTGTGGGGGAGAAGTTCGCTGATCCAGGCGCCGGATTGTCCATGGCGGGCGAAGGCGAACTTCGAAGGGACCACGGGGAAGGTCGATTGCGTGGCCGACATGCCGGTGAGCCGCTGGGTACCGCGGATGGAATCGGGCAGTTCCTCACCTTGGAATTCGACGAGGCGCGGTTTGTAGTCGAAGAGCTCCATTTGGGAGGGGCCGCCGGATTGGAAGAGGTAGATGACGCGCTTGGCGGTGGGCGGAAAGTGGGGGAGGCCGGGGAGCGCGCCGGAGGCTCGGGCATTGCGGCTGAGGAGGGTGGCGAGGGCTGCGGCGCCGACCGGCGTGGAGAAGAAGGCGCGGCGGGTGAGTTGGACGGGGGCCAGGGGCCGGGGGCCAGG
>Ga0210402_10005729_pt1 | contig 11085 bp, 11 predicted proteins | sample IncBWC7MmetaG_FD_161055 | JGI IMG/M metagenome (GOLD analysis project Ga0210402, IMG submission 161055) | Forest soil microbial communities from Barre Woods Harvard Forest LTER site, Petersham, Massachusetts, United States - Inc-BW-C-7-M | ecosystem: Environmental > Terrestrial > Soil >... | reverse complement strand
GAACAACCAGTTCAATGCGCGTCCTACATTTGCAGCGAGTTGCAGCGAGGCGGGCGTGGTGGAGACGCGTTTCGGCTGCCTGAATACGAATCCCGCGGGCACGAATGAGCGGATCGTTCCTTATGGTTATGGCACTGGGCCTTCGAATTACAATCTGAATTTGCGCGTCAGCAAGGTGATTGGTCTTGGGCCGAAAGTGGAAGGACGCGGTCCGGGCAGTGGTGGTGGTCCGGGTGGCGGTGGTGGCGGTCGCGGGCGCGGCGGACCGGGCTTTATCGGGCTGAGCGGGAATCAGGGCGGACCGGGACGGCTGGACGCTTCCGTATCGCGCAAGTACAACCTGACGCTGACGGCCTTTGGGTCGAACATACTGAACCACCAGAACCTTGGCACTCCCAATGGGACGCTGCTTTCGCCGTTCTTCGACAAATCGCAATCGCTGGCGGGGGGCTTCTTTGGGCCGCCGACGGCGGGTAACCGCAGCATCTTTCTGGAAGCTGCGTTCAACTTCTAAACCATTTGGCAGAGGGCAGTCGGTAAATTTAAGTTCCTACCATGTGGTAGTTACCCAAACCACGTTTTTGAGGAAGTGCGCTGATGTGTCGATAGATAAACTGGTCGGCAATGAGTAGCGAGAACAAAATGACCAACTACGATGAAAAATCTCTTTGAACCCACTCTGGTCGAAGACGTAAAGCGGCGCATCATGGGCCTCCATCCCGAGAGCGAGCGGCGGTGGGGCAAAATGCCACTTGCCTTGGTGCTCGCGCACTGCACCTCCGGTTTGCAGATGGCCATGGGCACCATCAACCCCAAACGTGCACCCTTTCCCGCCAACGTCATCGGCCCGCTTATCAAGCCACTCGTCTTCGGCGACGACAAACCGATACGCCGCAACTCTCCCTCCTCGCCGGAACTCTTCACGGCGGACCCCACACAGTGCGAATTCGAGCGCGAACGCACCCAGCTCATCGAAGCTATCGATAGCTTTGTCTCCACGGGTGCAGTTTGCTGCTCCCAACACCCACATCCTTTCTTCGGTCCGCTCAAACCACAACAGTGGGCGATTCTCATGTACAAACACGTCGACCATCACCTGCGACAGTTCGGTGTATAACAGGTTGCCGAGTCGAAGGCACAAGCCAGGAATTTCGACCTGGGAAGAATTACCCGATCTGTGGAGAGAATTCTGTCCAGCACCAAGTAGGAATTACGCCTATCGTGCGCTGCCCCAACGTCAATCGGTTCTATGTCAATGCCTTGGGGCAATCTGCGAGGAGATCTCTGGTTTGGTAGGACACTTGCGAGGTAACTGGAAGCGCGTGACCGCCCCGCGAACATGCGGATGCGGAAGTGTGGGAACCGAAGGAGGATTTTTGATGAAAACACACACAGCACTGGCGACGACCCTATTCGCCTTGGCAAGCTTTCCCCTCTTGGCACAGCAGCCACCCCCGGGCGGCCAACCGAACACATCCGCCACCCAGCAGAACCCTCAGGGCACGGAGGCGGCTTCGCCGAATAGTTCGGCAGCGAGTCCGGAGGCGACCGCCGTAGAGATGAGTCCAGTCCCCGCCGAACTTGTCAGCAAGCTAGACTCAAAGACCGCCAAGAGCGGCGACAGCGTGGTGGTCCAGACCGAGGCGTCAGTAAAAACTGCAGACGGAACCGAGATTCCCAAGGGTTCGAAGCTGGTGGGTCATGTGCTCGGTGCGAAGCCGAGCGAGGCGGGCGAGACTTCCCAGGTGGTGCTCCAGTTTGACCACTTCGAGTTGAAGGGCGGCCAGAACCTGGCCGTCCATTCGCAGATTCAGTCGATCGCTCCCGCAGGGAGTGCGGCATCGACCAGCGGATCCGGCCCCGTTAGCGGTCCTCCGGCCGGCGGATCTTCTAGTCCGAGCACAAGTGGTACTAATGGCGGCAGCAGGGCTAGCGGCGCACCGCAAGGCACAGGCGCCGAACCCGGGGCAACTCCCGCAGGAAACGGTGGCCCCGCGGCGGGGACCGTCGTAGCCAGAAACGGCAACATCGCCATCGCAACCACGTCGGTTCCCGGCGTGCTGCTAGCGAACAATTCACCTGGGCAACAAGATCCGAGGATGGCGCACGCTTCCAGCATCCTGCTCGGCGCCAAACAGGATATCCAATTGGACGGCGGCACGCAGATGGTGCTTGGCGTTGCTGCCACACGCGGGGGAACACAGTAATCGGCATTCAGTCGCGGCAATGGGCATTTTTGCCATTGCCCGTGACTGGGTGAGAAGAAACCTGGCGAGAAGAATCGCGCTCGATGCGCGAAGGGTGGGAGTTTGTCTCCGAGCCTTGCGTTTCTGCCAGTGAACCCACATTTCGGAATCGAGTTGTGGGACTCTAACATACCCCTGACCAGGCGATTTAAGCATCAACCGCTTCGGTTTTCGCTGACGGTATGAAACCTGGGGTCCCTGACAACGCTGTTCACGAAGTGTTGAACATGCAGGCGGGAACGACCTTCCGCCGCGCCGGGACTGGGCACTAGCACGACTCCGGCATACCAGGGAATAGGACAAATCGTCTGCCCATGAAAACGGCAGTATGGCTCCGAACACGACATGGACCGTGCATCTGACAGTCAAGGTGACAGCGCCATCGGGCACGCTCATCACCGAAAATGCAGCCACCATGGCGGATACACCGGATCCAAGCCCGCCCAATAACACTGCGACGGTGAGCGTCACGCTGCAATGAGTTGAGATTGCGCTGAACACCACCCGTGAGATCTCGTTGGGAAAGATGGTGGCGGCCGCCAGCAAAATCTCGTTCCGGCCGGATGACGCGCAATCCGGAAGTGACCGTGTGCAATGCCTGAAAAGTTCCGGTTATCGGTAACTTCACGCTCAGGTCAAATTGACCCACTACCCGCAGCGGCAGTTTCTTGACTCTCTGCTGCCAAAGCTATAGCCTTTAGACAATGGTTCGCTCCTCCATTCCGGCGATTTGTTGTGGGTGTTGTCCTGCAATGCGCCGGACTTTGAGTGAATGATCCCAGCGAACATTAAGTTTTAAGTTCCTAAGATTCACATAAAGCCCGCGTATCAGCTCAAACTGACGCGGGTTTTTTATTTCTCCCAACACAGGTGCATCGATGACAGTAGCTGCTGTGAAAGAAACCAAGGCACAAAAGATTGAGCGGTTGAAGCGCGAGAAGAATCCGTGGGAAGCCTTCAACGAAGTGCGCGAGTTTGCGCGGCAGGGGCGCGCGAGCGTGGTGCCGGAGTGGGCTTCCGCATACTTCAAGTGGTGGGGTATTTACACGCAGGGCGATGGCGTGGGCGCTGTGGGCGGCAAAGGCGGCGAAGGGCTGGCCACGGATTACTTCATGCTGCGGATCGGCATTCCCAATGGGATTCTTCGCGCCGATCAGCTGCGCGTGATTGCCGAAATCACGAAGAAACATGCGCGCAATATCGCTGATATTACTGTGCGGCAGAACATTCAGCTGCACTGGCTGACGATTGAATCGCTGCCTGAAATTGTCGACGCGCTGGATGCGATTGGGCTTTCGCCGAAGGGCGCCTGCGGCGATGTAGTTCGTAATGTGACCGGCTGTCCGGTGGCGGGAATTGCGCACGACGAGATTCTGGATGCTTCGCCGCTTACTGTTGAAGTTGCGCATCATCTGACGGCGAACCCCGAGTTTTACAATTTGCCGCGCAAGTTCAAGATGTCGATTTCCGGCTGCTCAGTGTGGTGCAGCTATCCGGAGATCAACGATGTTGCGCTCACCGGCGTTCGCCGCGGCGATGAAGTTGGGTATTCGCTACGCGTGGGCGGAGGACTTTCAAATGAACCGCATCTGGGCGTGAAGCTCGATGCATTTATCAAGCCGGAGCAGGCGCTGGATGTGGTGACGCGGGTAGCGGAAATCTTTCGCGATCAGCAAGGGCTGCGCGAAAGCCGCGACCGCGCGCGGTTGAAGTATCTATTTATGCGTGAAGGTTGGACGGCGGAAAGTTTTCTGCGGGAGCTGGAATCGCGGCTTGGGTACACGCTCGATCCGGGTGTGGATGAGAATGCGCCAGAAGATATCTTGCGCGACCATGCCGGGATTCATCGGCAAAAGCAGGCGGGATTGAGTTATGTGGGGGCGTCGGTGCTGCGCGGGCGGCTCACGGGCGATCAGCTTGCGGCGGCGGCTGAGCTTGCGGAACTTTATGGATCCGGCGAGCTGCGGGCAACGGTGATGCAGAATCTGATCTTCATCAATGTGCCGACGGAAAATGCGAGACCCCTGACGGCTGAGCTGGGGAAGATTGGGCTGCGCGTGGAGGGTTCGACCTTCTGGCGAGGGGCCATCGCCTGCACAGGCACGGAGTTCTGCAAACTGGCCATTACTGAGACGAAAGGCTTTGCGCGCTGGCTGGTGGGCGAACTGGAAGAGCGCGTGCCGCAGTTTAACGAGCAGTTGAAGCTGCACGTAACGGGATGCCCGAATAGCTGCGGTCAACACTGGATCGCCGATATTGGGCTAGAGGGCAAGAAGATCAAGCACGACGGCAAGATGGTAGACGCTTACTACTTCTGCCTGGGCGGGGCGGTTGGCAAATATGCGGCGGTGGCACGGCCGGTTGGGTATCGCGTGCCTGCAACGGAAGTTCCGGATGCGCTGGAGCGTTTGCTGCGCAGATATCTTGCAGAGCGGGAACCGTATGACAACCTGCGCACCTACTTTGGGCGGCATACGGAAGAGGAACTGCGCAATCGGTTGTCTGGCGAAAACGTTGAAGCGGTGGAACGGGACCTGCCGACAGCGGCGGTTCCACATGGAGTTGCAGAATGAGCCTCTTTCCTATTTTTCTAAAATTGCAGGACCGGCCATGCCTGGTTGTGGGCGCGGGCGAGATTGCGGAGTCGAAGATTCATAGCTTGTTGGCAGCGGGGGCGCGCGTTACTGTAATTGCTCCCGAGGCGAAGCTTGGGCTGATTACTCTTGCGGATTCGGGGCTGTTTACCTGGCACGAGCGCGAGTATGTGGCCGACGATTTGGAGGGCGTGTTTCTGGTTGTGGCTGCGACGGATTCACTAGCGGTAAATGCGGCTGTGTATCGCGATGCCATGGATCGCAATATTCTGTGCAACGCAGTTGATGATCCGCCGAACTGCGACTTTTACTTTCCTTCCGTCGTAAGGCGCGGCAATTTGCAGATTGCCATTTCTACGGCCGGCGAGAGTCCGGCGCTGGCGCAGCGGCTGCGCAAGGAAATCGATGAGCAGCTTCCGGATGATCTGGGACCTTGGCTGGATGATCTGGGTGAGCTGCGCCGCGAAGTGCTTGCTGTGTTGCCCGCGGGTGAATCGAGAAAAATGATTCTGCATGAGCTTGCGCAGCGGCAGGTGTGCGGATCGGCCCACTGCCCGTCACGGAAATTTGCACTGCAGAGTGAGCAAGTACTCGCGCATCAGTGATCGTAAAGCATGCTGTACATGAGCACTGCGAGCACGATGAGGCTGATGACGACGTAGAGCCAGTCCTTCTCGGAAAAGAATCCGAAGGCCGCAAATGCCACGCGCGCAATCGGCGTCGCGATCAACAATAGAAGACCTAACTGAATGATGGCCTGGCTGTTTCGCGGGGAGAGATGCGTGACGATTGCGGTTGGACTGCGGAGCTCGGCGGCTTCGCCGTGGAAGGTGGCGTAGTCGGGTCGCGGGCCGCGTGTCCGGCTTAGGTAGAACAATCCCCCGATGAGGACGACCGTGGCTGCGATGAGCACCCCGGTGCGCAGCAACTGGCCTATGGCTACTTCCATCTTCTGATCGTTCATCATCAGAGCCTGCCCGCGATGCTGTTGTAGATCATCTCAATGCCTAACAAAACAATTACGCTGGCGAAGACCAGCCGCAGCGTTTTGACTTTTGCTTTTACCAGAATGCGCGAGCCGACGAGCGAGCCGACCAGCACGCCCAGCATGACGGGCATGGCGAGGCCGGGCGATATGTAACCGCGACTGAGATAAATCCCAGCACTGGCAGCGGCTGTGACGCCGATCATGAAGTTGCTGGTTGTGGTCGAGACTTTGAAAGGCAGGCGCATGGCGCGGTCCATGGCGAGGACTTTGACGGCTCCGGAACCGATGCCGAGGAGTCCGGATAGAGCTCCGGCAACAAACATGAGGCTGAAGCCTGCGGGAACATTCTGCGCGACGTAACTTTCCCTTCCGTGCGACGTGGGGTAGCTGCCTCGCAGATTGAGCTTGAGCGCTAACGCATTTGGTTCGCGATGCGCCTCCTCGGGATGGCTTTGGAGCGAGGCATAGGCGGAATAAAGCAGGACGGCTCCGAAGATGATGCCGATAGCATGGGTGGAGACCACTGCCGTAAGATATGCGCCTATGAGAGCGCCGAGGGTGGTTGCTATCTCAAGGAACATGCCGATGCGGACATTGGAGAATCCTTCGCGGACATAGGCGGCGGCGGCTCCGGATGATGTGGCGATGACAGAGACTAGAGAGGCGCCGATGGCGTAGCGGATGTCCACGTGAAAGAGAAGTGTGAGCACGGGAACAATGACGACGCCACCACCAAGGCCTGTGAGCGAGCCCAGGAGGCCGGCCAGGATTGCGCTGCTAAAGATCCATCCTGAAAATTCGAGCGTGTTCATGATTGAAGAACCAGCCTACAGCATTCTGTTGCGATTGCCGCCTATTCGATCTTGAGAATGGCTACTGTGTCTTGTGGGACGATGAGAGATACGTGTTCCAGTTTTACTGAGTCGTCTGATGCCAGCAGCATGATTGCCATCGTCGAGACGTGACGCTTCAACAGATGGCTACCGAGATTTACGGTCACTTCGATTGAGCCGCGTCGCATGACGAGCCATTTTTCTTCTTCGTTGTATTCGACGTGTAGTTCTTCGAGCGAGCCGTCTGTCAGGTCGGGGTAGGCCTTACGAAGTTCGATGAGTTTTCTGTACCAGGCAAGCATTTCTGCATGCGGCTGCTGTGGCTGTTCGTCCCAGTTCAGTTTTGATCGTAGAAATGTCTGCTCGTCCTGAGGGTCGGGGATTTCGTCCGGGTTCCAGCCGAAGGCGGCGAATTCTTTCTTGCGCCCTTCGGATACGAGCTTTCCTAATTCTGCCTCGTGGTTGGTGAAGTATTGAAATGGCGAGGATGCGGCCCACTCTTCGCCCTGGAAGATCATGGGAACGAAGGGCGCTGTGAAGACGACGGCGGCTGCGAGTTTTGCGCGGCCTGCGTTGACGAGATGGCTGAGGCGCTCGCCTTTTGCGCGATTGCCCACCTGATCGTGGTTCTGCGCGTAGCCGAGGAAGCGGCATGCGGGCAGGCCTTCGATGGGACGGCCCTGAATGCGGTCGCGGTGCGGCGCGTAGATTCCGTCGTAGACGAAGACTGATTTGAGAGACTTGGCAAGATCTGCGATGGAGCCGAAGTCGGAGTAGTAGCCGCTGCGGTCGCGTGTTAGGACGGTGACGAGTGCGTGGTGGAAGTCGTCGCTCCATTGGGCGTCCATGCCGTAGCCGCCTGCTTCGGGTGGTTTTACGAATCTGGGATCGTTGAGGTCGCTTTCGGCGATGACGACGTAGTGTTTGCCGGTTTCGGCTTCTAAAGCACGGACCTCTGTCGAGAGTTGCTCCATGAAGTGGATGGCGGAGCGGTCCATGTAGGCGTGAACGGCGTCGAGGCGCAGGCCGTCGAAGTGATAATCGCGCAGCCACATGATGGCGTTGTCGCAGAAGAAGCGGCGGACTTCGTAGCTGCCCGCGTCTTCGAGATTGACGGCGTCTCCCCACGGCGTGTTGTGCAGGTGGGTGAAGTATGGGCCGAACTTCGCGAGGTAATTTCCGGACGGGCCAAGGTGGTTGTAGACGACGTCGAGCAGCACTGCGAGTCCGTGTTCGTGGCAGGCGTTTACGAATCGCTTCAGTGCTTCCGGACCGCCGTAGGCTTCATGCGGGGCGAAGAGGTCAACGCCGTCGTATCCCCAGCCGCGGTTGCCGGGGAACGCGTTGACGGGCATGAGTTCAACGTGGGTAATGCCGAGGTCTCTGAGGTAGACGAGGTGATTCTGTGCAGCGTCGAATGTTCCTTGTGGTGTGAATGTGCCGATGTGGAGTTCATAAATGATCGCGCTTGGCAGAGGCGGTGCTTGCCATTGCTCGTCTGTCCACTTGAAGGCTGCGTGATCGACGATGCGCGATGGGCCATGCACTCCATGAGGCTGCCAAGCTGAGCGTGGATCGGGAAGTGCCGGTTCGCTGCCGTCGATTACGAATGCATACTCTGTGCCGGAGTTCGCACCAGGCACGCCTGCCTGCCACCAGCCACTACTGGCTTTTTTCAAGGCATGGACAGTGTTCTCGATCTTGACGCCGACTGTTTTTGCCTTGGGCGCCCAGACCCTTAGTTGGTGCATCGTTGTTTTTTCCTCGTTTTTATTCGTTGTAGTAGCGCGAGAGGCCGCCGTCTATATAGTAGGTGGCTCCGGTCACGTAGCTTGCGTCGTCTGATGCAAGGAATGAGGCGAGGCCCGCTACGTCGTCAGTGGCGCCGATACGATTGAGTGGAAGCTGCTCAAGCAGTGCGTTGAGTCTTGACTTGTCGTCCAGGAGCGGCTGGCTCATGGGCGTGGCGATTGCTCCGGGAGCAATGTTGTTGACGGTGATTCCGAGCGGAGCGAGTTCAACAGAGAGATTGCGCATTAACATGCGCAGGCCACCTTTGCTTGCACAGTAGGAAGTATGGCCGGGCAGTGCGATATCTTCATGCACTGAACTGATGTTGATCACGCGGCCAGGTTTTCTGTCAGCTGCCAGCCTGCGAGCAAACGCCTGGGTGACGAAGAATGGCGCTTTGAGATTTACATCGATGACACGATAAAAATCTTCTTCGCTGGCATTGAGAAACGACGGTTCGAACCCGATGCCTGCGTTGTTGACGAGAATGTCTGCTGAACCGAATCTTGCCCACGCTTGGTTGATCAACGACTCGACTCCGCTGGTCTTCGATACATCCGCCTTCACTATGATGCCCTGGGCGCCGGCGGCTTCAACCATCCTCAACGTTTCCTGCGCGCCCTCTGCGGGGCCAATGTAGTCGATTACTACGTTCGCGCCGTCAACAGCAAAGCGTTTCGCAATGCCTTGACCTATGCCTGATCCTGCCCCTGTAATGATCGCAACCCGCCCCTGTAAGCGGCTCATATGTGCGTCCTGTTAGTTTTCTCGATGGGTACTTACTCGTTTTCTGATGCTACAGGAGGAAAAGGGCCGATTAAGAAAAACAATGCGGGAGCCCTAGCGGGCTCCCGCGCCACGGCTCGCTATTTACGACTGTGAGGTCGAGTGCTTGCCCGGCTTAACCTCGATTTCATTCACAACCTGCTGGACGTTTGGCACTTCTTTTGCCAGCTTGCCTGCTTCCGCCTTCTGCGCGGCGGTCTTTACACTGCCTTTCAGAACCAGGGTTCCGTTCTTGGCAGAATAGTCGATGCTTTGATCGTCGAGATGCTTGTTGGCTTTCAACGATGCCTTGAAGTTATCTTCGATCGCGCTATCAAGATTCGAATCTACTGCCTTCGCCTGGCTTTCTGCGCCCGTGGGACGTACGCCGATTTCGTTCGCTACGGAGTAGTCTGGCGCCGCCTGCTTTGCGAGAGCCTCGGCTTGTGCTTTCTGATCTGCAGACGCAACATCGCCGGTCAGGGTCATCACGCCCTTGTCCTGATCCTGCGAGACGCTCACGTCACTTAGGCTGTTGCTGCTGAGCGCGTTCGTTACCGCTGCCTTCTCGTCCGGATGCGCGGATTTGTTATTACAGCCGGAAACCATCAAGGCACCAGCCAGAATTGCAACCGATCCAGTTAGGAATTTGTATTGCTTGATCCTGTTCATGGTTTTTTTACTCCTCGAAGAGAGAACGTGCCTGCTACGTTTTCTTCAGATGCGGGATGTATGTGCTTTAGTATGTCCACAGTTACAAAAAGAAATAGGGAATGTGTGGGGCAACCCTTCAATGGCGATTGGCATAGCAGATGAAATGCATGGCACTGTGCGCATTGGAATTTCAGGATGGACGTATGAGCCATGGCGAGGTGTGTTCTATCCGGAGCGACTTCCTCAGAAAGGGGAGCTTGCATATGCCGCCGGGAAGTTCCCGACAATTGAAATTAACGGCACTTTCTATTCGCTGCAAAAACCCGCTTCATTTGCGCGATGGGCGGAAGAAACACCGGATGACTTTGTCTTCTCAGTTAAAGCCACTCGTTACATTACGCATGATCAGAAACTACGAAATATCGAGATTCCGCTCGCCAATTTTTTCGCGTCCGGTTTGTTGAGCCTTGGCAAGAAGCTGGGACCTATCCTCTGGCAGTTTCCCCCTAGTTTCAAGTTTGAGCGCGAACTTGTTGGGTCGTTCTTTGCGCTTTTGCCCCATGACACGATGCAAGCTGCAATGATGGCCAAGAGCCACGACTCATGGATGAAGGAACGTGCGTTGACTGAGGCAGTGAGCAAAGTGAAGCTTCGTCACGCGATGGAGATCCGGCACAAGAGTTTTGCGAGGCCTGAGTTTATTGAGTTGCTGCGCAAGTATGAAGTGGCGATCGTTTGCGCCGATGCGGTGGAGTGGCCGCGTTTGATGGACGTGACTTCTGATTTTGTTTATTGCCGGCTACATGGCTCGGAAGAACTCTATGCGAGCGGTTACAGCGACGATGCTCTCGATGAGTGGGCTGCGCGTATTGCGACGTGGGCCAGCGGCGGTGAATCTGCTGATGATGCAAAGGCCAGTTCTATTCCTTCTGACGTGCGCGAAAAGCGGGATGTGTATGTCTATTTCGACAATGACACGAAGGTGCGAGCGCCTTTCGATGCTTCAGGCCTGCTCGATCGCGTAAGTAAACTTCTCCGATAACGCTATATTTATCAGTTATTTGCCCGTACCGCCAAGTGGATTTCTTCAATTTACCTAATTTTCTCTTGTGCAATATTGCAATCCGCGATATAAATATCGCGGATTGCAATATGAAGCTCGGCGAGAAAATCCGTTACCTGCGCGAAGTAGAAGGCAATCTGCGTGGTTTGAA
>Ga0210402_10005728_pt1 | contig 11085 bp, 8 predicted proteins | sample IncBWC7MmetaG_FD_161055 | JGI IMG/M metagenome (GOLD analysis project Ga0210402, IMG submission 161055) | Forest soil microbial communities from Barre Woods Harvard Forest LTER site, Petersham, Massachusetts, United States - Inc-BW-C-7-M | ecosystem: Environmental > Terrestrial > Soil >... | reverse complement strand
GTTTCCCGCCAGACCCACATCCCGGGAACGTCCTCGCTGGGAATGATGGTCTCGCGGCCGATGTAATAGGTGACGTCGCTGAGATCGATCCCCGGCAGCTTGCCCTGGCTGCTGGCGAGAGCGAGGCCTTCGGCGATCGTCGGATACTGCATGAAGCCAAAATGCAGGATGACCCGCGTGATGCCTTCGATGATCTCGATCACCTCCACCCGGTCCTCGTCGGCGATGCGGGGCGCTTCCTCGATGACCACGGTGACGAGCAGCACGCGCTGGTGCAGCACATGATTGTGCTTGACGAATTGCGTCAGCGCCAACGGCACGCCCTTGGGCGCCGACGCCAGGAATACGGCCGTGCCCGGCAGCCTGGCCTGGCACCGGCTGACGGCGGTTTCGATCAGGTCTTCTTCCGGCTGCCGCAGCTTGGCGCGGGCCCTTTCGACCAGCCTGACGCCGCTGCGCCAGGTCAGCATCAGGAACGCGATCACGGCGGCGAGCAGCAGCGGAAACCAGCCGCCCTCGAGGAACTTGGTCGAGTTCGCGGCGAAGAACACGCAATCGATGACGAGGAAGAAGCCGTTCACCGCGATCACGATGACCGGCGAATAGCCCCACTGGATGGCCACGAGGGCGGCCAGCAGGGTGGTGATCGCCATCAGCAGCGACACGGCGATGCCATACGCTCCGGCCAGCGCGTCCGAGGTGCCGAAACCGACCACGGCGCCCAGGGTCGCCGCCGCCAGCAACCAGTTCGCCAGGGGCACATAGATCTGGCCGATCTCGTGACTTGCCGTGTGCCTGATGTGCATGCGCGGCAGGAAGCCGAGCTGGACCGCCTGCTGGGTCAGGGAAAACACGCCTGAAATGATCGCCTGCGAGGCAATCACGGTCGCGACTGTCGCAAGAGCGACGAGCGGGTAATGCGCCCAGTTCGGCCCGAGCTGATAGAACGGATTGTTGGCTGCCGTGGGATCGGTGACGAGCAGAGCGGCCTGCCCGAAGTAGTTGAGCACGAGGGCGGGCAAGGCAATCGCGAACCACGCCAGGCGGATCGGCACGCGGCCGAAGTGGCCCATGTCGGCATACATCGCTTCGCCTCCCGTCACCGCCAGAAAGGCAGCGCCCAGGATGGCGAAGCTGACGTGGAAATTCTGGTGGAGCAGGAAGTCGACGGCATAGGTGGGACTCACTGCGGCGAGCACGGCCGGCGCGCCCGCGATGCCGTGTATGCCGAGCGCGGCAATCGCCAGGAACCAGCCGAGCATGATCGGCCCGAAGATCCCGCCGATGAAGGCTGCGCCCTTCTTCTGGACGGCGAACAGTCCGATCAGGATGACGACGGTGAGCGGCACCACGGCGGGCGCCAGCGCCGGCGCGTCGACCTCCAGGCCCTCGAGAGCGCTCAGGACGGAAATCGCCGGCGTGATGGCGCCATCGCCGTAGAGCAGTGCTGCGCCCACCAGGCCAACGACCAGAAGCCCGGCGCGCCAGGTTCCGGGCGCGGCGTTGCGGGCGGACAGCAACGCCAGCAGGGCGACGATGCCGCCTTCGCCGTGGTTGTCGGCGCGCAGGATGAGAAGCGCGTATTTTATCGAAATGATCAGGATCAGCGCCCACAGGATGAGCGATACGATGCCCAGGACCGCGTCCGGCGTCACCGTGCCGCCGTGGGCGGCCGCCTTGGCCGCCTCCTTGAGCGCATAAAGCGGGCTGGTGCCGATGTCGCCATAGACGACACCGAGGGCGCCGAGCGTGGCCGTGAGCTGGAAAATCCCGGAGCGTTTCGGCATGCCAGCATGAATGACCGCCATGGCCCCTCCGGTCGGCAGACAGACCTCAAGTCTGCAGCCTGGCGGTGCGAATGGCGACCCCAAAGTTTCGCCCTGTCATTTTTGTCGGCTGGCGTGATCCAGGAAAATCTTGTCGGTTTCCGCCGACAGGATTCCACCGATAATGAAGCCTTTGTAAAAGGGTGAAGCTTCGACGATATCCTTGGCGCGGATGCGCGGATTCTCGACGCCGTGCACGCCTCCGAGCGAGGAGCCGAACACCGTCCCGCCGATGCCGGCAAAGACCAGGGCGCTCTGGCACATCGTGCAGGGCTCGGCAATCGAGTAGAGCACGCAGTCTTCCCATTCCCGGTTGCCGTTGCGCCGAATGTAATTCGTGAGACAGGCGAACTCGCTGTGCAGGGTTGGATCGTAGTCGGAGTTGTTGATGCCCCGTGCCATGACTTCGCCTGTCGCCGGTTTCACGATGACCGCCGTCGTCGGAATTTTCCGGGCAGGAACGGCTTCGGCGATCGCCAGCCGCATGTACTTCTCGTGGTCGGCCTGCGAGAGCGGCGGCAGCGCCGCCGCGGCCGTTCGCGGCAAAGCGCTGCAGATCAACGCCGAGCTCGCAGCTGCTCCGATCGAAGAGATGACGCTGCGTCTGTAAATCATCTTTGGCTCCAATCTTCGACTCCGCCGACAGGCATATGACGGCACACTACCTGATCGCACGGACCTGCACCTAGTGCCGACGCTCGCGCGGCCGATGTGGGCTGGGGTCCAGCGCATGGCCGGTGGTGAGACCTGCACTTTTGACAACCACGGCGGCCGCCGCCTAGTCTATCGTTGCGGGCGCGCAGCTGGGGGAGGATCTTGCCATGGTGCAGCTTCATCGCCGTAGGCTGGCGGCGCTGGCGGCCGCGACGCTCGCCGCTCCCGCGATCGTCGCGCGCGCCGAGGCGCGCCAGCCCAGCCGGGCGGTCACGGACGCGATCGCCAGCTTCGCCAAGCTTCCGGGGGCGAGCTGCCTGGTCATCGCCGAAATGAAGGACCCGTGGCAGGCCGCATACGAGCCCGGCGCGCGCCGGTTCGTGGGCAGCGCGCTGAAAACCTTCATCCTGGCGCGCTACCTGCGCGACGTCGAGGAAGACAAGCGCAAGCTGGACGAGCAACTGGCGGTCAACGACACGGCGCGGACGCTGAACAGCCCGGTCTTCCTCGAGCTCAACGGCACGACCACGGCGACCAGCGTGCTCGAAGCCATGATCACCCACAGCGACAATACCGCGACCGACATCGCGATGGCGGCGGTCGGCGCCGACCGCGTGCGCGCGCTGATCGCCGAAGCCGGCCTCAAGCACACGCAGATCGCCGATTCGATGCGCAAGATGTTCTGCTATCTCGCCGGCCTGCCGGCCGGCCAGGATGCCGGCTGGCCCGGCGTCAAGAAGCTCGTCGAGCACCCACCCAATCCCCAACCGGCGCTCAACGACGTCATGACGATGGCGAGCGCGGCCGACGACATGGTGAGCTGGTACCGGCAGGCGCTGCGCAGCGCCTACTTCAAGACGCCCGCCATGATCGCGGAATTCGCCCGCATCCAGGCGATGGCCACGGCGCTGCCCCAGGTCGTGCCGCCGCACATCGTGGCCTACGGCAAGGGCGGCAGCATCGACTGGCAGAACTTCCACTGTCTGTCCCTGCCGGGCGACATGGTGGTGGGCGCGACGCACGTCACGTTCTGCTTCACGATCAACTGGAGCGGGCCGGACAGCGGCGTGCCCGACATGATGAGGACGTATGTGGCGGCCGTCGCCGGCGTGCTGGAGGCGTCGGCGAAGGACGTCGGCTAGGGATGGTCCGCTTCAGCGCCAAGCGACCGCGACGCGGGCGACAGGACGTGACGGGGCCGCGTCGGCGGTTGCAGCGAGCTCGGCTTCAATGAAGCGGACGGCGTCGCCCACGGTCACGAGGCGCGCCGCGACACGGTTGGGAATGTCGAGGTCGAACCTTTCCTCGCACGACATGAAGATCTCGACGGCGTCGAGGCTGTCGGCGCCCAGGTCCTCGGCCAGCCGGGCATCGTCGGCGATCCGCGCTTCGTCGATGCCGAGGTGAAAGGCGAGGATATCCCGCACGGCTGCCGCAACGTCGTTCATCAAACGCTCCTCAGGGAGGCACCCACAGAGGTGATACGCAACGGGCGCGCCGCTCGTGCCCGCCGCGATGCGTGTTCGAGGAATGTGGCGAATGCCGGCGAGAGCGTGACGCTTCCGCCACACGACCCTGTCACACGCCCCTCCCACAGGGGCCGCCGACCGTCAGCGTGAGCGGGTCCAGTTCATCGTCTTGCAGACGATGCCGGAGAGGACGCAGCCCTGCGTGGTCATCGCATCCTGGCCGACCGAGATCAGCAGCGAGTATTTCAGCCCGCGCTTTTCGTCGAAGGCCTCGCCGGCCAGCCGGACAGGGTCGCGCGGCTGCAGGGTCATGACCAGCCTGTCGCCGACCGCCTCGCCCTTGCTCGGGTCCCTGATCCAGGTGTTGACCGCGCAGAACCGCTCGCCGCACGGCTCGACGGAGATACGCGAGGCGCCGTCGGTGCGCATCCAGGCGCCCGTGATGCTGGCGACGCTGACCGCGCCGGCATCGGCGCCGGCCACCAGAACGGCGGTGCCGGCCAAAACGATCGTCACTGCAAGAACACGGAGGGTTTGCATCTGCCACCTCGGAAGCGGTGGCATGTGCGCCAGACGCCTGTTGAAGGTCAACCCGCAGACCCTGCGCCGGGTTGCCGCGCCCGGCCCATTTTCGTTAGAGCGTCTTGCCGGACCGCGGGCCTCCAGGCCCGCCTCATGGGCTTTGATGACGGCGTACATATGAGTATGAGCGGGCCTGGAGGCCCGCGGTCCGGCAAGACATGAGGTGCCCTAGACAATCAACGGCACCCGCCCGCTGAAGCCCAATGCCTGCTCCAGCAGCAGCGCCGCGCCCAGCAGCCCGGCATCGCCATGCGGACGGCCGACCAGCTGGAGGCCGACCGGCAGCCCCTCCTGCGTCAGCCCGCAGGGCAGCGAGATCGCCGGGCAGCCCGTGAGGGTGATGACGAAGGTCAGGAACATCCAGTCGATGTAGGTCGTGAGCGTCTCGCCGGCGATCTCGGTGGGGAAGCGCTGCTCCACCGGGAAGGGTGCCACGGCCACGGTCGGGCAGGCCAGCAGGTCATGGTCGTCGAAGAAGCGCGCCACGCGGTGGAACAGGGCATGGCGGTCGCGTTGCGCGCGGATGATCTCGGCGGCGCCGAGCTGCTGGCCCTTCTCGATGTTCCACACGATGTCCGGGCTGATGCGCGCGCGCTCGCGCGGCAGCAGGTCGCCGCGCACGTCGGCGAACAGGAGCGCGCGCAGCACCTGGAAGCTGTCGATGGCGCCCGCGAAATCCGGCGCCGTCTCCTCGACCGCCGTGCCCATGTCGGTGAAGCGGAGCGCGGCGGCGCGGCTGAGGGCGGCGACCTCGGGGTCGATGCGGCGCAGCCCGAGATTGCTGCTGAAGCCGATGCGCCGGGGCGGCCGGGCGCGCCGCAGCGCCGCCTGGAAGCCATCGGCGGGGCCGGGGCGGGACAGCGGATCGTGCGGCGAGGGCTCTGCCATCGCGTCCAGCATGAGCGCCAGGTCGGGCACGCTGCGCGCCATCGGGCCGTCGACCCACAGGCTGTCGAAGGCCGGCAGCCCGTCGCCGCGCGGCACCAGCCCGGGGCTCGGCCGCAGCCCGACGACGCCGCAGAAGCTGGCGGGGATGCGCAGCGAGCCGCCCAGGCAGGAGCCGTTGGCCAGCCAGACCTCGCCCGCCGCCAGCGCCGCCGCCGCGCCGCCCGAGGAGCCGCCGGCGGTGCGGCCGAGGTTCCACGGGTTGCGGGTGATGCCCCACAGCGGGTTGAAGGTGTGGCTGCCGGCGAACTCGGGCACGTTGGACTTGGCGAGCGGAATGGCGCCGTTGCCGCGCAGGGTCGCCACCGTGCGATCGTCGGCCGCGGCGCGGTTGTCGGCATAGATCGGCGAGCCGTTGGTCGTGAGCTGGCCCGCGACGTCGTTATAGTCCTTCACCGCCATCGGCAGCCCGGCCAGCCAGCCCGGATGGTCGCGCTGTTCGCGCGGGAAGCGCCTGGCCTCGTCGCGCGCCACGTCGAGGAAGCGGATCGGCAGGGCGTTGACCTTGGGCTCCACGGCCTCGATCCGCGCCGCCGCCGCGTCGACCAGCTCGAGCGGCGAGAGCTCGCGCCGCCGTAGCCTCACCACCGCCTCGCTCGCGCCGAGGCGCCATAGTTCCGTCACGGCCGCATCTCCTCCCGATCGGACGTCGATCTATGGCGGCGATCGTCCTCCCGGTCCATGGCCGCCCGAAACGCGGGGAGGTGACTACTTATTCCGTCATCCCGAGCGAAGCCGCCCAAGGGGCGGCGTAGTCGAGGGACCTGTTCTTGTCGCCGCGGCAACAGAGCAGGTCCCTCCACTGCGCCTCGCTGCGCTCGGCTCCGGTCGGGATGACGGAGTTTTTGATCCATGACGGGCCCTCACTCGGGAAGGCCGGCCTGCACGAGATGCTCGCCGAACAGCCGGCGCTGGTCGGGATCCTTGAAGGCATGGCCCGCGGCGAACTGGCGGGCGCTGAACTTGGGATTGAGGCGCAGCAGGTCGCGGGCGACCTGGTGCGCCTCCTCGATCTGGCCGCTCGCCGCCAGGCTCGCCGCGAGGAAGCGCAGGTTGCCGACGAAGCGCGGATTGTGCCGCATCGAGCGGCGCCCCCACAGCACGGCGTCGGCATAGTCGCCGGCGGCATAGCTCGAAAGCGCGACCAGCCCGTAGCTGAAGAAGACGTGCGCATCGTGCGGCGACAGGCGCAGGCCGATATCGACCCTGCGGCGCGCTTCGCGGGTCTCACCGATGTAGCTGAAGGTGGCGCTGCTGCGCAGCCAGGCGATCGACGAGCTGGGGTTGGCCGCCAGCGCCCGGTCGAACAGCTCGATGGCATGGTCGTAGTCGTGGAACAGCCAGGAGCGGATGTGGCCACAGAGCGAGAGCGCCAGCGGGTCAAAGCGGTCGAGCGTGAGCGCCAGCCGGCTCAGCCGCTCGGCCTCCGTCTGATCGCCGAGCGGATCGGGCGATTCGCCCTGGTAGAAGCGCTCCCCGTGGCAGGTCGCGGCCAGCGCGCAGGCCGTCGCATAGCTCGGATCGAGCGCCATCGCCCGTTCGAACAGCGGCAAGGCCTGCATGGATTTGCCGTCCTCGAAGCGGTAGAGGAGATCGAGGCCGCGCAGCACGCACTCGTAGGCGTCGAGGCTCTCGGGATGCTTGCGCAGCACGCGGCGCAGCTCGGATTCCTGCACCTGGGGCGCGATCGTCGCCACCACCCGGGCGCTCAGCTCGTCCTGCAGCTCGAACAGGTCGGCCGCCTCGCCGGAAAAGCGGTCGCTCCAGATCGCCGTGCCGCTCTCGCAATCGGCCAGCTCGGCCGACAGCCGGACTTTCCGGCCGGCCCGCCGGACGCTGCCGGTCAGCATGTAGCGCACGTCGAGATCGCGGCGGATCTGCTGCGGATCCTGCACCTCGCCGCGGTAGCGCAGCACCGAGGCGCGCGAGATCACGATCAGCTCGGGCAGGCACGAGAGGGCGGCGATGATGTCCTCGACCAAGCCGTCGCTGAAATAGGAGTTGGTGGTCTCCGACGACCGGTCGACGAACGGCAGCACCGCGATCGACGGCCGGCGCCGCTGGAAGCTGTCGATCGCCGGCGCCGCCCGCGAACGCGAGCCCGCGCCCACCGCATAGGCCTGCACCGGCCGGCTGATGTTGCGGAGCTTCAGCGTGCCGAGATCCTCGATCGGCTGATCGATGCGGCCGCTGATCAGGTCCATGACGGCGGCCGACACCAGCACGCCGCCGACCGGCGCATGATCCTGCAGGCGCGACACGACGTTGACGGCGTCGCCCAAGAGGTCGGTGCCTTCCACGGTCACCCTGCCCATGTGGATGGCGCAGCGCAGCTCGAGGCGGAGGCCGCCCTCGGCCGGCATCGCGGCGACCGCGGCCTGGACCGCCAGCGCCGCCCGCGTGGCGTCGATCGGGCTGGTGAACTCGACCAGCAAGCCATCGCCCAGCGACTTGAAGATGCGGCCGCGACCGCGGGCGATCAGGGGATCGATCTCAAGACGCAGCACACGCCACGCCACGAGGGCGTTGTCCTCGTCGGCCTCGACGAGGGCGCTGAAGCCCACGACGTCGAACGCGGCCACGACCACGAGCCGGCGGGCGGCCACGTTCCTGTCGGCGCTCTTCGCTGGAAGCCTGCGGGCCATGGGGCAGCTCTAGGAAAACCCGATGCCGAGCGTATGTGCGTTTTTTCACGCTCGTCATCGATCCGGCGTCGCGGCGCGCAGCAAGCTGGCCGGGTCAGTGGGGGGCTGCCGACCGAGTGACGATCAAGGTGCCCCGCGGGCCAACTGGTCCAGCATCAAGCCGCTCCGATCGACCTCGGCATAGCTTTTGACGGCCAGATTGGCGGGCGTGAAGACGGTTTGCTGGGTCACCAGATGAAAGGGAAACAGGCTGGGCGGCGTCCGACCTCACCCTGAGGAGGCCCGCAGGGCCGTCTCGAAGGGTGGGATACACTGTGTTGTTGCCCATCCTTCGAGACGCACCGCTACGCGATGCTCCTCAGGATGAGGTTGTCTGTGACCCAACATTCCATGAAAGGAGTACGGGTTGGCAAAGCGGTCCCGGCCAGAACCCCCTGCCGCGGCCGTGACGGCCAATCACTCCACCTTGATGTTGGCTGCCCGGATCACCTTGCCCCACTTCCCGGCTTCATCGGCGATGAGCTTGCCGAACTCGGCGGGCGTCATCGGCGTCGGCTCAACGCCCAAGTCGGCAAATCGCGCCTGCATCCCGGGGTCGGCAAGGCTCGCGTTGATCTCCCGGTTGAGCTTGTCGACGATCTCGACCGGCGTGTTCCTGGGCGCACCGATGCCGTAGCGGCCGCTGCCCTCGTAGCCCGGCATGAACTCGCCGACCGTCGGTATGTCCGGCAACAGCTTCAGGCGCGCTTCGGTCGTCACCGCCAGCGCCCGCAGCTTGCCGGCCCGCACGTATCCGATCGTCGAGGGCAACGGACCAAACGTCATCTGCACCTGCCCGCCGAGCAGGTCGGTCAGGGCGGACGCCGAACTGCGATAGGGCACGTGCACGATGTCGATCCCCGCCATGAACCTGAACAGTTCGCCCACGAGATGGGGCGTGGTGCCGATGCCGGGCGACGCCATGCTGAGCTTGCCCGGATTGGCCCTGGCATAGGCGACAAACTCGGGAACCGTCTGGGCCGGAAATGAAGGATCGACCACCATGACATAGGGGACGTTGCCGATGCTGGCGACGGGCGCGACGTCGCGCATGAAGTCGAAAGCGAGGTTGGGATAGAGCGCTGCATTGCTTGCATTCCACGTCCCCACCACGAGGAGCATGGAGCCGTCCGGAGCCGCGCGCACGACCGCCTCGGTCGCGATGTTGCCGCCCGCGCCCGGCCGGTTTTCGACGATGAAAGGCTGGCCGAGTCGTTCCGACAGCCATTGCCCGATGAGGCGCCCCACGACATCGGGCGCGCCACCGGCGCCAAAGCCGACGATGATACGCACCGGCTGCGTCGGCCAGGCCTGCGCGCCAGCGACGCGCGATAGCGCCGGCAGCGCGGCGGCGTTGAGGGCGAGACGGAGCAATTGCCGACGGGGAAGCTTCATGGCGCTCCCTCCTGCCGCATCATGTTCGCGCAGGAGCAAAAGCGCAATGACCGCCCGGGGCACGAAGCGGCGCAAGAGCGGCGCGCTCTATTTGCCGGCCAGTGCATCGGCCTGATGGTACTTCTCGTCGGCGCCCGCCTTGTCTCCTGCGGCGGCAAGAGCGTCCCCCCAATTGGCGTAAGCCCCGGCAAATCGCGGATTGAGCTCAACGGTCTTGCGATACTTCTCGATGGCGCCGGCATAGTCGTGCTGGCCGAAGAGCGCGAGGCCCCAGTTGTTGTAGGCCGTTGCTTCCTTGGGATCGAGCTCGACGGCCGTGCGGTATTTCTCGATGGCGCCGGCATAGTCGTGCTGTTCGGACAGCGCGATGCCCCAGCCGATATAGGACAGCGCGTCCGTGGGCTCGAGCTCGATGGCCTTGCGATACTTCGCGACGGCGCCGGCATAGTCGTGCTGGTCGGCGAGGGCGACGCCCCAGGCGGCATAAGGCAGGGCGCTCCTGGGCTCGAGCTCGACGGCCTTGCGATATTTCTCGATGGCGCCGGCATAGTCGTGCCGGTCGAACAGCAGGAAACCCCAGTTGAGGTAAGCCGTCGCATCGCTGGGATCGAGCTCGATGCCCGTCTGATATTTCTCGACGGCGCCGGCATAGTCGTGCTGCTCGAACAGCGCGTGCCCCCACTTGATGTACGCCGTCGCGTATTTGGGCTCGAGCTCGATGGCCTTGCGGTACTGCTCGATGCCGCCGGCAGTGTCGCCCTGCTCCCACAGCACGTCTCCCAGGTAGCCATGGGCGGACGCGCGTTTGGGCTCGAGCTCGATGACCTTGCGATACTTCTCGCTGGCGCCGGCGTAGTCGTGCGCGCGGTAGAGCGCGTAGCCCCAGTTGCTGTAGGCGATGGCGAAGTTCGGGTAGAGCCTGGTGATCTTCTCGAAGGTCGCGATCGCATCGGCCTTGCGGTGCTGGTGATTCAACGACAGGCCGCGCATGTTCAACGCCCACGGCATGACGTCCGGATCGGCCGAGGCGATCAGGCGGGTGATCAGCTGATCGGCCTTGTCCCACTCCGCCGTCTCCTGGAAATACGCGGCGAGGACGACGCCGTCGAATTGCCCGACGATCGCGTTCCCGGCCAGGTCGAGAAGCTCGTCCAGATCCGCGCTCTTCTGAATGCTCGAGAATCGCTTGCCCAAATGCGTGAAGTGAAGCGTCAGCGCATAAGTCGATCGCGTCCCGGCATCTTCCGGCGGACTCATGGTTATCTCGCCGGCAATGCGGTCGCCCTGGACCCCGAATGCACCGCGCAGCAGGGTCACGATGGTCTGGATGCTGACACTGGATGACGGAAGCCGAATGCCGGACGCGGCGGCAAACCGCCCTTCGCTGCCATATTGCACCCGATCCTTCGACGTGCTCGATTTGTCGTTGATGAAACTGACGCGATCCATCAGCTTTTGCGCGACGGCGCTCCCCGTATAGCCGATTTCCTCGAGCGCCTTGGGCACCGAGATCGGCTCGATGACCAGCGT
>Ga0210402_10005727_pt1 | contig 11088 bp, 7 predicted proteins | sample IncBWC7MmetaG_FD_161055 | JGI IMG/M metagenome (GOLD analysis project Ga0210402, IMG submission 161055) | Forest soil microbial communities from Barre Woods Harvard Forest LTER site, Petersham, Massachusetts, United States - Inc-BW-C-7-M | ecosystem: Environmental > Terrestrial > Soil >... | reverse complement strand
GGGCTAGCTCGATTAGCGCCACATGCGATCTGGGCCCGCACTGCCTCGCCATGCGAGCGCCCCAGCCGCCGCGCGTCGATGCGGTTCCAGACCTCATATTCAAGGTGGGAGCTGGAAACCAGGGTCGCGCGGTCTCATCACCGGCAGCAAAAGGCGGACGTATTCGCTGAGCTTACTATTGAGTACCTTGAGGCCGACGGAGCGCATATTGAAGATGTAGTTTCCAGAAGCCCCTTCTTCCATTAGAGACCGGTGACCGCATAATCCTTGATCTCTCATGACTGATGCCGTCAGTTCAGACTCAGCGTCGCGTCGATAGGCGCGATCCGATAGCGGCCGGCAAGCTCGCGTGGCAGCCCTTCGCGGTCGAGGTCATCGATGACCGCCACCAGACGGCGTTTCAGCGTCAGGTCGCCCTTCCATAATCCGAACGCAACCGGGTATCGTCCGAGCGGTTCCGGAAGCCACGCGACGTGAAGGCCCAAGGTTCCGCCAACCTGGCGCGCTATCAGAGCCTCGGTCAGACCGGCGTCGATGCGTCCGGATCGCAATCCGTCGATCAACGCTTCGGCGCTGGCCACGATTTCGACGCGCGCCTTCCGGGCCTGAAGGAAACGGCTGAGCGCGATGCGGTCGAGGCCGGCAAGGCCGGCGTAGAAGCCGACTTTCACCCCCTCAAGCTGACCCGGAAGTTGCGCCGCGACCAGTGCCCAGCCGGTTTGCAGATGCGGCGGGGTGGTATCGAGGAATGACCGCGTCAGATCGGATACCACCACGCCCCCCGCCAGCATCTGACATTGCGCGCGCGTGACATTCCAGTTGCGCGGATTGAAATCGCGCCCCATCGCGGCGTTGGCATTAACTACGATTCGAACGTCGAGCCGTTTGGCTATGGCCTGGGCGAACTCGATATCGAACCCCGGCGCATCCGGCTTGCCGGTCACCAGGGGCGGATAGAGGGTGGGCACGCAGAGCCTCAGGACTCCCGCCTGCTTTACCTGCGCAAGCGAAGTATCGGGCGGCAGCAGGTAGACGGCGCCGAACAACGCCGCGATCCCGCCGACCGTGATCAGATCCCCCACCCAGCGCGGCCGCTCACGCATCGTCACGACCTGCGGAAATTGAACAGCGCAATGATGAAGAAGCCGACCGCCATCGTGGCGATGACGATGGGGCCGAGCATCGGCGAAAATTGATGGAAATGGATGAAGGTTCCACGTAGCGCATCCACCGCATAGGTCAATGGATTGATCTCGACCAGGATCACCAGCCATTCCGGATAGACCACGAGCGTTTGCGCGCGCGTGAGAGCCGGATCGAGGGGAAACACCGAACTCGACGTGAAATAGAGCGGCAGGATGACGGCATTCGAGAACACCCCAAATCCCTCGAAGCTGCGGATGTGGTTGGCGATGATGACCCCGAAGCAGGTCATGGCGAACGACAGCAGGAACATCAGCCAGAGGCCGTAGAGGACGTCCCCCGGTGCGATGCTCACATCCGCGAAGCGTGCGAGCGCCAGTACCAGCGACCCATGCACCATGGCCACCGTTGCGCCGCCCAGCACCTTACCGAAAAGGATCAGGGGGCGCGGCATCGGGGATACCAATATCTCGCGCAGGAAGCCGAACTCGCGGTCCCAGATCACCGAAACCGCGGATTGAACTGACGTGTAAAGAATGTTCAACACGATGACTGCGGGAAAAATGAACTGCAGGTAGGTGTACGGAACGACAAACCGAGTTTCGCCATACACCTCGCCCCGAAAATAGGGGTTGAGGCCGATGCCAAGCAGGATGACCCACAGGATCGGCCGGCTGAGACCTCCGACAAGTTGCCCCCGATCGCGCAGCGCGCGCTTCACCTCGCGCAACCAGATCGCATAAAGCGCGCCCAACTGCCCCACTGCCGTCTCCTCGTCGTATCGGACCCTTCGATCTATTTCGTGTGTTCGCCGCCGCGCTGGCCGAAGGCGTAGGTCCGCTCCCGTTTCCCCGCCGCCTGATCGCGCAGGTCGCGCCCGGTCAGCGACAGGAAGACGCTTTCCAGACTTGGACTGTCGACCGACAGACGCCGCACCTTGCCGCCGAATTTCTTGAGGAAAGCCTCGGCCACAGCCGCGCCGTCGGCCTCGATCACCAGGCTGCCGTCACTCCCGGGCTTGGCAGCCGGATAGGATGCCCGAATCTCATCAGCCGTCGCTGCATCATCGGGCACGACCCGGATAAGTTCGTGTCCATGAGCCGCCTTCAGCGATGCGGGTGTGTCGATCGCGAGGATGCGGCCCCGGTCGATGACGCAGATTCGGTCGCACCCCTCCACCTCCTCGATGTAATGGGTGGTGACGATGATGGTCAGGGCCCGTTCCTTCCGCAGCCGCATCAGGTAAGCCCATATGCGTTCGCGCGACTGCGCGTCCAGTCCGGTTGTGGGCTCGTCGAGTATCAGTACTGCGGAATCATGGATCAGTGCCCGCGCGATTTCGACCCGCCGCTTCATGCCGGACGACAGCGACCGTACCAGCGCATGACGCCAATTCTCGAGCTCGACGAGCGCAAGCAGTTCGTCGATGCGCCGGCGTCGTTTCGCGGCCGGCACCTGGTAGATCAGCCCGTGAAAATTGAGGTTCTCGAATACCGTCAGCCGGTCATCGACGCTCGGCTCCTGAAACACCACGCCCAAGTGCTGACGCGCCTTGCGGGGCTGCCGGACTACATCGAACCCGGCCAGCGTGACGGTGCCGGTATCCGGAGCCAGGATGGTACATAGGATGTGGATCAGCGTCGTCTTGCCGGCCCCGTTGGGCCCGAGCAACGCAAACAGCTCATTCGGCCTTATCTCCACATCGACACCATCGAGCGCAACTGTACGGCCGTAGCGCTTCGTAAGGCCATTCACGCGGACGATCGCATCGGAAGTCTCTCCGGACGCAACTCGCACGCTGTCCACGCCATGCATGACGGTCATCCTCGCTTCTATGCCGGCTAGCTGATCACTCCCAGCCGTCGCCAATCATGCAGCAGCAGCCGGTCGAGGCTCGCGCCTGAACGGACCTGAAGATAGCGACCGAATTGATTGGTGATCTGTCGCCGCAGGCGCTCCTGCCAAGCGGCACATGCGTTCTTATAGCCCGCTAAGACCTTCTCGTCGATCAACAGCTCAATTTCATGGCCGCTTTCCATATCGACCAGACGGACCTCGCCGGCGCCGAGTTGTACGGGATCAAGCTCCTGCGGCGAAGCAATGTGTACCGCTACGGTCTCCTGGCGGAGCGAACCCAGGTTCTTGAGGTCTGATTCGGGATCATCCACCCACCAGTCGCTGAGCACGATCGCGAGCCCGCGATGGGCGAACCGCGGGAGAGCGTCGCCCAGGGCCCCGCCGAAACCGGCGCCTCCGGGGCGCTGCGCTGCAAGCCAATCGAAAACTATCTGAGCGCGACGCACGCCGCGAACCCGGGGTGACCACGACAACCGGTTTTCCGCGTAGACCCCAACCTCGACCACATCGCCGCCGGCAAGGCCCGCGAAGGCGAGCGCCGATGCAAGCTCGCGCGCGAAATCGAACTTGGTGGGCGTCCCGAAATCCATCGAAGCGCTGCCGTCCACGACGATGGCAATGGGCAGCTGCCGATAGACGGCGTGATGCCGGATGAAATAGCCGCCGATGCGCGCGTAAAGGTGTGGATCAAGGTGGCGGATATCGTCGCCGGCCTGGTATTCGCGATAATCCATGAATTCCATGCCCGGTCCCTTGGCTCGCGAGCGTCGCTCGCCGATGCCGATCGTCGCATGCGCGCGCCTTGCCATCAATCGCGAGCGCATGAGCGCGGTCAGAAGTCCAGGAGACGGGATCATCTGGCCTCCCGGACTGCTTCCTCGAACACTCGGCAGAGCACCGCCTCGGCGTCGATCTCGTCGGCCTCGCCGGCGTAGTTGAGCTGGAACCGGTGACGCAGCGTGGGCAGGAGGACGGCGCGCAGATCGTCAAAACTGACATTGTAGCGGTGTTGCAGCAACGCATGGCCCTTGGCGGCGAGCACCAGGCATTGCGCGCCGCGCGGGCTGACCCCGAAGCGCATATATCGCTTCACATCGGCTGGGGCTTCCGCGCTGTCAATCTGGGTACGCCGGACGAAGCGCGCCACCGCGCGACGCACGTGACCCGCGATCGGCACCGAACGCGCAAGCGCCTGTCCGCGCAGGATGTCGTCTGCCGAGAGCACCTGCATCGGGGCGACGCGGGTCGTGCCAGTGGTAAGGTCGAGGATGTCGTCAAGCTCCTCTTCGCTCGGGAACGCCATGACGCTGTTGAACAGGAATCGGTCGATTTGCGCTTCGGGCAGCTGATAGGTGCCCTCCATCTCGATCGGGTTCTGCGTCGCCAGCACAAAGAACGGACGTGGCAGGTTCATGCTGCGGCCCGCCGTCGTGACGGTGCGCTCCTGCATCGCCTCTAGAAGGGCGGATTGGGTCTTTGGCGTCGCCCGGTTGATTTCGTCGGCCAGCAGCAACTGGGTGAAGATAGGCCCGGCCTGATATTGCGCTCGCGTACGCCCCTGTTCGTCGGGAACGAGCGCCAGCCCGCCGGTGATGTCTGCCGGCATCAGATCCGGCGTGAACTGGATGCGTGCGAAGCTCAGGCCAGTCGTGGTGCCCAGTGTTCGCACCAGAAGCGTCTTGCCGACGCCCGGAGTTCCCTCCAGCAAGACATGGCCCTCGCAGATCAAGGCGATCAGCAACTGGTCGACGACATCGCGGTGCCCCACGACTGCTTTTGCGATCTCGACTCGTGCACGTGAAAGCGCGTCGAGCAGTTGCTCCAGCGCAACGGCATCCGTCGAGGCGGCCGAATGCGCCGTTACGATTGCGTCCGCGGTCCCGATTACCGACATCCTTACCCAGCCCCTTTCAAGCCTCGCTTTGCCGTTCGCGCGCCGATAAGCCCGGGAGCATAGCGGATAATCAGGTCGGCCAGGAACAGCGCGAATGCCGCCAAGACCCAAACCTGCCACACCGCACGAATGACCCATCGTGCCTCGACACTCGCAAAGATCTGTTCCTCGGATGCAAGCACCCGGCCGCCGGTGGCCGCCGCTAGTGCAACGAGGCGATTGGGATCGGCGCGCGAAAATCCGAAGAGCGCCGGATAGGCCACGAAGAGCGGCGCCTCGGCGGCGGCCTGATCGGCGGCGATATGCAGATTGAAATCGCCTGGCCCGTCCAGCGTGAACCTTCCATGATATCGCCCCGGTGACACTTCCGGGAGCCGAAACGGCACCGTGCCGTCGGGCACTATTCCGGAACTTGCCAGCGACGCCGTTACCTTGAGGCCTTCGCGCGGTGCCCCCTCCTGGTTGAGCGCGTCGACATCGATCTCTATCTCGTCGCCATGCCGCGTGAGGCGTGGAAACAGGCCCTCACGCTGGCCCGATAGAACGTGGCGCAAGGTTTGTGACCACAAGAGCGGATATTCCGCCATGGCCTGCCACTCCCGAGTCCACGCGCCGGCGCCCTGGGTCGTCAATGCGACGACACGGCCATTTCCATAGCGCCAGGAGGCGAGCAGCGGTACCAGATCTTGCTTTTCATCGGGAACCACAAGGTGAAGATCGGCGGACGGCTTGCGGGTTGTGAGCACGTAGCCGCCGAGCGGCGGCAACTTGTCGGGCAGGCCTGCGAAGAATTCCGCGTTCCGTTCGACCCACGAAGGTGTCGCGGAACGTTCTTCGACCGGCTTGCCGGACAGCAGAAGCGCCTCCTGGGACAGAATGCTCGGGAGCGCCTTGAAATCCTGCGTCGCGTGAAACGCACCCTTGCCGATGCGCGCGATTTCCTCCAGACGAACCGGGTCTGCCCCATCCCCGATCGCGACCGTGGACACCGAAATGCCCTGATAGGAAATTTCTTTCAATATTCCGGGGAAGTCGCCGGGCTGGGTCAATCCGTCGGACATCACGACGATGTGCTTCGCCATCGCATCGATGCCTTGAAGCTGATGAAGCGCCTCCACCAGTCCCGGATAGATGGCAGTGCCGCCGCCGGGCTCCAGCGTTTGCAGCGCCTGAGTTACCGCGGCTGAATCTTTTGCAGGGCGAAGCGGCAGCAATACCTTTGCCTCGGAATCGAACGCCACGATGGCGATGAGACTTTCGGGATGTAGCAGACCGATCGCGCTGACGGTCGCCTGTTTGGCGATGTCCAGGCGAGTGGCGCCGCCCTCGTTGCGCTGCATGCTGCTGGAGCGGTCGAGCACGAAAGCGAGCGCCACCCGCGGTGCGTCGCGGGGCACGCGGCTTGATAAGGGCGACACCCGTTCAAGCGGGGTCTCGTAGTACCCGCCGGGACCGAAACTGTTCTCGCCTCCGAGCAGCAACAGGCCGCGACCGTGCTCAGCTACCGCTTTCTCGATCAATTCCTGCTGCAAGGTGGCAAGATCGATGGCGGGCACATTCATCAGGACAATGGCCGAATAGGCGAGCCAATCCTTGAGATAGAAGGGCGCGCGTTTCGGCTCGACGATCCTGGTCTTGATATCCTGCACGGCCAAAGCCTTGGCAAACACCTCCGCCCAAGCCGGTTGCGCCGCGACGATCAGGACTTGCGGCGGCGGCGCCACATCGATGACGACGCCGTTGCGATTGTTCTGCGCAAAAGTGTCTCCGGACGCGTTAACGACGACCTCATAGCGGGCCCGGCCAGCCACTGCGGCCGGCACGATAGTCTCGATCCGGCTGCGTCCGCCGGCGAGTTCGAGCGATCGCTCGACGATGACGTCACCGTCCTTGAGGACTTGAACCGTTACCTTGGAGCGGCCATGGCTGTAGATCACGGCTTGAAGCTGAAAGGTGTCGCCAGCATAGACCTTCTCCGGCGCGGTGACCTCTTCGACCAGAACCTCGCCGGCCGCAAGCCACGTCATTGGCAATACGTCGACCTTGATGCCGCGCCGGACGATAGCCGGCAGAACCCGCGCGGTATTTCCACGCGTTTCATTGCCGTCGAAGGCAACCACGATCCGTCCGGGCTGATCGGCCGGCAGCATGGCGGCGCCGATCGCTAAAGCATTTTCTACATCGGCTGCGGTTGGAGGCGCCGACGGCTTTGCTCGGGGATCGCTGCCCGGCTCTGTCCCCAAATCGGTTGCCACATGTGCGCTTGAGCCAATCGTCACCATACCCAGGCGGGCTGCTGCTCCGCCGGCCGCGTTGCGTTCGGCGGCGGCGGCGAGCCGCTCGGCGAGTCCTGCCTCGTCGCCGCCAGCCCGGAGATTCGGGGTCGCGACGACCACGATATTCCGGCTTCGGTCCAGCATTGGGAGCGGCACATTGGCGATGGCCAAAACTACGAGCAACAATGCTGCCAAGCGCGCCGCAAGCAGCAGACGCCGGCGCGCCGCCAACGGGTTACCGCGCGCAAGCCCGGTGCGCCATAGGAACCGTTCTGATCCGCGTCCGGCGAGCCAACCTTCGACCAGCAGAAAGCCCAAGAGCGCGAGGACCAACCACCATCGTATTGGCGGAGGATCGGCGGCGGCGGCCGGCATCGTGCGATCGGGCAGCGTGACTTTGCTCTCACCCGCATTCACCGCCACGAACCGTGTCAGGCCGTCGCGCCGCACACGATAGATGCCAGCGCGATCCGGAATGAATTGTGCATCGTAGCCGCGCGGCAAGAAGTCCGCCTCGTGCGGGAATGCGGGCAGAAAGGAGCTCGACGCCCCTACGGGGATGGCTGCATTGCCTGAATCGGAAGCGGCCGCGATTGGAACAACCTCGGCGCCCAGCAGGCGAGGGTCGATGACGCAACTTGCTCCTACGATGCAGGGTGGTTCGATGGTCCGGCCGAGGTCCGGTGCTATCCAGTGAAGGAGGTTGGATACGAAGATCGGGAAGCCCGGCTGATCGGCCCAATTCGAGCGGTCGAGGTCGAACCCGACCCGCACCTCCCGGCCGGCGCGCGTGGCCCGCGCCTCGATCAGCGGCGTATCGCTCGCTTCGACAATCGTGTCCGCGCCTTGCAGATGCGAAAATTTGTAAGCGGACGTGATCGTGAGCGTGCCCCACGAGATTGATCGGGACAGAGGGTGGTCGGACTGCCACAGGGTCGGCTGCACAGATCCGCGTAGCTGGCCGCCCGACTCGCCGGAGACGCGCGCGGTTCCGAGCCAAAGAACGTTTGTTTGGGGATGCCGTGCGATCTCGATGCCATTCGCCACGACGAGATCGAAGGTGCTGGCATCGGCTGGCAGCGTGTCGGAGGCAAATAGCTCGATCTCCGCTGTAGCCCTGAATGCCCGTGCGAGCGGCTCGCTTAGGGGGCCAAGTTGCAAAACCTTGAGCACGCGGGGTTTGGGACGCACAACGAAGTGGGCGGAATTGTCGTGCGGGCCGCTGTCATCGGGGAGCCGCAGCACCACGGCGCTTGGAGCGCGCAGGTCGAGGTCGAGCGTAAATGTCGCCGCGGCAGGCTGACCGGCAGCTGCGGCAGTGCCAGCCGGCGGCGCGACCTCGACGCTGCCCCACTGCAGAAAGCCGTCACTGCCGTCGGGCTGCACCAGCGCCGTGACGACGGTCGAGCCGGCAAATCCGGGAGAAAACACAACGCGGCCTTCGGCCCGCCATTTGCCGCCGGGTGCATCGACGGCACGTAAGGTGGCATCAAGCATGGCGTTGGGTGCGGCCCTGCCGCCGACAATGTGCATCTCGACGCTCACGTCCGGGAGTGTGGCGGAAAGCCGGGTGGGGTCGGCGCGGTCGGTGATCAGGGTAAGCCGCGTCGGCTCATCCTCCTTGGTGAGGCTCGACAACAACCGGATTACCGCGTCCCAGTCGGTCTCGCCATCGCTCGCGCGGAGCCCCGCGAGATCAAGCCCGCTGGCATCGGCCAGCCGAGCCGCAACGATCTGCGGCCACGCGCCGGCTAGAATCACCGACACGCGCGCATCCCTTTCCCGGATGGGGCCTGCGGCCATTGCAGCGAGTTGCACGACAGCGTCGTCGAATCGACTCGGCGCAACATCGGTGCTTCGCATGCTACCCGACGCGTCCAGCACCACGATCTCGTGCGCGAAACGAGCGCCTGGCCCAAACGCCGGCCGCGCGAGCGCCAGCGCGATCAGCGCCACGATGACAAGCTGAAGCAACAGCAGAAGATTTGGCAATGGCAACCGGATGCGGCGCCCTGATGACGTGCCGCTGTCGACGAGCCGCCACAACTGGATGCTGGGGACCTCGAAGGTTCGACGCCTTCGGACGTGGAGAATCAGTACGAAAATCCCGAATGCAGCAAGCGACAACCAAGCCGGTGCAATCAGGTTCATGGGCCGCGGCCCCCAGGCGAACGAGCGAAGTAGCGGCCGATAACCGTGCGATCCTGTACGCTGGGGGCAGCGCGCACGATCGCCCCCTCCCGGGCGCGCTGCCATTCGATGCCGCTCCCGGCCGCCGGGGGCGCAACTGTGGAAGGCATGACCTCCGGCGGAAGCTCGATACGGACCCGGCCGCCATTATTGGCGGCCGGGTCCGGCAGCAACATCTCAGCGGCGGGGGTAAGCCCGGTCGAAGCGGTGGCGCCGTTTCCAAGCGGACGCGTGCCATCTCCGGCGCGGTCGCCGTCTCCTTGCCCGGCATCCTGGGCGGCCCCGGCCGACTGGCTTGCGGCTCTGGCGCGCCGTTGCTGCTCAGCAAACGCGCGCTCCTTCTCGATCCGCGGGTCGACCGGATCGTAGTCGTCCAGGTCCTTTAGAAGATCGTCCCGGCTCGGCTGCCGGCTCGGCGACGCCGCCTCGGACGGCGTTCCGACGCCAACGATCTTGCGCTCCAAGGGCTGCGCCACCCGGCCCGTCTGGCCTCGCTCGGTGGTTGCGACGTTGCCCGCGTCCATACCCGCATCGGGCTCGCGCGGGGCCACTGCTCCTGCCTGGCGATTGCCGTTAATGTTGTCCAGCGCCTTCTGAAGCTGCTGCACGACGTCGCGCTGCGCCGCCCCCCGGTTAGGAGTGCTGGCTTGGCCGTAGGCTTGGCGGGTGTGCGCGAGCAGCCGGTCGAGAGCGCCTGCGAGAGCGCGCCGGTCGATGTCCGAACGCTCCGCGTCGGAACTCAGACGCTTCAGTGTCCGCGCGATCGTGCGCAGATAGGGGTCGGACCGTTCCTCCGCGTCCTTGCCCAGAAGCTCAGCGATGCGCCGCAAATTGGCGGCGGCTTCCGCAGCCTGGCTGCCCGAGAAGCCCGCGCCACCACGTTCCACGCCCGCGATCGACCCGCGCGAGGCGGCGAGACCGAAGGCATCGGGCGACACCAGTTGCAGAAGCGCCGCCATCGCTATGAGGCCCGGCACCGCCCAAACGGCGCGCGGCAGATCGAGTCGAACGATCTGCCGCGGATCTATGGCGGCGGCATGCCGTTCCGCGTCGGTCAGCAACGCAGCCCGGATCGGATCCAACGCTGCCTGCGGTCTCGAGCTTGCGTCGACTTCCAACGCGGTGCTCAGCCGTTCCTGAAGCCCGAGGGCACGATCAACTTTGCGTGCAAGCAACGCAAAATCGGACGTCAGGAGAAATGCCAGAACCGTCGCAAGCCCGAAGGCGGACGTAAAGGCCGCAACGCTCCACGCAACATAGGAGAGCGGCTGTACGGACGGCGCGGCGACTGAAGTGACGGGCGCCCCTATATCGAAATAGAACCCGGAGATTTCGAGCCCGCATAGCAGCGTGAGCGCGACCACCAGGCTGAAAACCGAGCCCCGGACCATCAATGCGATGCGCGCGCGCATTCGCACCGCCTTAAGGCTGCCGCGCAATGCCGGGAGCCTGGTGTCGGCATCTTCGGACGTCGGCATCGGCGCAGGGGCTGGTGCACCCGGATTCGTCATAAGCGTCGCAGTCCCGTTGCAATCACGCCGGAGTCCGATTGATGGCGCAGGCGGAGCTCATGAAACCTCTCGCACACCTATCGTTTCTCGGCCGAGGGGGACTTGGTGGCGAGGACGTGCTCGACCAGCAGCCGATCGATTGTTCCATCGGCGCGTAGCGAGTCGATCGCTTGCCCCCGTGTGGTGGCGAGGTAGGCGTCGTTCGAGCGCAGGCCGA
>Ga0210402_10005726_pt1 | contig 11088 bp, 7 predicted proteins | sample IncBWC7MmetaG_FD_161055 | JGI IMG/M metagenome (GOLD analysis project Ga0210402, IMG submission 161055) | Forest soil microbial communities from Barre Woods Harvard Forest LTER site, Petersham, Massachusetts, United States - Inc-BW-C-7-M | ecosystem: Environmental > Terrestrial > Soil >... | reverse complement strand
AGAAGGGAAAGAGATGGTCTAGAAGACACCCGCCATGTGAAATCAGGTTTGGACGGGGAGTGGGATGGCATTCGTGGGAATCACTTACACGGCCGTACAGGAGGAAATGGATATCTATCCGAAAGCGAACACGAATGTTCGTCCCGAATTCTTTCTCAGAGCGGGATTCACAAACTCATTTCACCGGTCCTTGATACCGGTCCAGCCAATCCAGGATTTCCTTCACCATCTGGTCATAGGGAGGAATGTGTCCTCCTTCCAAGACCGCGTGACGCTTGTCTTTCTCGGGTGTGCCCAGGAAACGAAACATCACATTCTGTGTTTCCAACGGATAGAACTCGTCATATCGACCATCGACTAATAACGTCGGCACTCTGACTCTTGGTGCAAAGTTTAGCTCCTCTACTTCTGGCATCTTCTTGGCAAATACGAACCCTCCCCCCAAAAGTACAGCCACTTTGATTCGGCTCTCTACTGCGGGAAAAATATTCCCAAGATAGGCTCCCGTGCTTAGACCGTAGTACGCCAGCTTTTCGAGGTTCAAGTCCTTCCGGGTCTCCAGGTAGTCAATTGTTCGCCCCAAATCTTTTCTCCAGTAAATCACGTGGTCTCGGTAACGTGCGGTTTCATCGGGATCATCGTAGGCCAGATCATCGGCGCGTTCATAATGACTCTTGTAAATCGGAAATACGAGGGCACGTCCACTTTTAATGACGAAGTCACAGGCGAACGACTCCAGATCTTTGCTCGAGCGGGCCACGACGGCATAAGAGCCAGGAAAGAAAACAACGGTTTGGAACGGCCGCTTGGAATTTCGCGGCAAGTAGACATACGCACTCATCCGCTCGTTTCCGTAAGCTGCATTGAATGTTATTTTCTGTCGGGTCCAGTGTTCACTGCTTTCATCTACCGGATCTGCGATAGGATCCAGCGGCCCAGGATCGTAGCGGTACAGACTCTTCAATGCCGCGAACACTTGATCGGTAACTGGCTTTTCTCTTGCGAAGTCGCGGAACCTAAAGGAAATAGGTTCTAGTGCGCCTTTCGGCAGGGACGTGCCTGGAATTGCTTTTACACAACGAAATCCATAGGTAGGCAGGCGCCGGAAGGGAGACTGCGCATCCCGATCCAAGAACATATAGAGTGGCTCATCCCATGCCCCACCTAGAATGAAGCGCTTGTTCTCCGTGGCATTCCAACACCATTCCTTCGCGTTTCCGGCCATGTCATACGTGCCGTACGGGCTCATGCCCTGATGGCTAGCGACGGGTGCGAGCCCTCTGCCCTCGAAATTGCTGATAGGCGCAATGAGAGAAGCAATCCCGAGCCACGGCCACGCGGCATGCTGCCATTGGTGCACCGTCGGCAAACTCTTCCCCGTAAATTCCGCGTAGGCGGCTGCTTCGTACCAACTGACTCCTGTAACCGGATAGTTGCCTTGCCCCTCGGGATAGTTCCCGAGTTCCCAAGTTGCCGGTCCGGGCCTGCCTGCCTTGTCCCGAAATCGTGACATGGCTTGTTCCCAAGAAAGTATTTTCCCGTTGTCGATGAATGGCTGCTTCCAATACTCCGATTTGCGGTAGCCTCCAGCATCCACGAACTTCTTGAACTGGATGTTTGTTACCTCGTAACGGTCCATCCAATAATCAGGAACATTGACATCTACTGCGTTGATTGCCGGGAGTTGAAGGTAGAGATCTCCTCCCGGAACGCGGACCATTTCGTTTGCAACTGTCTCGGACACTGTAAGGGACAGGTTCACAGTGGCTCCTCCAAAAAAGTCCTGTAGTCCGCCCTTATGCAAAGAGGAGGAGAGTACTTCTGCGGTTTGGAATCCTTGTTTCTCCGCGCGCCATCGCAATAACCCGAACGGCACTCGCACGTGTGAGATGGGAGACCGCCCCATGTGCTCCCACGCGGTATCGGCCGCGCGATATGGCTTCATGTACACCTCTGCTCCTTGCGGTTCCGAGTGCACAGAAATTTCCAGTGATACTTCCGGCCATAATTTTTGCAGCGCTTGGTCGCCTGGGACCATCGCCTCGACTGTCTTAGCTAAAGCGAACGCCGCACCGTCTTCTCCCTTCTCAGAGAGACGTGTGATTTCCGGGATCGCGGTATCGTGTGCCCAGCGTATCTGTCCACTTCGCCGAACGTACCACCCCACAAGCATTCCCAAAGCGGCAAGCAGAGCCAGTGCCGGAATCGCGACCCTCGGCTTGCGAACTATACGGGCGAGTGGAATCGCCCCATTAGCGTCCTGTCTCAGCGTTTTCAACGCGGCGAGCGGCTCGTTTATGCTCTGATAGCGGCTGTCTCGATTTTTCTCGAGCGCGCGAAAAATAATTCGATTCAGCTCCGGAGGCAGCGCTGGATTTCTGCTTGTTATATGTACAGGGTCACTGTGCAGGATCGCGTCGAACGTTGATGCTGCTGTACGGCCACGGAAGGGCTGTTCCCCCGTGGCCATTTCGTATAGCACAACACCGAATGAAAAAATGTCTGTGCGAGCGTCCAACTCTGCGCCCCGTACCTGTTCCGGGGACATGTAACCGACCGTGCCCATCACGGCGCCCGGCTTGGTTCCCAATGTTGCAGTGGCAAGACCGCTGTCCAACAACCAGTGGCGGTGAGTGAACTTCGCTAGTCCAAAATCGAGAATCTTGACTCGTCCATCGTTCGTAACGAAGATGTTTTCAGGTTTCAGATCCCGATGCACAACTCCCTTTTCATGCGCTGCGGCCAGCCCGCTCGCGATCTGCTCGGAGTAGTCAATCGCCTTGCAAACCGGGATGGGACCGCGTAAGAGTTCTTCGCGCAAGGTTTCGCCGTCCAACAGCTCGGAAACCAAGTAAGGCACACCTTCATACGTTCCCATCTGAAAAATGGCAAGGATATTGGGATGGTTCTGTGCCGCTGCCGCCCGCGCTTCCCGCTCGAACCGCCGAAATCGGTCGGGATCATTCGATACAGGCGAGCGCAAAACTTTGATGGCTACATCGCGGCCGAGCCGAGGATCGCACGCCCGGTACACTTCCCCCATTCCGCCCATACCGAGCAGTGACTGCACCTCATAGTCACCGAGCTTGGTTCCCGGCGGCAGGGTAACGCGGTTTGTTGATGATTCGACGAAATCCCTTAAAACTCTCTCATCGTCCAGTGTAAGGAATGACTCCACTTCCTTGCGTAAATCTGGGTTATCCGAACATGCCTCGGCTAGGAATGCGGATCGCTTTTGAGCCGGCAGTTCCAACGCGTCGTGCAGCAAGACCTTGATTTGTTGCCAACGCGCTGGGGTCATCGTCACGACTGCGATCTCCGAGCGAGTTGCTTTTGCAGCCACAGCCGCGCCGTCATCCACTCGCGCTTTACGGTCGCCGGAGAGATGTCGAGAACTACAGCGGTTTCCTCCACCGACAACCCACCCAAGAAACGCAACTCCATGATTTGGGCTTGGCGTGCATCCAAACGCGAAAGTTTGCGTACTGCTTCGTCCAGAACGATCACGCTAATCTCTGGCACCGGGTTCGCTAGCATCGCATCGTCCAAAGCCACCTTGATTCTCGCATCCCGCTTGGCCGCATTCCGGCCGCGCGCATGATCAATCAATATCTGCCGCATGATTCTCGTCAGCACCGCCAGGAAATGGGCGCGGTTTTCAAAGTGCATTTTTTCGCGCTCAGCCAGACGAAGGTAGGCCTCATGGACCAAGGCTGTAGGCTGCAGGGTGTGATCGCTGGGTTGACCAGCTAGGCATTTGCGGGCCAGGCGGCGCAACTCCTGATAGACGAGTGGAACCAGAGCGTCTCTCGCAGCTGCGTCTCCCTCGCGCCAGCGTGTCAGCAGTTCCGTAACGCTGTAGGTGGACGAACGCCCCACAAGAATCGCTGGCCGGAAGCCCAGCCCTCCGATTGCATGACATGGTATCCCAGCTTCCGCTGAGGGTCAAAGACAACAAGTGCTTGAAAACACGGCTTCTTTTCAGCTTTCGGCGGCCTTTTCCGGGCTCAAGACTTTTATTCCGATCCCGTTGAGCCCTTTTCACCGGATTTCTCGTTAATGGAATTGAGCGCAATGTTTGAGGCCGCCAAAGTTCAGCGGCTCAGGCGTTGCCACTAACGCCCAACAGTTCTTGGAGGCATGTGCCATGACAAACCCAGTTACAAAATGCTCGTTGTACGCACTCGCGATGTTTGGGGTCCTATTCAGTTCCAGTCTTTTCTATGCGCAGGAGTCCGGGTTCAACCTTGTTTTCTACAGCACGCGCGACGGCGCGGCTAACTCGCAGATTTACGCCATGAACTCGGACGGTAGTCATCAGATGCGCCTTACAAACGACACTGCCAACGACACCGACCCGGACATCTCCCCGACTGGCAACCAGATCGTCTTCACCGTGAGACCGACGCCAACGAGCAACACCAATATCTTCCTGCGCGACCAGCATGGCGCGGTTCGAAATCTGACAAATAGCACCTCAAATAACGGATGGGCGAGGTGGTCTCCCGACGGTAGGCACATTGCCTTCGAGAGTGATCGCGACGGTGGTGTTTACGAGATCTATGTAATGGATCTCAAGTACCCGCAGGATTTGCCCCGGCAAGTCACTTACCCGCCCACGCCTAGCAGGTTTCCGAGTTGGTCACCCCACGGCAGATACATCGTTTTGCGCCATGGAATCGACGTCGCCGTGGTAAATGCCGAAGGCGGCACTCCGATACCACTAACCCAGGAAGCCTCAACCAGCTTTGCCCAGATGGCATCCTGGTCCCCAAATGGCAATTACATCGCGTTCATGAGCTTCCGTAACGGTTACTGTTCAGTATTTCGGATGGACGCGGACGGCAACAACCAGATTGAGCTCACGCCGAATCCTGACCCGGCTCACCAAACTTGGTGCAGTCGCGCCCCGGCGTGGTCAAGTGAGGGAGAACGCATTTTGTTCATGTCTGCTCGGCCAAGCACCTTAGGTCAAAACCAGATTTTTGTTATGAGGCCTGACGGCAGCCACCTTCATCAACTCACAACCGATGGCGCGAACGGCAGCCCACGGGCGCGTCTGGACGAGTGACTGTGGTCGATGATGCTTCACGCGACAGTCTATCTTCTCGCGACCTGTCGTAACGCCTTGAACGCAGCAGTCACGCTTGGCGGCCCACATTGCACCAGGCGTGACGGTGCGTTTTAACGTTTGAGGAAAACGACGCAATACATCGGGTGAGCCGCATCTCTACCCGGTCAGTCTTTCTCGATGGTTTGGACCTTGAATCCCGCGTGCTTCAACTCACCGATGAGACCTTTTCGGGGATACCGTTCCGAGCCGGTTCCTCCGAACTCCATCCGGAATGGTTGTGCCTTTCACTGGCTCCTCATCGATGATCGCCAACCGTCCACCATGCTTGAGCGACTTGTGGAGATTGGAGTCTATCGCGTTTGGCTTGGTGAAATGGTGATACACCAGACGCATGTATATAGAGTCACACGAAGGAGCGGGAAGGTTGGTGTCAGAGTCTCCGGGCGCAGGATCGGACGCCGGTCAGGCACGGGTTGTCCCTCCGATTGTTCTGTCAGCCTCAATAATTGGGGTGCTATCACGGGAACTTACATTGACGCGAACTATAACTACCACGGCTATCTCCGTAACCCGAAAGGCAAGATCGTAACTGTCGATCCCGCCGGGTCGATTGCTACCGGGCCTGTCGGCATCAACGACGCAGGAGCTGTCACCGGCGTGTACATTGACGCGAACAACGTTTTCCGCGGTTTTGTAAGGATTCCAGACTGATAACCGTTTGATAGGTATCTCGGGCCGCTGGTCAGCAGATCTCATCGGATTTCAGCTCACGAGATTTGCTGACTGCGACCCAGTCGCAGGAGGTCAATGCGAATGAACAGGTCGTCTTGGAGATCAATTGCGACTTGGATTGCCGGGACAGGCTTGATCCCCTTGCTCTTCGCCGGTTCTGCCATAGCACAAAACACCTCCGCCAGTTACGCTTTCGTTGTTGCATCAGGGTTTCTCTGTGATGGAGCCGAGTCTGGCAGCTGCCCGGCAATTGCGGAATCGCCCACAGGTGGTAGTTACGAGATCAGCGGGAACCTTCGATTCGGCAAAAAAGGGTGGCAAAAGCAGCCGGGGCTTTCACTCATAAGTCAACGAATGGCAATGTGCTCGAAACAGGCGTCTGGATCGCGATCGAATTGATTTCGTTCCGCTCCTACGGCATCGCCCCGGGTACGTTCTTGCAGAAGGACCGGTACTTGGTCGCGCGCAATTTGGCCCTAAGCGTTTTCTGAGTTCGCGCGTGTTGCCTTCATTCCGCTGCCAACTCTGGGTTTTGGAACTTCACTAAATGGCGCAGCTGAACCAACTTCGCGGCCAGATCGTGACGACGAGGATCCACTTTCATCCGGCGGACCACACAACTGCAAAAGAGAAGTTGGCAGTCTGATCAACTAGAAAGCGACAGTTTCAGGATCAGGACTGCACAGAGCGGAATCGTGACGATTGTGCGGCGCACCGGCATACGTCGAGGCAATCGGTGCGCGCCAATCGGGTCGTAGTTCGCCTCAAAAACGGAGGTCAGGATGCTGAGGATCGAGCGCCTTCATTTGTTCCACTTGCCGGTCAAGTGTCTCACGCACTCTCTGTGCTAACACACTCGGGGCGAACGGCTTCTGCAGAAAAGCCGAGTCCTCCTTGAGGGCGCCTTTTTCTGCGAATACGTCATAAGCGTAGCCGGACATGTACAACACGCGAAGGTCCGAAAGCTGCGCCTTCAACCGCTTGGCCAAGTCGTAACCGCTCATCCCTGGCATGACAACATCCGTTAGCAGCAGATGAATTTCGCTGCCGTGGTCATCTGCCAAGCGCACCGCTTCCTCTGGGCTCCGCGCTTCGATCACCGAATATCCGCGGTCGGCCAGCACCGTGCGCGCCAATTCGCGCACTGCACGTTCGTCCTCAACCAGCAAAATCGTCTCGTGACCGTTCACGCTCGGGGAATCCGACCGCTCAGGCACAGCTGTTGCATGCACCGCTTCCGCCACTCGAGGTAGATAGACTTTGAACGTGGTGCCTTTCCCATGTTCGCTGTATACCGCAATGTGTCCCCCGGTTTGCTTCACAATACCGTAAACCGTCGCCAGGCCCAGTCCGGTGCGCTCGCCACTTTTCGTGGTGTAAAAAGGCTCGAAGATGTGCGCCATCGTCTCGGCGCTCATGCCTACTCCAGTGTCCGTAACGCTGAGTATCACATACGGTCCTGGAGTGACCGACGATTGATCCTGTGCCAATGTGGAACCGAGATCAACCCCGCTGGTTTCAATGATGAGTTTTCCTCCCCTAGGCATGGCATCGCGGGCGTTCACAACCAAGTTGAGAATTACTTGTTCCAACTGGCTTGGATCGGCTTTCACGGCCCCTATATCCTTGCCCACCCGCGTCTTCATCTCGATGTTTTCCGTCACAAGCCGCCGCAAAAGCTTGTCCGTGCTCAGGACGATGCTGTTCAGGTCCAGCACCGTCGGCTTCAGCACTTGCTTTCGGCTGAAGGCAAGCAATTGCCGTACCAAGGTGACCGCTCGGTCAGACGCGTCCGCGATCTGCCGGACGTTACCTTCCAGTTCAGACTGCCCTGCCGCTCGGTTCAGGGCCAGCTCCGCGTATCCCTTGATGATCGTCAGCAAATTGTTGAAATCGTGCGCCACGCCACCTGCAAGCCGCCCTACCGCTTCCATTCGTCGCGCTTGCTGCAAGTGATTCTCCATCTGCCTCCGCTCCGTGATGTCAACAATGATTCCTTCCATCAGCGGGTGGCTCTCGCTCCCTGGAACAAGCGCTGCCGTATCGCTTACCCAGATGACTTGGCCGTCCTTGCGCTTCAACCGGTACTCCGCCTGAAAGCGCTTCCCCTTCGCGCAGTCTTCTTCCGCTGGGTGAATCACCGAATGGTCTTCCTCGGGCACACGGGCGAGCCAGTTCTCCGACCCCGACAGCCACTCCTCAGGTGTGTAGCCAAAGCTCTCTTCAACCTGCGGGCTGATATACAGCCATTTGCCGTGTACCCCCACTTCCGCGATGTAACTCACTGCCGCTACTTGTTCGACAAACATCTTGAATTTGGCTTCTGTCTCCGAGCGGGCCTTCTCCGCCTCTAGACGCTCGTCGGAGATTTTCCCTTCCCGTTGCTGGCTCATTCCTAATCGCGCTGCAAAGCAGAGGATCGAAACTCCCAAAAGTGAAAGGTGCAACTGCCTCCACTCGGCTCCGAGCTGCGACATCTGGAAAATAATGATCAAAGGACCGAGTGCAAACGTTGCGTTCGTGACCAATAGCTCTCCCAAGGTCCTCCGCCGGTGTTCGTCTTTCAATCGCTCCTCAGGGCCCGGCTGCCAATATGCTGCCCAGAGTGCGAAGCTTAGGAACGGCGTGAGCCAAAGCAAATCCCGCAAAGTCCCGGTGGGGGCCGGTTTGATGCTTGTCAAGTATTCTGCCGTGGCCGCGCACACCGTTACAGTCAACAGGTAGAAGAATAGCCCGCTGTACAGTTTTCGGATATGCCGTTTCCGTGCGCGCAACGCTTGCAAACCCGACAGGGCAGTCAGCAGGGCGTCTTCCACATTCTCCACCCGAATTTCCCGAAAGAAGGCCGCCTGCACATTCAGGTGATGCGCCGGCAGGTAGTAAAATTCGAGGTAAATCAGGAAGAACACGATCCCGAACTGGATGAAGTCAAGAGCGGATTCCGCGTCGATTCGTGAAGAATCCTTTTCCTGGTCCAGAAACAGGGCCGTCCCCAGCAGTACGCCTTCGACCCCGAACAGGAATCGCACTACAGAGGTTGCCGGAGGTTCGCTGTGCAATGCGGCTTCATAGTACGTCCAACCCACGTTGGCCAATCCCCAGATGGCTGGGGTCGTGCCCACCAGCAGCCAGAAGGGCCGGCTCATTCCGCGCCCTCGGCGGAATGCTCCAAACGCCATGGCCGCTGCAAGGCCGCAGGCGGAGATTTCCAGCAGATTGGCGACTAACGAGCCAGCTGGAGTCGTGCTGAGTGTCGCTGCGTTCAGAAGATGTAGCAGGACTATCGAAACTGCAAGGATTAGGGGCTTTTGGGGCATTCTTTACGGCTCTTTAGCGCCGCGAGTTCCATTTCTTGCCAGGGAAGTCATCGCACGGTCGTTGCTCGATAGAGAAATCCGATGACAGAGATAGCGACCAAAATGTACGGCCACCAGCAAAAACCCGTCGCAACGAAAACGTCAATCGGCCAGAATCGGATATTTGACGCCCCTTTCCCAAGCAAATTGCGCGATTGTACCTCGGTTTTGGGGCGACGGAAAGGTGAAACGCTTTAACCCTCGTTCAGCTTACTGCAAAGGCCGATTCCCTATATAAGCGTTCAGGCATTTTGAGTTTAATGGAGATTTAACGCCAATTGAGAACAGGGATGAACCGATACGGTCAGAATGATTCGGGGCTGTACTTTGTCTGCTTGGCCATGGTTGAAGAGACTTTCTAAGAAGGTCGAAGCATGAGGAAACTGGACCGCTTCCGATACGTGATGGGAGGGGAACTGGCCACTACTCGGCTCTTCTATACGCTGTATCGAGCAATCTACCGGTTGTCGGGGGGACGGATTTTCAGCCGCATGGTGGGATGCCCGGTGATCCTCCTCACCACAACTGGGCGGAAGAGTGGCGAGCCTCGGACCGCTCCGCTTCTCGGGTTCGAGGAAGGTCAATCCATCGTTGTGATCCCATCCAATGCTGGTAAAAAGCACTACCCCTCGTGGTATCTCAACCTTCGCGCCAATCCGCTGGCACAAGTCCAAGTAGGAGCGCAAATACGGCAGGTAAAGGCTCGGGATGCGACTGTCGAAGAACGCGAGCGCCTCTGGCAGCGCATTGTTACCGACTACGAAGGTTACCAAGCTTACCGGGAGCGTACAGAGTGGTAAATACAGACGGCAAAATGGACCCTCCCCTGCCCCGGACCCAAGAATCAACCGATTTTGACTTTGGCCGGACACGCCCACGCGCTGGGATCGTGCGCTTGTGATTCATAATTACAGAGCTTATTCGCGGAAGTTCTCGACGAGCATGATGTCGCTGCGGTAGTCGTCGAGCTCAGAATAGAGAACATAGCGGCCATCTGGGGAGACGGATAATCCCAAGAACGCGCCGCCACCGCTAACCTTGAGTATCGGGCGAACCTTCTTGGTGGAGAAGTCGAAGTAGTTGAGCGTCAGCATGTCGTCCTGCGGAAAGAAATAAACGCCGCCTTGAACGAGGTCCCAGTTCGCCACGAAGTCTAACGTCGGCAAGCCATCCACTTGAGATTCCGTGCCGGTAGGATTCAGCGACGCCCTATGCAGCGTGAAACTCGTCCCACTGCACTCCGCGAAGTAAACTGCTTTCCCGTCGAGAGACTCCAGTGGCCAATAGCCCCGCGCCGTGGTCAGCACTTCGGACTTGCCCCCCTGCGGCGGGACGCGGTAAATCCTTCCACCTGACGCATCGTCGTTGCCACCCACGAAGTAGATCCACTTGCCGTCATGCGACCAGGAAGGCAGGAATGCTCCAGGAGTGTCGGTGCTCAATTTTCTCGGCGACCTCTCAACTATGTCGACGATGTAGATATCCGCCCGAATCTGACCCGTAGGTGTTTTGGTGCGGGAATCGAATGCGATCTTCCGGCTGTCCGGCGACCAGGTCGGACTGCCTGCCGCCAGACTTTTGAGATCCGTCAGTCGCAAGACGTTTTGCCCATCGGGATCGCTTATCCAGATTTCCGGTGGACCGCCGCGATTGGAGGCAAAGGCGATGTGCTTTCCGTCCGGCGAATACTTCGGGCAAAACTGATCGCGCGTCGTAGAAATCAGTTTTACGGAAGGAGTATTGGAATGCAGCAGGTCTCCACGCAAAATGTTGTTTTTAGCGTTGGAGTTCACCACGTAAGCCAAGCGGCCGGCTTTCGCGGAAAAATCGCCCAAAAAGCCGCTGTCCAGGCCCGCGAAACGGTCCCGAACCGAGCCGTCGACTACATTCAGTTCGCGCAGAACGGCGTGTTCCATGCCGGTGTGC
>Ga0210402_10005725_pt1 | contig 11091 bp, 11 predicted proteins | sample IncBWC7MmetaG_FD_161055 | JGI IMG/M metagenome (GOLD analysis project Ga0210402, IMG submission 161055) | Forest soil microbial communities from Barre Woods Harvard Forest LTER site, Petersham, Massachusetts, United States - Inc-BW-C-7-M | ecosystem: Environmental > Terrestrial > Soil >... | reverse complement strand
TACGACGCCGCTCGACCCGTGCGCCCGTGGCTGTTCGGGTTTTCGTTTCGGGTGGCTTCCGACTACCGGCGGCGGTTCAGCAATCGGCGTGAGCTTCTGAGCCGCGCCTCCGAAACCAGCGATCCGGCTCCGACAGCGCTGGACCGCTTGGTGCAAGTCGAAGCGATGAATTTGGCTCAGGCCGCGCTCGAGGGCATCGAGATCGAGCGGCGCGCCGTCTTCATTTTGCACGAGATCGATGGCTCCTCCGTGCCCGAGATCGCGGCCGCGCTCGGTCTTCCACTCAACACCACCTATTCCCGCTTGCGCGTGGCGCGCGAAGAATTCCGAACGGCGCTGCGACGTGAACAGCTGCGCAGAGGTGAACGATGAATCAACCCGAAGAGGACGCTTTGGATCCCGAGATGGTCGCGCTCTTGCGTGCGGACTTCGCGCCTGCAAGTGCCGCGGTCAAGGAGCGCGTTTCCAGTCGACTCACCCACAGCGTCGGTGCCCTGGCCCTGAGCGGCACTACGCCAGTCGCAGTGAATCCCAACCCGTCGCTCTCCGCCGCATTTCGCGCGCATCGCGTGGGTTTCATCGCAAGCTTCGGGCTTGGGGCAATATTCGGCGGCGGGATGTATGCCGCCGCGCGACGCCCGGAGCCAGCGCGCATCGTGTATGTCGATCGTCCAGTCGTGCCTGCCGCGTCGCCAGTGCCTAGCGCTCCAAGCACAGCGCCAAGACCGAGTGAGCCGCCCGCAAGCGCGCAATCTGTTCCGGCCTCCAGTGCAACCGTCTTGGCGCCCGTCGTTTCCGCGGAACGCAGCAGCCCGGCCAGCCTCGCTGAACAACAAGCGTTGCTGGACGTCGCGCGCAGCGCTTTCGCGCGCAGCGACTACGCCGCGACGCTCGACGCGCTGAGCTCACACTTTCGACGCTATCCGAAGAGTCTGCTCGGCGAAGAGCGCGAAGCGCTCGAGATCAAGGCGCTCGCAGCCAGCGGTCGCGACGCGGAAGCCAAGGCGCGTGCGGCGCGTTTCAAAGCTCAATTTCCCCAGAGCCTGCTGATGCCCTCGGTCAATGACAGCATCGGAGCGATTCCTTGATGGATTTTGCGCGGCGATCCAATCCTGTGTGGCGGGCAGAACGCCCGACGAGGAGAGCACGACATGCGACGATACCGACTGATTCTGGGGACACTCACCGTGCTTGCTTGCTCGGGTCAAGCGATCGACGTCGGGCCGGCACAGGGTGCGGGCAACGGCTCGAGTACCGGCGACCAAGGCCAGGGGGGCAACTCGGGCACGCTGCCCGCGAGTGATTGCGTCGACACGACGCCTTTGCCGACTTGGCCCAAGCCCGATGACTGCGTCGACGGCAGCGATCTGCCCTTGGTCGGCACGTGGCAGGGTTACATGGAGAATGAAGCCGCACCGTGGGACCAGCTCAAGCTGGTGATCGCGGGCGCAAGCATCGCGGGCGGAGTGTGCGGGACGCTCACCGTGGGTACGGGGCCCGCGCCCGCACCCGCAACGGATCCGAACGTGGGCTACTACCCCGCTGGAGAACCCGCCAGCTACGGTGGCCTCCCGGGCGTCCTTCCGGGCTACCCCATGACGCTTTTGAAGGGCACCACGGATGGCGCGCGCGTCCGGTTCACCGTGGCCAAAGTGGAACCGTATCGCGGTTGGTGTCAGTTGCAGTCGGGGTACCAGAGCACTCCGAACTTCGGTTCTAGCTGCAGTTGCATTCCGCCCTTCACAATGCTCCAGGGCACGCCGTCGGACCCGAGCAAGTGCACGCTCTTCAATGCCACCTACCCAAAGGGGCTACCGCTCGACTGCGGCAAAGCCTTTCAATGTGAGCCGGGTCAGAGCCTTTGCATTTGCAACGCAACAGGTTGCGACGCCTGGCCGACGGCCGCTGACACGGACATCGATTTCGATCTGCGTTTCACGGCGGCCTCTGCCGAAGGCAGCAATACGATTTTCATGCGCGCAAACTGAGACGCTGCTCAACATCAGGTTGGAACGCTGGCGCGCGCTGCAGCGCATTCCGCGCAGCGCGCGCGTGTCGGGCAGAGAAAGATCAGGGGCTCGACCATGAGCCGCTCGACCGCAACACTAACGACATCGCGCGCATCACAAAGCCGCGCAACAGCGTGGCCTACGGAGCCCTCGCGTTGCAGGCCTCGCGCCCGCAACCAATCGTCGGCTAATCGAAATCGAACGCAGCAGTGGTCGGTCTCCGCGATCATCACGGTGGTCGCCGTGCCATCGATTTCGACCACGCACGAGTGCGACACTGAATACGGCACGCGCGCGATCGCTTCAGCCAGGTGAAGCGTGGTGTTCTCGCTGTGCGACACACCGAGCAGCAGCACCTGGCCAGCGAGCTCGTGCACTCGGCCGACTGGACTGTCTTCGCCGTGCGGCGGCGATAGCGGTTGCGGCCGGCAAATGCGCTCGGCAAGCGGCCCCGCTGCGGCGAACGAGCCGCCCGGGTGCGTGCTGCGCGCGACACCGGGCTGCCGCCAAAAGGTCTCGGCGGTGACGCCCATGCCCGACGTTGGCGTGATTCGCGGATCGAACACGCGCTCCCCGTCGGTCATCGTGGGCATCACGAGGGTGCCTTCATTACCGAGGACCGCGCGCAAGGCAGCGAGCAAACCGAGCGGACCGCCAGTGACGGGCCCGACCGCTCTGAATGAAGTGTGCACCAAGAGCACGCCACCCGAGCGCACTCCGAGGGTCTTTAGTTGTTCGACCAACCGTGTGAAGCTGATCTCCAGCACGAGCGAAGCATGCCACTACCCCCACCGCGGAGCGATCCACTGAGCGTCGGGGCGCGTTTACTTTGGTCGAGCGTGGGCTCTGCGCTGGCCGTGTTGCTCGCGCTGGCCGCGGCGCATGACTACGTCTTGCCGCGTTCGCGAGGTTCGGCGGGCGGCAGCATCTGGCTGGAGGCTGATTTCCTGTGCACATTGGCCTCGAGCACGGCCGCGCTCGGCGTCGGCGTGTGGTCGAGCCGTGCGGCGACCAGCGCCGGAGCCACCGCCGCGCGATCGTTGACGGCGCGCGTTGCGATCTGGGCTGGCCTCACGCTGCTCTTTCTCGGGCTGTGGCTCGAGCACGTCTTTCTGTTCGCCCTGCTCATCGCGCCCACGCACGCATTCGCTGGCCTGCGTTTGATCGGCCTTTGGAGCGCCTGGCGAACGGACGTTGCGTGGCGGCGGCGGAGCTAGCCGCCCCACGTCGCGCCACGAGGGTTCGAAACGGCACTCAAGGTGCGTCGTGAATCGCGCGCAGTAGCGACGAGCTGCCCGTCGCGTCCTGGCCGAGCTCCCAGGTCATGATGCCGCCGTATTGCTGCGCGAGCTGCGCTTTCGCGACAATGGTGGCCTTGCCGTTCAAGAAGATGGTCACGCCAGCTTGCATGATCTCGTCGGCGGCGGCGGCCGCTCCATACGTGCTGAGTAGTTCGGAGTAGACGACGGCGTCGCCCGCGGTAGCACCGGGCTTCCAGCGGTAGCCATAAAAGGGCACGCCGAAGACGGCCTTGTCCTTGCCGACCCCGCGCCCGACCCAGTAATCGATTTCGGCCTTGGCGTCGGCCAGCGACGACGATTGGATGGGCGTCGCGCTGCCCCCCGGATTGTGCAGGTCGTAGGCCATCACATTGACGAAATCGAACGCTTGCAGGGCGCCGGACGTGACCTTATCGCCGAACCAGCTGGCGACGGCGGCGGTGGTCTGCTTCCCCTGGCCCTTCAGCGAAGCGCTGAGCGCCGTGACGAAGCCCTCGTAGTCTCCGTTCACACCGTTGCCTTCGAAGTCCACGTCGATGCAATCGAGACCCGTGGTCATTGCAAAGGTCGTGATCTTACCGACGAAACCCGCGCGATTGGCCGGCGCGATCTGACCGGCAAGCGAGCCCAGGCTGCTGATGGTCGTCGCGCCACCGAGGGCCATGCACACCTTGGCGCCAGCGGCATGCGCGGCGGTCACGAACGCGGGCAGCGTCGTGTCCGCGTAAGACACGTTACCGGCATCGTCGACCGTGCCGAAACACACGTTCACGTAGCTCACGAGCGAGAAATCGAGCTGCGTCGCCCAAGTGGCGAGCGACCCGCGGTAGCTCGGCAAATAGCCGACGGTTCGGATCTTGGGGCGGGACGTGGGCCCCGTGCCGCCGGAGCCACCGGCTGGGTTACCGCCTGCGGCGTTGCCACCTGCGGCGTTTCCAGCTGCCGCGTTGCCACCCGACGGAGTGCCCGCGCTGCCACCATTCGAGGAACCGCCGACTGCGGCAGCAGTACCACCCGTGCTGACCGACGCGCCGCCCACACCGTTGCCGGCTGCACCCATCGAGTTATCTCTGGAATCCGAGCTCGCAGAGCAGCCGGCACCGGTGCTCGCCGCCATCAGACACAGAGCCACTGCCAGCGCGCCTTTTTCGATTCGCATGGTGGATCCGGTAGCATTCGTAGCGCGCACGCCGAGGGTCGAAAATACTCATCCTGATGACCATTGTTGATCGCCGCGCGCGACACGCTCAGGGCCCTCTGGTAGGTTTCGCGCCCCGTGCGGTTCCACAAGAAAGCTCTGCTTGCGCTCAGCCTGTCGTTTCCGGCGTGTGCCGGGAGAACGGGGAACGAGCCCGTTCGTCCAGCCACTCTTCGAGCGAGCAAGCCCGCCGACGCGGGACCTGCAATCGCCCCGAAGCTCGCCGCGACGACGATCGCGCGTGTGCCGCCGGGCACTTTCGGGCCCTACCTCGGCATGAGCGCGCGCGACGGGATGTCGGTTTGGGCGAGCTTGGAAGCGGGAGCTCGCACTTGGTTTTCGCGCCCACTCTCGGCGCGCGGCGAAACGGTCGGCGACATCGTGCGCTTGGGCGAAGCACCGAGCGAGCTCGGCCTCGTCACGGTGCGCGCCATGCACGACAATTTCACGGTCTTGAGCACGCACAAAGTGAGCGACGGCGAGGTCGTCGATCTCTCGATCTTGTCCGATCGCGGGGCGAAACTCGCTGGGCCGACTGGCGTTGGCCGGGCAACGGGCTCTCTGGTCTGGGTCGAAGCCATCGCGAACGCGCGCGGAGCGTCGGTGCTGTGGGCAGCGAGCGGAGCGGGCCGTGCCGAGATCTGGGCCGCCGAGATCAATACCAAGGCCGAGCTTACCGGACAGCCGCGCCTCTTGGCTCGCGATGCGGGCGCTTGGCAAGCCGTGGCATTCGGCAAGGGCTTCGCGCTCGGCGTCGTGCACGTCGGCAAAGCGGGCGGCGCGCACGGCCCGATTGAGCTGACGCTGGTCAGTGATCCCAGCCTTCCGCTCGCGCCCATCGTCGTCAACAGCGAGGCGAGCGCAGACCTAGACTTGGACTTGGCCGCACTGGGTGACGAGATCGTGCTCGCTTGGTCCGATCATCGCGGCGGCGAAAATCGCGTATTTTCCGCGGCGGTCGACCAAAATGGCAAAATCATTGCCAAGCCCGCGCCAGCCACGCCACCGCTCGGTGAGCAGGCCGTGCTCCGCGTCGTGCCAGCAGCGGAAGGCAGCTCGCGCGACTACTTGGCCTGGGAGGCTTTGGACGCTCAAACCCCCACGCACCGGACCTTCCAGGTCGCAGAGTTTCAAGCCAACGGCCGCGTATCGAGTCCGCGTGGGCTCTTCGAATACTGGAAGATGGACGGCTCGATGCCGGAGATCACCGCGACCCCGCGCGGCGTCGCCGTGCTCACGCTCGCGCCGGTGTGCGAGCGCGGCGCAGAGTGCACGCAAGCCTCGTTGGTCGCACCGGAATTTCTGGAGTTCGACACCGGCTTCGTGGTCCGAAGCACGGAACCGGTCTGGCCCGAAGCGGCGCGAACGCCGGCCGTTTTGGCCTGGAATCTGACCTGTCCGAACCAGGCTTGCTTCACGCTCAACGCCGAAGGTGGCGCGCAACCAGCCGTCAGCTTGGCCCGGTTGGAACATCGCTCGGACGCGTACCGCGCGCCCGCCGAACGCGTCGATTTGCCTCCGCCGCCGCGCATCGTCAGCGACGAGGCGCTCGCGGAAACCGCGCCCTTGTCCCAGATCGCGCTGACAGAAACCAGCGCCGGCAGCTTGCTCGGTTGGATCACGGATTTCGATCCCACCACTCCGTGGGTGAAGTTGAAGAAGCCCACGGCCGACGGGCGTTACGAGCCCCTCCGTGCGCGCCTCGACCTGCAAGCCTTTGCCTCGGGCGAGCCGTTTGCGCCGCTCGCGGGTCCCGAGAACCTGTCGCTCCGCGCGCATTCGCTGGGTGGACTCGCGCTCAGCAGCAACGCGCATCAAAACGACGCGCTCGTTGCCTGGGCGGGGCTCGACAACGGCCAGCCTCAAGTATTTCTGACGATGGTCGATAAGTTGGGAAAAAAACAGGCGCAGCGCATGCTGACGCATAAGACCGGTGAGCTCAGCGACATCGCGACTTTGCAGAGCGGAGCAGATTATTTCGTCGCCTGGATCGACGAGCGCAATTCGGACCCCGAGCTCTACGCCACGAAGGTGAATCACGCGCTGAATCGCATCGCCCCCGAGCAGCGCATCACGCAGGCCGCGGGCGCCGCAACCGACGTGTCGCTCGTGACCACCCACAGCGGCGTGCTCGCGATCTGGGCCGACGCGCGAGACAGTGAAGCGGCGGGGGCGGCCGACATCTACGCAGCGGCGCTGCGCAGCAGCGATGCGGGTCGCGTCGCCGCTGAAGTGTGCGTGCAGAAAACCCGCACGCATTCGTTTGCGCCGGCAGCCCGCGAGCACGGCAAAAATACGGCGGTCGCGTGGCTCGAAGCCGCAGCCGACACGGGCAGCGACGAGCCAGCCCACGTCAGCTTCGGTGAGCTCGACGACACGGGGCACCTGATCGGCGCCGTACAAAACGTGCCGCTCGCCGCGGGCACCCCGGTGACGCTCGGTCTCGACTGCGCAGATGCGGTCTGTCACGCGCTGGTGAGCGCGGACGACAACGGCCGCAATCTGCTCTATGCGCTGACATTCAGCGACGGCAAAGCCTCGAGCGCGATGCGGATCCGCTCAGGAGCGGGGGCGCCTTCCAGCGTTGCACCCGTGATCCACGGCCGCGACGTGTACGTGGCAGATACCCAGCAAGGCCGAGCCCACGTGCGCCGCTTGCTGCTCGACTGGTGATGGCACCGCGGTGACGACCACCGCGCACGAGCGCTACCTCGCGACGCGCCACTTTTCGTCGCTCGACGGGCTGCGTTGCCTGAGCATCGTGCCGGTGATCTGGCATCACTCGACGCCACGCCCCCTGCCTGGCTTGCTCGGCAAGGGCCCCGCCGGGGTGGATTTGTTCTTCTGCATCAGTGGCTTTCTGATCACGACACTGCTGCTGCGCGAAAAGGCAGTCACGGGCAGCATCAAGTTGACGAACTTCTATGCACGGCGCGCGCTCCGCATCTTGCCGCTCTATTACGCGGTCCTACTCGCCTACCTTGCGTTCGCGTGGTTCTTGCCGGCAGGCAGCGCGCAGCGCGCGCACTTCTTTGGCACGCTGCCGCTGTACGCGACCTTCACCGCCAATTGGTTCGCGGACTTCGGCGTCACCCACCCAATCCTCTTCGCGTTCGCCTGGTCGCTGTGCATTGAAGAGCAATTTTACGCGTTCTGGCCCTGGCTCGTGCGCGGCCTTTCGCGGTCGAGCGCGCTCGTTGCGATGACGACGATCGTCGCCTGCGACGCGTTGGCTGAACGTGGAGCATTGTCGTGGCTATTGTTGCCGGGTGGGCAAGCGCTGCGCATCGTGACCAGTTTCGCGACGCCGATCGGGCTCGGCGCCATCCTGGCTCTGTTGCTCGACGATGCCCGGAGCTTCGCGCGGCTCGAGCGCTGGCTGGGCGATAAGTGGAGTGCGCCGCTCGCGTTCACGACCGTGGGCGCGCTGCTGGTTTGGCCGGGCGCGCCGCTCTTGGCGTTTCAGAGCGCGCTCGCGGCGCTCGTCGGCGCCTGCGTGGTCCGTGAACGACACGGGCTCTCGCGCGTGCTCGAGGCTCGCCCGATCGGCTACGTGGGCCGCGTGAGCTACGGACTCTACCTCTTGAACTCGACGGCGATCGGCGGCATCAGGCGGGTATTTCCGGCGCATGCCGCCTCCGCGGGCTTCGTGTTCGCGCTCTCCTTTCCACTCGCGCTCGCGCTCGCAGCGCTCAGCCAACGCTATTTGGAAGCACCACTATTGCGCTTACGCCCCCGATTTCAACGCGCCGAGCCCGCGACCGAGCGCGCGTTCAGCCTCGAGGCAGAGCAAAGCAGAGCTCACTCAGGCTCGCCGTTGCCCCCGTGAAGTCGCTGTACCGCGCCCAGCACGGGCGCACTCGAAAGTAGGTAATCCCCGGCCAATGCTCGCGCTCGCGCCCATCCGGGAAGACCGAAAAATAGAGCTCCTTGAGGCGCGTGAGCTCGGCGCCGCGTGGCTCGTCCGCGACGCCTTCGTATTGCACGGTGCGCTCCTCGTCCCAGCCCACGACCAGCGCGATGCGCGGGTCCTGCCGCAAGTTCCTACATTTCCGCGTCGAGCTCAGCGTGTCGAAAAACACTTCGGCCGCGTCTGATACCGCGAACCCGACCACCGCCGCCTGAGGCCCGGTTTGCGCCGAAACCGACGCCTCGATTGCCAGCCGATGCCGACGCATGAACGAGACGAGATCAGCAAGCTCCATGCCGAAAGTTAACCACCGTCCCGTGCGAGCTGCCATCGCCACGCGTGTCGCATCAGGGTAGCTTGCCGAACCAAGCCTTCTGCCCAAATGAGACGACCATGAGCAATGCCCTACCGCCGCCGAGCGGCCAAGTGTGCTGGATCACCAAGCAAAGCCTGGAGCATACGGTCAGCGCCTCGCGCACGAGCTCCCGAAAGCGCATGATTCAACCGTTTCATCGCGCTGAAACGGCGGATTTGCAGCGCATGTTCAATGCCGTACAACCGGGTAGCTACATCACGCCGCACCGCCACCTCGACCCACCCAAGGCCGAAGCCTGGATCGTGCTGCAAGGGTCGCTCGCATTTTTCACCTTCGACGAGCACGGCGAAATCCAAGAATGCCTCGAGGTGCGCGCGGGCAGCGACGTGTTCGGCGTGGATCTAGAGCCAGGCGTGTACCACTCGTTCTTCGCACTCGAACCGGACACGGTCGTGTACGAAGTGAAGACCGGGCCCTACGCACCGAGTGACGACAAGGCCTTCGCGCCTTGGGCTCCACGCGAAGGAGAGCCAAGCGTCGCCGCGTACCTGGCGCGCCTGCAGACCGAGTTCAGTCAGCGTGCCAAAACGAAGTCCGCGTAATCGGCGGAGCTGTCGCTGTGCGTCTGATCGCCGTCGCTCATCAACCCAATGCCCAGAAAATCGGGCACGGATGCCGACGCGTCCCCGTTCTCGAAGTGCTTGCGGAATTCGGCTTTGAGATCGATGCGCTCGGTCTTCCACTCGTTGAGCGGCGCGCCGGACTCGAGCACGACCGTATCTTGCGCCATGAACGGGTTGCTCTTTCGGTCGCACGTTGCGCCCTTCGGCCCCACGGCGCTCCACACGTACTTGAGCGCGTACCAGCGTAACCCTCGACGCCAGGACACGTAGACGACCGCCGCGGAATCGCCCTTGCCCTCTTGGCACTCGTTGCCGCCTTTGGGCAGGGTAACGGCACGCCAGCGCCAAGTGAGCAGGCGAGCGGCTGCGCGATCATCGTCGGGCACCTGCAGACCGACCACCGCCGTTTTGTACGGTGGGTGGTATTCAGCGCGAATGAACGGCGGGTCGGCGTCCTTGAACACGCGGTAATAATTCACCGGACCGGATTCACGCTCGACGACACGAAAGCTCTGAACCGCAAAATGCCGGGCAGACGGCGCGGGAGGCGCGCCAAGAGCAGCGCCATAGCCGCCGAACGCAGCCGCGGCGAAGAGTGCCAGCGCGAACCAGTGACGGGTCTCCACCAGGAATCCCTAAGGACGCACCACACTCGCCACAAGTGCCTACAGCCCGAAACAACCCGCACATTTCCTATTTGAGGAGCCCGCGCCGCCAATTTGCGGCCTTCGGTGCCGCCAGCCTGGAAATGGCCTAGGCTTGTAGACGTGTCGAAGCCCGGTTGGGTCCTTGCAGCTGCCGTGTCATTGCTCATTGCAGCGCTGGGCTGCAGCCGCGAGACGGACCCATCGAGCCACAAATCGGCCAGCGCTGCCGGACCGAGCGCGAGCGCCGCGCAGAGCGGACAGCCACCGAGCTTTCTGCGCTATCCGGGGCGGGCGGGGGCCATCGAGCCATGGGTCCAGGAGCAAGTGGAGCTGGCGGACGCGGCTCACCTGCGGGTACTCGTTTACGTTGGAGCCACATGGTGTGAACCCTGCCAGCGCTTTCACCAGGCGGTCGAGCGCGGCGAGCTCAACGGCGCGCTGAATGGCTTGCGCTTCCTCGAGTTCGATCAAGATCGCGATGCGAACGCGCTGAAGGTCGCGGGCTACGTGTATCAGTACATCCCGGTGCTCGCGCTGCCAGATCCGGACGGCCGCAACCACGGCCGAATGATCACGGGCTCGATCAAAGGCCCGAATGCCGTCCGGGAAAATCTCGTTCCGCGCTTACAGGCGCTGCTGTCGGGCAGCCCCGTCGACTAGCGCCGCTCGGCCGCTGCAGCCGCACGCGGCCTGACCACGGGCTACTTCACGACGCCGGGCGCGAAGCAGGCGATGTTCGTCGTGATCTTGAAGTTCGAACCGCGGGTGTGACGTTCGGCGTGAAAGACATCCATGGCGTAGCTGGCGCCGGGGCTGATCCCGAGTGACGCGGCCTGCGCATCGAAGTCGATGGTGCCTTCTTCTGGGCCGTGCATGCTGCCGAGATCGAGCGCGAGCTTGCCGTTGATGAAGATCCACATGTCGTCGTCGCCGCGGAACGTGAATTGTTGGCCGAGCGTGTAGGTGAAAAGCACGTGAATCTCCGTCGTGAACAGGAAATTCATGCCCAAATCATTGCCTACGGGCGTGATACCGAAGCCTTCCGTCGGCGCGAGTGGAAAGAACGCGCTGCTGTCGTAGCCGTAGATCCCCGAGCCCGGCATGGACT
>Ga0210402_10005723_pt1 | contig 11091 bp, 6 predicted proteins | sample IncBWC7MmetaG_FD_161055 | JGI IMG/M metagenome (GOLD analysis project Ga0210402, IMG submission 161055) | Forest soil microbial communities from Barre Woods Harvard Forest LTER site, Petersham, Massachusetts, United States - Inc-BW-C-7-M | ecosystem: Environmental > Terrestrial > Soil >... | reverse complement strand
CGCCGAGCCCGCCGAAACCACCTTCAAGGAGTCCGGCTCTCCCGCGGCTGCCATCACCGTTGAGGTTTACCTGGACTACAAGTGTCCGCCGTGTGCGGCATTCTATCAACGGATTGTTCCACCCTTAATCGCCCAGTATGTCCGCACAGGCGCCGTAAGATTGCTGCATCGCGACCTCCCGCTGCTCCGTCATCGGTACGCAGCCGCGGCAGCGCGCTACGCCAACGCGGCGGGCCGGGCCGGCTACTACGAAGCCGCTGTGGACCAGATCTTCAAGACCCTGGCCGTATGGAGCCGGGACGGCAATATCGACGCACAACTGGCCCAGGCGCTCCCCACTGATGTCATGGAGAAAGTGCGTGACCTGGTGAACCACGATCCCTGGCTGGACGCGACCGTCGCCGATGACGTAGCCATGGCCCGCCGGGACCAGATCAGCCGGACACCCACCCTGGTCATCGTGTCGAAAGGGGAGCGCACGGTGCTTGGGCCCAGCGCGTCCTTCGATGCGCTGAAAACCCAGCTCGATCAATTGCTGGCACCGCAGTTGGCCTTACAACAGCCATCCACGCCCAACGCCGGCAACCCGGCCACCCTGGAAGATTTCAGAGCCGGTGATGCCGCCCGCGAAGCCTGGGATCGCCGCGCTTCGGACATTCTGAAAGCCTTGGAAGTCGCCGCCGGCGATTGGGTAGCCGACGTGGGCGCCGGCGCCGGCTACTACGTGATGCGCCTTTCCGGCCTGGTTGGCACCGGTGGCAAGGTTTTCGCCGAGGACATCTCCGACACGGCTCTGGTGTGGCTGGAGCGTAGAGTCAAACTCTTCCAGCTTCCGAACGCGGAAGTAGTCAAAGGCTCGCCGGACGATCCCAAACTGCCCGCTGCCTCCCTCGGCGCCGTTCTGGTGGTGAACTCGTACCACCACTTCACCGAACACCAGGCGATGGCCGCGCAGATTCTGCGCGCGCTCAAGCCCGGCGGCCGCCTGGTGATTCTCGATTACAGCTTGCCGGCTCATCGCACCGAATCCCGAGCTGCACAGCTCAAGCGACACGAAATCGATCCGGCGCTGGTGCGCGCCGAGCTGGCGCAGGCCGGCTTTCAGGTGCTGAAGACCGAGGACCCGTTTCTGAAACGCATGCCGGATGTGAAGGACGGCGGCGGCATCGCCAACGCCGACATGTGGCTGATGACCGCCGTTCGCCCGTGAGCCAGGCGGGCCGGGCGAGCCCCCGGTTCGGTTTGCGTCCTCAGCGCCCGGCCAATCGCTCCCCGTCCCACCAGCGAACACCCCAGTCCCAATCGTGAGCGATCGCCGCCTGCGGTTTTCCGCCGCTGGCGCTGGCAAAACGGCGATGGATACGGCAATCGACGTGCAAGGCCTCTCTACCCAGGAGGCCTCATGCCCAAGAACGAACGCATTCGCGAACCGCTCTCCGGTTTGCCGACACTCGAACACCTGGTGGAACGTACTACCGCCGGGTGGAAGTTGGTCGCGCTGGAGTGGGAGCGGCCGGCGGCCGCTCAACCGGCGGAACCGCCGCTGCAGGTGATCGAAGAGATTCCTTACGGCTTGAAGGTCTCGGACGATTGCGCCGGGCTGGTGGAAAGCGCGCCGGAACGGCAGACCATCCTCATCGCGCTGGACATGATCGTGGAAGACCGGCCGCTCTCGCATGTGGCCGATGAGCTGAACCGGCGAGGGTACCGGACGCGGGATGGGAAACCGTGGACTCCGGCCGTCTTGTTTACTTTGCTGCCGCGGATGATTCAGGTGGGGCCGAAGGTATTTTCGAGCGAGGAGTGGAACACCAGGAAGCAGAGACTGCCGAAGGCGGTGTAAGTGGGGGAACTAACACCCCTCGCTTACGCTTGGGGCTCCGATCTGAGCCCTGAGCGTAAGCGACGGGTAGTTACAACTAGAAGAACAGACGCAGCGAAAGTTGCATGTTTCGCTTGTCACCCGTCTTGCCAGTGATCTTGCCGAAAGTGGCAAGATTGGTCGGGTTGAAGCTGGCGCCACCCCAGTTCGGGTGGTTAGTGACATCGAAGGCCTCGGCGCGGAACTGCATGCCGGTCTTTTCGGTGAACTGGAACTTCTTAAACAATCCCGCATTCCAGTTATCGAAGCCGGGGTTGTGAATCACGTTCCGGAAGCCCGCCGGCTGCGAGTTAAAGGTGCCCTTAGCAGGCTGCGACCAGAGCAGGTTGCCGCTGGAATCCGTGGTGGAGAACCAGTACTTGGCCTCAGCGGAGCCATTAGCCGCAATCTGGTGAACGATGGTCGGGGTGCCGTTCATGACCCAGAACTGGCCGCCGTTGGACATGCTGCCATCCTGGCCGACGCCGGCATAATCGTTGCCCGTGGCGACGCTCGATGGCTGGCCGGTCTGGAACTGCACGATGCCGCTCACCTGCCAGCCGCCCAAAACCTTGCCGGCGATATTGTGCTGACTGCGCAGAAACGGCAGTTCATAGATGTAGTTGGCGATAAAGATGTGCCGTGTATCGAAGTCGGATTGTCCCCACAGGTTGTGAGCATCATAGGTGTTGGGGATGATGTCGCGCTGCGCGGAGCCATCGTCCATGCTCTTGGAGAGCGTGTAGGCCAAGCCGAAGGCGATACCGTGGGTGAAGCGCTTATTCCAGCTCACCTGCAGCGAGTTATAGATCGAGCTGGCAATGTTGTCGCTTTCCCGAATCGAGTTGTAGCCTTTATACGGCCGCAGGGCATCCAGGTTGACGCCGGGGTTGGCAAGAACCGTGGCGAGGGTGGGCTGGTTGATATCGGATTCGCGCTGCAGGTGCAGACCGCGGCGGCCGACATACGCGACTGAGAGGACGGAACTCATGAAAGTCTGCCTTTCCACTGTGAAGTTCCAGCTATACGCCTCCGGATTCTTGAAGTTCTTGCTCTGGGTGGTGACGGTGAGAGGGAGCAGGTTGGCGGAGGTTCCGCCGGGGTTATCGACGTTGCCAAACGTCACGTTGGCGGTTGGCTGGAAGGGCGGGTTGCCGCCGAGGAAGATGGAATCGCTAATTCCCAGGCGGGTGATGAAGCGGCCGGCGCCTGTGCGGATGACGGTTTTGTCATTGAGCCCATACGCGATACCCACACGCGGTTGGAAATCGTTCCATTGGATGTCCGAGAAGCGCGGGGGGGCGCCGCGGAACAAGTACTTCAGGGAGGGGTCGTTAGCCTCCGGGAAACGGCCGACCGCATAAGACGGGAAGCCGGTGCCGGGAATCACCAGGCCGTTATAACGGTCACCCCCATTGAGGAGGACGGTGCCGGCTTGGGGGCCGGTTCCGATAACCGTTACTGCCTTGCTGGGGTCATAGTATTTCGTGTCAAAAGCTGCCATGTTCCGCCAGATCGCGCTGTAAGGAACGATCACGGTGTAGCGGACGCCGTAATCGACGTGCAGTTTTTGCGAAACCTTCCAGCTATCCATGGCGAATCCTTCAAACATATTGCCGCGGAACGGTGTATAGGCGCGCTGGCCCAGTTCGGAATAGGTATCGAACAGGCCCAGAGCAGCGTTTGCGGAAGCCACACCGGACGTCGGAAAACCGGAACGGGTGTCCGTGAAACTGAACTGGCCGTTCTGGTTGTTGGTGCAGGTGGGGCAGGCGGCGACGTTGATTTCGTCGTTATCATTCTCGCCCTGTTTCTCAAACAGGAAACCGAACTTAAGGGTGTGGCTACCTTTCACCCAGGTCAGTTTGTCGGAAATGTCATAGATGGGTCCCGTGGAGTGCGAAGGATACGGCCCGCCGCTTAGCCCCGAGAAGCTGCTCATGTTCACCGTGGGGATGCGGGTGGGGATCAACTTACCCTGCGGGAAAATGTAGGGGTAATTGAGGCCGACCGTAGTGCGATCCAGGAAGTGTGCCTGATCCACCGGAATGTAGACGTCATCCAGGCTGACGGTGGCCAGGAGTTCGTTCACCATGGTCGGACTGATGGTCCAGATGTGATTCAGCGAGTTGGTCTGGTTGGGCCGGTTGAAGAACTTCGGCGTCTCATTGGTGCCGCCGTCCAGCGGCTGATACTCGTCGAAGGCGTAGTTATTGCGGCGGAACTGCAGGCGCTGCTTGTCGCTGAGGTTCATATCCACCGCCAGCGTATCCTTGCGCTGATGCTGCGGGTGGTTCAACGCCAGGGACCAGTTCTGGTTGCCGTTGATGAATCCGCCCAGATTGGGAAGCGGGTACGCCTTGAGGATGCCCAGTCCGTTCGGGCTCTGCTGGTTTTTGGGAATGATGTTGCCGGCGAACGGGGTGCCTGTAACCGGATCTTTAATGGTCATCACTTTCCCGTAAAACACGTTGCTGGGGTTCAGCAGTTCGCTGAAATCGCCCTGCCGCATGAGGACGGTGGGGACCGTCAGGCTGCTGATATCGGTAAAGCGATACCGGACCCATTCCTGGCCCCAATACCAGAAGAACTTGCTCTTGTCGGTGTTGAATTTGCCCGGAATGTAAAACGGGCCGCCGATGTTGTAGCCGAACTGATTGTAGTTTTCGGGCGCGGTGAACTGTTGTCCCAGGGTATGGTTGCGTGTCCAGGTGTTGGCGTTGAATACATCGTTGCGGACGTAGTCATACGCCGCGCCGTGGAACTGCTGGCCGCCGCTGCGGGTGATGATGCGGATCTGGCCGCCGGAAGAGCGGCCGAATTCCGGCGAGTATGCCGCGGTGAGAATCTGAATCTCAGACGTGGAATCCACATCGGCTGCGCCCAGGCTGGTGCCGTTGGATCGCGTGCGGACGGCGGGAGCGCCATCGTAGGTGATCAGGCTTTCCGGCGTGCGCGCGCCATTGATGTTGCTGGGGCCCTGGCTGAAATTGAACGAGAGGCCGGAGAGGTTGCCGCCGCGAGTGCCGGGGACCAGATTCGCCATGAAGATCGGATTACGGCCGTTCAGTTCCAGGCTGTCGATCTGCTCTCTGGTGACGTCCGCCTGCACCGAGGCCGATTCGGTCTGCAGGACCGCGGCGGTGGCGCTGACTTCGACGGTTTCGACCGCCGACCCGACGGTCAGCGTGACATCCGCGCTCATGTTGGCGCTGGCGTCGAGCTTGTTGTCCTTGCTATCGTACTTCTTAAAGCCGGCAACCTCTACGCCGATGGTGTAAACGCCCGGCGGAATGTTCGTTACCGTGTAGTAACCGGATTCGTTGGTCGTCGCCTGGCGTTCCAGGCCCGACTGATTCTTGACGGTGACTTTGGCTCTCGGTACCACGGCTCCGCTGGGATCTTTTACGAAACCCGAAATGGAGCCCAAGTCCGATTGGGCGAATGCGAGACTCGTGCATAACAGCACAACGAGGGCGAGCAGCGTTGCCCGCACGAAACTAACCTGGTTCATCCTAACCTCCTCAGTAGACTGGAATTTGAAACGTGAAAGCGCTGATGTCGCGTGGCGGCCAGGGGATTTTTGACCGGCGACGCTTGACGGAAAACCAACACAGGCCAGGAGGCCCGTTACGGCTATCCTCATTAACCTCTCTCTAGCATGGGCAGCAGCCCAAAATTTTGAAAAAAGAGTCACCCAAAAACTGATTACGACGGGCTACAGGAGTAATTGCTAATCCGTTACGACACGTTTAGCAATTCCCATTACCCGTTGGTGTATTTTCACCGGCCCCCCTAATATAAAACCGGGAGAGGTCCGATGCAACAAAATTCACGGTGAATTTCCTGTTTCAACGGAGCGTCTGTGTGTTTTTTTCCTACCCTCAAGTCATTGACAGCGTGGATCTTCCAATTTTGGAAGAGGAGTCTAGCCTGGACTGTCGTGAATCCCATTTTGCAGATTCCGAAGCGAGTTCCGATTGAAGCGGACGGGGATTTACCGGATATGCGGCCGGGCACTAATCGGGATAGGGGCGGTGGCCTTTTTCTCTTCGAGCCAGTCATCCAAGCCAGTGGCTGCGAGTTTGATGTCCTGCGATTTTCGCGGCATCGCCAGCAGTGGACCGGTTGGCTGCGGGCCCTTCATCATCTCCGGCAACGTCTTTTCCAATTGGGAAAAGAAGCCGGGGATACGACGGGATGGAGAGAGCCGGGTTTGGTGGGGTCTACTTCCGATTGCGGAAGTCCAGGTTCGGATACTTCTTCAGAAAGCCCTCGGGGTCCGACCGGAGGTGATCCGCTGACGCCATAGCTATCTGGCTCACGCGCTTCGCCAGCGCCTCCTGGCTCAGATTCGCCAGCGCTTCCTGCGGGATCTTCGGCGGCATCGCGTTGGGCGTGTTCGGCATTGTCGGGATTTGCGCGGCCTGATTCGGAGCCTTCTGTTTCGCCAGTTGCTCCCTTGCCCGCGCTTTCGCCGCTGCCCGGTTTAGACCGATTACCGCCTGTTCCGCGAACCAGTTTCAATAATAGTCAGGGCTTGAAGTGCATCTCCATGAACTTCAAATACTGGTCCCAATCCGACGGAACGGTTCCGTGCCCGCCGGCATGCATCAGGTAGCCGATATCGTGCATGATGGCTTCACCGGCCGCGGGCATCTTGTCGGTGCCCAAGCCCTGCTTGCCGAGCAAACGGTAAACCGGCTCGGCCGCGACGGCGGCCAGGAATTCGCCTTTCGGGTCGGACCAGCCATCTCCATCGCCAGTCTGCAGCAGCACGGGGCGCGGCGCCATCAGCGCCACCAGCAGGTTCGCGTCCACCGGGAATTGGTCCACGTGCTGGGCGTACTTCCCGTAGTTGGCGGTGAACTGGTATGGATATCGCGTGGGCGCGGTGAGGTGCGCGATGGTCTCGCCGTAATTACGGCGGCTCAGCGCGGCGCCGCCTTCACCGGAACAACTGGCGATCACCATGGCGATGCGCGTATCGTGGGCGCCCGCCCACATCACGGTCTTGCCCAGCCGGGAAATACCCAGGATGGCGATCCGCTTTGCGTCCACTTGGGGATCGGTCTCGAAGTAATCCACAGCCCGGCTCAGGCCCCAGGCCCAGGCGGAGATGGCGCCCCATTCGTCGGGCGCGGGCTCGGTCTGGCCCGGCTTCAGGTATTGCGCGCGAATCCCCAACCCGACGCCGCCCAGGAAGTCGGGGTCAATGTCGCCATAGTAAATGGTGGCCACGCCGATGCCCTTGGCCAGGAACGGCAGCGGGTTGATGCGGCCGAATCCGCCTTTGGGGGCGGGGACGCGTTTCTTGTCGCGGCCCCAGACTTCGCCGGGCTTGATGCCGGGGTCGTCCACGGCGCTCGAGTTGGCCGTGAAGCTGATGTTCAAGAGCAGCGGCACCGGTTTCCTGGCATCGGCAGGCAGGTAGAGCAGCACGTCCATCCTGGGACCCGCTTTGTCCGCGGTGAAATACACCGTCACCTGGCGGCGGATGGCCTTGCCGTCCAGCGCCGGCGCGGCTTTTTCGAAGACGTCGAAGCTCATGTCTTTGGGACGGCCGGGCGCGCGGCCATACTCGTTCTCTTCGAACAGGCGCACCAACTCCGGACGGCGTTTCTCGTTCCAGGTCTTGGCGTCGCGCACCGGTTTCCCGTTGGCCAGCGTCAACGGGTCGGGCAGGGTGTAGTTGCCCACCAGGGCTTCATCATAGTTGACTGGAATGCCCGCCACCACGGCGGGCGGGGCACCCTTCTGGGCCTGTTTTTCGGCCTGCTTTTGGGCCTGGCCGAAGAGGGTGGCCGCAAAAGTCGCCGCAATAACCAACGGCGCAATCGAACGCAGACTGCGGAATGTCATGAAGATATCTTATCGCTGAAGGTGCTTTACGTGGACCCCGGCAGGCGGATTGCCAATCCGCCGCAGGTTGGCAACCTGCCCCACAGGGGTCATGGCAACCACCACGTACGGCGTTTCGGTTTCCATGTCGGGATACATTCGTCCGGCGCCATTCTTGGCGACGGCTTCGACGAAGTACATCAGGTCCCACTTCATGTCCAGAAACGCGGCGGGGATGCGGCCCGTGTAGAACCCGGTCTTGGGGTCCAGCGACATTTCCGCGGTTTGATAATCCTCGTACTGAGTCAAGTGCCGATAGCGCAGACGCAGCCATTTGATATCTGTTGTCACGCTGGCCGGCGCCGCCACTTTCGCGGAAACTTCCACATCCCGTCCGAGTTTGGCGGCGGGCGCCGGCAGCAGCTTGACGGATGGCGGTTCGCCCGCGGCGGTTCGCAGCGGAAAAATGTGCCCGAAGGCTGACGGAGAGTGGTCGGCTTCCTGCCGCTCGGCCAGCAGTTGCTCGAAATTCCGTCCCAGAAGCTGGTATTCCTCCTTCCAGTGCCGGCTGAACCCCACGGCGTGCGCTCCGAACGCCAGGTTCTCGGAGTATACGTCGCCCGCCGCGGTGACGATCTGCCCCCAGGCTTCGAGCGCCTTTCTCTCATTGGCGATGGCGACGTCGAACTGAGCCAGATCGCCCGGGTTCTGTTTGTAGAGGTTGTATGTGACTCCCGCCAGTAACCGCCACGAATGGTAGCGTGCCAGACCGGCAAGAATCCGCAGGTCGGTGAGGGTTGAACGCAACTCGTTGCCGGCGCCGCCACGCTTCTCAGCCTGCGCTACCTCAGCCTGCTTCACCTCGGCCAGAATCGCGTCGGCCGTTTGGGCGAACCAGCGGCTGGTCTCTTCGGGCCGGCGCATCGCGGTGTCGGTGCCCTGCACCAGGCTTTTCGCCTCTTCCCGTACATTCAGGAATTGCTGCACGTCGCTGCCCTCTTCGCCGGCGTATTCGGGCAAGCTGCCCTGGCGATTCATTTCGGCCCATCCGCGCGTGGTGGGGAAATTCCGATACAGGTAGCTCGCGGCCACGATGCGCGGCAACACTTTGCTGGCAGCGTGCAGCCCCTTCATCACGTGAGGCCCGGCCTGCGGCCCGAAGCGGACGCCGAACTCGTGCTCCCACACTTCCGCGGGCGTCTCGGGATTATAGGTAAGCCGGCCCCAGACGCGATAGAAGTGCCAGTATCGCTCAAACTCGTAATCGTAGTAGCGATATTGCGGATTCAGAATGTCCAGCGGCTTCTCATCGTGCGGCTCGCCCAGCATTCGCGTGGCCAGCATTTCGTTCACTTCGAAGCTGTTGCCGTCGTAGAGCCGCGCGGTGCCGGCGAACCGTCGCACGTAATCCGGGTCGCCCCACAGCAACACGCGGGCGGTGCCGCCGCTCCAGAGTTGCCAGTGGACGCGGTAGCGCTGCGGATAGTGCAGCAGGTCGGCATAACCGTGGCGGCGGTCGTGCTGATTCTCAAGATTGGTGTGGGTGGGGTGAAAGGGCAGGCCCATCTGCTCCATCCAGTATTTCGTGGAGACGTTGGCTTTCAGCCCCAGGTCCAGCGCGTCTTCGATGATGGCGTCGGGCAGGTCCTTGACGCGCAGGTCCAGCCGCAGCGCCGGGTGGTCGCGCTTGATCGACGCGAAAACGTCGTGCCAGAACGGCTGCATCTCTTCCTTCTTCAACCCCGATTCGTCGTGCATGCGGAACTGCAGGGCGTCGATCTCCGGGAAGACTTCCAGAAACCGCCGCAGCGCCGCCTTCGTATAGGCAGCCAGATTGTCCGCCGTAACTCCCCATACCAGGCCCGGAACCCGCTTGCCGGCGTTCTGCGACGCGCCGGGAATGCCGCCGCCCTGCACGCCGCCGCGGTAAATGTGGTCCCAAACGCCGGCCGTCACCGCAATGCCGCGTTCGTGGGCGATGCGCATCATCGCCTTGAATGCCGCCGTATTGTGCGCCTGTTGGGGCTTCGTGATGCCCACGAACTCCACTTGCGGAAAGCCATCGACGTCGAAGAAGTACGGGTACAGCGGAGCCATGAAACCGCCGTTCTCATAGCCGAAGATCACCACGAAGCTGTTGATGCGGTCGGCCGCCAGGGTGTCGAAGTAGCGCGTCCAGTAGCGCTCATCATACAGGCGGCTTTCGAAGTAAGCGCGCTGCATGGTGTAGGTGGAGATGCCGCGCTCGGCCAGATAAGGCTTCTCGGTGGTGTTGCGGATATATTGGAACGGGTCGGCGCCGGCACCAGTCCACCCGATGCGGTCCGCCGTATCGAGCGCCGCGTACATCAAGCCGCGCGCGTCGGCGCCTGAAAGCGCGGCCGCGGGTTTGCCCTGGTAACGGCCGCGCCAAACTGTGAGCGCTTCGGCGCCCGCGGGCAGCGGGGCCTTCCAGGTTTTGAGCGCGGCCAGGGCGGGCGCGCCGGCCAGGATCACGTAATCCGCTTGCGCCGGAGAGGCGGCCACGGTGAAGCCTTTGGCGCGCAGAGCGTCGTCCAGCATCTGCAAGCCGTGCTTGACGGGTGCGGCCGGGTTGGCGTCGGTGAGGATCGACACCTGGCGGGCGGAAAGGGCGGAAAGCAGCAGCGTTGCGAGAACCGCGGAACGTAGGGGCATGGGAACCTCCGGTTACTTGGGCAACAGGGACAACACGCCCTCGCTCGGGCTGGCAATCACGTGCGCGGCAATCAAGCGGCCCAAACCCTCCACCTTGGCCTTTCCGGCATCGATGGCCGCTTGCACGGCCGCCACATCGCCCTTGATCAGCACCGTGATGTAGCCGCCGCCCAGCTTTTCGCGGGCCAGCACTTCCACCGCGGCGGTCTTCAGCGCCGTGTCGATGGCTTCAAAAACAGCGATGAATCCCTGGGTCTCGATCAATCCTACGGCGAAAGGCGCCTGGGCCTGGTTCTTCATCTTCTTCTCCGGAATCTGCACGGTTGACTGCTCGATCAGCGGATTGTAATCCAGCGGCGCTTCGTAGGCCGCGCTCGACAGCGGGGAGGGCGCCGCGATCACATGCGCCGTCACCGCGGTCTGCATGGCGCGCGCCGTCTCTTCGGCTGCGCGCGCCGCCGCCTGGACGTTGGCCAATGAGCCATAAAGCTTCAGGCACACGCCGGGGCTGTCATTCAGTTCGGACTGCAACACACGCACGCTGGCTGTCTTTTCCATAGCGTCCAACACCACCATGGCCGGCGACCAGCCGCCGATCTCCACCAGGGCCAGGGCGTCGTTGAAAGAAGCCCCGGTCAAAACATCCCCCGCTTATCCAACTCTTGCATCACGCGGCGGACCACCTGTTCCACCTTGTCCTGTTCCGGCTGGCG
>Ga0210402_10005722_pt1 | contig 11096 bp, 6 predicted proteins | sample IncBWC7MmetaG_FD_161055 | JGI IMG/M metagenome (GOLD analysis project Ga0210402, IMG submission 161055) | Forest soil microbial communities from Barre Woods Harvard Forest LTER site, Petersham, Massachusetts, United States - Inc-BW-C-7-M | ecosystem: Environmental > Terrestrial > Soil >... | reverse complement strand
GCCCTGCAGGGCGAGCGCGGCAACTTTCTCGGAAATGTCTTCGACCTGCACATCCATGTTCAGGCCGTTCTGGCGGAACCAGCGCAGGCTGGGGTCGGCGGCGGTCCAGCGATAGACGTTTTCTTCGAGGCGCGAAATCGTGCCGTCGTCGATGACCTTGCCCTCTTCATCGCACCAACAGCAATAAATCACCTGGCCTACTTTGACCTTGTTGATGTCACGGGTAATCACGCGGTTCACCAGCCGGGTCGCGTCTTTGCCAGTGATCAAATATTTATAGAGCGGCGAAATGTCGATGAGCGCGGCCGCGTTGCGAATGGCGTTGTACTCGTGCTCGTGGTGAACTTCATACACGCTGACGGTGTAGTAGCCGGACCACTCGCGATAGTTCAGGCTGTGACACAGGGGAAATGTTCTCTCGTGAAATGCCGTTCCAATGGGCAAGATGGATTCCTCTTTACGGTTTTGCTTCGCACATTCCCCCAGTCCTTCGGTTCAAAATGACAACCACCGAGGACACGAAGGAGTACGAAGGAAATCGCCGAAGTCGGATTATATTCCATTGACCAACCCCCGCGACAGAATCGGCGGCGTGACTTGCAGTCAGCGATAGAGTATGCAGACAAAACGGCTGCTTCCCGATAGAATGGCAATTCGACTTCCGGTCACCTATGCGCATGTTCATGCCTAGTCTGTGCAGTATCCTCCGCAGCTGGACCGTCCTTCCCAGCGGGCTCTGATCTTCTCTTTCGCCTGCTTCGCCACGCGAGTATCATTACGTTTCCCTACAACCGAACGTGAAAGCTAGGAGCTAGAAGCGAATGGCTGGTTCTAATTCGTACGACGTAATCGTGATCGGCGGCGGCCACAATGGCCTCGTCAACGCCGCCTACCTGGCGAAAGCCGGCAAGAAAGTTCTGGTGCTCGAGCGGCGGCATGTGCTGGGTGGCGCGGCCTGCACGGAAGAAATTGTTCCGGGATTCAAGTTCTCGGTGTGTTCTTACGTGGTCTCGCTGCTGCGGCCGGAGATTATTCGCGACCTCGATCTTCCCCGTCACGGCCTCGAAATTCTTCCGCTCGACGGAACTTTCACCCCGATGCCTAGCGGCGATTATTTGTGGCGCGTGAACGACCACGGCAAGACGCATCGCGAGATCGCCCGTCACTCGCGGGTCGATGCCGAGGCCTACGATGAATTCGGCAAAGCGATGCAGGCCATGTGCCGCTTCGTGAAACCCATTCTCAGCATGGTGCCGCCGGATCCGACGAAGCTGGACCCGCGCGAACTGATGAAGCTGTTGTTCATTGGACGGCGGTTTCAGGGGATGTCGAGCTACGACAAATACAATCAAGTTCAGCTGATGACCATGTCCGCCATTGACTTTCTCGATCAATGGTTTGAGACCGATGTGCTCAAGGCGACGATGTCGGCGTCCGGAATCATCGGCACATTTCTCGGCGTGCGCTCTCCAGGAACCGCCTACGTGCTGCTGCACCACTACATGGGAGAGATCGACGGCGCGTTCCGCGCCTGGGGCTTTGCTCGCGGCGGCACGGGCGCGATTTCGAACGCAATCGCCGACGCAGCCCGTGAGGCCGGAGTCGAGATTCGCACCAAGGCAGCAATCCAGCAGATCATCATCAAGAACGGCAAGGCAAAGGGCGTGGTTCTCGCCAATGGCGATGAAATCTACGCGGAGGTGATTTCTTCCAGCGTCGATCCGCGGATGACGTTCACTAAGTTCATGGGCGCCGAACACTTGCCCACCGACTTTTTGGAAGACGTCAATCGCTTCAAGTATCGCGGTTCGTCGGGGAAGGTGAACATGGCGCTGAGTGGGCTGCCAAACTTCAAATGCATGCCCGGACCGGGCGCGCACCTGCGCGGCGCTATTTCAATCTCGCCGTCGGTCGAATACATGGAACGCGCATATGACGACGCAAAGTACGGGAACTTCTCGCGGCATCCTTATATCGACATGGTCATTCCCTCGCTGACTGATCCCTCCGTTGCGCCTCCGGGAAAACATGTGATGTCTTGTTTCGTCCAGTATGCGCCCTACAAGCTGCGTCCCGGGCTGAACTGGGACGATCAGAAAGAAGCGTTCGGCGACACCGTGGTCAACACGATTGCCGAGTACGCGCCGAACATCAAAGACATCATTATTCAGAAGCAGGTGGTCACCCCGCTCGATCTGGAACGCGAGTGGGGGCTGAGCGAGGGCAACATCTTTCAAGGCGAGCTATCGCTGGAGCAACTCTTCTTTCTTCGTCCCGTGCCAGGGTGGGCACAGTACCGCACGCCGATCAAAAACTTATACATGTGCGGATCGGCAACGCATCCCGGGGGCGGCATCATGGGCGCGAACGGGCGATTGGCTGCGCTGGAAATACTGAAAGACATCAAGGGAGCGGCATAGCATGTCGGGTCAAAGCGTGTCGAGTCAAACTCAGCGCGACATCGTCATTATCGGCGGCGGCCACAACGGGCTGATTACTGCGTTTTATCTGGCCAAGGCGGGATACAAGCCACTGGTGCTAGAGCGCAGCGCGCAAGTTGGCGGCGCCGCGGTTACCGATGAATTTCATCCCGGCTTTCGTTGCTCGACTCTCGCGCACACGGCGGGTCCGATATTGCCGAGCGTTGTGCGCGACATGCAGTTGGAGAAACACGAGCTCCGGCTGATCACGCCCGATATTTGCGTGACGGCGCTTTCGCCCGATGGACGCGCGCTTTCGCTTTATCAGGATGTGAACAAGTCTGCGCAGGCAATCGCGGCTTTCTCTGAAAAGGATGCGGCGAAGTACCCGGAGTTCGAGAAGTCCCTGGGCAAGATTGCAGCGGTGATCGCGGAAGCGCTGGCCACTACCCCGCCAGACATCGATCACCCGAGCAGCGGCGATCTGTGGAGCATGCTCAAGACCGGGCGTGCAATCCGCAAACTCGGCAAGCGAGATATGTTTCGCCTGCTGCGCTGGGGACCGATGGCCGTGGCGGACCTGGCGTCGGAATATTTTGAGACGGAGTTGCTGCGCGCGGTGATCGCGGCGCGGGGCGTTTTCGGAACTTTTCTTGGTCCATGGTCGGCGGGAAGCGCGTTGATGTTGCTGATCCGCGCTGCGGGCGATCCTCATCCCGCGGGCTCAGCGACGTTTGCCTTTGGAGGCATGGGCGCCGTCACGCAGGCAATGGCATTGGCCGCAAAGGCGGCGGGCGCGGAGATTCGCACCGGTGCCGAAGTCATCGAGATTCGAGTTCAAAACGGCGTGGCCACCGGAGTGCTGCTTTCGACGGGGGAAGAGATTCACGCCCGGGCGGTCATCTCGAATGCGGATCCGAAGCGCACATTGCTGAAGCTGACAGACCCGACGCATCTTTCGCCGGATTTTGTGCAGAAGTTGCAGCATTGCCGCGGGAACGGCACGGTCGCCAAGGTGAACCTCGCGCTCTCCGGATTGCCGAAATTCACTGCTCTGAACGACCCGGATGCAACGGCGCTCAAGGGCCGCATTCACATCGGCCATGAGATCGATTACCTTGAGCACGCGTTCGACGAATCGAAGTATGGACACTGCTCGAAGCAGCCGTATCTTGAAGCCACGATTCCGTCGTTGACCGATCCCACGCTTGCACCCCAAGGCAAGCACGTGATGTCCATCTATATGCAATACGCGCCTTACAAGCTCAAGGGCGACTGGGGGGAGCAGCGCAAAGCGCTTGGGCAGACCGTGGTACAAACTCTGGCGCAATATGCGCCTAATCTGCCGGAACTGATTCTGACCCACCAGATCATTACGCCGCTGGACCTGGAAGAGAAGTACGGGCTGACGGGTGGGCAGATTTTTCACGGCGACCTCGCGCTCGACCAGTTCTTCACCATGCGTCCGCTGCTGGATTGGGCGCGGTATCGAACGCCGATTCAGAATCTGTATTTGTGCGGGAGCGGGACGCATCCGGGGGCAGGCTTGACCGGCGGCTCAGGCGCAAATGCCGCGCGGGAGATTCTGAAGGATCTAAAGAAGTAAGATTGGAACGCTAAGGAATGGAAAAGGATCGAGCGCTAGCGAGGTTCCAGGCAGGGCTTTGGGTTTGCTGGTTCTCGCTGCTGATCCTGCCCTTGGGAGTGTTTCTGGGAGCGGTGGGGATGTGTGCGGGCCCTCGCAGCAAGGACGGGGCCGCGGCACTGTTGAGTCTCGGTTTTTGTGGGATCGTCGCAGCTCTTTACGGTGGTTTCACCGTTCTCCGCGGGATTCGCTTGGGCACTTGGCCAGTTCGAATATTTGATGCACTATCACTTTGCTCTGCCGTCCTGGTCGGGTTCGCAGGTTGGCTTTATTCGCTCGAAGCCAGAGACTACCTTTACTATGTTCTGGGCCGTGGACACTAGCCTCTCCTCTAACAGCGTGCGATGAAGAATTCCGCCATTCTGCTCATTTCCTGTCCCGACCGCAAAGGCGAGGTCGCGACCATCGCCGACTTCGTCTTCCGCCACGGCGGCAATATTCTGCACGCGGACGAGCACGCCGACGAAGAGTCGGGACTGTTCCTGATGCGAGTGGAGTTCGACCCGAGAGACTTTGACATCGACCTTTCTCAGAAAGATCTGGCCGATTTCGGCCGGCATTTTTCGCCTATCGCGGAAGCTTTTCAGATGAAGTGGCGGCTGGCGCAGTCGTCACAACGGCCGCGGATGATCATTCTGGTTTCGAAGTATGACCACTGCCTGGTCGATCTGCTTTATCGCCACAAGAGCGGCGAACTAGCGTGCGACATTCCGCTGATCATCTCCAATCACGCCGACAACCAGGCTGTTGCTGAGTTCTACAAGATTCCTTATGCCATCGTTCCGGTGACGAAAGAAAATAAACTCCACGCGGAAGCAAAGATTCAATCGCTGATTGACGAGCAGAAGCCGGGCTTTATGGTGCTGGCGCGCTACATGCAGATTCTGTCGAACGAGTTCGTCAACCGACATCCGCAGCGGATTATCAATATTCATCATTCGTTTCTGCCCGCATTTGTGGGAGCACGGCCTTACCATCAGGCGTTTGAGCGCGGCGTGAAATTAATTGGCGCGACCAGTCACTACGTCACCGAGGTGCTCGACGATGGGCCGATCATCGAACAGGACGTGGTGCGGGTGTCGCATCAAGACACCGTCGAAGACCTCATCCGCAAAGGCCGCGACCTCGAGAAGGTCGTGCTATCGCGCGCGGTGCGCTGGCATGTGGAGAATCGCGTGCTTGTTTATGGAAATAAGACGGTTGTGTTCTGAGTCCCCCGTAGGCGTCCGGCGACAGCAAAACACGTAGGCCTGACGCATTCGTGCGGGCCGCTCGCTTCGCCTCGCAGGCGGACGAACGCGTCCGCCTCCACGCGATCTAGTCGCCCCATCCCATCCGCAGTCCCCATGCTCCGTGCCCGGAGGTCCATGTACTACCGCGCCGCGTGGGAGTCTCGCTCCGGTAGTAACTTGCACCGGAAGTAACTTTTCGTCTTTACTTAGACATTAGTAAAGTTTCACAGAATTATCACTCTCGGGGGCATGTTTGGCCGAAGATCTTCGGTTTGAATTAGCCATATTGGCGACCGTTCAGGGCTTCTATCAGAGGCTCATGCGGGACGCGCTCGGCGGGGACGTCCCCATTCCGAGCGGTCTCGACGAGGACGCGCTGCGCCATTCCGAGCGTGAACTTCCGACTACGCTTTCGCGCATGTATCGCTGGCTGCATATGCTGGATATGGCGATCACGCCGGCGATGGTGCGGCAGGCGCTGACTCCGGACACGGATTCCGAAGTGGCCGAGGCTTTGCTGCGGTACTTCGTGCGGCGCCGCGAGCCCAGCGACGTGAACCGCGACAAGACCGATCTGATCGCGACATTCTTATATCGCCATCCCCGCGTGCCTGGGCAGTGGGAGCAAACTGGTTACGGGCTGGACGGGGCATTGCCGTTGTCACCTTTCGAGATTGCTTTGATTGAGATTCTGGCCGACTCCGATGTGCCCTCGCTGCCCGAAGAGCATGTGCAATTGCTGCGCCGGTTCGATCCGCTGCGCGACGAGATCGCTCGCTTTCGCGACTTCAACATGCTGATTGATTCAGGAATTATTGGCCGCGTGCGCGAGCTGAAACAGTGGCTGGATTCGTCGTTTTATCATCCCGGCGTGCTGGCCACAGTCTCGGCGTACAACGCCACCTTCGGCAAGAAGTTCGACGAGTTGTTTGTCAAGGCGCTGGGCGAGATTAAGACTTTCGGGCAAGCTCTCGAAGAAATGGGCGGAACGATTCTGACGACGGTCGATGGCGTGGAGGTCACGGTGGATCACGTGGCTGCAATTCAGGAAAAACAACTGCTGCAGGCCGATTACGGCAGCACGTTCGAGAAATTCCGGAGGGTTTCGAAGCTGAAGAAGGAGTTGGATCGACGTCCGCCGATTCGGCGCTCGTTGCTGACTCCGGCCGCGCACACATCGCGAACCGCCGGCGGGGCCGCAGCGGCACCCAGAGCGGCCAAAGCGGCGGCTAAGGCTCCTGTCGAGGTGCCGGTGTTTCAGCCGCCCGCCATTACTGCACAGCAACTTTCGGCAGAAGAGGGCAAACTTCGCCGCGTCGAGGAGTCGATCCGGGTGTTTGTGCGCGTCGCCGATCCGAAATATCGCCAGGTTGTGCCCATGCGCTTCTTCAATCTAACGCTAACGGTACCGGAAGCTGACGCGTACAGCGCTTCGTTTCTGGAAGAAAAAAGTTTGCGCGCCGATGTCGCGCGTACACTGATCCGGATGGTATCGATTTCCGGGCGCATCAGTACCGAATTGGAAGAATTGAAGCGCAGCCAGAAGATGTCCTCTCTCTGGAAGCTGCATGCGGACTCGGTAGTGGTGCTGTTGGATATGGCCAGCACATCGGCCGAGGACGCGGGCGGGATTGCGAAGACGGCCGAGCAAAATGCCGCGGCCGAAGCGGCGCGAGCAATTCATGAATCGGCGCAGAAGCTGCGCAACCACGCTGATATTGCAGTCAAGACGCTTGCCAGCGTGAGCTAAGTCAGTCCGCAAAATCCATCCTTCAGCCTTGCATTTTGTGTCGTGGTCTTCAAGGCGCGCACTCACCCGTCGAAAATCCCAACTTCTCGCGCAAAGAACGCGCAAGAAATCGGGCGCCCTGCGCTCGCCTCGCTGCGCTTGGCGGGACGGGCGAAGGCGCCCGTCCCCACATATTTCGTTTTGCTTATAAGCGGGCTCAGTTGATGTCGAACTGCTGCTGGTGGACTGCGGGGTCGCTCTTTACGATGATGGTGCGCTTGGTGAGTTCTTCCATTTCGTTCAGAAGGCGGCCATTGTTGGACTTCAATTCCTTGGCTACGTCGGGGTGCACGCGGAGCATTACGTCTTCGTGCTCGAGATGCTTCGCGATCTTGCGCATCTCCACGTAGATTTCATTGCAGACCGTGGTGACGGATTTCACGTATCCGGTGGACTCGCAGTAGGGACATGGCGCGCCGATGGTGCGTTCCAGGGACTGCTTGACGCGCTTGCGGGTGATGGCGACCAGGCCGAAGTCGTTGAACTGAAGCGTTTTTGACGGGGCACGGTCGTGGCGGAGTTCTTCTTCGAGAGCCTGCATCACGCGCTGGCGGTTGCGGCGCTCGTCCATGTCAATGAAGTCGATGATGATGATGCCGCCGAGGTCGCGCAGGCGAATCTGGCGGACGATTTCTTTGATGGCATCGACGTTGGTCTTGACGATGGTGTCTTCGAGGCGCGCGGTCTTACCGACGTACTTGCCGGTGTTGATGTCGATCGCGACCAGGGCTTCGGTCTGGTTGATGACGATGTAGCCGCCGCTCTTGAGCCACACTTTCGACTTGAGCGCTTTGTCCATTTCCGCGGCCAGTCCGAACTGCTCGAACAGCGGCGTCTCTTTGGTGTAGAGCTTTACGCGCTTGACCATCTGGGGCTGGAAGCGGTTGAAGAAGCGGAGCACGCGCTCGTACTCAGGTTCGGTGTCGACCCAGATGACGCTGAAGTCGGAGGTGACCTGGTCGCGCAGCACGCGCTCGACAACGTTGAGATCGTGGTAGATCAGCGCGGGGGGCTTGGAGCTTTCGGCGCGGGTCTTGATGTCGTGCCACAGGCCTTTGAGGAATCGGATGTCGGCGCGGAGTTCTTCTTCGCTGGCACTCTGCGCGGCCGTGCGGACAATGAAGCCTCCGTGGCCGTTTTCGCGCTCGCTGAGAATGATTCTCTTCAGGCGCTGGCGCTCTTCCTCGGAAGAAATTTTGCGCGACACGCCGGTGTGGTTCACCGTCGGCATGTAAACCAGGAAGCGTCCCGGAAGCGCGATGTGGCTGGTGATGCGCGCGCCTTTTTTGCCGATGGGTTCCTTCGCAATCTGGACCAGGATTTCCTGGCCTTCTTTAAGAAGATCGCTGATCAGGGGAACGGATGCGTTTTCGCGGCGGCGGAAACGGCCACGGCCTCGATCACCACCACCGCCACGGCGGCCACGGTCGCGTGGGCCACCCCCTTGACGGTCACGGTCACGATCCTGGCCGGGGCGTGGCCGCTGGGTGCGTTGGGTGTAACCGGCAGTTGCCGCCGGAGCGCGAACCTCCACACGGGCGTCGACAGTGCCGTTGCCGCGGGCTTCGGCGTCGAGCATAGCTTCGGCTTCGGCCTGGGCCTCTTCCAGTTCCAGTTCCTCGCTGTCTTCCTCGCCTTCGGCGGGAGTGGCTTCGGCAGGATGTACTTCACCGGACTCGGTGAGAGACGCGTGATGAATCTCAGCGACAGTCTCGCGTGCATCTCCATTCAGATGCCCGGGGCCGGCCTGGGTCTCTTCTTCGAACTCGTCGTAACCTTCGTCGGACGAAGCTTCGTAGTGGATTGCGTCGGCTTCCTCCTCGTCGATGGTTTCTTCTTCCATGGTGCCGGGAGCGGCAAAGACGGGAGTCTGTTCATGCTGCGACGCGATCTGGTGCGGCGCGACGTCTTGCGAAGCCGCGTGGCTGTCGTGCTCCTCTTCGAGTTCCTCGTCGGAAGATCCCTGGGAGGACCCCCGAGGAAATTCCTGCATCGATTCCCGCTGCGCTTCCTCTTCAATCGCGACGATGCCCTCGCCCGGCCAACCGAGCGAAGGAACGGCGTTGACTTCCGGACTTACTTCCTGGCTTGCTTCCTGACCTACTTCCGAGCGGCGAAATTCCTGGTTCCAGTCGGTCGTGGTCGAAGCCGACTCCGCCGGTTCTTCCGACACGGCCTGAATGTGATCGTGCTCCTCGTGGAGCGGTTCGGCAAGCGATTCGCTCTCGGCAAAAATGGGCTCATCTTCGGGAAAGGTTACAGCCAGAGGCTTGCCCGGAGTCTCGGAAGAAACCTCGCGGACAAGTTCCCGTGAGGTTTCCCGCATCGGTTCGGGTGCGGGCGGCGGGGTGTAACCGCGGTACTTTGAAATCGACTCCCCGGGCAGCACCATCGGCGTGTATCCCGGAGGTGGCCCTGAAGGTTGGCTTCTGGTGAATTCCTGCGGGCGAGACGGCGTAACTTCGGCGGCAGGTCGTGCAAATCGCGGCTCCGGGGCGCGGTCGGAACTGCGGTCTGAACCGCGCTCGGAGTTTCCGCCGGCGTTCCGGTCCAAACTGCGATCGGATCCGCGACTGTCGCCGCGGCCCTCTCCTCGGCCGTCGCGACGTCCGCCACGGCGACGCCGACGTCCGCGAAAGCCTCCGCGGTCGCGGCCTTGATCCATGGCATTGCCGGCTTCCGGGGCGCCGCCTGCGGCCGCAAACGGTTGAGATTCGGTCCCTTCATTCTCGGTCAATTCCTGGCCGGAATCGGGGAGGGGTTCTTCCAGACCCTCATCCGTTACTTCCACCGTTCCCGGGGCGGCTTCAGAGCGCACCGTCGGCTGGCGCAAGTCCGGCACGTTGCGGTTGGCGGGGATGACGTCGGTCAGATCATCATCGTGCTCCTCCAGTTCCATGAAATCGGAAACGTAGAGGAACGCGTCGCGCTCCAGGCCGATGTCGACGAAAGCCGACTGCATGCCGGGAAGGACACGGGTTACACGGCCTTTGTAGATGGATCCGGCGAGGGTGTATTCGTTCTCGCGCTCGAGATAGACTTCCGCGAGAAGGTCGTCTTCCACCATGCCCACTTTGGTTTCATGAGGCGTGGAAGATACAAAAAGTTCCTTGTTCATCAAACACTCCGGTCCCGTCCGGCTCTAAGTCTGGACGGGGTTCACCGGGGCGGAGTCAGAAGAGGTGCGGGAGGATGAAGCGAAGAGCGTCGCGATGCTGCCCCGCATGGGGACGGACTGGGCCGGAGAGTTCGTGTCTCCTGTTCCTGCCGAGTTCGCTGCACAAGCTTGGGAATCTTTTGCACTTATCTCGCTTTAACTTCTGCCGGGGTTTGTGACCGCACTCTCAGACCCGAAATTGGGTCGGGGGGCCGTTCCCTGCCCGGCTGCTCAGCTTCAATCCTGCCCGGCCGTCTACTGCTCGACTAGCCGGTGAAATGCCCCCTTAACGCGGGGGCGATCGATATTTTTTTGGGGCTACGCCTGCGAGCGCAGCAGAACTGCTTTTCTTGCCGTTTCTTCCTAGGTTTGAACCCGCTGTTCCTGAACCCGTTGCTTTCTGAACCTTAGTTCACGAAGCGGCGCATACGAACATTCATAACCATCCCCAGCGCCAGGAACATGAACAACACGGAAGACCCACCATAACTCATCAGCGGCAGGGGTATTCCGGTGACCGGCATAAAGCCAACCACCATGCCGACATTGACCAGGATATGGAAGCTAAGCACAGCCACCACACCCATCACCACGAACGTGCCAGCGCGGTCGGGCGCTGTTTGCGCGTTCTGGGTCAAACGCATCAACACAATGAAGTATAGCAGCAGAACCCCGAGCGCGCCGACGAATCCATGTTCCTCGGCGAAGGCGGCAAAAATGAAGTCGGTTTGGGGAATCGGCAGGAAGGCACCGTGTGTTTGCGAGCCTTTGCCGCCCCAAAGGCCGCCGGAACCGACGGCGACCATGGATTGCTTAACTTGATACCCCGATCCTTGGGGATCGGAATCGGGGT
>Ga0210402_10005721_pt1 | contig 11096 bp, 9 predicted proteins | sample IncBWC7MmetaG_FD_161055 | JGI IMG/M metagenome (GOLD analysis project Ga0210402, IMG submission 161055) | Forest soil microbial communities from Barre Woods Harvard Forest LTER site, Petersham, Massachusetts, United States - Inc-BW-C-7-M | ecosystem: Environmental > Terrestrial > Soil >... | reverse complement strand
CGAGACGCTTCCTCCGGTCGAAGCCTGGGCGGCGATCGTCGGCAACGCTGAAACCACGAAATCATATAAGGCCATGCGTGGGCGCGGCGGCTTCGTTCGCTCGACCTGGGACGAAGTGAGCGAGATTATCGCAGCCGCCAACGTCCATACGATCAAGACCTGGGGGCCGGATCGCGTTGTCGGCTTCTCGCCGATCCCTGCGATGTCGATGGTCTCTTACGCATCCGGCGCGCGCTATCTGAGCCTCATCGGCGGCACGCTCCTCTCGTTCTACGATTGGTATTGCGACCTGCCGCCGTCGAGCCCGCAGACCTGGGGCGAGCAGACTGACGTGCCGGAGTCAGCCGACTGGTACAATTCATCGTACATCATCGCCTGGGGCTCGAACGTGCCGCAGACGCGCACACCGGATGCCCATTTCTTCGTCGAGGCCCGGTACAACGGCACCAAGGTCGTGGCGATCACGCCCGACTACGCCGAGGTCGCCAAGTTCTCCGACCTTTGGCTTCATCCAAAGCAGGGAACCGATGCAGCGTTCGCGATGGCTATGGGCCACGTCATCCTGCGCGAATTCTTTCTCGATCGGCAGGTGCCTTATTTCCAGGATTACACCCGCCGCTACACCGACATGCCGATGCTGATTCGGTTGCGGCAGGACGGCGAGCGCTGGGTGTCGGATCGCTATGTCCGGCAGAGCGACCTGCCGGACGCGCCGAAGTCCGACCGCGCCGCCTGGAAGACGGTTGCAACCGCGGAGGAGACCGGCGAACTGACGGTGCCGCAAGGCTCCCTCGGCTATCGCTGGCCCGGCGAAGGTGAAGCCAAGGGGCTATGGAACCTCGAGCCCAAGGACGGGGAGACTGGCGAGGAAGTCCGTCTGGCGCTCAGCCTGATCGATCGCCACGACGGCGTCGTGTCGGTCGCCTTCCCCTATTTCGGCGGCAAGCTGCACGAGCATTTTCCGGAGAATGATCAGGGCGGCGATGTTCTCCTGCGCAATGTTCCAGTCCGCCGGATCGCGCTCGCCGACGGTGAGGCGCATGTCGCGACCGTCTTCGATCTTCTTTGCGCCAATTACGGGCTCGACCGTGACCTCGGCGGCACCTGCGCAAAAGGTTTCGACGATAACGTTCCTTACACACCGGCCTGGCAGGAGCCGATCACGGGCGTGACCGCCGACAAGGCGATCGCGGTCGCGCGCGGGTTTGCCGAGAACGCGGAGAAGACTAAGGGGCGCTCGATGGTGATACTCGGCGCCGGTATGAATCACTGGTATCACCAGGACATGAACTACCGCAGCATCATCAACTTCCTGATGATGTGCGGCACGGTTGGCGTTTCGGGTGGCGGTTGGGCGCACTACGTTGGCCAGGAGAAGCTCAGGCCACAGACCGGCTGGACCATGCTTGCCTTCGCGCTCGACTGGGTCCGACCGCCGCGCCACATGAACGGCACCTCATTTTTCTACGCGCACAGCGATCAATGGCGTTATGAGAAGCTCGACGTATCGGAACTTCTTTCGCCGCTCGCCGATCCAGCGCCGTATCGGGGCAGCCTCATTGATCTCAATGTTAGGGCTGAGCGCATGGGCTGGCTGCCGTCGGCGCCGCAGCTGGCAGTCAATCCGCTCACGCTTGCGGCCGAGGCGGATCGCGCCAGCGCCGCCATCAAGGACCATGTCGTCGCCGGCTTGAAATCGGGCCGCCTCAAAATGTCCTGCGAAGACCCGGACAATCCGGTCAATTTTCCACGCAATCTTTTCATCTGGCGTTCGAATCTGTTCGGTTCCTCCGGCAAGGGGCACGAATATTTCCTGCGTCATTTTCTCGGCACGCGTCACGGCCTACAGGGCAAGGACCTCGGCGAAATGGACGGGCTCAAGCCGCGGGACGTGACTTGGCGCGATCCAGCGCCCGAGGGAAAGCTTGATCTCGTTGTCACGCTCGACTTCCGAATGTCGACGAGCTGTCTTTATTCCGATGTCGTGCTGCCGACTGCGACCTGGTACGAGAAGAACGACCTCAACACTTCCGACATGCATCCGTTCATCCATCCGCTGTCGACGGCGGTGGATCCCGTCTGGGAATCCCGCAGCGACTGGGAGACCTACAAAACCATCGCGCGGCGCTTCTCGGAACTCGCCGTAGGCCATCTCGGCGTGGAACGCGACGTCGTACTGACACCAATCCAGCACGACACGGCGGCCGAACTCGCGCAGCCCTTCGAGGTCACGGATTGGAAGAAAGGCGAGTGCGATCTCATCCCGGGCGTAACCGCGCCGCAGATCGCCGTGGTTGAGCGCGACTACCCCAACACCTACCGTCGCTTCACGGCTCTTGGTCCGCTAGCCGACAAACTCGGCAACGGCGGTAAGGGCATTGGCTGGAATACCGAGGACGAAGTGCGTGGTCTTGGCGATCTGAATTATCGCGTGAATGACGGCGGGTCGACCGATGGACGGCCCCGCATCGAGACGGATATCGACGCTGCCGAGGTCATCCTTTACCTCGCGCCGGAGACCAATGGTGAGGTGGCGGTCAAGGCTTGGCAAGCGCTCGAGAAGATAACCGGACGCGACCACGCGCATCTCGCCGAGATGCGCGAGGACGAGAAGATCCGCTTCCGCGATATCCAGGCCCAGCCGCGCAAGATCATCTCGTCACCCACCTGGTCCGGCATCGAGAGCGAACATGTCAGCTACACGGCCGGCTACACCAATGTCCATGAGCTCATCCCCTGGCGTACGCTGACCGGCCGCCAGCAATTCTATCAGGATCATCGCTGGTTCCGGGACTTTGGCGAAGGCTTTGCGGTCTATCGGCCACCGATCGATACACGGACCCTTACCGGCATGCTCGGCAAGCGGAGCAACGGCGAAGCGGAGATCGTGCTGAACTTCATCACGCCCCATCAGAAATGGGGTATCCATTCGACCTATACCGACAATCTACTGATGCTGACGTTGTCACGCGGCGGGCCAATCGTGTGGATTTCGGAGACCGATGCGAAGCGGGTCAACATTGTCGACAATGACTGGATCGAGCTTTTCAACCTGAATGGAGCGATCACGGCGCGGGCCGTCGTCAGCCAGCGCGTCCATGAAGGCATGTGCATGATGTACCATGCCCAGGAGAAGATCGTGAACGTGCCGGGTTCACAGATCACCGGCCTGCGTGGCGGTATCCACAACTCGGTTACGCGCACCGTACTCAAGCCGACGCATATGGTCGGCGGCTATGCACAGCTTTCCTACGGCTTCAACTACTACGGAACAGTCGGCTCGAACCGCGACGAGTTCGTCATCGTCCGCAAGCTCAACAAGATCGATTGGCTCGACCATTCCAACCCTGTTGATCGGGCTGTCAAGGAGGCCGCATCATGAAGATCCGTGCTCAGATCGCGATGGTGATGAACCTCGACAAATGCATCGGCTGCCACACCTGCTCCGTCACCTGCAAGAACGTTTGGACGTCGCGTCAAGGCATGGAGTACGCGTGGTTCAACAATGTCGAAACAAAGCCGGGCATCGGTTACCCCAAGGATTGGGAAAACCAGGAGCGCTGGCGCGGCGGATGGGAGCGCAAGAAAAGTGGCAAGATCGTACCAAAGCAGGGCGGACGCCTTTCGATCCTCGCCAAGATCTTCGCCAATCCGCACTTGCCCGAAATCGACGACTATTACGAGCCCTTCACCTTCGACTACGAGCACCTGCAGAACGCGCCGGAGCTGCCGACCGCGCCGGTCGCGAGGCCCTTGTCACTCGTCACCGGCCGCCCGATGGACAAGATCGAATGGGGGCCGAACTGGGAGGAGATTCTTGGCGGGGAGTTCGACAAGCGATCGCAGGACTACAACTTCGAGGCGGTTCAGAAGGACATCTATGGCCAGTTCGAAAACACCTTCATGATGTATCTGCCGCGGCTGTGCGAGCACTGCCTCAACCCGAGCTGCGTTGCATCTTGTCCATCGGGATCGATTTACAAACGTGAAGAAGATGGCATCGTCCTCATCGACCAGGACAAATGCCGCGGCTGGCGGATGTGCGTCTCCGGCTGCCCTTACAAGAAGATTTATTATAACTGGACCTCGGGCAAAGCGGAGAAATGCATATTCTGCTATCCGCGCATCGAGGCTGGACAGCCGACGGTTTGCTCGGAAACCTGCGTCGGGCGCATCCGCTATCTCGGCGTGCTGCTCTATGACGCGGATGGTATCCAGACGGCTGCTTCAGTTGAGGACGAACAGGACCTCTATGAAGCTCAACTGAAGCTGTTCCTCGATCCGAACGATCCGGCCGTCACTGCCCAAGCCAGCACTGACGGCGTACCGAACGCCTGGATCGAGGCGGCAAAGCGCTCGCCGGCCTACAAGATGGCGGTCGACTGGAAGATCGCCTTTCCGCTCCATCCGGAATATCGCACGCTGCCGATGGTCTGGTACGTGCCACCGCTCTCGCCGATCCAGTCGCATGCCAATGTCGGCGCGATCGAGACAGTCGGCGAGATTCCCGACGTGCGCTCGCTGCGCATCCCGGTGCGCTATCTCGCTAATCTCCTGACGGCCGGAGCCGAGGCGCCGGTTGTCACGGCACTGGAGCGCATGCTGGCGATGCGCATCTATTTTCGTCAGCGTCAGCTCGGTGACGGCGATGGACAGGCGGTACTGGCACAGGCGGGGCTCACGGTCGCGCAGGTAGAGGAGATGCATCGCTATCTTGCGATCGCCAATTACGAGGACCGCTTCGTCATTCCGACCAGTCATCGCGAGCAGGCGGAGGATGCCTACGGCTTGAAGGGCTCCTGCGGCTTCACCTTTGGCAACGGCTGCGACTTCGGGCCGCCGCACTCGACACTGTTCGGCGGCAAGATGGGTCGTCGCAAGCTGACGCCTGTGCGTCCGCTGGACACCTGAGGAGACAGCCATGCTGGTATTCAGGGCTTTCAGCGCTTTGCTCTCCTATCCGTCCGAGGAGATGCGGCAAGCGCTGCCGGAGATAAACGACGTCATTCTCACCGCGCAGATCGTAGCCCTGCGCGAACGCCAAGATCTTCTCGATCTGATCGATGAGCTCCAGCGAGATGAGCTTCTGGCGGCCGAGGAACGCTATGTCGACCTGTTCGATCGAGGTCGAGCCTTGTCCTTGCACCTGTTCGAGCATTTGCATGGGGAGAGCCGCGACCGCGGCGAGGCCATGGTCGAGCTCAAGCAGATCTACGAGCGGGCGGGATTCGAACTGTCGACGCGCGAGCTGCCAGACTACCTCCCCGTTGTGCTCGAATATCTGAGTTGTCGCGACCTTGCAGAAGCCCGTGCGATGCTCGCAGACTGCGCCCATATCTTGACGACTATCGGCCGCTCTCTGGTCGCTCGGCGGAGCCACTATGCGGCGGTTCTACAGGCTTTGATCGTTATTGCCGGTGAGAGTCGAATAGATGTCGCCAAGGTGCCGCCGGTCAAAGAGCGGATTGAAACGCTCGACCGCGACTGGATCGAGGAACCTGCATTTGCCGGTGCCCCTGGCGCTGCCACACCCGTTGGCACGCCAGCTGCTTAGACCGGAGGATTGGCGATGCTGTCCCTTGATTACGTGAACACGCTTCTCTTTGGCATCTACCCCTATGTCTGCCTTGTCGTTCTCCTGATCGGCAGTCTGATTCGGTTCGATCGGGAGCCCTACACGTGGAAGAGCGATTCATCGCAAATGCTGCGCAAGGGGCAGCTACGGCTCGGATCGAACCTCTTCCACTACGGCGTGATCATTGTGATTCTCGGCCATTTCGTCGGCTTTCTAGCGCCGCACTGGAGCGTCGACTGGGCGCTGTCGCCTGTCGGCCATCAACTCTTGGCAATGGTGGTCGGCGGTATTGCCGGTTTTGTCGCCATCGCCGGACTCACCATTCTGCTCGCGCGGCGGCTGGGCGATCCGCGTATCCGGCTCAATAGTCGCAAATGGGATATCGCCGTCGCCCTTATGTTGTGGTTGCAACTCGCGCTTGGCCTCCTGACCGTGCCCCTCTCGGCGTTCCACATGGACGGCGCCTTATTCGAGATACTCACGAGTTACGTCAAGGCCGTTGTCACGCTTAACAGTGGAGCGGCCGCGCTCATGCTCGGTGTGCCGCTGATCTACAAGCTTCATATCCTGCTCGGTTTTACCCTCTTCCTGGTTTCGCCTTTCACGCGCATGATCCATATCTGGAGCGGCGCGGGGGCGCTTGCCTATCTGTTTCGGCCTTATCAGATCGTGCGCACGCCGCAGACACGGGCAAAGGAGCCGGTTCGGTCATGAGCGTCGTCTCCGTTAATAGCGTCGAGGTCGACGTCGGTTCGGAGATAACTAACGAACTGGCCGCCGCGCGCGAACTTCTCAGGCAGCGTGCAGTTGCGATCGGACTGCTCGATGCGGCTAGGGCGGATAAAACAAAAGTCGATCAGGCGATCGAAGAGCTGCTCGCTCGCGAGGTTGTTACGCCGGCACCAACTGAGGGTGAATGCAGGCGCTATTACGAGGGCCATTCGCGGGAATTCCAGAGCGGCGATCTCGTACATGCGCGGCACATTCTGTTCCAGGTGACGCCATCCGTGCCGGTCCCCGAAATCCGCGCTCGGGCCGAGCAGACACTAAATGAATTGTTGCGCCAACCGGATCGCTTCGATGCCGTCGCGCGCGAACTGTCGAATTGCCCGTCCGGTCAGCATGGCGGCAATCTCGGTCAGATCGGCCGTGGCGATACGGTGCCAGAGTTCGAGCGGGTCCTCTTTCGATTGGGGTCGACTGGAATCCTTCGGGAGGTTGTCAAGACGCGCTACGGCTTTCACATCGTGGCTATTGATCAGCGAATCCCGGGCGAGACACTTCCGTTCGAGGCGGTACGTGAACGGATAGCCGACCGGTTCAAGGCTCGAGTCGAAGAGTGCGCACTGCGGCAGTATATTTCAATTCTGGCCGGTGAGGCTAAGATCGTGGGAGTGGACTTGCAGGGTGCCAAGACGCCGCTGGTACAATGATAACTTTCGTAAGTTTTGGACGCAAAGTGCGAGCCTCGCCCTCTTTCGCGGTAAGGTCGGACTATGCTCGGTGATCTCATTGCCAAGCTCGACCGTCCAGATGTCGCTGCCGTGGTGCTCAGGACACTCGACCCTGTCCTTGCCGCACAGATCGAGCGCCGCGCTGCGTCGGAGGCAATGGCAGTCGCTGATTTTGCCGCCGGCGCCGTTCGCGACTTCGTAGAGCGGGCCGATGACGAGCTTTGGCTCCAATTGCTCACCGTAATGCGCAACGCGGAGAATCCGGGTCTCGCCGCGATCCAGTCGATCCTACGATGGGTGGCTGCTGGCGAAGAGCCCACCTCCTGACGCCTATATTGCCAATGCACCAGCAACTGACGGCGGGTCGCCGCAAGTTCCGCTCTCACTAAACTAATTGAGGCTGCGAACTCTGCACTGTGCCTAGAGGCGCATGCACCCTGAGGTCCGTTCCTGGCACTCAACGTAAGTGCCGGAAGGTCGCGATTACGTCAGCAATCGAATGCGCTGCGGACGGGCCTGTCACGTAACGAGCCCTTCGGCCTTCACTCACAAACAAGGAGAGACTCACGCTTTAGGCGAAAGTGGGCACTGGCAATTTTTTGCTACGCCGAATGTGCCCCGTCCACCTCGGGATACTCGACCCTCACCAGATAAAGCCCGTCGGGCGGTGCGACCGGGGCACAGGCGGCACGATCGCGCCGTTCGAGCGCGGCGGAAACATCGTCGACGCTCCATTTGCCTTCCCCGACAAGCACCAGCGCACCTACCATTGAACGCACCTGGCTGTGCAGAAACGAGCGCGCCGACGCGGTGATGTGGATGTCATCCCTGATCCGCGCAACGTCCAGACGGTCGAGCGTCTTGACTGGCGATTTAGCCTGACATTCGGCGCTACGAAAAGTCGTGAAGTCATGCCGGCCGACGAGATTCTGCGCGGCGGCGTGCATTGCTGCGCTGTTGAGCGGTTTCGGGATGCGCCAGGCCCGCCCCCGCTCGAATGTGAGATCGGCGCGACGATTGATGATGCGATAGAGGTAATGGCGCTTGACGGCGGAAAAGCGCGCATCGAAGGATGGCTCGACCTTTTCTACCGCGATGACGGCGATGGGATGAGGGCGAAGATGCGCATTCAAGGCATCGCGTACCGTGTCCGTTTCCCAGTCCTTTTTCATGTCCACGTGACACACCTGTCCTAGCGCGTGCACGCCGGCGTCGGTGCGGCCGGCACCATGGACGCTCACTTTCTCGCCGCAGAAACGCGATGCGGCGAGCGCGAGCTCGCCCTGCACCGAGGGGCCACTCTGCTGAATTTGCCAGCCCACGAACGGGGTGCCGTCGTACTCGACCGTGAGCTTGTAGCGGGGCATGGGACCTACTCGAACCTCGTCCCGGGGCGCACCGAGTTGCCGCGAGCGAACTCGCCCGCTTTCATCGCGCGGCGCCCGGCGCGCTGTAGCTCGAGGATGCGCACCGCGCCCTGCCCGCACGCGACCGCGAGACCATCATCGAGCACCGTGCCCGGCGCTCCCGAGCCTTCGCCGCGTGTGGACCGCAGCACCTTGATACGATGCCGCTCTCCCTCGTGCTCCCACTCGAACCAGGCGCCGGGATGGGGTGACAAGCCGCGGATGTGGTTGTGCACGACCTGCCACGGTTGTGTCCAGGCGATCCGAGTTTCGTGCTTGCCGATCTTGTTCGCATAGGTGACGCCTCCTTGCGGCTGCGGGGTGAGCGTCAGCGAACCGCGCTCGAGCGCCGCAAGCGCCCGGACCATCAAGTCAGCACCCAGGCGCCCGAGCCGGTCGTGCACATCGCCCGCGGTCGCATCGGGCTCGATCGGGATACGCTCGGCCACGGCGATGGGTCCGGTGTCGAGGCCCTCCTTCATCTTCATGACCATCACGCCGGTCTCGTTGTCGCCGGCCATGATCGCGCGCTGGATCGGTGCGGCGCCGCGCCAGCGCGGCAGCAACGAGGCGTGCAGATTGAATGCGCCGAGCGGAAAGCTGCCGAGGATCGGCTGCGGCAGAATGAGCCCATACGCCACCACGACGGCAGCGTCCGCGCCCAGTGCGCGCGCGAAGTCCTCCCGCTCCGGCGATCGCAAGCTTGTCGGCGTGTGCACCTTCAATCCGAAGCGCTGCGCTTCCCGTTCGACCGGGCTTGGGATCAGCTCCAAACCGCGCTTTCCCGCTGGTTTGGCGGGGCGGGTATAGACGGCAGCGACGTCGTGCCCGCGCCCGACGATCTCGATCAGCGTCGGGACCGCAAACTCCGGCGTGCCCATGAAAACGATGCGCAACGACATTTTTTCTGTGATGCAGCAGCGCCGGCTGCCGCCGCTCGATTAATGAAACTCAAAGGGATTGATGAGGTCTAATCCCAGACCAGCAAAATCCGCGGTATCACGGGTGGCAAGAACTGCCCGATGGGTTACGGCAATCGCAGCAATCATCGCGTCCATTTGCCCTATGCGCCTTCCCTTGCGTTGTCGCTCTGCTGTGAGGCGCCCATAGGTCGACGCTGCGGCCTGGTCGAATGTCAAAATTCGTCCGTGGTACAGGTCACCTTCGATTCGATCTGGAGCTGTGGCCAGAAGCTCCTTTCGTCGGCCGGCTGCAAGGCGAGCAACTCCGAAATGCAATTCGGCCAGCACGGGGGTACATAAAAAGAGGGTATCCCAAAGCTGTCCGTTCAGCCAGGCGATTACCGCCTGATCGCGTTGTTGCTTCATCACCTCTGAGATTACATTCGTATCGATCAGTATCATTCAAAATCAGGAGGCGTGCTCGGATCCTCAGGAATTTCGAACACGAGATCATCGCCCCTGTATTTTTCCGGGATGAGCGCCAGCAGCGCATCTCCCATTCTGCGCTTTTCAGGTGGTTCGAGCAGCGCCTTCTTGAGCAGGATTCTCGCTTCTTCCGAAAGGCTGCGCCGATGAATCCGAGCGCTCGCCTGGAGCCTCCGCTTAAGGTGAGAGTCAATGTTGCGGATCAAGAGATCGGACATCAATATCTACCGTCTTTGATATCAAAGATATCCGTTTACCACTGAATTGCAAGATGCCACTGAGGAGCAGCTCACCCTGCGCGCTTCGCCACCTTCGTGAACTTCTTGATGATGCGCTCGCGTTTGAGCCGGGAAAGGTGATCTATGAACAGGATGCCGTTGAGATGATCGACCTCGTGCTGCAGGCACGTGGAGAGTAGACCATTGGCTTCGATCTCGTGCAGTTCTCCCTCGAGATCGAGATATTTCACCTTGACCTGCGCAGGGCGTTCCACATCGCTGTAGATCTCCGGAATCGAAAGGCAGCCCTCCTCATAGACCGCTTTTTCATCGGAGGACCACACGATTTCCGGATTGATGAACACCTGCGGGTTCTTCGGTTCCTCCTTCTTGGCGAGGTCCATTGTGACCACGCGCTTGCTGGTGCCGATCTGAATGGCCGCAAGCCCGATTCCGGGAGCGTCGTACATGGTCTCGAGCATGTCGTCGACCAGCTTGCGGATTCCGGCATCGATCTTTTTGACCGGCTCGGAGACTTTGCGGAGCCGTTTGTCCGGCAAGATCAGGATTTCGCGCACGGCCATGGCGGCGATGTAGGCGGTCGTCCCAAGTGGGTCAACGCAACGGGGATTTCCGAGACATCCCCGTACCCTCTGGTCACACCTCGGATTGCGTTCTATTTTTGTTCCGCGGTCGAATCACTGTAAGGTGCCGGGATCATGGACCCTCTCCTCTCCGCCCTTGGCGTGTTCCTGATTGTTGTCGCCGTGACGGCCGTAACAAGCGCGGTCGCGCTGGGGGTGCACGCGCTGCGCAGTCGTCATCGCCAGGCGTTCGAGCAAGGCATCGCCGAGCTTGCCCGCCTCCAGTCGGAAACGGGAGTGCGCATCGAGGGCATGCGCGACATGCTGGCGGATCGGCAGGCCGAACTCCACCGCGCCGTCAATGAACGGCTCGATTCGGTAACCCATCATCTCAGCCAATCGATGACGACGAGCCGGCAGCACACGCTGGAGAGCCTGCAGAAGCTCAACGAGCGCCTCGCGGTGATCGAT
>Ga0210402_10005719_pt1 | contig 11097 bp, 9 predicted proteins | sample IncBWC7MmetaG_FD_161055 | JGI IMG/M metagenome (GOLD analysis project Ga0210402, IMG submission 161055) | Forest soil microbial communities from Barre Woods Harvard Forest LTER site, Petersham, Massachusetts, United States - Inc-BW-C-7-M | ecosystem: Environmental > Terrestrial > Soil >... | reverse complement strand
TGGATGGTCACCCACAGCACATCGAAATAGGCGAAGTGCACGACCTTGCGGTCGAGATAGGTGCGCCAGTCGCGATCGATGACGAGGGGCAGGAAAAGCCCGGAAATCAGGAAGAAGTCGGGCATCCGGAACGGTTTCGCGAACATCACGACCGCATGCATGAAGCCGTTTTCGCCGGCGGCCAATTCCACGCCCAGCACCGAATGCATCATCACCACCATGACGATGCAGATGCCCTTGGCGTAGTCCACCCAGTCGAGGCGGCCCGCCGCGTCAGCGGCAGAACTGCCAGATAGCTCGGATGTGCCGTTTGAAGTCATGTCTGAAGTCTTGGCTGTCTCATTTCGGCGCGTTGGCGCGGCATCATGGCGGCAAGCGGTTGCTGTCTCCTTTATTCATTCAAGGGATATGCCGTTTTTGGGCTTTCCCCCTGCGGTCCAAATGTTTTAAGAGGCGGTCGCGTTAACCATTAAGGGCGGACTGATTCATGCGGATTGCCATGATTGGCACGGGCTATGTGGGGCTGGTTTCCGGTGCCTGTTTTGCGGATTTCGGCCACGAGGTCACCTGCGTGGACAAGGATGCCGGCAAGATCGCCGCCCTTCATCGCGGCGAGATTCCGATCTTCGAGCCCGGGCTCGAAGTGCTCGTGGCCTCGAACGTCAAGGCCAAGCGGCTTGACTTCACCACCGATCTCAAGGCGCCCGTTGCGCAAGCCGATGCGGTGTTCATCGCGGTCGGCACGCCGTCGCGGCGCGGCGATGGTCATGCCGACCTATCCTATGTCTACGCCGCCGCGCGCGAGATCGCAGCCGCATTGAGCGGCTTCACCGTGGTCGTGACCAAGTCGACCGTGCCGGTCGGCACCGGCGACGAGGTCGAGCGCATCATCCGCGAGGCCAATCCCTCCGCCGACGTCGTGGTTGCCTCCAATCCGGAATTTCTGCGCGAAGGGGCTGCGATCCGCGACTTCAAATTCCCCGACCGCATCGTGGTCGGCACCGACGACGAGCGCGGCCGCAAGGTGCTGGGCGATGTCTACCGGCCGCTGTCGCTGAACCAGGCGCCCCTGATGTTCACCAAGCGGCGTACCGCGGAGCTGATCAAATACGCGGCGAACGCGTTTCTGGCGACCAAGATCACCTTCATCAACGAGATCGCCGATCTCTCGGAAAAGGTCGGCGCCGATGTGCAGGAGGTCGCGCGCGGCATCGGGCTCGACAACCGCATCGGCTCGAAATTCCTGCATGCGGGCCCGGGCTTCGGCGGCTCGTGCTTCCCGAAGGATACCCGCGCGCTGATCAAGATCGCGCAGGACTATGACGTGCAGCTCCGCATCGTCGAGGCCGTGCTCAGCGTCAACGACAACCGCAAGCGCGCGATGGCGCGCAAGGTCTCGACGGCGGTCGGCAGCTCGCTGCGCGGCAAGACCGTGGCCGTGCTAGGTCTCACCTTCAAGCCCGACACCGACGACATGCGTGAGGCGCCGTCGATCCCGCTGGTGACGGGCCTGCTCGACATGGGCGCCAAGGTGCGCGCGCATGATCCGGTCGGCATGGAGCAGGCGCGCAAGGAATTGCCCGAGATCGAATATGTCGACGACGCCTATGCCTGCGTGAAGGGCGCGGACGCGATGGTGGTGGTCACCGAATGGGTGCAGTACCGTACGCTCGACCTGGAACGGCTGAAGCAGGAATTGAAGCAGCCGATCGTGATCGACCTGCGCAATATCTACCGGCCCGAGGACATGGCCGCCCACGGTTTTGTCTACGAAAGCGTCGGCCGCCCGCCGCTGCTGCGGAATTAGCGTCTTCGCCTCTCCGGGGCGATGCGATGCGGGTGAGGGGCCGCCGCAATTGAACTGCCTGCGAATTCGTGGAGAGTAGCCGCTCACCCCAGCCCTGTCCCCGCAAGCGCGGGGATAGGGTGTAAGAGACGCCGCCGGACAAACATTGCCCCGAAGCTTCGACACGCCCCTTCCAATCGACGCGGTGCTCGACGATCTCGCGCGCACGCTTGGCGGCAACAACGCCGCTGTGCTTGTCGCGCCGCCCGGCGCCGGCAAGACCACGCGGGTGCCGCTCGCGCTGCTCGATGAACCCTGGGCCAGGGGGAAGAAGATCATCGTGCTGGAGCCGCGGCGGATCGCGGCGCGTGCCAGCGCCGAGCGGATGGCAAAGACGCTGGGCGAGCGCGCCGGCGAGACCGTCGGATACCGCGTGCGCTTCGGCTCAAAGGTGTCGCGCGCCACGCGCATTGAAGTGGTGACCGAGGGGATTTTCTCCCGCCAGATTCTCGACGATCCCGAGCTCAGCGGCGTTGCGGCGGTGCTGTTCGACGAATTTCACGAGCGCTCGCTAGACGCCGATCTGGGCCTCGCGCTGGCGCGTGATGCGCAGACCGGCTTGCGCGAGGATTTGCGGCTGCTGGTGATGTCGGCGACGCTGGACGGCGCGCGGGTAGCTAAACTTCTGGGCAACGCGCCGGTGGTCGAGAGCGAAGGCCGCGCCTTCCCGGTGGAGACGCGCTATCTCTCGCGAAAGCCCGACATGCCGCTGGAGCGGCAGATGGCGGACAGCATTGCGCAGGCGCTGCGTGCCGATTCCGGCTCGGTACTGGCGTTCCTGCCCGGCGCGGCGGAAATCCGCCGCACCCAGAATTTCCTGGAAGAGCGCGTCAAGGATGCGAGCACCGAGATCGTGCCGCTGTTCGGCGCGCTCGATGCCGCCGTGCAGGACCGCGCCATCGCGCCCGCGCCAAAGGGGCAGCGCAAAGTCGTGCTGGCGACCTCGATCGCCGAGACATCGCTCACGATCGAGGGCGTTCGCATCGTGGTCGATTCCGGCCTGGCGCGCGTACCGCGCTATGAGCCGGACATCGGTCTGACGCGGCTGGAGACCGTTCGCGCCTCGCGCGCCGCGGTCGACCAGCGCCGCGGCCGCGCCGGCCGCACCTCGCCCGGCATCTGCTACCGGCTCTGGGACGAGCCGCAGACGGCGTCGCTCGCCGCCTATACCCAGCCGGAAATCCTCTCCGCCGATCTGTCCTCGCTGGTGCTCGATCTCGCGCAATGGGGCGTCAGCGATCCCGCAACGCTGTCGTTCCTCGATCCGCCGCCGGCGCCGGCGCTGAAAGAAGCGACGAGCCTTTTGGAAGAACTCGGCGCGCTCGACCCCGACGGCCGCATCACCGCCGAGGGCAAGCGGCTGCGCGCGCTGGCGCTGCCGCCGCGACTGGCGCGCATGATCGTGGATTCCGATCGCTTCGGCGCTGGTGAGAACGCAGCGGAGGTCGCGGCCATCCTCACCGAACGCGGGCTCGGCGGCGACAGCGTCGATCTGGAACATCGGCTCGACCAGTTCCGCCGCGACCGCTCGCAGCGTGCCTCCAGCGCACGCGATCTCGCCCGGCGCTGGGCCTCGCAGGTGGCCTCTTCCTCACCGCCGGGAAGCGAGGAACTCAGCACCGGGGTGATGCTCGCATTTGCCTTTCCGGATCGCGTGGCAAAGAACCGCGGCAATGGCAGCTTTGTGCTCGCCAATGGTCGCGGCGCCGCGGTCGAGCAAACGTCCGCACTTGCGCGCGCGCCCTATATCGCGGTCGGCGAACTCACGGGCACGGCAGCGGCCGGACGCATCCTGCTGGCGGCGCCGATCTCGCAGGACGAAATCGAACACAATTTCGCCGACCACATCGAAACCTCGGACGAAGTCACCTTCGACCGAAGCGCGCTAGCCCTGCGCGCCCGCCGCAAGAAGACCTTGCACGCCATCACGCTGTCGGAAGCACCACTCGCGCTGTCGCCCTCGGCGGAAACCGCGCGCATCTTCGCCGATGGCCTGATTGCCGCCGGCCTCGACAAACTGCCCTGGTCGAAATCATCAAAACAATGGCGCGATCGCGTGATGTTCTTGCGCGAGGCGGAGGGCGAGAGCTGGCCCGATCTGTCGGATGACGGGCTGATCGCGGCAGCCGCGGACTGGCTGGTGCCGGCGCTCTACGACAAGACCTCACTGAAGGATTTTTCCGCCGGGGATCTGTCGGAGGCGCTTCTCGCGCTGTTGCCCTGGGAGTTGCGCGCGCGGCTGGAGCGCGAGGCGCCGACCCATTTCGAGGCGCCGACCGGCACCATGCTCGCGATCGATTACGAGGCCGAGCAGGGGCCGACCATTGCGGTGCGGCTGCAGGAGTTGTTTGGGCTCAACACCCATCCCTCCATCGCCAAGGGAAAAGTGCCCCTGGTGCTGGAACTGCTGTCGCCGGCGCAGCGGCCGGTGCAGGTGACGCGCGACCTGCCGGGTTTTTGGCGCGGCAGCTACACGGCGGTTCGCTCCGACCTGCGCGGCCGCTATCCCCGGCATCCCTGGCCGGAGGATCCTGCCACGGCGCTGCCGACGCGGCGGGTGAAGCCGCGTGGGACATAGATCGCGTTAACACTTCACTCATCCTTTTCGCCAAAATGGCAGCCTTCGCCTGCCGCCCTTAGTCGTGCTGTCGCGGACGGCGTGGTGAAATCGGCCGGGGGCGTGAGAGCGAGTGTGGCGTGATGCGTAATATTGTGATCACCGCGGCTATCATGGCCGGCCTCGGCGTCTTCATGGCGCGGATGGCGGAAAAGATGACGCCGGCTTCGGCCGCCCCGACGACCGCTCCACCAACCGCCCCCGTCGCGGCGGCGGTGCAGACCGGCCAGCGCAGCCTCAACATTCCCCGCGACGCCCGCGGTCATTTTGCCACCGAAGGCCGCATCGACGGCCAGCGCATCGGCTTCATGGTCGACACCGGCGCCTCCGTGGTGGCCCTGAACGAATCTTCGGCAGCGCGCTTCGGCCTGCACCCGACGCCCGGCCAGTACACCGCGATTGTCACCACCGCCAACGGCAAGGTGAAAGCGGCGCGCGCGCAGATCGCGATGCTCGATGTCGGCGGCCTGATCGTGCGCGACGTCGACGCCATGGTGTTGCCCGACACGGCGCTGTCGGAAAACCTGCTCGGCCTGTCCTTCCTGTCGAAGCTGAAACGCTTCGAGTACTCCAACGGCCAGTTGGTGCTGGAGCAGTAAACCCACGAACTTGGCGGAAAAATCACCGCTTGCTTGAGTGGAAAATATTGGCTTTCCGGCTATATTGACGTCATGCGCCGCGATGATGTCATTGCCCGATTGAAACGATCCGAGCCTGCCTTGCGGGCGCTCGGCGTGGCCGGACTTTACCTGTTCGGGTCGCACGCGCGCGACGAGGCTGCACCGCATTCCGACGTCGATGTCTTTGTCGATCCGGTGTCCGAGGACCGTTTCGGCTTTCTTCCTTTCATGGACGCTTACCAGGCCCTCCAGGACGCCTTCGATCGTCAAGTTGATATCGGCTATTCAACGCGCGCGGGACTGTCGCCCTATGTCCGCAAGGACGTCGAGCGCGAAGCGGTGCGGATCTTTTGATGGCTGCAAGCACAAGCTCGCGAGCGTTGCTGTTTCATATTCGCGACGAGATCGAAGGCGTGGCGATTACGGTCAAGGGGCTTTCCTTCGAACGATATCAACTCAGCTACATTCATCGCCGGGCGACCGAGCGGGCAGCGCAGATCATTTCGGAGGCCGCAAAGGCACTCCCTCAGGACATGCTGGCCAAATATGACGAAGCCCCCTGGGCTTCCATCATTGAGATAGGCAACGTGCTGCGGCATGAATACCAGCGGCTTGACGACAGGCGGATTTGGGAGGTCGCGACGGTCCACCTGCCCGCCCTTGAGCCGATCATACGGCGAATGATCGCCGAACTGGATGATTGATCGCATTTCAACAGTCCTTCCCATTAATATTGCCAGAACACCGCCTTTCGCTTCGCGCGCGCATTCGCTAATGGCTGCGTGATAGCTTTACGTGTCCTTGACGAGGCCCCGATGTTTCCGAAACCGAAACCCGTGCTTTTGCCCAATACCTACGCCTTTGAATCCGAGCCGATGGTGAAGGCGACCGGCTTTCGCGAATACGACGCGCGCTGGCTGTTCAACAAGGAAATCAACCTGATGGGGGTGCAGGCGCTCGGCATGGGGCTGGGCGCGCTGCTCTCGGAGCTCGGCGTCAAACAGGAGATCGTCACCGGCCACGACTTCCGCGGCTATTCGGCCTCGATCAAATACGCGCTGATTTCGGGCCTGATGGCCGCGGGCTGCAAGGTGCATGACATCGGGCTCGCGGTAACGCCGATGGCTTATTTCGCGCAGTTCGATCTCGATGTGCCCTGTGTCGCCATGGTCACCGCCTCGCACAACGACAATGGCTGGACTGGCGTAAAAATGGGCGCCAGCCGGCCGCTCACCTTTGGTCCGGACGAGATGACGCGGCTGAAACAGATCGTGCTCAACGCCGAGTTCAAGAACAAGGCCGGCGGTTCCTACGTGTTCCACGAGAATTTCCCGGCGCGCTACATCGCCGATCTCACCAACCGGCCAAAACTGAAGCGCAAGCTGAAGGTGGTGGCTGCCTGCGGCAACGGCACCGCCGGCGCGTTCGCGCCCCAGGTGCTGGAGAAGATCGGCTGCGAGGTGGTCCCGCTCGACACCGAGCTCGATCACACCTTTCCGAAATACAATCCGAACCCGGAAGACATGGAAATGCTGCACGCGATCCGCGATGCGGTGCTCGCGCACAAGGCCGATGTGGGCTTGGGCTTCGACGGCGACGGCGACCGCTGCGGCGTCGTCGACAACACCGGCGAGGAGATCTTTGCCGACAAGGTCGGCGTCATGCTGGCTCGCGACATGTCGGCGATCCACAAGAACGCGCAGTTCGTGGTCGACGTGAAATCGACTGGCCTCTTCATCACCGATCCGGTGCTGCAGAAGCAGGGCGCGAAGACGGTGTATTGGAAGACCGGCCACTCCTACATGAAGCGCCGCACCAACGAGCTCGGCGCGCTCGCTGGCTTCGAGAAATCCGGCCACTTCTTCTTCAACAAGCCGTTCGGCCGCGGCTATGACGACGGCCTGGTGTCGGCGATCGCAATCTGCGACATGCTCGACCGCGCGGGCGATAAATCGATGGCTGACCTGAAAGACGCGCTGCCAAAGACCTGGTCGTCGCCCACCATGTCGCCGCATTGCGCCGACGAAGTGAAATACGGTGTCGTCGACGCCGTGGTGAAACATTTCGAGGCGGCGCAGAAGAAGGGCGAGAGGCTCGCCGGCCAGCCGATCCGCGATTTGGTCACCGTCAATGGCGTGCGCGTGACGGTGGAGGACGGCAGCTGGGGCCTGGTGCGCGCCTCCTCCAACAAGCCGGAGCTTGTGGTCGTGGTCGAGAGCCCGGTGTCGGAGCAGCGCATGCGCGACATGTTCGAGCTGGTCGACGGGGTGCTGCGCACGCATCCCGAGGTAGGCGAATACAATCAGAAGATTTGATCGCCTGATCAAGCAGGGGCGACGACAGCGTTGATGAAACTTACGCCGCTACCAGCGAGGCGATAAAGCTGCCGACTTCGCCCTTCAGCCGGTCGGACTGCGACGACAATCCGTTGGCGGCGTCGAGCAGGCGCGAGGCGGCGACGCCGGCTTCGTCGGAAGCGCGGGTGACGTTCTGGATGTTGCCGCTGACCTCACGCGTGCCGTTGGCGGCCTGCTGCACATTGCCGGCGATCTCGCGCGTGGCCAGGCCCTGCTGGTCCACGGCGCCCGCGATTTCGCTGGAGATCTTGTCGATCTCCGAGATGGTGCCGCCGATGGCCTGGATCGCAGTGACGGCGTCGCCGGTCGCGGCCTGGATGCCCTGCACCTGCGCTGAAATCTCTTCGGTCGCCTTCGCGGTCTGATTGGCCAGCGCCTTCACTTCGCTCGCGACCACGGCAAAGCCCTTGCCATGCTCGCCGGCGCGCGCCGCCTCGATGGTGGCGTTGAGCGCGAGCAGATTGGTCTGGCTCGCGATGTTCTGGATCAGCGTCACCACCTCGCCGATCTTCTGCGTGCCGGCGGCTAGCCCTTCGACCACCGCGTTGGTACGGCGCGCCTCTTCGGCGGCCTTGCCGGCGATCTCGGCGGAGCGCGTCACCTGCTGGGCGATATTGTTGATTGAAGCGGTCAGTTCTTCGGTCGCGGCCGCCACCGTCTCGACATTGGTCGAGGCCTGCATCGAAGCAGCCGCCACCGCCGCGGTCTGGCGCGCGGTTTCGGCGTTGCTGCCCGACATCGACGCCGACATGCCCTGCATCTCGGTAGCGGCTACTGCGACCGCCTCGACAATGCTGCCGATCTTGCGCTCGAAGCCGGCCGCAAGCTCACGCCGTGCGGCATCGCGATCTTGCTTGGCGCGGCGTTCGGCGTCCGAGCGCTCGCTGTTGGAGCGCGTCTCGGCCGCCTGGGCCGCCTCGACCTCAGCGGTCTTGCGCGCCGTGGTCTCGAACAATTGCGCGAGCTTGTGCGCAAGCGCGATCAGGACGCCGGCTTCGACAGCCAGGATCACCGCATGCAGCACGACGCGGCCGAAATCGCTACCGCCGGGATAAACCGCGGCCGGAAGAATGAAGTTCAGCACGAGGTGATGTAGCGCGACCGCCACCGCGCCGGCGAGGATCGGTCGATAGTCGCAATAGGACATCAGGCAGGCGAGGCATGCGAAGAAATACATATGCGTGTCGACCTGCCAGGGACCGCCCGACATCTGGAAAACCAGCACCGACACCTGGCCCATGATGGCGACGCCGTACACCAAGCGGGTCGAGAGGCCGTTGCCCGCGAGCCGCCACGACGCGGTTGCGGCGATCGCCATGATGGCCATCAACCCGGCAGGCATCAGCCAGTCCGCGCCGCGCATCATGCCGACCACGACTGCGATCGGAACATGGATCCAAAGCATCGCCGTCAGAAGCTTGCTGGTGGTGTCGCGCAAATTCGCGAGATCATCGCTCTCGATGGTCATTCCCGGTTCCTCAATGAGCTAGTTCGAAATGCAGGCGGCGATTGCCTGCGGATCCATGACCAGCCAGGCGCCGGCCTTGCGGAGCCGTGGCAGACCATCACGTTGGTCCGGCCGAACCACCAGAAGCGACGGAACCGCCGTCATCCTCACGATCGCGGCATCAGCGGAAGCGGCGGCGAGAAATGCTCGCTCCGAACTCCACCATGGCGGAAAAGCCACGGCCACGATTTCTGTCCCGGGACGGACCCTCAATGACAGCGCCGCGACCGCGACAAAGCTCGCGATCAGCAACGCCGCAGCGTTAAGCCAAACGGGCCATCGCAGTGATGAGATGGTTGTGCCCCGCTCCATTGCCCGCGACAATACGCACGCCGGGCTAATGACCGGTAAATCATCGGTTAGTTTTCAGGCGCTGACGAAAGCTTGTACCGCTGCGGGTGAGGCTGCGCACAGCTTCAATCGAAGATAGCGAGCCGGCTTCGCTTTATGCCGCCGGTACCGGCAGCGCGGTCACCGACTTGATCTTCTCCATCGCAAAGCGCGAGGTGACGTTCTTCAGCGGCACGGTCGCGATCAGCTTCTTGTAGAACACGTCGTAGCTCTGCATGTCCGGGACCACGACGCGCAGCATGTAATCGACGTCGCCGGCCATGCGATAGAATTCCATCACCTCGGGCATCGCGCTGACAGCGTCGGCGAATTTCTTCAGCCAGTCTTCGGAGTGGTCGGCGCTCTCGACCGAGACGAACACGGAAATGCCGAGCCCGATCTTGTTCTGGTCGACGAGAGCGACGCGGCGCAGGATGACGCCGTCGGCCTCAAGGCGCTGGATGCGCTTCCAGCACGGTGTCGAGGACAGCCCGACCCGGTCGCCGATCTCGGCCACGGAGAGCGAGGCGTCCTCCTGCAGCACCATCAGGATCTTGCGGTCGATGGCATCGAGGCGGCGGTTGTTTTCATGAATCTGAACGGCGAGGTCGGTCATGAGAAGAAAGTTCCATATATGAGGTTGATATACCTCATATAGAGAAAAATCTTCTACCGCAAGCCCATCTTTAGATCAGTCGCGCCGCCGATGCGGCATGGCCCTGGCGTAAAAGCGCTTCAACTTCAGGACGTTGCGGGGCGGCAAAGGCACCCCCGAACCGGGTGCATTTCAGCGCTGCCGCGGCCGAAGCGAACCGCAGCGCCTCCCGCAGCCCCTGCTTTTCGGTGACGGCAAGGGCAAAGGCGCCATGGAAGACGTCGCCGGCGCCAAGCGTATCGACGGTATGGACCGGGAAAGCTGGCGTCTCCTGCAACTCACCGTGCTCGTCCAGCCAGATCGTGCCGCGCGGCCCGCGGGTGCCCGCAAGGAACGAGGGCGTCAGCCTGGCGATCTTCTTCAGCGCCTGGCCTTCGTCGCTCTCGCCGGCCGTCTCCTGCAGCGGCTCGGAGGAAAACACCAGATGCGTGGAGGCCGTGAGCAGGCCTTCGCGCAGCGACATTGCGCGGTCGACGTCGACGATCACGGGAATGCCGCGCCGCACCGCCTCGGCACAGAGATCGGTACAAAATTCCGCGCAGCGGCTTTCGGTCAGGACCGCATCGCAATCCTGCAGCAACGTGTCAGCCGGAGGAAGTTTCACTTTCCAGAGTTCGGGATCGCGGAAGGTCACGATGGTGCGCTCGCCGGTCGGGTCGATCATGATCGCCGACAGCGGCGTCACCGCGCCCGGCATGTGCACGAGGTGTTTGGTCTCGATGCCTTCGTGCCCAAGCCGCTCGAAGATGTAGCGGCTCTCGGTCTCGCGTGCATCGCCGATCGGACCGCAGAGCGAGGCGCGCCCGCCGAGCCGCACGACGCCGATCGCGGCATTGAGCGAGTTGCCGCCGCAGATCTGTTCGAAATGATCGGCATTGGCTTTCGAGCCACGCGCCGGAACGCCCGGCACGCGAAAGGTGAGATCGCGAACCGGCTGCCCGATGCAGAGAATGCGCGGCGGGATTTTCGGCGCCCGCTCCTGAAAGTTCATGCTCGCGCCCGTCATGCCGGTTCAAGTCCTGGGCTAATCGACACGGACAGGCGCCGGTTCCTCGCTATGCGCCTTCGTTTCCTCCGCCATGCACCCAGCGGCCGAGCAGATGATGGGCAATGGCGAAGGGATGAGGGCCTGCGAGGCCGTCTGGATGTTTTCGCGTGATCATCA
>Ga0210402_10005718_pt1 | contig 11100 bp, 14 predicted proteins | sample IncBWC7MmetaG_FD_161055 | JGI IMG/M metagenome (GOLD analysis project Ga0210402, IMG submission 161055) | Forest soil microbial communities from Barre Woods Harvard Forest LTER site, Petersham, Massachusetts, United States - Inc-BW-C-7-M | ecosystem: Environmental > Terrestrial > Soil >... | reverse complement strand
TTCTACATTTGAGCTGTATATGTTAAGCTCCACGGGTTACGAGATTTCGGTCACTGATCATATGAGTTTTGTTGCCAGATATTAGTTTCTGGCTGCTTAAGCCAAATATCAGGGGATTGACAGATGCCACCAAAAAGTACCTTTTACCACTTGCTGGGTGTCGTGTGGGGCACTTGACGTGATGGCAAAGGAAAAGAATGGGATAGCTCACCATGTAGGGATTATCCTTGATAGCCAGTTTGCTCTGCGCCTCCGCAACTCGGCGTCTAGCCTCAGCGACTCGACGGTTAATATCGTCCGTAACAGGGGTGCTTGGGGCAGGGGAACCCGTAGGAGGCGTCGGTCCGCTTGCTATGATTGGAGATGGGCTTGAGACTGGTGCTGATGTCGGGAATGAGAGTTTGATTGGGGTTGGAGCTGGGAAAGCCATAGCGGCGGAAACCCCAAGCGCCGTATTTTTCATGGCAGACATCTTCGCGGAGATCTCTGCTCGCTTCTGCGCAATGAGAGCTGCTCCAGATAACTGCTTGTCACCACCATTCATATCAGCGGATTAGCATGTAGGGATGAGAGGACGCTACACACAGCTGCAGGAGAATTTGAGCCATTGGGAGTGTTCTGAGGGGTAAAACGGGTTATAGAAACGCGTTAGAAAGCGGATTGAAATGTAAATTCACCTTGGAAAAAAGGCAATTGGATGGGTACTCACATCACTGGAGAAGCAGATCACGAATTGAGCATAAGAACGACGAAAATAGGTGATGAATAGGCAGACCTTTTTAGTTTCTTGTTGCTGGAAGGCTCTCCGGTATCGTCAAAAGCTCTCTTCTTGTCGCTCATGGCGTTCGTCTGCAAGGTTGTCGCACTAAATGGAGGTGTGTGAGTCCAACCTTTTAGAGCCTTACGTAAGCCTCGTGCGGAGTCTCGTGGACTCTTGAGTCGAAACCGTTTGACTCGGAAAGACGCTGAAACCCCGGACATTGTCAATCCCATCGTCTCAAATGTACCATGTCACTCATCAGCAATACCGAGTACGGCAATCACTCTGATTCACGCACGACTCGCACATGCATACTCACTTGTTATTCGTTCGTTCTAGCTTTCTCATCCACAGTCTGCGACTATCATATCTACGGGACGTTGAGGACCCATATGGCGCCAGACTCATTACTCTGGACCCATCCTACAACTCGAATCCTTACATTCTCGCAGCATCACTTGCTGACGTAGATAGATGGCCCGAACTCGCCATGCCTTCGAGCCCTCAGCTTAGTGAGGATGAAGGAGAGCGTCCGTCAGGTTTTCCAGGAGCTCGTCTCAAATACACAAATACGATCATGGGACGTAGATCAGGCGGTCTAGGCATGCGTGTCAGCGGTAAACGCGCATCCGTTTCCAAGCGCATGTCTGGGACACCACGGCAGGTAGATGTCAAAAACTTCATCTCTGAGGACGCGCCTGTCCAGGAAGCCTTGAGCACCACCGTTCCTGTTTCTGCATCGCTGGGAGAACGAGAACGTGGCGCTGATAGCTGGGTCAAGGTCCCCGATGATACCGTCAACGGTGGAACAACCTCTTCGCAGCCCAACTTGCAGGATCAGGAAACGGCCGTCGCTGAAGCTCCTGTCGCAAAAGTGGTGCAATATATCCCCAAATTCAAAGGTGCTGAAGAGATGGAGGCGAGGCGTCGTGTTCGCATGGCCGCACGTAGAGGACCTGGGGGAGGTGCTCCGCAACCCCCACCGCCTCCTCCCAACCTTGATTTCTCGTCGTCTGACGAGGACGTCGGTGCTACGCTGGCTGATGATTCTTCTTCCGATGAATTTGATGTTACTGGTGGTAATGATAGCATGGACGATGGCGATGAATTCGACCCGTAACTATCACTTTTGTTCCTCGAAGCCATATTTGATCGTTAACCAACCCACAGAGACTTTGCCGCTACTCGATCACCTGGTGGAAATTCGGACAGCGCCTCCGATGTCCTCTCAGTACTCTCCAACTCCATTCCCTCCACTTCCAATTCATCCATCCCAGTCTCTTCGTCACACCATCCCCGACATCGCCTAAGCCCCGTCTCCGAAGGCGGCCGCACAGATGATCAGAACCCCCAACGCTCAGCCGACCAACCCATCCGTTCGCTTTTCGAGATGGTCACACCTCCTCCCACCGACCAACCCATCGGTTCGCTCTTCGAGATGGTCTCACCCCCTCCCACCTCCAAACATGGCGACGGTGCTCGGTATTACCCCCCACGCAAACTTGATGGCACAGCACACCCACGAGACCATTCCCACCATGCTAAGAACACTAATGTCACCTCGAACTCTACCCCGGAAATGTCCTTCCCCCGACGAAAAGTGCCTCCTATCAAGCCTCTCCAATCGGCTCTAACAACCATGCTCGCCTCCTCCGGTGGATCCTCCAATCCCTTTGCTGAAATGTATGCGGCCATTTCCGGGCGGGGGGAATCTGCGTCGACGAATGTACAACTGTATTTCCCACATGCCAAACAGCCTGCGGGGAAGGCTATGGATTTGAATGTGAGGAAAGATGCGACGGTGGAGGAGGTGATTGGGTTTGCGCTATGGTGTTATTGGGAAGAAGGGTGGTTGCCCAAGTTGGATGAGGGGATCAGTGGGGAGGACGATCCGAAGTGGGCTAGGAAGCTTTCTGCTGTGGGGTGGATCATGCGAATTGCGGAGGAGGATGGAGAAGTCGATGATGATTTTCCTCGTACGTTTATCCTCCTTATCTGCAAGTCATTCATCTCATGTCGAGTTCATTTCAGCTCCTGATCGTATGGGCAAAATTGCGAAATTCAATTCAGATGCCTATGCCGTTCTGGAAGCGACTACGGCACAAGGTGAGTCAAGCTTCCCCATTGCTGCAACTGAGCTAAACCTCCTGTCATAGTCCAACAAAACCAAATCCTTGAGAGCAAGATTCAACGTCGTCCCTCGCGAACCATGGCTGCAAAGAAGCCAGAAAAGAACATCACTCAAGCACTCAACCTGTCAATGCTAGGTATTGGCGGGCCGGGAAGTGCCGTATTTGGCTCTACTTTGGGTTCTGTACCTTTGTCTACGTCGCTCGGGCCATCGTCGAGCCATGGTCCCCAGATATTCCTTAGGATCAAAGTCGCTGATACTGCAGATGCTGTGCACATCTCGACTACTATTCCCGTGTAATTATTTTGCCTCTGTTTCACTGAGCGAGTTAAGCTTACTTCTCTCTTGTCCATTACGACAGGTCTGCTGGGATGTATATGCAGGAAGCGCTGGAACTGGTGTGTCGGAAGCGGAAGCTCATGAATCCCAAAGATTATGCGCTTCTTCTCTCTGATATGAGTATCCTCATCCCTCTTGATCGCACGGTGGCAAGCTTACAGGGCAAACGGGAACTGGTCCTTGTTAAAAGGAGCATGTTGCCCCAAATTGGGGGCGATCTGGTCAAAGGGACTGGACGGACGACAGATCCCAATGGTGGGCGTATTTTCTGTTTCATTCATCGTCCTGTATGCTCACCCCAAAATTCTAGCATCTATTTTCAAACGTATGTCAGACACACCGGAGATTCAATATTCCTCTGCATTGGATTACACTGCCGCGTACAAGGTGTGTGACAGCCTTCATGTCAACGATTTTTTAATCATGGTGTATTTTGGCAGAAATACACAATATATCGCAAAATGCCAATGCTCGTTGCTCGACAAGAACGTACACTAGCCATCGATGGTGTTTATATCCATGTTTGTATACTCTCCTCTTCGTTACACCTCAACTCAAATATTCCCATCAGATAATGCCGTCCACGAACAAAGCCAAAGCCGTCTTCGACAACGGCAAAACCACATCATACCATATAAAGAGTATCGCCGATTGCCAGCAATCCACCAAATCGTCATCCATCTTCAAGCTCTTCCTGAACCGCGCGTCAGGGAACAAACGATACGACTTTGAGGCTGAGAGTCCAAAGCATGCTAGTATGTCTTGTCTCCATTTTAATTTGATCCAGGATCTTACGCGCCCGTGATCGGTTCAGACGAGATTGTGCAAACGATTCGGAGTTTGAAGGCTGCTCTGGAGCGATCAGGAACTGTAAACAAGTCTCGTCGAAGTAGGCAAGTTGCCTGAGGTGGCGGGTGCTACTTGTTCCTCTTGAATATGTTTCCCTTGTAGCGAGTTGTAACGCCATTTGTACTCATTGAAAACTCTGTGGGTCTTCTTTTTTTCTCTTCGGGTTGAATGCCATTCCCTGTTGTGAAAGTCCTTCTGTAGATAACTCTGAGCTCACTTTGGAACCAACATTATGGAATATAAAAGATACTGTCGGGGAGAACCGATCCAATTAAAACGTAACATTCAATTTTGGCCGAATTTTGGTGACTGTTTGTCAATCCCGTCAGTTCCAAATAGCATGATGCAACCACCGAACCTGAACCCAACGACGATGGAACAGAAATGTGCGGTGGTATACATCGCTTCGCAGGAGCTAGCAAAGGTTTAAGTCCAACAACATCCTAGAAATACAAATTTATATCTCCGTTCCAGATTTCGTCCCTTCTTCCATCGAACAAAAAGAGATCCATGGTTGTACATTCGCTTGTAAGCGCAATGGGTCTCATGTCCCCAGAGTTTTCCAGCATCAAACGTATCCAAGTCATCAATCCTGGACGAGCGGAATTCAAGGACCTTTCAGTGTATCACAGTCGCGACTACTTGGATTTCGTTTTAGAACCAAAGAATTCTAACTCCGTCTCGGTGGTGGAAGCAGAAGTCAACGCTGAGTTTGGCCTCGAAGATGTACGCTCTCAGCTCTTTCTTGAATATGTAGCCTCCTCGTGTTCGTCTACTTAATTTATTTTCAGGACTGTCCCCCGTTTGTGGGATTGCCCGAGTATGTGCAGCTAATTGCTGGAGCGTCCCTAACCGCGGCCAATGCTCTAAAGCAGGACAAGGCTGATGTCGCGATTTGTTGGGATGGCGGCAGGTTTGGTTTATCTCACTGGCACGATTTCGTTCAACTAAAGATGGTGTTAGACACCATGCACAGAAATCCCATGCATCTGGATTTTGCTATGTAGCGGACTGCGTACTCTCTATCCTATCCCTCAAACGATCATTGTCCATTCGTACTTGGAAACCTCGCGTCATGTACCTGGATTTGGACCTCCATTTCTCCGACGCCGTCTCGCATGCATTTCATTCTCCCAACTCCTCGATCACGCCTCAAGTCCTTGTGAGTTATAACGTCTTGAATAGGCGGCTACTCGTGTTTGATGACCACGGTTACTGGCGTTGTTATCCAGACCTTGAGCATTCATCATGCGGCTCCAGGCTTCTTCCCAGTCTCACTGCTCTCTGGACTGCCGTCTCTGACGAGTCCTGCGTTCGACCCTTTTACTTTATCGCTACCCCTACAGCGGGGCGCATCAGATGCCACTTTTGCAAGAATATGGCCCATTGTTGAGGCCGTCAAGGATACTTTTAATCCTGATTATATTGTGGTCCAGTGTGGTGTAGATGGGCTCGCCAGCGACCCTTGTGCGACATTTAACTGGTCTCTGGGTTCTGCTGAAGGTTCCCTGGGTTGGTGTATAGGTCGCATTCTCAGGGAATGGAAAGGGAAAAAGTTGCTTTTGGGTGGAGGTACGTTCAGACATTCAGGATGGTAATCCAACTGTATCCTTAGTTCATGTCGATCATTCAGGCGGTTACAACTCTGCTAATGCGGCTCGCGCATGGTCATATCTAACATCGATAGCCGTGAGTAGACAGTCCCTCCACCAGCATAAATCCCCCTTTGAATGTCATTTGTGTAGCTTGACCATCCACTCTCGTTAGAGACGGAAATACCAGACCACTCTGCGTTCCCTCTCTATGGTCCCTCATTTACTCTGGATGTCCCTGCGGGCGCTATGCAAGATCAGAACTCGGACGATTATATACGATCTGTGGAAGCATGTTTTGAGGATGCGATCCTGTCGTTAAAACAAAGGCTATCGTTGCTACAACCTGACAACACATGACTTGTGCGATTTTGTCTCTCGTACTTTCGAACACCGGCAAAACTGTTTTAACGACCCGTCATCAACTTCGAGTTTAATTCCTGTTCCAACCCAAACAGCGAAAACACAGGACAATCAATCGGAATTTTGTCAGATTTGTCGGGCTACTTGCGTTTTTCGCGCAGGCTCTATGTCTGCGACCCCTCGTGAAAGGCAATAGCACTATAACCCGTATTACGGAGATTCGTGGTCCGATTCATGGCGACATTGCATGATATCTCGTAGCAGAAAACGAGGCTGTTCGGGTCAAAGGCAAGTCAGAGGAATGACGGAGGTTCGGATTTTTGTAGTGCTCTGGTTACATTCCCTGAGAAAAATCCAATGAATTCTGCAATGCGTTATTGTACGTCGTACTCCGCGGATTTCGCAATGTCGGTGGAGACAAGTTGGAGAACGCCAGGAAAAATATAACCGCACAAGCTTAGCCTTTTGAGTGGGCGATTGAGTGAGTCGGAGGAACGAATATCACTGTAGAAGTAGACGACTTGGCTCCAACTCGGCTTCGGTTCAAGTTGGCAGAAGGCTCCGCGTGACGGGTAATTTGTGACAAACACACCAATACCTATTTTGTAATCTAATCTTTACTAACTCTTGAAATGGCCGCCAGTCCAGCACCGATATCCCTCGCCTCTCTGAACAAATTCAAGTTCGAGAGGATCTTGAGTGAAGATCCGATCACACATAGCGTGGCCCTACTTGGGAGTTTTCCCTGGACACCGACATCAGCAATCGAGCCGAATACATCGACTCCTGCGGGAGTCAGAGCGATCATTCGGGTAGAGAAAACGGCGTTGTCACCTGAGTGTGTAGAGAAGTTGTTTTGGGAGAGTGATGTGGATGGAGAGGTAGGGAAAGGTGGATTGGTGAGGAGGGTTGAGGTGGTGGAGAGTACTGATATCGCAAGTCCGTCCCCAATTATTCCATCGACTCAACGCTCAATTCTGGATAGTATACATGGCTCTTTGGATGGCTGGGAGAAGAGAGGGAGCGGGATGTGAAGATTAATGTGATTTGTCCTGCTACGGACATCCACGTAAGAAAGGTGTGTGTCAGATTGGATTAAGCTTCTGTTGGGGAATAATGACGTAGGGATGGAATTGTGGAAGTATACGAGGCAGGAGCAGGTGATGGTACGGGAGACACCTGAGTTGTATGAAAGGGTCGTGAAGCCGTATATTATGGGGTTCCCAGCATCGAGGACGCTGTGGTAAGTCAGTTCATTCATGGAATGATTGATCTTGATGGGTGTACATCACGCTCAGGGTAGAAAATATCCTGTCTGGCTTATCTGAACAATCCAAGATCCTTTTTTCATCACCGTCGTTTCTTATCCTTCCCGATATGAAATGGGATCTGACAACGCTTTCCTCACTGTATCTCGTTGCCATCGTTCGGGACCACACGATTCGCAGTCTTCGTGATTTGAGGAGAGGGAAGGGGCATGTTGAGCTACTGAGGGAGATTAGAAGGGAGGCGGAAGTGGTTGTTAGGAAGAAATGGGGGGTGCAGAGGGGTTGTGTGAGGATGTGGGTGCATTATCAACCGAGTTATTGTGAGTCAAGATATGATACTTATTTGGGAGCCACTAATAAAGCGAGGAGAGAAGACCACTTTCATGTACACATTGTTAATGTGAATCAGGGAGGGGTGATGGGTATGACGGTGGGGCAGGCGCACTTGCTTGATGATGTGATTTCCCTGGTAAGTAATGTATGTCAAAATGGTCGTTGAATGAATATTGACGGTGATATGTTAGCTGGAAATGGAACCAGAACAAGGTCCAGGGGTATTTGAGCGGATGACATTGACATATGGGTTGGGTGACCAGCACGGCCTGTTTGCTGAGATGAAAGCAGCCCTAGAAGAGACGCCACAATATTAATAGACTTTGCATGTATTTGGTATCCATTATACGATCACGTGGTGTTGAATTTAATTTGTGGCGCGTTGAAGTTGAACCATAACCACGGCCATGGAGAACATTCATCTCGACCCCGATAAACCACCGACCATTGATCTAGCGAAACTGGCAAAGGACCGCAGGAACCGTGGTGCACGGACCACAACCGCTCTCATGACTGATCGGCTCAATACAAATAGCAGCAGCGCTGCCACCAATCAAACTTTTGGGCTCATGTCCCCACCATCTAGTCAGACCAACCAGATGGACCTCGACATCCATATTCCCCTACCCATCGTCGATCCTGCTCGGATGTTGATAAGTCCGCCGCCAGAGGAAACACTTAGACATGGTGGCAGGCTCTCGGTGCGTATTCAATCTCTACACATGATGACTTCGATAACTTACGCCGAAATAGGTATCACATGGCCGTTCTAATTCGGCGACGACAACTCCCCAAGTTTCGACTGCAGCTCCGGTGAAACGTAAACGTCCAGTGGCATCAACTGCACCTCACTCCAACCCTCCTGACCCGGGCCCAACGACGCGAATATCTACGACTACGACCACTGCACCAGACTTCCCTCCACAGACAGAAGCAACACCGAATCCAAAGCCTCGCAAACACCCCAAACGACATGTCCGTACCCTCTCCACCCGGTCCCTCGATTCCCCCACGCTTGCTTCCTTCCCTTCCATTGCCACTTCTCAGCGGTGTGCAACACCAACCAAACGCAAATCGACATCCCCGACCAAGCGGATGTTATTGCAATCCCCGCACTTAACAAACCCAGACGCAGATTTCATCCCGCCCGTTCCCTCACTCACCTCTTCCGCCGACAGGAGAGCCCTTCTCTCCGCGAGGGGAAGGAGGAGCGCGACACCCATACCCCCTTACGAGCCTCCGAGGGAAGTATTCACTCCACCCAGGGAGGTCATTGTCACCCCTACAATCTCGAAATCGAGCAAACGAAAGTCTGTTGGTGGTCGCAGCATCAATCCGAAAGCGAAGGAAGGTGGGGGCACAGCAGACAAAGCGAAGGGCAAAAGGAAGACATTGAAAGTGTTTATACCTTCTGTGAAGAATGAGCCGCCGGACGTGGACCTGAACGCCCCAATGCCGCCTGCGTCCCCTAGCGACGATCCATTGTTGTTATCTGGGCCTGTGGTGCCGCCGAGCTCAGTGCTTAGGCGTGCCGCCACTAGGGCTGAGGATGCAACCCCGGTGAGGCCTCGTACCTCTACGGTAGAGAAAGAGACATCGGGTAAGGGTTTGGAGATGCGCTCGATGTCCCCTATGCAGGATGATGAGGAGGGAGTCAAAGGACCAGGATATTTTGATTGGGGACTTAATATGCATGAAGTGGATGGCTCCACCGATTTTTCCATGGATCTGGACGATGAAGGCGTTACGCTCCCGCTTCCATTGTTTGATCTGCACGACTTGCCGTCGTCGAATGGGGGTTGGAGTGATAGCGATGATGAGGACCTCCGGGGAAAGGTCAATAAGGCGGGAGAGGTGCATGGAGAGGGAGAAGGTGAAGGAGAGTATACGGGACGGTGGAGGATGATGAGGGTGAGGACCAAGGAAGATCCGCCGAGTAGTGCGACGAGGGGTAGGATGGATGCTTGGGGGAGGCCAATTAGTCCGTTTCCGGGGAGCGCGAGGAGGAGCTGTGCAAGTGGTGATGATGGGGAGAGATGGACAGTGGGGCGTCTTGATTTATTGGGTGGGGTGGGCGAGGATGACAATGCCGATGGCCGTTCTTTCAGTGGTGAGGTCGAGAGCGACCACGGCAACGTTTCTGCTGAAGCGGAGGTTAGCTCAGCCACATTCGACTTGAGAGAAGAAAGGGCTGGGGTTCGCGAGATGTCAGTCGAGGAGGACCAAGATGACGAAGAGGAAGAAGAGGAAGTTCGTGAGATGTCGATTGAACGGGATGACGAGGAAGAGGAGCGGGAGATGTCTGTCGAGCAGGATGAATTAGAGAACGAGGAAGAGGAGGAAGTTCGTGAGATGTCGATCGAACGGGATGACGAGGAAGAAGAGCGGGCGGAGCGGGAGATGTCTGTCGAGCAGGATGAATTGGAGAACGAGGAAGAGGAGGAGACCGTCATCGACAGGGAGCTTTCACGTGAGCCTGATTCCGATGAGGATGAGGCTGGGGGGGATCCCGCAAAGGATGCCCGAGCTTTGCCTTCAGACCAAAGGGCTGCGAGCTCGCATGGGGCGGAAGCGTGGCAAGTGCAGCCTGAACCCATTCGACGGGTTTCGTCCCCGGTGGTGGGCTCTCCGGTTCGCGATTCTTCCTCGTTTGCAATGGACTTGCCACCACAAGCTTCAACTTCCTTTGACCTTCGTTCCGCGCCACACACGTCCACCTCCCACCGTCGAGCTACCATCAACTGTTCGGGCGTCGACGAGGATATGCTCGGCGTCGCAAATGAGTTGGAAGGTGATAGTTCTGACGGCGAGGACAGTGATGGGGTCGATGAGGGTGTTGTTAAGATTACTAGTGGTGATCCACGAGCGGCTGCTCGTGCTGCTGCGATTTTGAAGCAGGTATGTGGCAATTTGCCTTCAGGTGCTTACTCCATCGTACTCACTTTGTTTCTGTAGCATGATTATGACTGTTTCACGAAGATCTTTCTCAAGCAAAGACGGAATTCACATTCGAATGCCGACTCTATGGCGCGTGGTGCTCGGAGGAAGGATGTTTCTGCCTCTGGGGTCACCAAGTCGACGCAGAAGAAGCGCCGGACAACGCTGGGTGGAGTCATTGGGGATAGGGTCATCATTCCCGGGAGTCCAGCGATGACATTGCCCGAGTTATTGCATGATGCGGAGGTCGAATTGGAGAACGACAGCGGGCTTCTTAGCGCGAAAGGGATGCATAGTAAGATGGATGAGGGCGATCTATTCAAGACACCGTTACCAGCCAGATATATGGAGCGTATATCGCTGTCAGGGTTATCTCGGGAAGTCACCGAGCGGGAGTGGACTCGCGAGAACTGGAAGCAGTTAGACGCGTGCTTTACTGATGAGAGACTTGAGGTTGGTGCCCGGTTGGGACTTGGGGAGGAGGTGTTAGCTGGCGTGGATGCCGTCCTGGTGGAGGATGTTGTCTCC
>Ga0210402_10005717_pt1 | contig 11100 bp, 11 predicted proteins | sample IncBWC7MmetaG_FD_161055 | JGI IMG/M metagenome (GOLD analysis project Ga0210402, IMG submission 161055) | Forest soil microbial communities from Barre Woods Harvard Forest LTER site, Petersham, Massachusetts, United States - Inc-BW-C-7-M | ecosystem: Environmental > Terrestrial > Soil >... | reverse complement strand
CCGCCGACGGTTTCTTTAGTCTGATTTTCAGGTCGCCGCGCGAATATTCAAACTCTTCCAGATTGTGCTCCGTCATGATCTTCAGGAGCTCTTCAATCTGGTCGACATCTGGGCCAGTAGACGACCCGCCACCACTCGACTGCGAAGGCTTTTTCTGTTTCATCCGTTTTGTATTAAAGCTCTATGAAATCCCGCGAGGCGCGGGTCAATATTTCGTTGCGTCCTGCATGCACCACCACGTCGTCTTCGATCCGAATGCCCCCAACACCCGCAATATACACCCCCGGTTCTATCGTAACCACGTTTCCGGAGGCAAGCTGTGTTTTTTGGCCCTTGGCCAGCCGGGGATCTTCGTGAACTTCGAGTCCCAAGCCGTGCCCTGTGCTATGCACAAAATACTGGTCCAAACGGTATGCCGCCAGTACCCCCCTGGCAGCTGAGTCCACTTCGCCGCAGGTCCGGCCGACCTGGGCGGCATCAATTGCCGCCGCCTGCGCTTCCCGAACAGCCTGATACCACAAGCGTATCCTTGCGGGAGCCTTACCCAGATAGACTGTTCGAGTGATGTCGCTACAGTATTTTCCGAGTATAGCACCCAGGTCCAGCACCACCAACTCATTTTTCCTCAGACGTTTAGCGGTAGGACGGGCATGAGGAAGCGCTGACCGTGGCCCAAAGGCCACAATGCTTTCAAACGCCGCTCCGGACGCGCCGCGCTTGCGCATCTGGTACTCGATCTCTGCGGCCACCTCGAACTCGCGTATGCCCGGCTTCAACATCCCGATAGCCGACTCGACCACTTCGCTCGCCAGAATCGCTGCCTTTCGCATCTGCGCCAGCTCTGACGCATCTTTTACCGCCCGCAGGCTTTGCACCACTCCCGCCACCCCTTGCATGCGGACCGCGGCTCCGGCGGCCTTTTTCACCTGCTGCCACTGGCCAACGGTGAGCTGGTTCGAATCAAAGCCTACCCTGTGGCGATTCTCTGTTCTCAACAGTTCGCCACAGGTGCGATACAGACCATCTTTCTGCAGGATCAATCGCACACCGCTCAGCTCTTGCTCGGCCTGCACGGTAAAACGTCCGTCGGTCACCAGCGTTAGTCCTCGTGGACCGGCGATCAGCACTCCTGCCTCGCCGGTGAAACCGGTCAGGTAATACCAGTCGGCTGGGCTGGCGACGAGCAGCGCGTCCAGGTTCGAGCGTTTCAGCAGCTTCTGAAGTTGTTGGGTTCTAGGCGCGTGTGGTGTCGGCATAAAAAAATCGGGGAGCGTTTAGTCTCCCCGATTAGGGCAAAAGTTGAAAGTGCTGTTAATCAGCCGGGGACGATCCGTGGCGTCAGGAAGAACAACAGTTCCTGCGACGTCACGGTAACCGCGGTCCGCTTGAACAAGTTTCCGATAATCGGCAAGCTTCCGACCAACGGAACCTGGGTCACGTTTACGTTCTGCTGGGTAACAATGACGCCGCCGATAACCACGGTGCCGCCATCCGGAACCAAAACCTTGGTCTCGGTTGATTGGGTATCCAACGCCGGTATGCCCTGAATCCTGGCGATGCCGTTGTCCACCTGAGTGTTTTCCACCAACACATCCATGAAAACCGTGCCCTCAGCCGTGATTTGCGGGGTCACTTCCAGTTTCAGCACTGCATCGATGTATTGCACCGAAACGGTGTTGTTGACGGTGGTCTGGATCGGAATCTTGGTACCTTGCTTGATGGTCGCCTTCTGGTTGTTCTGCGTAACAATCCTCGGCTTCGAGAGCAGTTTGCCTACGCCCTTTGCCTCGGCTGCGGTGATGAAGAAGTCGATCGCGAAATTCGGCGAACGGTGCGAGAAGCCAAAACCCGAAGTCGGCGAACCCGCGGAGAAGTTGGTCTCCAAAGGCAGACCACTGGTGACTCCGTTGCCGGAGGTTATTCCGCCACCGCCGACGGTGACCGGATTAGGCGGCACCCCGGCGCCCGGGGTCACGCCGCTGCCACCAACGTTCGGCGAGCCCTGAAACAGCGAGCGGCCGCTAGTGGTAGTTCCGGCAAAACCTAATTCTGTGCCGATATCTTGCGCAAACGAACGTGAAGCCTGCACTACGCGCGCTTCGATTTCGACCTGTTGCGACTTGCGGTCCAGTTGGTGAATCAGGTTGTCAATGTCCGGAATCTTGGCCGGAATATCCCGGATGATCAGCTGATTCGAAGGATCGTCCGCAAGGATATCCCCCTTGGGAGACAGGAATTTCTTGAGCGTCGGCATAATCGTGCTAGCTTTTGCGTAGCTCAGCACGCGCGTTACGGTCGTAGTGGGCGTGGCATCGTTCTGCGCCTTTTCCAAGTCGCGCGAAGAATCAGCTTCCTTCTTCAACGTGTCCCGGGTCGCGATGCGCAGCACGTTGCCGTGCAGTTGCTTGTCCAGTCCGTTGTTCTGCAGCACGATGTCCAGTGCTTGATCCCACGGCACTTCGTCCAGAACGATGGTCAATGTTCCCTTCACAGCCGGGTCCAGGACCACGTTCAATCCGCTGATCTCGTGAATCAGGCGGAAGAAATCGCGCAGGTCCACGTCCTTTAAATTCACCGAAATCGGTTCGCCGGTGTATTTTCCGGTCGCCGGTGCCGGCGTTACCGTGGCGTTTTGCAACCCGGCGGGTGCCACCGTCGCGGCAGCATTGCTCGCCTGTTGCACGGCCTGTTGTGCGGCCTGCTGCACAGTTGGTGCATCGGGACGTGCGGGCTGATTGTTGCCGGCGAAGGAGCCCAGCATGGTTCCAGGCTTCGTCAATTCTGCTGGCAGCGCAAAACGCGGCGCGGAAACGTTAAGCGAAGAAGCTTGCCGGCGTCCAGCAGCCACTGGTGAAGCCGCAGAAAAGTGAAACCCAGGCTTGGCTGCCTGCGCGGAAGCGGTCGTCGAGCTGATTCCGTTAGCGGCCGGTGCATCGGAGAGGGCGTCGAAATCGATGACCAGGGCGTTGCCATCACGCACGATTTGATAGTGCGCCGCGGCGGTAAGGTCGACCACCACACGGGCGATGTCCGGCCGGTACTGTCCGAGCCGAACTTCGAGCACCGGAGCAGAAACGCCGGGGATCACGGTCCGCTGCACTGCCATCCGGGTGCCCACGAAATCCAGCACCAGGCGGTCCGGATTCTGCATGCGCACCGCGTGGGCATCCAGGCGGCCTTCGCCTTGCACCCGCACGCTGGCGTGCTGCGAGGCTTGCGTTACCGCCACGCTCGAGATCACCGCGGAAGTCGCCGTCGCTCCAGCAGACTCCTGAGACTGTGCCAGCAGTGGCGCCGTGCCGCACGCCAGGCTTGCGAGGATCAGGCAGCCATTTCGTAAGGCCGGCCAGTTCGTCTTCATTGCTGTTCTCCTGCACTCGAATAAAGTCTCTTGTTTACTTCCCGCTCGACAGGCTTGCCGAACGCGTCCTTGCCTTCTTCATGGAAGGTCACGCCTTCCATCGAAATCTTTTCCACTTTGCCGTCGTAGAGCTGGTCGCCCTCGCGCAGAAAGTAGGTCCGTTGCTGCGGATTCGCCACCACCGCGATCATTCCGTTCACGGACTTCACTATGCCGTCCAGGCGCAGCGTGCCAACTTGCAAACCGGCCTTGCCGGGAGGCAGATTCTTCGCCATGGCGTCCTGAGCCTGCTTGCGGCCGATCAACGATTCGAATGGATCACGTCGCGCAATCTTTTGTTCGCTCTCCGCCGGCTTCTTGTCCGAAACTGTTTTTGCGACCGGCGCAGGAGACTTGGCCGGCTTTTTCGTTGCGGCCTTGGCCGGTGCTTTTGCCCCGGATTTCGCGGGCGCTTTCGTGGACGGCTTCTCCGCAGGCTTCGCCGATTGAGATGTAACTGGATTGGCTCCGCCGCCCGCGGCTGCCGCTTGTTTCGCCAAGTCGGTGGCGGCCTGCGGATTTTGGCCGCGCATTCCCGGCGCGGCAAACAGCGAGAACCCAAGTAGCAATGTGATCAGAGGACGCATATTTTGCCCATTCCCGCTCAATTTTTCGCTCCCGGTTTAGCTGCACCTGCTGCCGGTGCCGTCTCCGCCGGTTTCGTAAAATAAGTCGTTACCGTAAACGTGCCGCTGACTGTGCTGCCCGGCCGCAAGGTGTATTTCCCACCCTTCGCTTTATCCGGATCAGAGAAGTCCAAGTCGCCCACGTTGATAATTCTGGACAGCCGGCTTAGTCTCCCGAAGAAGTCCAGCACGTTGAAGTACGGTCCGTCAGCCTGCACGTCGAAAGGCATCTCGTAATAGTTGTTGTCCTTGGGCACCACCGCCTTGGCCTTTAGCTGGCGAATCTGCACGTTGGACTGGCTGGCCGCTCCCTGCAGCAAACGGATAAATTCGTCGGTTTCCTTGTCTTCCGGCACGATGGTCTTCAGCGTCTCCAGTTGCTTCGAATAAGCGTCCATCTGCTGCTTCAATTCGCCGTAGCGCTGCTTGTAGACCTGCAATTGTTGAACTTCCTGAGTAAGTGCGGTCCGCTGCGAGGCAGCCTTCTCAACCTGGTCTTTTTCCTGGGCTACCGGGGAAAACGGCAGGTAAATTCCCAACAGCACCAGGACCACGGCTATCGCCGCCGCCACCAGGCCCTGCATGATCACCGACATGTCTCTCAAAGGATTGGCCATTGCGGTCTCCTACCCCTTTTTCGCAGGTGCGGCGTTCTGCGCCGGTGCACTCGCCGGCTTGGCCTGCGCCGCGGGCGGGCTAATTTCGGCATTCAACTTAAAAGTGAAGGTTTCGACGTTTTGCTTGTCTTCCTGCTTGGTCTCGTCGATTTCCACCTTCTGGAAGTACCCCGACCGCTTCATCGCAGTAATGAAATTCGCGACGGCGTTGATCGAAGCGGACGAGCCCACAATGTTCAGGGTGTTGCCCTTGCGGGTCATGTCGGAGAGCCATAGATTTTCAGTGCGCGAAACGGTGTTGGCGATCATATCCAGCAATTCCTGGCCACCGGTCCGATCGCGCTGCAACTTCTCGACGGTCTCTACCCGAATCTGCAGAATCTTCTTCTGCTGCTCGAAATATTCCACCTGCTGCTTGATGCTTTGCAGCTCTGTCTTTTGCATGGTCAGCTGCTTGATGCGGTTGTTCTCCTGCGTCAACTGGCTTTGATAGGAGAAGAAAAGATAGCCGAGCACCAGGCCGCCCAGCACCACGCCGGCTCCGATGAACACCGCAGGCAGCGCCGCGCCGGTGTCTACCGGTCGCCGTGCTGACTTTGGCCGCTGCTGTCCGAGAAGGTTTATGCGGATCATGGCTAGTCAAAGCTCCTCAACGCCAGCCCCACGGCGATTGCCAGCCGCGGCGCCATTTCTCGAATCTGATCGTCGCTGTGCTTTCCAGGGTTGATCAGTACTTTGCGGAACGGATTCAATTCTTCCACCGGCATCGCGAACTCTTCGCGCAGCAGGTCCACCAGACCCGGAACGCGGGCGGTTCCGCCAGCCACTAGAATGCGCTGGATGTTTTCGCCACTCGCGGTGGCGCGGAAGAAGTCAAAGGTCTTTTGAATTTCAAGCGTCAGAATGTCGCTGACGCTGCGCAGAATCTGCTGCTTCTGCTCGTCGGTCACGCTGGGCAGCGTTTCGCCCTTTTTCAGCCGCTCCGCATCCTCGAAGCTCAAATCCAATTCTTTTTGCAACGCGTCGGTGTATTGATTTCCGCCCACGCTGACGTCGCGCGTAAACAGCGGTATTCCGCCGCGCACGATGTTGATATTCATGACGCTGGCGCCGATGTTCAGCAGCGCTACTGTCTGCCCGGCATCCGGCTCGTAATTCACTTCGAAGCAGTTCTGCAATCCAAACGCGTCGATGTCCACCACCACTGGAGTCTTGCCGGCCTGCGCCAGCACGTTGGTGTGGTTCAAAATCTTGTCCTTCTTGACAGCCACCAGCAGCACGTCCATCTGCGAATCCATGGACTCCAGCAACTGATAGCTGAGGTTCACGTCGGCAATGTCGAACGGAATGTGCTGGCTGGCTTCCGCCGGTATGCGGTCGTACAGCTCTTCCTCGCTCATCGGAGGTAGCGGAACCCGTTTGACGATGACCGAGTGACCGGAAACCGAGGTCGCCACGTTTTTCGTCTTCACGCCCGCGGAATCGAAAATCCGGCTGATGGCATTGGCCACTTGTGGTGCGTCCATGATGGCGCCATCAACGACCGTATCCGGTGCCAGCGATTCCATGCCAAAGCTCACCAACTCATACCCGGCTTTGGTGGCCTTCAATTCCACCGACTTGATCGAACTGGAACCGATGTCCAGCCCTACCAGCTGCCTGCTTTTTTTTCCGCCGAATAACATCTTGCAGCCCCTTTATTCTTTCGCCCTGCCGAAACTCCGCCGACTGAAATCCGACTAACGCCGCCTCGCGTGCACTTGGCTCATTTTGCGTTCCATCCATCGGTCCAGAATGGTCTTACGCAGTTTCCAACGATTACCGAGTTTGAAGGCAGGTATTTCGCCCTCCGTGATGTAACGGTACAGGGTGTCCGGGCTGATACCCAGATATTGCGACGCCTGTCGTACATTCATTACTTCACGCGATTCATTCACGAGGAACGCCACCCACGCAATTTAAAACACGCCCGAGAGTTGCTACCGACGCCACTCCTGAACCTGCACCGGACACTTACGCGGAGTGCGTCCCGTGAAAGCGTTATCCCATCCCAAAACATCCGCGGTCAAGCGTTTAACGCCTGCAGTTGTCCTAAGAATACGGGCAATCGTAGGCATTCATAGGGTTATTGCGGGCACTCCACCCCATATTTTGAGATGGGTGTTCGCAGTTTCCACTATATGTTGTGGTTTTTTTTGAAAATGAGCCTGTACTAAGGTACGGTTATCTTTTCCCATCTGCAAAATTCACTTGTTCGACTGTCAGTGTTTCTTCTTGCTTTTTGCGTTGACAGTCTGCGAATTTTCCGCGGTGATATACTCCGCTGCGCTATATTTTGACAATTATTTCGAGGAATTATGAAATCTCTCGCTGTCTTCTCCCTGATTTTGTTGGTTGCATCCTTTTTCCGCGCGTCCTCGCTGACTCAACCTCCGCCTGGCGGCGCTCACGGATATCTCTTTGTCGCCAATCAAAAAGACCACACCGCTCTTGTCCTCGACGCCGATTCCCGGCAAGTCATCGGCAAAGCCGGAGTCGATATCAACGGCCATGAAGTCGCGGTCTCGCCGAATCACCGCCTCGGCTACGTACCAATTTATGGCGACTCTGGTGTCGGCAGGCCCGGCACCGATGGCAGCACCATTCACGTCATTGATCTGCACACCGCGCGCACCGTCAAGATCATTGATCTCGGCAAACCAGTCCGCCCGCACTGCGCCAAGTTTGGTCCTGACGGCCTGCTCTATGTCAGCGCGGAACTGGCCACCGCAATTTATGCCGTGGATCCGAAGACGGACAAGGTCGTCGGAGAAATTCCCACCGGCGCAACGGAATCGCACATGTTTGTAATTTCGCCCGACGGCCATCGCGCCTATACGTCCAACGTCGGCCCCGGCAGCGTCAGCGTCCTCGACTTGCAAAAGCGCACTCTGATAACGGTCATCCCTGTTTCTGAAACCGTGCAACGTATTTCCATTTCCGCGGACGGCCGCTTCGTCTATACCCAGGATCAGAAGGCGCCGCGCATCGCCGTCATCGACACCGCCACAAATAAAATCGCTCGCTGGATTACGCTCCCCGCAACGGTTTATTCGTCAACACCTACTCCGGACGGGAAATTGCTCCTCGCCAACGCGCCTTCCGGCAAACTTTTTGTGGTTGATCTATCTTCGGAAAAAGTGGTGGGCACCTACTCAATTCCAGAAGCCATCGGCGAAATCGCTGTCGACGCCAGCAGCGAGCATGCCTACGTCAGTTGCCCGCAAAAAGGCACCATCGAGGTGTTGGACATTCGCGGCGGAAAACTGGAAGCTCCGGCCATTCTGACCCCTGGTGTAGACGGTTTGGTCTGGATTCCGGCGATCAGCTGAATTTCTAAAGTCCGAGACGCTTCCAAAGATCGACCACGCGCTTTTTCGTCGATTCATCCATCAGAATTTCATCCGGCCACGGCCGCGTAAATCCCTCCGTCGGCCACTTGCGCGTCGCATCAATCCCCATCTTCGATCCATAGTCCTGAATCCGCGAAGCATGGTCCAGCGTATCCACCGGCCCAAACGAAAACTGTACGTCCCGCTCCGGATCCACGGCGCACAACGCTTTCCATACCACTTCGCTGTAGTTGTGCACGTCCACGTCGTGATCCACCACCACAATCATCTTGGTGAACATCGCCTGCCCCAACGACCAGATCGCATTCATAATTTTCCGCGCGTGCCCCGGATACGATTTGCGGATCGCCACAATCATCAAATTGTGAAAAATTCCCTCCGCAGGCATCGCCACATCCACAATTTCCGGATACTGCATCTTCATCACCGGCAAGAACACGCGCTCAACCGCATAGCCCATATAAAAATCTTCCTGCGGCGGCGGCCCGACTACGGTCGTCAGATAAATCGAGTTTTTCCGATGGGTAATGCATTCGACGTGGAACACTGGGTATTCACCTTCCAGCGAATAAAATCCAGTGTGGTCGCCGAACGGCCCTTCGGTCCGCATCTCGTTCAAATTGACATAGCCTTCCAGCACAATCTCCGCGTTCGCCGGAACTTCCAGCTCATTCGTTTCGCACGGCACCATTTCCACCGGCTCTTTGCGCAAAAATCCCGCAAACATCATCTCGTCCAGGTCCGGCGGAATCGGTAGCATTCCCGAAAGAGTAGTCGCAGGGTCCGACCCAATCGCCACACTCACTGAAATTCTTCCTTCCGGGTTCTTCGCACGCGCGCGGCGAAAATGTTCCGCACCATGCTTCTGCGTCTGCCAGTGCATTCCAGTTGTCCGCTCGTCGTACACCTGCATGCGGTACATCCCCACATTGCGTTTGCCGTTTTCCGGATTCTTGGTGAACACCAGCGGAAACGTAATGAATCGTCCGCCATCCTGCGGCCAGCATTTCAAAATCGGAAAATCCAACAGATTCACGTCACTGCCCTTGTGAATCACTTCCTTGCAAACGCCATCCTTCACGGTCTTCGGGAAAAACGAACCGAGCTCCGCCAGTTTCGGCAGCATTTTGATTTTGTCGAAGAGTCCTTGCGGCGATTTGGTATCGAGGAACCCGCGAATCCGCGCGGCAACTTCATCCAGTTCATCCACTTCAAATGCCATGCACATCCGCTTCACGCTGCCAAACGTGTTCACCAACAACGGGTATCGCGAACCCTTCGGCTTCTCAAACAGCAGCGCCGGGCCCACGCTGTTGGGCTTGCGATTCGAATCGCGCGCAATCCGCTGCGTCACCTCGGTAATCTCCAGCACCGGATCCACTTCCGTGCGCACCCGCTTCAACTCCCCCGCGGCTTCCAGCGCCTTCACAAACTCCCGCAAATCCCGATACGCCACTTTGCCTCCGGTTTCGGTCACGCCCACCGCCTACGAAATCTAGCACGAAGCCGTTCCTTGCGCGGAACCTTCCGTGCGTTGTCGGCTAGCCACCTTTGGTCATACAATTCAAACCATTCGGAGGCTTCATGAAAATCGCGATCCTCACCGTTTTGTTATTGATTTCGCTTGCGCCAGCCGTGTGCGCCCAAGGTGCCCCGCCTCAAGGCTCACCCGACAAGCCCTACGTCATGGAGTTCTACTACAAAGTCGGTTGGGGACATCAGAAGGAATTTCTCGATCTCTTCCTGAAAAATCATTTCCCGCTGCTACAAGAAATTCAAAAGTCCGGCCGCATCCTCGCGCTAAAAATCGAAACGCCAGCCAATCACATGACCGAAGATTCCCGTTGGGACTACCGCGTCACCATCACCTACAAGAATTCCACTATAGCTACCACTTCCAATCCCGACGAAGAAGCGCTCATCAAAAAGCTCTATCCCGATCAGGCCACTTATCAAAAAGAAGAACAGCGCCGCTTTGAAATCCTGCTCGCGCACTGGGATTTGCCGGTCTCCGACATTACTCCAGCAAAGAAATAGCGGACACTGGAGCCTGACTATGGCTTAATGACACGTAATCCCAGTTCGCGCTCGAACGGCTCAAAATCGCGATCTCGATGCAGCAGCGGGTATTTATTCCGAATGCAAAACGTAGCAATCCAGCAATCAATCGTTTTTCTAACGGTGAATCCTTTGCTCCTGAGTGAGCGATGGCTCTCAGCAGTCGCAACTGCCATGTCGAGGCCACCAGTTGAAAAAATCGCAAATTCCAGCAACTGCAGTTTTATCTCTCCATATTGCCGCTCTGCGCGGATACCTTGCAGCACTTCGCAAAGGATCAGGTCTGTCATTGCAATCAGGTCACGGCCAATCGCCCGTTCCAGCCATTCCGTTTCTGGGTTGCTGCTTTGACCGAAATAATCAACCCACACTGACGAGTCAACGACGATAGTCTGCATGGAATCGGCCCCTAGCTCTGTCGGGACTCGTCCAAGTTCCCTTCCCACTTAACCTTGCCGCGAAATTTCCGGATTCCAGTTTGCCGGTCCAAACGAACCAGGATGCGCAACCCGGCTTCCACGGTTTCGCGCTTGGTCTTAGTCTTGGCCCTGCGCATCGCTTCCTTCATCAAATTGTCGTCAATCTCGATATTCGTCCTCATATTCTTGTCCCTTTTTGCTGCTTGGTTCGATGTGTAAGAATGTCACAATCATGTGTACGCGTCAATCGGGGCTTTGCCCTTGTTCCGCCGGTCATTCAACCGGTTCGCCCCGGATTGCGTGTTAGCTGTAAACTAGACTGCGGAGGGCATCTCCTGATCGCTTCCACCATGCCCCGCATCTACCTCGATCACAACGCCACCACCCCCGTCGAGCCCGCCGTGCTCGACGCGATGCTTCCCTATTTCTCCGCCGAATTCGGTAACGCCGCTTCCATCCATACTCCTGGCCAGCGCGCTCGCGCCGCCATCGAAACCGCGCGCGAACAAGTCGCGGCGTTGCTCGGCGCTCGTCCGCAGGAAATCGTCTTCACCAGCGGCGGCACCGAATCCGACAATCACGCCATCT
>Ga0210402_10005716_pt1 | contig 11100 bp, 12 predicted proteins | sample IncBWC7MmetaG_FD_161055 | JGI IMG/M metagenome (GOLD analysis project Ga0210402, IMG submission 161055) | Forest soil microbial communities from Barre Woods Harvard Forest LTER site, Petersham, Massachusetts, United States - Inc-BW-C-7-M | ecosystem: Environmental > Terrestrial > Soil >... | reverse complement strand
AACCGGGGGAATGGCTGGCACCAATCCTCTAACGAAATGCCCGGAAGGCGAAAAGCCTTTTAGCGCGCTGCTTTGGGCTCGTCCGCGGGATTGAAGTAGCGCGTGTCAGTCGGGCCGTACCCCGAGATTTGCACCACGACCTCGTCCTTGTCCGTACGGGCAAAGTGATTGCGCGCACCCGGCTCCGAATACACGCTGCCCGGCGGAAGCTTCTTCAGGGATCTGGCATCAAAGTGATCGCCATAGCCGAAGTACCACGCCCCGGTGACCACGGTGGCCATGCGGTCATCACGATGGGCGTGCGCCTGAATCGTCGTGTGCGCGGGCACGAACAGCAGAATCGAATAGAATCCCGCCTTTGACGGATCGCCGAACAGCACCCTTGTATGAACCCCGGCAAGGCCCGAGCTGCCGACCTTATCGCCGTCAACGGGGCTGCCGCGCATCTCCGCCGGGAGCATGCGCATCTCCGGCAACGACTGCGCGCTAAGCATGAACGAGGCCAGCGAGAGGCCCGCCAAAATTCTAATCTGCATAAGAAGCTCCTCCGATGCTACGAACCATGGGAATCAGGCTAAAGACATTAAACGCGGTGAAGGCATTCAGCAGCATGGCAGTCCCTTTCGCCTTGGTCTCCGGGCGCGGCCTAAAGGAATTTCACCAGGGCGTCGGTCGTCTCCCTGCTGTTCTCCTCCAGAATCCAGTGGCCGGTGTTCTTGAGCACGATCACCGTCACATCCCGCGCCACCGACTTCATCTGCGCGCCGAGAACCTCGCCGAGCGACTTCTCGCCACCGATTGCCAAAACCGGCATGGTCAGCGGAGTACGCGCGAGTTCCGCGAAGTCCTTCGCCGCCTGATTGAATGAGACGAAATAGGCCCAGCCGGCTTTCATCCGTCCCGGCCGCGCATAAGCGGCTGAGTAGGCCTTCCGGTCGGCTTCGGGGATGGAGCGCGTCTTGTCGGCGGCGAAGTCGTTCCAGAAATAGTCGAAGTAAATGCGCTCACGTCCCTTGACAAGCGCCTCCGGCGCCGGGCCGTTGAAGCGAAAATGCCAGATGCCGGGATTGTTGTAGACCGCTTCCCATCCGGCGACGCCCGGGAGGAACGCGTCCATAACCACGAGCTTTGTGGTTTCGGCGGGGTACATGGCCGCGTAGGCGTAAGCAACCATCAGGCCAATATCGTGGCCGACCACCTCCGCCTTCTGGAAACCAAGCGAAGACATCAGCGCATGGATGCGGACAGCCGCCGCTTTCATATCAAGCCCGTCCGCCGGTATGGCTGAATCGCCTATCCCCGGCAGATCCGGAGCGATGACGGTGAATCGCTCCGCCAGCGACGGCATCAGCGGCCTCCACATCAGCGAGGTCTCCGCGTAGCCGTGGAGCAGGAGAAGGGGCGCGCCGTGACCGGATGTGAGGTAGTGCAGCTTGACGCCCTGGACATCGGCAGTGCGTGAAGCGATCGGTTCAGCGGCCCAGACGCTTGCCGAGAGGGTCGCACAAAGAATCAGCCCTCCCAGGTGCTTGCGCATTCTCTTGGCCGGTTTAATTGTCATATTCCAGACTGTACAGTCTAGAAAGCGCGAAAGTCAAGCGGACCGATACACTAAGCAAATAACAGGATGGCTCGCACCAAGGAATTCGACAAAGAACGCGCGTTGGCTTCGGCGATGGACGTTTTCTGGCGTTCGGGCTACGAGAACACGTCTATGGAAGACCTGATGGGCGAAATGGGCATCGCCAAGCAAAGCCTGTACGATACCTTCGGGGACAAGCGGGCGCTCTATCTCAAGGCGATGGCGTTCTACCGGAAACAAACGAACTCGTCCCTGCGGGAGCTGCTGGGGTCCGCGCCCACCGTAGAGGCGGGCTTCAACCGAATTCTGCTCGGGCTGGTGGCGGAGTCGCGGGAGCAGCATGCTCGCGGCTGCCTGCTCCTAAGCGCTAATATGGAGCGCGCCGTGGATGACGAAGAGATTGCGAGGTTCCTTCAGGACAATCAGGCGGAAGTCGAGTCCATTTTTACCGAGGCCCTGCGGCGGGGACAGACCGGCGGCGAGCTTCACAACGGGGCGGATGCCGGCGCGCTGGCGAAGTTCTTCGTCGCTACGATCCAGGGCATGCGCGCGATGGCAAGACTAAAGTCGGACCGCCGCGCGCTGCGCCAAGTGGCAAAGATCGCGCTTGCGGTGTTCGATCGGTCCTGACGATGCCGCGGCCAAGGGTATTCGTCAGCTCGGTTATCGAAGGATTCGCGGACTACCGGCAAGCCGCCCGCGACGGGATCGAACAAGCCGGCGGTGAAGGGGTTCTCGTCAATGAGGATTTCCCGTCGCAGGCCAGCTCATCTCGGAACACCTGCCTTGACGCCATCGACAGCTGCGATGTTTTTCTCCTTGTCCTCGGCGCGCGAGGAGGTTGGAAAACGCCGTCGGGCCGGCTCGTGGTGGAGGAAGAATTCGAGCATGCAAGGGCGTGCAAGGTCCCGGTGCTGGTATTTCTCGAAGACGTTCCGCGCGACGCGGACGGGGAGGGTCTCGCAAGAATTCTATCCGACTACGTGGACGGCAATTTTCGCGTGACGTTCAGCGGCGCCGCAGAGCTACGGGACCAGGTCGAGCGCGCGCTGCGGACGATAGTGAATACACGAAATAATCGACCTATGGACAATGATCCGATTGCCGCTCACGTTCTAAAGCCGTACCGGTTTTCGGACCAGACCAGTCTGCGATTCGCCATCGCGCCGGAACGCGTGGAGGAGGTGTTCGATCCGCTTGATCTGGCCTCGCCCGATTTCGCGGAGCGCATGATGGAAATCGGACACAGAAGCGATGTGCGGCTTTTCGGCTACCTCTATGCCAAGGAGACACCCCGCTTAGAGCAAACGTCGCTGGTCATAGAACAACCGCTCGGAAATAACTGGAGCGAGGGGCGGCAGGGCGTCCGCCTGGCGATCGCTGAGAACGGCGTAGTTCTGATCGATACGAACGCGACGGGCCGCACGAAGCGGAGCAATTCCATGGACCTGGCCGACATCATGACCGCATCGATCCAGAGCGTGGAGACGTTGTTGGCGGCGAGCTTCCGGTTCACCCAGGCGCTGTATGACGACAAAGACCCATACAAGCGCCATCAGCGGTTTTACTGGAATGGCGTGCTGTCCGGAATGGGAAACCGCACCCTCGTCCGCAATCCGGTCAGCCAGCAGCATAGTTACGGCATGAATATGAGGAGCAAGGATGAGGCGATTCCGGCGTTCCCATCATCAAGGCTGATCGCGAGGGCAGACCTCGCGCAGCCGGGAAAAGAAATCGAGCGAGCCATCCTGTACTGGGAGCGCGAGACGACGCGGGATCGCTAATCCTTGGCCGCGCCGGACATAGGGCGCCGGATGCAACAATACGGGCATGGCCGGGGTGAAACAGCACGTCGAAGTCGAGGGGCGGTCGCTGAGTTTAAGCAATCTCGACAAGGCGCTCTATCCGGGCAACGGGTTCACCAAGGCTCAGGTCATCGATTACTACATCCGCATCGCGCCGTGGATGCTTGCGCACTATGCGAAGCGCCCCGTGACGATGAAGCGGTTCCCCGACGGCGTGCGCGGCAAAGCGTTTTACGAAAAAGATGCGCCGAAGCACACGCCGGATTGGGTTCACACCACCGATGTACCCCGGCAGAAAGGCGGCAACCCCATCCGCTATGTCTGCGTCGACGATTTGCCGACCCTGGTATGGTGCGCCAATATAGCGAGCCTTGAGCTGCATCCGTTCCTGCACCGGGCCGGGCAGCTCGACTGTCCGGCGTCGATGGTGTTCGATCTCGACCCTGGGGAGGGGGCTGATCTTGTCACCTGCGCCACGGTGGCTTTTTACCTGAGAGAGCTTCTCGATGCGAACGGGCTGCAATGCCTGCCGAAGGTGTCCGGCTCCAAGGGCCTGCAGCTCTACGTTCCGCTCAACACAAAAATAAGCTACGCCCTGACGCGCGCCTTCGCGCAACGCGCGGCGCAACTCCTGGAAAAGCGGCATCCCAAGCTGATCGTGTCCGAGATGGCGAAGAATTTGCGCCATGGCAAGGTCTTTATCGACTGGAGCCAGAATTCGGATTTCAAGACCACCATCGGCGTCTATTCGCTGCGCGCCAATAACGACGAGCCTTTCGTGTCGTCGCCGGTGAGCTGGGACGAGCTAGCTCTGGTTAAAGAACGTGGGGACGCCGCCTCGTTGCGTTTTGCGCCCGACGCGGCTGTCAAGCGCGCCGCGTCCGCCGGCGATTTGTTTGCACCGCTGCTCGCATTCAAGCAGACGCTGCCAAAGAGCCTGTCTGAAAGCGATGCTGCCGCGAAGCCTCCGGCTGCTAAAGCCCACGGGAAGAGGGTGCAGGCGAGAACCGCGGAGCGCGAGGACGACATGCTGTCTTCGTTGCCGAAAGCGGTGGCCGCGTTCATCCCCCCGATGCTGTTGCTGCGCACCGAGCGATTGCCGGAAGGATCGGCGTGGCGGTACGAGCTTAAGCTTGACGGGTACCGCGCCGTCGCCGCGAAATCAGCGGGCCGCGTCAGGCTGTGGTCGCGCAACGAAAACGACTTCGGTCAAAAATATCCCGCGATCGCAGCGGCATTGGCGCAACTGCCTGACGATACCGTCGTGGACGGCGAGATTGTCGCGCTCGATCCCGAGGGCCGGCCGTCCTTCAATGCTCTGCAGAACTATGGGCCGGATCAGACGCCACTTATCTATTACCTCTTCGATGCGATGGTCCTGAATGGGCGGGATCTGCGCGGCGAGACGCTAGAAGCGCGCCGGAAATTGCTGGAGGAGAAAGTGCTGCCGTTAATGGCCGAGCCGATCCGCGCCTCGCCCGTGCTGCCGGGAAATCTCGATGAGCTGATCGGCGCCGTCAAGGAGCAGGGGCTTGAGGGCCTGGTCGGGAAACGGCGCGACAGCCGGTACGAAGCGGGTGAACGGTCGGGCGCATGGGCGAAAATGCGCGTCAATGAGGGACAGGAGTTCGTGATCGGCGGCTATACGGTCGGCGGCCGGGAATTCGACGCGCTCGTATTCGGCTATTACGAGGGAGATGAGCTCATCTATGTCGCGCGGACGCGCAACGGCTTCACGCCGGCGGGCCGCGACCAGCTCATGAAGAAATTCCGGGGGCTGGAGATCACGAAGTGCCCGTTCGCCAATTTGCCAGAAGCGCGCAGCGGGCGATGGGGACAGGGGCTGACCGCCACAAAAATGAATGATTGCCGGTGGCTCAAGCCGGTTCTGGTCGGGCAGTTCGAATTCCGGGAATGGACTCCAGACAATCATCTGCGGCATTCGCGGTTTGTGGCGCTGCGGGATGATAAAAAGGCGCGTGAGGTGAGACGCGAAGTTGAGAATCAGTAATAAATCCCGACAGTAATGCGTCGGTTGAGGGAGGCGGACATGCGGAAGCGGGTGTTGCTGGATACGGGAATTTTTATCCATGCCGAATTTGCCGAGCCCACGGTCAAGAACGTTAGGGTTGGATGGGGAGGCCGCGAGTCTGTCTTAGAAGTCCATGGCTTAAAGAGTAAGAAGCCGGGTCAGGATGCAGATTACCAAGAGCAAAAGGAGGCGCTGTTCACGGTCGGGCGATTGATTCGGGAGGGAGAGATCGAGGCGTATACTTCCATTGAAATCGATTTCGAACGCTTCAGGGGAACCGTTGCGATTCAGGAATTCAACGCGCTCCGGGGCTGTCAGATTCACAAATGCGTTCCGGCGCTTGACCGTTCCCGCTTTCGGAAGACCGCCAACTTCACCGGGTTTATCGCCAAAGGCGGGAAGAAAGACCAGCGCGCTGGGCTTGCGGGCGGGGAGGAAACCCAGATCGCTTTCCTGGAATGGCTATGCGCTCTCGGCCAACCATGCTGGAACGCCTTGGTCGAACATGTTGCGCCCATCGGCCTAAGCCCGTTCGAAATCGAGAGTTTGGGAACACTCAGTTGGTTTCAATTGCTTTGCAAGAGGTCCGGGAGCGCCGAGAATTACCCGGATGTTTTCCATCTTTGGACGGCCGAGAAGCACGGGTTTGATGCGCTACTGACCTTGGAGAAAAAACTGCCCCGCCTGATCACGCGGGTGCAGGCGGAGAAGGCAATTCAAATCCAGATAAATACCGCGGTTCTGCGACCACTGGAATTGCTCGCAGCGATGGGCATCTCCGAGCCCGATCGCGTTCCCATTGACCGTGATCGGTTCTACAACCTATACGAGGGATGATTTCCATGGGGCGGGAGGGGGAGGATTCGAACCTCCCCTGTCGTTATCCTGATGAAGATGATCCTGCATGGAGCCCGCGCCCGCTCTCGGTTTGGGGAAGCTTAACCAACCTGGTCTCCCAGAAACGACATCGCCCCGCACCAAACGCTTTTGTTACATCTATTGATCGAGTTCTTCATTGCAATTTCCTCCTTGGAAATATTCGCCTTCGTAGTTGCCGCTGTATGCGCTTTTGCCTTCGCCGTTGCAGTTTTCTTCGCTCGGGTCTTTGCTCTCGCGCCGACCGTTACTCCGATATTTGCGCTGGCGCTGGCATTCACGCCTCCTCTGACACTTGCGAGTAGCCGCAATCGCCGCGAGGGGAAAGGGCGACCGAAAAGGCAGAAGCCAGAAAGGCACTATGTAGGCACTAGAAAGACGCCACGTAAACCTAAACGCGGGCCTAGGTTTTCGGACAGTGCTTGGCGGGCGTGGTCGCCTCCGATACGTGCATCCATGTACGGTCGGAGTTTAGGTGTCTCTGAGTCAGATTAGGATAGTCCGTATAACCGTTTGCCGAGTTGCCATAGAAGTATTCCGGTCGCGGCTCGTTGAGCGGCGCATCAAGGCGTATGCGTTCGACAAGATCGGGATTGGCGATGTAATCTCGACCGAAGGCGATAAGGTCCCCGGCCCCTTCGTTGATGAGGTGAGCGCCATGGTTGGCGTCAATGCCGACGTTAAGAATGAGGGTTCCGGTGTAGAGATGACGGAAGTGATGAACGACGGCGTCTCCGCTCATATGTTCAATCGGCGTCCGCGTCAGGTCCGCCATCTGCCTCATTAGCAGCATGTGCGATAGCTTGTACCCGGCTATTTTGCGGTAAACGTACTCACTGGTCTTGAGCGTCTCATCCGTAGCGCGAAAGGCTCCGACCTCGTTCATCATAGGCCCAGCTTTGACCCCTACGCGATCGCTCGGCCAGACTTCGAGAACCGCATCCAAAACCTCAAAGAGGATGCGAGCGCGATTCTCTACCTGTCCACCATACTGATCGGTTCGCCGGTTGGTTATCTCGTGCAGGAATTGCTGAAACAGGTAGACAAAGCCGCCCTGAATCTGGACGCCGTCGAAGCCTGCGTCTCGTGCTACCTGTGCCGCGTGCCGAAACTCCCTGACGGCCTGCTTGATGTCCTCAAGATCCATCTCCTGTGGGATTTCGCTCATCACTTTGCCGCCCTTGATATGGATCAACTGCCCGGGATTGATGGCCGAAGGTCCAAGCGGTGCCCGGCCATCTTCATACAGGGAGCGATGAGAAACGGAACCCTGATGCCACAACTGAACAAAAATCAGCCCGCCGGCACGGTGAACGGCATCTGTAATTCGCGCCCACCCGGCGCGTTGTTCCTCAGTGTAGAGTCCCGGTGCTCCGAACCAGCCCTGCCCCTGTTCGCTTACAAAAGTGCCCTCGGTAATGATCAAACCCGCCCCCGTACGTTGCGTGTAATACTCAGCCATCAAATCATTCGGAACCTTTCCCCGGTTCTCCGCTCGCGTGCGGGTCAGTGGAGCCATCACGATGCGATTCTTTAGTTTCAGATCGCCCAGCGTGTAGGGCGAAAGGAGGATCTCTGCCGGTTTGACTGACATGGCTCCTTACTCGAAGTGGATCTCGCCCAGATCAATCGAAATGAGCACCGGCTCAGGCACCTTCTGGCGATTGGCGTCGTAGGCGAACACTCGGCGCTTGGTAGGCAGCATCACACCCTCGAAGGAGCGATACTCGAACGCATAATTTGACCCCGCAGCCCCACCCAAGACATCGACCGTGTACAGATGCCTTCGGAGAAGTCCGTCCTCCCCGAAGTACGAGTACTGCGTGCGCGTATGCGCCGCGTATTCCTTCGGAAACGTCACCTCCAACACACGCCAACGCTCTCCGTTCTCGTGCCAAGGCTCAGTCTCTCTTGTCTCGAATCCCGGATATGTATAGAGAAACGGCGTGGTGAGGTATCCCCATAGCGCGTAGCTGCAGAAGTAACCGGCATGCAGTTTGTCCCATTTGGAATCAGCAGACTGGCCTGCGAAGGATGATCGCGGCTCGATGCGCGCATCGAGCCGTATCCCAGAGTTTGATTCCAAAGAGACTTCGCCCGGTGTGAAGACGATCCGTTCGCCAATGTCTGGAAGATCGGTGATCACCTGTTGCTGGCGCAGTTTCAGATCGATCCGGCTGTTATTGAATAAGCCGGGCAGTTGCTTCTGCTCCCAAAGCGCACCCCCGATGGAAACGCTCGCGCGCAGGTTCTCAAACTGATTCCAGGCGTTCAATCCGCCGTGCGCGTCAATACCGATCTTGAGCAAACTATCCAATCGTGTTCTCCGGTTTGCCATAAACGGGAAAAGACGAACCGAACATCGGCAGCTTGCTCTTCGATTGCTCCTTGGTCGCCTCGTCCTGAATTACGTCCCAATGCTCGACGAGGATGCCGTTTTCCATCCGCACAATATCAGCCGCAATCCAGTTCACCGGGAGACCTATACCACTGAATCGCCCATGAAGAATCACGAAATCGCCCTCCGCAACGATCAGGCTCGATTCGTATTTCAGCGTGGCCGGGGTGCTCCTGACTAGATTGAATAGTCCTTCGCGGCCCGGCTCGATATGTGCGCTGCGCTGAATGTACTTCGGCGACCAGAACGTCTCGGCCTTCGCGTAGTCACGCTTATTGAACAGGGTATCGAATGCTTCGAGCACGATTGCTTTGTTCCTCTGCTGCGTTGTCTTTTCCATAAAGTCAGACTCCTCGGATCTCTCAGGCAGGCGTGAACATCGGATTGCCGCTGGCAGTTGCGGCGGCGGACACTTCCTCCTGCATGACATCCCAGTGCTCAACGACTTTGCCGTTCTTCACCTTGAAAATATCGACGGCGACGAGGGGTTTCGGCCCCCAGCCCACATAGCGTCCATGAACCATCACCAGATCGCCCTCCGCGACAACCATGCCGATTTCGTAGGAGAGGTCCTTCAAGGTCGGGATCAGATTGGCAATCGCCTTCGATCCGCTTGGGATGACTGGATTGTGTTGGACATAGTCAGGGGAGAAGTACCGGTCCACGACCGTAGCGTCACGCTCGATGAACGCGCCCTTGAGCACTTTCAATGCGACTTCTTTGTTGGTTTCCATGTTGGCCTCGTTGTTTGCTCAGAACGCATCATTGAACTGAGTAACGAGGGCTGCCTCGTGGGGCCCAGCGTTGTTCCGCAGCGGCTTTGCGCTCTCCACCAGCACCTCGTCGGCATCGGTTTCAAGAACTCGCATCGTCTCCTCAATAAACGGGGCAAGCGGCATAGCCCTTGGTTCGTTGTTGCTGCCAAGCAGGTCGGTCTGCACCCACGGCGGCGCTAACTCTAGAACCCTGACTGGCGTGCCTTTGAGCTTGTATCGAAGGGACATCGTGTACGAATGCATTGCCGCCTTGGTTGACGAATATACGGCGGTAATCGCCAACGGAACGAATCCAAGGACCGAGGTGGTATTCATCACAGTCGCTTCCGTTTGCCGCTTCAGGTGTTCAATCAACGCACCGGTCATCCGGATCGGCCCCATGAGGTTCGTGGTGAGCGTTGAGACCAACAGCTTCTCGTCGATTGCGGCCGACGCGTCATCGATGTTCATGATTCCGGCGTTGTTGAACAACACGTTGAGCCTCGGGTACTCGCCTGTCAGTTTCGTGGCGACAGCTGAAATGCTTGCGGGGTCTTCGATGTTCAACTCCACCCACGCCATTCCGGGGTTTGCCTTGGCCACTTCCATAAGGCGGTCCTTACGCCGTCCTGCAATAATCACCTGGTTCCTGCGTTGGTGCAGCGCCTCGGCCAAACCGCGACCGATCCCAGAGCCGCCGCCCGTAATGAGGATGGTATTCCCAGAAAGTTTCATAGAGACTTGTCCTTGTGTTGATGGCGGCGCGACGTCACGCACCCTCGATAAGATACTACGTACGTACGTATTAGATTGTCAAGAGCCCACAGCGTACACTTGCAGCGTGGGCGATCTTGATTTTCAATCAGGACACGTGTATTGTTTGATTACAGACAACTGTAGTGGTGAGCTGTTGGTGTGGGCAGCCTCGCAAACCAGCCGGAGTTAACATGCCGAGACCATCACTTCGTGAAAAAATACTCACCGAGGGCTTTAACGTCGTGCTCGAACAGGGATATTGCGGCGCTACCGTCCGCGACATCGTTCGGGCGGCGGGCGTGCCGCAAGGATCATTCACGAACCACTTCGAGACGAAAGAAGCCTTCTGCCTCGAACTCCTCATCCGCTATTTTGCGATGGTCCAGCAGAACATCACCAAAACCCTCCGGAACGACTCGCTCAAGCCGCTCCACCGTCTTCGCCAGTGGTTCGATATTCAGTTCGACTTTCTCAAGCAGGCTGAGTTTCGCAATGGGTGCCTGATCGGCAATTTCAGTGCGGAGGTGGGCGCGCATAGCGAGACGATTCATGCGAAGTTGGCCGAGATGCATGCAGAGATTCACGAGTCAGTTGTCTACTGCCTGAAGGCGGCGGTCAAATCCGATGAATTGCCCGCGACGGTTGACTGCAAGGAGATTGCACATTTTCTCTATTCGTCTCTGCAGGGCGCGATTCTGCAAGCCAAGGTAGAGCGAAGCCCTCTCCCGGTCAAGCGGTTCATCAAGATTGCGTTTTCAACGATTCTTCGCTAGTGAGGTTGCTAACCGAGATGTCCAAAGGAGGCCGGTGCGACTGAAGGCGTGCTCCGTTTGCGCTCTGGTTGCGAGCGGAACGGAGCACAGTGCGCAATCCGGCGAATCGTTCGAGACGACTAC
>Ga0210402_10005715_pt1 | contig 11102 bp, 15 predicted proteins | sample IncBWC7MmetaG_FD_161055 | JGI IMG/M metagenome (GOLD analysis project Ga0210402, IMG submission 161055) | Forest soil microbial communities from Barre Woods Harvard Forest LTER site, Petersham, Massachusetts, United States - Inc-BW-C-7-M | ecosystem: Environmental > Terrestrial > Soil >... | reverse complement strand
GCATTGGCTTAGGAGGGCACCGTGGCACACATCACGAGGCTTACTGGCCATTTCTGGCGAGACTCTGCGGGGCTGCTGATTGCGACTTTTGGCGTCGCGCTGCTCCTGTATGCGTGCGTCTACATGTAAGCAACTAACCCGCCGCACAGCATTTGCCTCACGGATGATGGCCGCCGGGTGTGCGTCTTTTGACGCCGCCGCGATACATTGTTGCAGCGATGCAGCCAAGAACCAGCAGCCAAAAGCCAGCAGCCACCACCACCCTCTTCCAGTGGAAATCACCCAGAATGAGGACCGAGGCAAGCGCTGTTGTCGACAGCACGATAGCCGACACCAGCACCAGTCCGAGGATGACCAGGACAATGGTTCTGATGTTCATGGCTCCCCAGCCTATACGCTCAGGCATGCTCCGCAAGCCAGAACGCCTTGGCTGCCGCCGGGCGACATCAGGCAGCGTTTCAAATGAGTCCGCACTCCTCCAACAGCCGTAAACCATCGGCCGTTATCGCAACGCCCCGCGGTGGAATCGCGCTGGCACAGAACGGTGCTACGCTCGCCCTATGTCTATTTTGCTGACCCCCGCCTTCGCTGGAAGTAGTCTTGCAGGGCCTCCATGACTCCGAAATCCGGTGCGGGATACAGAACGAGCCGCCAGCAGGTGGCATCACTGCATGGATCGACTTTGGGAGCCGTACCGAGAAGGCGACATTCTACGGGACCGTTGTTGGTGATCGGCAGGTGTGGCCTGCTGCGGATCGTATCGCGGCGTGGCTGCACGAGACCGCGTTGCGCCTCTTCCCTGATAGCCCCTATGCCAAAGAACACAGCACCAAAGCGCCGAAGAACCCCGCCCAAAATTAGCGCGCTCTAGACGTCGGTGGTTCGCATCATGCGCAAACTCCATGAGGCGACCGGCGGCAATCCGCTGCGATGGGAATCCCTCGACAACCTGGGCGCGGTCAAGGCCGATGCAGCGGGCACCGCCTACGCAATTGAAAGGGATTGGCTCATCATTTCCGGCGGCCTGCATTCAGCGAGCCTCACCGAGAAGGGTCGCCAGCGGTTGAAAGCAGCTAGGACGCGGTGACCGACCGCAAGATGCGACCATGCGGTGACCTCACCTTAAATCACCAGCACGAGTGTTGGACTACGTTGCGCCGTCCGCTTGGATATCAGAGCAGCGCTTGCCTGCAGTTGGTTCGCACTCTGACGTGATGGACGGCAGCGGCACAGGCGTTGCTTCAGATCACTCAAGAGGACGACGAATTGACAGAGCAAGAAAGAATAAAGCGTGAGATCTATGCGCTTGAAGGCATAATCAAATCCAATGCCGCTGTGCTTGCCTCCAAGACGATGAGTAACGATGATCGGGAATCGCTTCGGCGTCAGATGGCGAGGCGCGTGGCGACGCGGAGACTGATGAAGCAGCGGCTGGCCCGTCTGTCGAACTTACCAAAGTCATAGCTGCGCCACCATGGCCCTATGGGACAAAGGGACTGAAGAGCTTACGTGTCGGCACTGCGGGACGCGGCACGTGGCGGACTATCGCGAATATCTACTGAGCAACATCGGCTCGCAGGGCTGCCTAAACTGCGGGAATGAACTGATTAGCTGGAACGGGCACCGCGACTACATAGAGTTCAGATTAGCGAAGGAATGATAGCTTCCGGGAGCTGCCAGCTCGGTTAACGACGAGGCATGGGCAGCACATAGGATTTGCTCATTATTTCTGGCGGCCTGCACTCAGTGAGCCTCACCGAGACGGGTCGTCAGCGGTTGAAGGCGTGCTAGGGCCATGGGCGACTTAGGCGACCTCCTTGAAGCGCTCTGTCCCTGCCGTACCGGGTCCGTGGCTAACATGCATGCCGAGCGTCTGGCCGCATCCTGGGCAAATGAACAGGCCCCATGGCTTATCGAGAAAGCGATCCCACGGCGGCTCGTCGAATTCGATCATGGCGACCGTGTAGGCTGGCGCGCAACCCCGATCGTAGAGGAACGCGACCTCGCAACGCGTCACGATTGAGGCGAAGGTACCGGGCTTGGCATCGATCGGCGCCACCGCCTGCCGGGTGCGGATGGCGTGCGAATGATCGGCCATGGTCCAACGGCCACGGCCGCGCTTGCGGATGTGGATCGAGGGCAGGCCGACGCACGCCATGCCGTGGGGCAGGATCGTGGTGCAGCGGAACCGCGTGCCCATGATGCGCCGATGGCGGAAGGCCGGCGCCATGCCGTCAATCACGACGCGGCGCCCGCATTGACAGGAAACCTCAACCTCGAGGTCGAAGGTCGCGGCCTCGCCGAATGTTTTGAACGGCAACAGCCGGTGCGCACTGCTCCCTTTCATAGGCCGTGCTCCGTATCGAAGCGCGGCTGGAATCCCCGTCCCCGTCGCGAGTCCTACTGCGGCCCAGGCTGGGCGCCGAGTCCAATCTTGTCGCGCGGCAGTGCTGGCAACTGCGGCGGCGGTGCTAGCACTTTGCTGCTGCAAGCGGCGCGGGGCGCGCGGTATGATCTGCGGTGTGCGTGCGGCCGAGCGGAGATGTCGGAGCATCCGCCGGCTGCGGACCGCATCAGGAGGAGTGCGATGGCCATAGCCCGGGCGCCGTTTCTAAGGACCAAATTCGGCGGCTACTATCACCGCGACGTGCCGCGCGAGGACGCGGAACTCACCCACGTCGGGCCGAACACGCCGTGCGGCGAGTATTTCCGCCGCTTCTGGCAGCCGGTCTGCTACGCCGACGACATCGCGGATCTGCCGATCAAGCTGAGGATCCTGGGCGAGGAGCTGGTGGTGTTCCGCGACCAGCGCGGCGCCGTCGGCCTGCTGGAGCTGCACTGCCCGCATCGCGGCACCTCGCTCGAATTCGGGCTGGTGGGCGAACGCGGTATTCGCTGCTGCTATCACGGTTGGCTGTTCGACGTGGACGGCACCATCCTAGAGACGCCCGGCGAACCGGCCGACAGCACGCTGAAGGACCGGCTGTGCCACGGCGCGTACCCGACGCACGAGGCGCACGGCATCATGTTCGCCTACATGGGGCCGCCGGAGCAGATGCCGCCGTTCCCCACCTACGACAGTTTACTGCCGCGCGCCGGCATACGGCTGATTCCGGGGCGAAAGTATTTCTATCCGTGCAACTGGCTGCAGATCCTGGAAAACACCATGGATCCGGTGCACACGGCGTTCCTCCACACCATCGTTTCGGGCGCGGTGTTCACCGACCAGTTCGGCGTGCTGCCGGAGCTCGACTTCCTCGAAACCCCGGTCGGCTGCATCTACATGGCGACGCGCCGCGTCGGCGACCACGTGTGGACGCGCAGCGTCGAGAACGTGATGCCGAACCTGCAGCAGGTCGCGCCGGTGTGGGAAGATGGCCGGCGCGTGCACGGGTTCAGCGGCCCGATGATGAGCCGCTGGATTGTGCCGCTCGACGACACCAACACGATGTTCGTCGAGCTGCGGCATGTGCCGGACCCGGTGGGCACGACGCCCGACTGGTGGGTTGATCGCGGCAAGATGCTACCGGGCCAGCTTGCGATGGACACCTACGAGGAAAGCCAGCGCAGACCCGGCGACTACGAGGCGCAGGTGTCGCAGCGACCGATCGCGGCGCATGGGCTCGAGCACCTCAGCGCGACCGACCGCGGCGTGACGATGTTCCGCAACCTGGTGCGCAAGGGCATCCGCGCGGTGCTCGAGGGGTGCGACCCGCAGGGCCTAAGCCGCAACGGCAACGAGGTGCTGCCGACGTTCTGCAACGACACCGTGGTGCACCAGCCGGCGGCAGCCGACGCGGCGGCGGACGCGAAGATGCTGCGCGCGACCGGGCGTCGGCTCGCGGAAGGCTACGTCAGGAACCCGCCGCTGCTGCCGCGCGGATCGTCACCGCCACCGCCACCGCAGTCAGCACGACGGCGCCCGGCAGGTGCGCCCAGTCGCGATGACGAATCAGCGTCATCACCGCGGCCAGCAGGATTATGACGCTCCCTATCGCTCCGGCATGCGAAGTACTTGGGATCAGCAGCAGCAATCCTGTCGTCACCTCGAGCCCGCCCGTCACCCTATGAAAACCGGCCGGATAACCCCACCGCGCGAAGGAGTCGCGGACCGATCTTGGACCGACGAAGTTCACCAAGCCAGCCCCGATCATCACGACGCCGAGGGCAATCGGAAGCCAGACCGCGATGAAATTGTCTATCGGCATGGAAACTTGGTTCTCGTCTTGCTGTCGCTGGGATCTGCTGCGTTATGACGGCTGGCCAAACGGCGGTACGGCACCGACCTGGCTGAAGATATCGAGTGTGTTTAGCTCGTCCCAATGCTCGACGAAGCGTCCGTCCTCGACCCGCCAGATATCAATCGAGCGCATAGTAAAGGCGTTACCTGTCGCGGGATAACCGAGGAAGTTCCCCGTGTGCGTGCCCTCATAGCGGTAGCGGCCCACCACGCGCGTGCCATCCGCCGATACGAAGACGCCTTCGGCGAACACCTTGAGGTCGGGCACGCCAGCGATGATCGCGCCGAAGACTTTCTTGACGCCCTCCGGACCGGGCTCGGCGAAGGGGTTGTGGTTCACATAGCCGGGCGCGACGATCTCATCAAAGCGCGACACGTCGTGGCCGGACACGATCTCGGCGAAAAGGTGGCCGAGCTCGGCATAGTCGGTTGACATCGTGGTTTCCTGTTCTAAACGAGACTCGACCGCCTTCGGCTCAGTCGTCACGGTCGAGAACAGCGTGTGTGTCACCGATGTTAGGCACCTTCTTGGACCCTCGTCGAGCCGATCCACGAGAAGGCGATGCCCGTCATGCTGATGACGCCGGACGATGTGGAGCAATGGCTGCGGGGTAGTACGATCGAGGACGCGCTGAAACTGCAGAAGCCAGCGCCGGACGATGCGATTGTGATCCGGCCTCCGGAAAAGAAGGCGGCCTAGCGGCGCGCATCGGCGGCCGAGGCGGAACAGATTTGTGCTGATCCGCCGCGACGTTCTCTACGGCATGCAGGATTTGCACCTCTTCATCCCGGCGTTCGACATTTTGGTCGCCTCAAACCGGCGCTTACCATGGCCACGACCGTCAGTGTCAGAATGACGTCCACTGCGAGGGCAAGCTGGATACCGACCAGCAGGTCGGCCCGGAGGGCCATCACGGCACCAAGGAGCGGGATGCCGACCGTTACCGCGACCCGCTGACTCGTCGTCACTAGGCCGGTGGCGAGCCCTGCATCGGCATCCGCGACGTCTGAAGTTGCGATGACGGTCGCCGCGACAACGGCGGTGATATGACCCAGGAAGCCGATGAAGAGCGCCGGCACCAGCAGCCACAGCCAAGCCGGCTCAGTACCAAGCAGGACCAATGGCGCGGTGAGGCCGCCTTGGACCAAGAGTGCAGCCAGGAGCACGGGACGCGCGCCGCGGCGGGCAATAATTCTGCCGGCGACGACGCCCGCCGCCACGGAAGCGAGGCCTGGGACGCCAAAAACCAAGCCGGTCGTCAGCGGCCCGAAGTGCAGCACATCCTGAAGGTACAGTGTCATCAGGAAGACGAGCCCCGCCTCCATTGAGAAGATGGTCAATGCGGCGAGGTTGCCCCATCGCACCGACGGCCGCGCCAGCATCTCGATGGCGACCAGTGGGGCCGTCGCATGGCGCTCGATCCAAAAGAACAGCGCCAGAAGAACCAGTCCTGCAATCAGTGCGGGCACGAACCACTCGATGATGCCGAAGACGAGGGCCAAGAGGCCGAGCGTCACAGATACCGCGCCTGGAATGTCGAGCCGGACGCTCTCAAGCGAACGACCGACTGGAATTACGAATGGGGTCAGGGCAAGGATCGCGAGAGCGAAAGGCACGTTGATCAGGAAGGCCCAGCGCCAGCTGAGCACGTCGACGAGCATCCCGCCGGCAAGCGCCCCGACCGTAAACCCACCGGAAAGCAGCGTGCCATTCAGACCCAGTACCCGCGCACGCTGCCTATCATCCGCGAAGGCTGTAATCAGCAGCGCCAGCGCCACCGGCGCCGTCATGGCGGTAGCAATCCCTTGGAGCGCCCGAGCCGCAAGGAGCAGGGTCGGCCCTGTCGCAATGCCGCCCAGAAGCGAGGCCACCGTGAGGAGTGCGAGGCCGATTACAAACAGTCGGCGCCGGCCGTAGATGTCGCCCAGCCGACCGAACAGGAGCGACAGCCCGGCGGCCGGAAGCGCGAATGCCGTGGCGACCCAGGGAAAGTCGGCGAGGTCGAGGCCCACGGCCCGGCCCACCGTGGGCAGTGCGATGTTGAGGATGGAGAAATCGACCGACAGCATGAAGTTGGTGCCGAGGAGAAGCACGGCGATCAGCCGCTGCCGAGCCGTCATTGCGATCGTCGCGTCTGTACGCGCGTCAATGGATTCTGATGTCGCCATCCGGTGAATCTCCTTGAAACTCATGCGCGGTTCGCTGTGCTTGGCATGTGTTCGTCGCACCAAGCTGGAGCGCATCAACGGTGCGCGTCGTTATCGGCAAGGCAGAAAGGTTCCCCTGAGCACGCTCCCGATCAGGGGATCGACGCTGCTCACACCCTTGCCGACTGCTACTCGATCGCGCGCCTCATGCCGCTAGTGGCGGGCGATGAGGCCTTGCACCCTGGTCTCTTCGCTCGCAGGCCGAAGCCGATCGTAGTTGCGGCGGAACAGCGCCACGGATCTGTCCACGCCCAGCCGGCTTATGCTCGCCAGTGTCCAGCCGTGTGCCCAGACAAACGGTTGCCCAGCCCCTCAGCTACTAGCTCTGCCCCGAGCCGGGGTGACGTGGCCAAATGGATTGAGCCGTCGAGGTGTATGTGGCCAAGCTCATCTGAGCCGACATAGAAGTCTACGCCGTCAATGCTGTTCGGCTGGTCGAAACGCCAATGAGTCGTGGCCTCAACACCCGGCCAAGCGGCCAACGCGTCGGCCACCGCCTTGAGCTTGCCGGTAAGCGCCGGCGGCGGGGCAACTCGACCCTTTGCCTCGCGCGGTAGGGTCGAAAGTGCTTGCTCAGTCATAACCAACTCCTTCAGTAACGTGAGGAGGCGACGGTCCACTCGGCGTCGAAGCGCCGCCCATTCTGTGATAAAATGAAGGGTACCTACGTTTAATATATACGTAGGGTCCCTACGTTTAACAAGGGCCATTGTCCGACGTGCAGAGGCAGAAAGCGTACCCGCCCAAGCCAACCCGGCGACCACGCGCCGACGGCGAGCGCAACCGGGCCCGATTGATCGACGCAGCGAAAGGCGCCTTTGCCAAGGATGGCGCAGCCGTCAGCCTAGAGCAGATTGCACGCGTGGCGGACGTCAGCATCGCCACGCTTTACCGGCACTTCCCCACGCGCGACGAACTGATCTCTGCAGTGTACCAGCAAGAGGTCACCGCGCTGATCGAGGCGGCCGATCAGCTGGTGACCAAGCGAGAGCCGGCGGCGGCCCTTCGCGAGTGGCTGATGTTGTTCGTGGACTTTCTCGACGCCAAGCACGGCATGGCGGAAGCGATGGATACACTCATCGGTGGGCCTGAACCCCTCTACAGCAAAACCCCGCACCGCCTAGACCTTCCGATTAAAGCGCTGGTCGCCGGTGGGGTCGCGGCTGGCGCCTTTCGGGACGACATCGAGCCACACGATTTGCTGCGTGCTCTTGCGGGCGTGGTACACGTTAGGCCTAGCAAGAAGTGGAAGCGGTCGGCAGTTCGGATGGTCGACCTTCTCCTCAACGGCTTGCAGGCTAAACCTAAGATCAAGGCTGGGACGCAGCGCCTTTAACAGAGAAGGCACCCTCTCATCTGTCATCAGGTAACATTGTGAGGACGTGGACCACAAGAAAGGCGCGAGGAACCGTTACCGGAAGGCGAAGGCGCCCTTCACTCACTTCAACCGAAAGACGGCTTCGTGCGGCCGCCACCCCTCCTAGGTGGCCGCAATAGAGCCGGTCCCGCGCAGCCGGACGCTCGGGCTTCTCGACCTCGTCGAGGCCGATGCGCTGCTTGATGTCGGTCTCCACCTGGTGGCACCAGTTCGGATAGTTGTTGCGCCCGTTGTCGCGCACGTCGGCCATGAAGCTGTCGACGGCCTCGATCACCGGCAGCGACATCGGCGCGATCGAGGCGTTGTTCAGGTAGGTCCGCCGGCGCTTGATCGGGAAGAAACCTTGGGTGTCGCGCGGAGAAAGCTTCGCTCCTGCGCCGACGGCGGATGGTCTGGGGGCTGCGACAGTGCTCATTTCACCGACGAGGATGGGCGCGCCGGCTCCTGTTCTCTTAATGCCAAATAAGCGTATTTACATACCTATTTGGAATGGATGGGGCGCGAGACGGCCGCTAAAGACCCGACCTCACCCTTGTAAGTCCGATCGGGCCGGTCGGGGTAGAGTATCCGGCGCGGTGGCGAAAGGTAGGCCGTCTCACTCTTGGGTGCTCGAGCAGCAAATAAATCGGCGCTTTAGACATAGTCTGGTCCTCCGCTTCCAGACCGCGGCCCGATCGTGTGACAGTGAACGCGCAGCCCTTTGGAGCAGCTCACGCCATCTCGGGCTCAGTGGCGCCCCGACACGGATGGCAGCAAGCGAGGCGGATCGGGCACTTACTGGCGAGCGCGGCGGCGAAACGGGACGATCGGAAGCCCGAGTCCGCGAGTGGAGCCTAATGGGGCTTGGCCATCAGGGCTCCCGCCATCGCGCCCCGCACGCTGTGCGTCTGCCAGTCCAGCGACTTGCTGATCTGTTCGACGGTCGCGCCGTTGGGCCGCCGCAGCATGGCTTCAAGCTGGGCGAGCTTGGTTTTGGCCTTGGGCCTCGACGCCACCTGCTTGCGGGTCTTGGCACTCGTGACAGGCGCCTCCGTCGAAACGTTCTTCTTGTTCATCATGGACTCCTTCGCGTTGCATCTGGCCGGCGTCGTTGCCGGCACCCCATGCATTCCCTTCCCCACACGTTCAAGTCGAAGCGTAGATCATGCCATTGCTATCTTCGCTGACCGACAGCCATTCCATGGCTGGCAAAAGGAGCCCGAATGCGGGTTCAGGCAGTCCTTAGCAAGTTCTATTTGGAAGCGAGGCCATGATCAGCTTATGCATGATGGGACCCGTTAGAGAGAGCCACTTTTATCACGAGCGAGTCATGTCGTTTTTGGGGTACATTTGTCGATGCAACATCAAAACGCATATCGATGGACGGGTTGCTTCCTGCACACCACGTCGATCGGGAATTCAACGCGTAGCACTGGTGCGGCCCTTTCTAAAATTGTTCTCTTGCGGCCGGACATCAATAAACTGAGTGCTCTATCGCCGGCTACTTGGAGGCAAGCCGTATGGACACTAAAGCCATCGAAGCAGCCGCTCGGTCAGCCATTGCGCCGCTTTTGCCGGCCCCCGTTACGAACCCCTACTTCACCGGTGACCGGACAAAGGCAGGATATTCTCTGCCGCCGTATTACCTAGTGTATTTTCTGCTCGTGGAGCTGCTCGGCTTTGATGATTCTGGGCCCGAAGAAAAAGTCGCCTGGTCCGTACCGGTTGACTACAAAGGCCGACGTTTGACCATAGAGCATCGCAAGCTGGGACTCGGCATATTCTCCCACAATGCGGCCGATGACGAAGAAGCGGCTGTCGAAGTTGCAAATCGCATCCACGCCGGTGTCAAGGCCGCCGAACCGTTCTTCGACCTTCTCGCAGAAACGGCTGCCCGCGGATCGCGGCTAAACGTAGTAAATAATTCCCCCAAGTTATTCGAACGCTTCGAATTCCTTGCTACGCAATATGAAAGCAAACGATTGGAGGCCAACGCTCGCGAAAAGGAGACCATTCGCACTAGAATCGAAGACGGCTACATCATTAGCTACCCTTCGTCGACTATACGACGCCATGCACAATTGTACGCGGTGTCAGCGATTGAGGCTTTCTTCAGTTGGACGGAGCACGTTTTCATTCACTTGGGAATTATCACCGGTCGACTTCTAACTGGAGACGCAATCGCCAAGCTGGCCGACGCAAACTGGGCTGACAAATATAAAATCGCGTTAGACCTCTCCGATGGCGACAGCAAAAATTTCTATGACAGGCTCCTGGTACTGCGGCGGCAACTTCGAAATTTCGTTGCGCATGGATCGTTTGGAAAGGAGGGACAGGCATTTCAGTTTCATTCGTCTGTTGGCGCGGTGCCGCTTTTATTGCCCCATCGGCGAGGAGCCGACTCCTTCAAATTTGGAAACGGCGTCGACTTCGTGGCGCATGACGCGATAGCGCTGATCCACGACTTCATAAGGCACCTATGGTCACAGTCGCGAGCGCCGGCAAAGATCTATATTCAGGACAACGGCCTCCCTCTTGTCCTAGGGTGGCGAGCGACGGGACGTATGCTAGGGCGATGCGATCAGAAGAGGCAATGACGGAATTCTCCGACTATCAAATAGAGCTGGCCGAGCGATATGCGGATATGGACTTCTAGGTGCCGAGAGTTGAGGCACGTCGACTTCGCGCACTGACAAGATTGGCCCTAGATTGTCAGCCGACCCGTGGTCTTTTTCTGATTTCATCATCAGTCAGTGCATTTGTGGTCAAATGTACTGAGTTCGTCTCGCCCATCGGATAGCGTTGCGGAAACGCAACTGCGCAAGTGCCGGCCCAATTCCAACGCCTCTTGAAGGTCATCAAATGGCGGCGCTATAGCCCTTGCGAAGGCTCTCGCCCAAAGGCTGAAGACGTCGATGCCGAAATAGGGTTTGCCGTTCCATCGCAGCGGACGGCTGATCCTGTCTGCCGTGTGGCCAGCATTCCATGGCCTGAGCCATGAGCGAACTCCCTGCTCTAGGTCCGCAAAAATGCGATTGGTGATCCGCTGATAAAGGTCGGATTTCATCGGTCTCTCCTAGTTTTGCGGTTGCGCGCTGCTGCAGCCGAGCCGAGGAAGTGATCGAATAAGTCCACACGTCTGCTCAGGGTCATTCGCGTCGCTTCGTGATTTCCATGTAGAGTCCGGTTAGGGGGTGTGAGTTCAACCGATCAGTGCAACACCGCTTGTAGTTTATCGGCTGGGGTTTCGAAGCCCAAGGTCTTTCGCGGACGTTGATTGAGTCGCAGGGCAATCGC
>Ga0210402_10005714_pt1 | contig 11104 bp, 9 predicted proteins | sample IncBWC7MmetaG_FD_161055 | JGI IMG/M metagenome (GOLD analysis project Ga0210402, IMG submission 161055) | Forest soil microbial communities from Barre Woods Harvard Forest LTER site, Petersham, Massachusetts, United States - Inc-BW-C-7-M | ecosystem: Environmental > Terrestrial > Soil >... | reverse complement strand
CCCTCGCAGGCTCCAGTGGACAGGCCGAAACCTCCACGCTCTGGGCTATGGGATAAGGCGGCAAGTTCGCTAGCTTCTTGTTTGAATCGCTACGGGACGATGATTCGCGACTCTTCCCGCTTCAAGTCCTGGGATTGAGGGAACTGCGCCCGCAGAAATTCGATGAAGCGCCGTGACTTGGGCCTGCCGTTGGTGCGCATGAGTCCCATACGGTGGAGAAAGACCAGTACGTGAAAGACTTTCGAGTCTTTGAGTGCCGCGAATCCAGACTGCTCGGCTTGCTGGCGCTTGATTTCCGCGAGCATGGCCATCACCGCTGCGTACAGCTCGCGAGGCGGCGGCGCCTCGGGCAGCTTCTCGTAGAAAATTCCCGACATCATCGTCTTATACGTCTCGGCCAGGGATTGCAGCCCCGCAATCACGTCTGGATCGGTGGCGGCAGGTTGCGAAGCGCAGAATTTCGCGATGGAAAAGGCCAGTGCCGCGATCACCTTCTGATGCGTGTACACGATGTCTTGCGGCATTGCCACATCAAGCAGCGGCGTATCCGCGGGAATTTGCCGCCGGTGCTCGTCTTCAAAGCGATGCGCCGCGAGCAAGTAGGAGCAATCAAGCGCGCAATCGATGGTGACTTCGCGTTCCGTGCCGCAGCACACCGCGCAAATCTTTTCGCCTTTGGCCGGGCAAAAACGCACGGCTTTCCGTTTTTCGCAGATCGTGCAATTCACTCTGGCTCCTAGTCGCTTGCTGGCTGAACAAGCAGCCTAGCGCGCAGCCCACTAAAAGACAAAAGTCTTGCGCACCATCGTGGTATCGCCCCACTGGAAAGACATCGAGTCCGCGGGGCGCGGCGGCAGGTTGGCACCGGGAATCGGCGGAAAGCCGGCGGTTCGATCCGTCACGCCAAGCCGCACCGGGGCGGCGCCTTGCACGTGAAGCACGAGGTCGATTCCTTCATCCGCGGCGTTCGAGTAGTCGAAACTCCAGCCGCCCGAACTCCAGCGAGCATCCGTCACCTTGCCCAGCGAATGCCCGTTCACCGAAGCATCCAGAACCTGGCCCTGCGCCACTGAGATCATCAGCGCGCGGGCGTGACGCGGCGAAGTGATGCGCAGATGGAGCGTGCGGACGTCATCCGTGATCGAACTGTCGAGCAGTTGCGCGTCCGGCGGTGCGATCGGAACGCTCGGTGCGGTGTTCTGCATAAACTTGATCGGTAGCCAATCCGGAAAGAAGCCCGTCAGTTTGTTGCGCGTCGCGGATGTCCCAACGTATTGTGTGGTCCACGGATCGAGCCGCGACGCCGTGCTGGCCCACATCGTCTTCCCCGTATCCGCGTCCAGCGTGTACGACATCATTGTCGGTTTCGGATGAGCGTCGGAATAGCGAGTGGTCACCGCGCCCACGGCAAAAAGGCACACAGCCAATACCAGCGCGCCGATCGGTATAGACCGCCGTCCCGCCGCGACCAGCGCATCCGTCAGCGGCAGAATCAAGATGAAGAACAGCGTGAACGACAAGCCAAGGACGGGTGCACCTATAGGTGTAAATCCCAGCGCTTCAAAAAATCCATGAAGCAGCGGAACGAATATCACCAGTACCGGCAAGCTCAGAATGCACAAGAACAGCAGCGAGCCCAGCGCGGATTTCACCGGGCGAAACGCCACCGCTCCCGCGGCAATCAGCGCTGCGACGAGCGGCCACAGGAAAACGTAGTTGCCTCCTGGTAGCCACCGCGCTGTGGCGGCCACCGCCAGCAGGATCAGCGCGAAGCCGCCCAGAGGAATCGCGGCGCCCCTGAGTTTTTCTCGCAACCAAAGAAAAAGAGCGGTTCCGGTGGCTGCGAGCAGCGCGAACATGCTCAGCAAATAGGGAATACTCTGCAATGTGCTGCCTTCCGGCAGCCAGCGCGAGTGCAGCCATTGCACTGCTCGCACAAAACAAAAGCTCGCGAGGGCAAAAAATACCAGCATTCCAACACAGACCAAGAATCCCAGAATCACGCCCGACAAGCGTGTTTCAAACGCGCCCTTCGCAAAGAACAACACACCCAGGAGCATCGCGGCGCAGAGAATGGTCAGCGGCCAGTTCCAACTCGATGGATAGTGAAAGAAAACGCCGGGGGGCAAGGCGAAGAAGGCCGCATCTCGCTCATTCAACTGCGAGAGGTCCGCGTTTCCGAGGCGCCGCGCCAGCGCCAGTCCATTCTCGCCGTGATGCTGCAAGCTCCGCCGGTCGATCAACTGCGGATTGTCGAGCGGCGTGTGATACGCCTCCCAGTTTCCGATGAATGCAAAGTTCAATCCGGCATCGCCAGCTTTCTTGAATACGGTCATGTCCGTATCGTTGGGCATGTGCTTGTAGATTTCGTAGGTGAGCGAAGTTCCGGAGGGGTATGGCGCGACTTGTGCAAACGTCTCGACTAGCCGCCCGTTGTCCTGGCTGGTTTCAAAGAGTTGCGAGGGTCCAGCGTTCCCGCGCGCTTCGAGATTCACTACGACGCGAACATCCTTGGCCCACGGATGCTCAGCGATGAACGCGGACGCGCCAAGTAAGCCGGCTTCCTCGCCGTCGGTAAACACCAGAATAAGGTCGTTGTGCAATTGCGGGCCCGCGCGCAGGGCCCGCAATACTTCCAGCCACGCCGCGACACCGGCTCCATCATCGCCAGCGCCCGGTCCTGCCGGAACGGAATCGTAATGTGCTAACAGCGCAACAGCGTCGCTAGCGCCGCTCGTTCCTTTCCATCGCGCGACGATATTCTCCACCGTGCCAGCCGCTTGATAGCGCGCGGTTACCGCGGTGGTTCGCTGGATTTCCGGCGCAACGCCCAGGTCCGTCAACTGCGCCAGCAAATAGTCGCGCGAGCGGTCGTGCTCCTCGGAGCCGATCGGGTGCGGCGCCTTGGCGAATGCATTGAGGTGCACCAGTGCGCGTTCCGCCGAGAATTCTCCGGCGCCTGCGCTTGCGGGAAGAGCTGCAGGCAACCGGTCGAGGTAAATGCTTGCGGTTATCGCCAGCAACAGAAACAGCACGATCAAAACGATCGCGGAACGATCCGCCACGGTTCATCACCTCTCCGTCAAAAGTGTGGGCCAAGAGTAGTGCGCCGCCGCACGTACGGGCAAGCGGAAACATGCGACGTAATCTCTTCAGGGTGCTTCAAGCCATGATGACTTTGTTGCGGAAGCGCCGAGCCGCAATCACCAAGAGAACGCTGCCGATAATGCACAGCGCAAGGCCATCGGTCCATAAATGCCGGATGCCGGCGCCGCGAAGGATCACACCGCGGGTGATGTTGATGAAATACGTGGCCGGTATCAGGTAACTGATGGGCTTGAAGATGGCTGGCATGGTCTCGCGCGGGAAAATGTAGCCGGAAAAGAAAACGCTCGGAAGAATGGGCAAAAACGCCAGTTGCATCGCTTCGGCCTGTGAATTGGCCTTACTCGAAATCAAGATGCCCAATGACAGCGCCGCAAAAAGATACGGCAGCGACAACGCGAAGAGCAGCAGCAGGCTTCCATGAATCGGAACCTGGAAGACGAAACGCATGAAGAATAGAATCAGGCACAACTCGAAGAATCCGATGGCTAGGTACGGAAGCAGCTTGCCAAGCAGCAGCCCGAAAGGCCGTACCGGCGTGACAAAGAGCTGCTCCAGCGTTCCGCGCTCTTTTTCCCGAACGATCGAGAACGCGGTGAGAAACGTAGTCACGTTCAGCAGCATAATCGCCGTCAATCCCGGCAGAAAAAAGTTCGGTGAGCGCGAATCCGGATTGAACAGCAGCTTCGGCCGCATCTGCACGGCAAACTCGGCTCGATCTCCGAGCACGCGGCGCAGCGATTCATCCAGCCCGATCGATGTGGTCACGTTGATCGCTTGTCCCGCGACCGACGAGTCCGATCCGTCGATCAGCACCAGCACCTGCGCGCTCATGCCGTGGATTAACCGGTCCGAGTACTCGACCGGGATTTTCACACCCACTCGCGCTTTACCGCTCACGATCACATCGTTTAAATCGTGATCGTTCTCGACGTAGCGGTAAATACGAAACATGTCGGAGTTTTTCAGCCGATCGATCAGCTCGCGGCTCTCGCGTCGTCCATCCGCGTTGTAGATCACCGTATTGATTTGCCGGATGTTGGTGTCCACGCCGAAGCCGAGAAGAAATAACTGGAGCAGCGGCATGGTCAGCGAGAAGAACAGCGTTCCGGCATCACGCCGCACGTGCAACGCTTCCTTATAAAAAACCGCGCCAAAGCCCCGGAACATATCACGCACGACGGGCCTCCTCGAGCGCTTGGTTTTTGTAGGTCAGCTCGACGAACACATCTTCCAGGCTTGGAGCCAGTGGACGAATCTCCGTGACGCCGATGCCTTCTTTCAGTAATTGCTGCCGCAGGTCGTCCAAATTGAACTTCTCGTCCGCCAGTGCGTGAATCGATTGCCCGAAGATCGTCGCGCTGCGAATCGCCGGAATCTTCCGCACCAGCCGCAAAGCCCGCGTCACTTCGGAGGTTGTGGTGATTTCCACTCGAATCGTGCCATGGGGCTGTACATCCGGAAGCTGCCGCAGCGAATCCGGTGTCCCATCCGCGATGATCTTCCCGTAATAAATGTACGCAACGTGGCTGCAGCGTTCCGCTTCGTCCATGTAGTGGGTGGTCACGAAAAATGTGATGCCGTGTCCCGATAGCTCAAACAGCAAATCCCAAAGCTGCCGTCGTGCCACGGGATCGATTCCCGCGGTAGGCTCGTCCAGAAAAAGCAGCTTCGGCTCATGCAACATGGCGCAACCCAGTGCCAGCCGCTGTTTCCAGCCGCCGGAAAGTTGCGCCGACAAACGATTCAGGTACGGCCCCAGCCCGTTGATCGTGACAATTTCTTCAATGCGCCGCTTCAGCCGCGCCGGATCGAGCCCGTAGATCCGCCCGTAAAACTGCAAATTCTCCGCAACCGTCAAATCGTAGTACAGGCTGAAATTCTGGGACATATACCCGATTTTCTCGCGTACCGCTTCGGAATCCGTGCGCACGTCCACGCCTTCCACGTATGCCGCACCTCCGCTCAGCGGCAAGAGCCCCGTCAGCATCTTGATTACGGTAGTCTTTCCGCTGCCGTTCGGCCCGAGGAAACCGAAAATCTCACCGCGCTCCACGCGAAAGCTGACATCGTTCACGGCGGTCACCTGGCCAAATCGCCGCACCAGATGCTCGGCCACAATCGACGCTTGCCCGTGATTCTGTTGCGGTGTCGCCATGCACCTAGCTCGCTTCCAGGAGCTTCACGTCAGCAGCCATTCCCGGAAGCACTTGCTCCGCGCCCTTCCCGCCGTTTTTGGACCCTTCGGTTCCGGGATTGATGCGAATCTTCACGCCAATCACCTGATGCACGCGTTCATCACGCGTCTGCACATTGCGGGGCAAGAATTCTGCCTGCTGATTGATCTGTTCCACCACGCCCTCGAAGACCGCCTTAGGAAACGAATCCACGCGCACTTCCGCTTTCTCGCCCACTCTCACGCGCCCGATAATCGTCTCCGGGATGTAAATCCGCACGTAAATCTGCTCCGCCTCCAGCAGCGTGGCCACCGGAGTATTCGGCGGAATCAAATCGCCTGGCCGCACATCCAGCACTTCCACGATTGCCGCGCTCGGCGCCGTCACTTGCCGCTCGCGAAATCGCGCTTCATCGTATGCATAAGCCGCCTTGGCCTGGTCCACGTCTTCGCGCCGATTCCCGCGCTCGAATTTCTCGAGCGTAGCCTGCGTCTGCCGGTAACGCGCTTCCGCCGCCGCAATTTCCTCCGGCCGGTATCCGCGCCTCAATTCATCCAGCTTGTGTTTCGCGTTCTCCTGCTGTGCCGTCGCCACCTTCCAGTTCATTTCCGCGGTATCGCGCTGTTGCTTCGAGACCAGATCTTTCTGCGCCAGCGCGTCGTAACGCTGAAAATCCAGATGCGACCGCACTTCTTCGGCTTGCGCCCGGTCCAGATCCGCCCGTGCTGCCGCGATATCTTCCTGCCGGTAGCCATTGCGCCGCTGCTCGTATTCCGCTTTAGCTTGCCCCGCCGCACCCCGCGCTTCAGCGATATCTTCCTGCCGGTAGCCGCGTTCGGACTTCTGGGCATTCGCCCGCGATTGCTCCATCGCCGCCTTCAATTCCTTGTCGTCAAACGTCACCAGCACTTGCCCCGGCTGTACCCGGTCTCCTTCCCGCACCAGCACCTGGTCGATTCGCCCGCCGACCTTCGAACCCACACGAATGTTCCGCGCTTCCACCGTTCCCGAACCCTGCAGTACGTCTTCGTGCCGGAACCACGTCGCGTACAACGCGGTGCCGCCCACAATGGCGGCCAACAGAACAATCAGAAAAATGCGCCTGCGATTCATGAATCAATCTCCACACGTAAACAAAGGAACTACGCTGCTCGCGGGCACGAAGTTTCGCGGTGCTAGCCCCGACCACAGCAAGTCAACTGCTGTTTTCATCCGGTCACTCAAACTCGCGTCGCCAGAAAGCGACCACATCAGCAGCGTGCCAAAAATGGTCTGGCGGAAAACGCTGGCCATTTCTCCAGCCGGATAGTCCGTCCGGATTTCGCCACGCTCCTGCCCCATCTGAATAATTTGCGTGTGCAACGCTTGCACGCGCCTCTGCATGTCCACCATCGCTTCGCGTACCACGTTGGTCGAAAGATATGCTTGCAGCAGCGTCCGCACCATCGCCGGATTCCGCGTGGGCTCTTGCGTCATGCGCTCTGGAAGCGCGCGCAGGAATTGCTCGGTGGATGTGTTGCTGCTCCGCGCCTCTTCGATCGCCGCTTCCAGTTTCGCCAGTTGCATTTCGCCGAAGGCCAGCAGGATGTGATCCTTGCTGGGGAAATAGTTGAAGAATGTGCCCTTGCCCACGTCCGCGGCTTCCGTGATGTCTTCCACCGTGGTGTTCGCGAAGCCTTTCTTCGCAAATAAATCCAGTGCCGCGCGAAACAGCCGTTCGCGAATCTCCGCGCTTCGACGCAACCTTCGGGACATCGGCTTGGCTTTTGCCGTGGACTTCCGCCTCGCAACGGCAGGGTTCTCTACCATAGTGACTGTTCCTCATAAATGACTGTAGGTCACTTAGGCTGGATTGTCAATCCCTTCTCCGGGATGTCTGCCCACAAAAAAAGTGCCCCGGTCAGAGGACCGGGGCGCCTAATCTTTCCCAACAGCTTGCTGATGAGTGCTTATTCCCGCAGCGAAGCCGGATCCGAAAGGTTCTTCGGCGACTTCTGGTTCAGGTACCCAACCATCTTCTGCGCTGACGGAGGCACCGCCACCGCTCCCTTGAATACGATGTCCGTCGCTAGCACTTTCTTTCCGTATAGCTGCTCATTCGCATCTTTGTCTGGCCGCACCGTGGAACCCGACAGCGAGATTCCGGCGAACAAGCCGCGGGCCCGCGAGTAGCTCAGCACTTCGGCTCGCAGGGTAGCATCCGTCGCTGCAGACGCTTCGCGGCCTTTGGGGCCAGCCGCTGCCGACGCATCCGCGCCGAGCTTCACTTTGCTCCTGAGAATTGACTTCGCACCGCGCGGATTCATGATCAGCAGCACGAAATCCGTCGCTTGCCCGCCAATCTGCAATCCGAAGCTGCCGCCTTCGAGCGCCATCATTGTCGGTGCTCCCCACGGTCCGGTGAAATGTTCTCCCGTCCGGCAAACCATCGCCCCGCGGCCGTAGCTGCCGCCGATGACGAACGCCGCCTTGAGAACCGATGGGTACACGATCACGCATTCCGCTTTGTCGATCAGGTCCTGCGGAATATCGTCTGGAATATCCATGATTTCTTTCAACACCGTGCCGCAGTTTTCCACGCGGTCTTCCACTTTATCTTTGTCCGCGGCCATGGTCGCCACGGGAATCCCGATCAACAGTAGCGCCGTAAGCAGCGCCGTAAATTTTCGCATTGCAAGTCTCCTTGAGCTGGAAAGAGTTGGCATTAGGTCAAGCATAGGAACTCAATCGGCCGGGGCGAAGGCTCCGGAGCTCCGATTCCGTCTCGGGCAAGCTCCAAAAGAGAGGTTCCTTAACTCTTCGACTATACTTTCCCGGATAAGATTCTAGCAGGGGACACGGGATGAGAAGAAGCACAATCGCCCTTTGCGGAAGAGTGGCTCTCGCGGCAATGCTTTGCTGCGTGGGCCTCGGCGCCGGTTCCTCGATTGCGCAAGACGCTTTTCGCCCGGAGTTGCAATCTCAGCAGCGGCGCGGCGGCAAGAGCCACGCCAAAAATGCACAACAAAAGCAAACTCCGCGCGAGCGCTTCGCCGAGCGTGCCGAAACACTCACTCGCGATGGCATCGCCGGAAAAGGCCAGTGGGGCATGCTCATCACCGATGCCGAAACCGGTGAAGTTCTTTACGAACAAAATTCCGGCAAATATTTCGTTCCTGCATCGAACATGAAGCTGCTCAGCACAGCGCTGTCGCTCTCCGCTCTCGGTCCCGATTACCGTTTTCACACCACGCTTGAATCCGAGGGCACCATCACTTCTGATGGTACGCTTTCCGCCGACCTCGTTCTCGTCGGCCGCGGCGACCCCAATCTCTCCAATCGCAAATTTCCGTATGAGCTCAAGGAAGAATTTGATGGCGCACCCGACCGCGTCCTCGCCGAACTGGCCGATGCTCTCGTCGCCAAAGGGGTGAAGGCCATCTCCGGAGACGTCATCGGGGACGACAGTTACTTTCCCCGCGAGCGCTATCCCAATGGCTGGGAAATCGACGACATGGTCTGGCAGTATGGCGCCGCCGTTTCCGCCATCGTCGTCAACGACAACACGGTCACTCTCACGTTGACGCCCGGACAGTCAGCAAACGATCCCGTGCCAGCCGAGCTCGCTCCAGCCACTCCGGAATTCCTCGTCGACAATCGCGTCAGAACGTCGGAAGCCGGCGTCAAATCCGATCTCACGCTGATCCGCGAGCCGGGAAGTCCTGTGGTCGTCGTGGAAGGCGCCCTGCCCGCAAAGACCGCGCCGCGCAAATTGGTGCTCGCCATTCAAGAGCCAGCGCAGCACGCTGCCGGTGTGCTGAAGCGCTTGCTCGAACAGCGCGGCGTCGCGGTTAACGGCGTAGCGCGCGCCATACATGACCGCATAGCTCCCGTTGCTGCGCCCACGGTATTCGCCGAACATATTTCCGTTCCCCTGGCCGATGCCGTCAAACTCGTCAACAAGATCAGCCAAAATCTGCACACCGAAGTTCTCCTGCGCACCGCCGCCCGCGAAGCATGCCGCCGCACGCCTCCGGGCTTACCGGCCTCCGATTGCTCCGACCTCAAGACTGACGCCATTTTCGCGGGTTTCTGCAAGGACCAGTACACCACCATCGGAATCCAGCCTGACGACGTTGTCCAGACCGACGGCTCCGGTCTCTCTCGCCACGATCTCGTGACGCCGCGTTCTCTCGTCGCGCTCCTGCAATTCGCCCGCAAGCAGCCGTGGTTTGCGCCGTACTATGCTTCGCTGCCGATCGCTGGTGTCGATGGCACGATGGAAGACCGCCTGAAGAATACGGAAGCGCTGGGACGTATCCACGCAAAGACCGGCTCGCTCGAACACGTGCGCACCCGCTCCGGTTACGCGGAAACGCTGAGTGGGCGTAAATTGATCTTCTCGTTTCTCGGTAACAATCAAGGCGGCAAGAATCACGAAGCCACCGATGTGCTCGACGGCCTCAGTCTCGCCATGATCGTCGAGTTCGACGAGCGTTCGCCGCATTGCTGTAAAAAATAGTTATTGGAAACCGGCCAAAAATGAACCCAGAAAAAATCATTACCGTATTTGGCAGTTCCCGCCCCAAGGAAGGTGACCCGGACTACGCCGACGCCTTCGCCCTCGGACGTGCGTTGGCGCAAGCCGGATTCGCCGTCTGCAGCGGCGGATATGCCGGCGTGATGGAAGCGGTCTCGCGCGGCGCGAAAGAATCCGGCGGCAAGACCTACGGCGTGACCGCGGACTTCTTCAAAGCCAAAACCAATCCATGGATCGACGTGGAAGTTCGCATGAAAACTTGGGAAGAGCGTCTCTTCGAGCTGATTCGCGTCGCCGACGGTTTCGTGGCCTGCAAAGGCGGCACCGGCACGCTCGTCGAGCTCGCCGTCGTCTGGGAAATGTTGAATAAATCCGTCCTGACCGGCAAGCCCTTCGCCGCCCTCGGTGATTTCTGGTCCCCCGTCCTCGACCGCGTTCGCGAAGTCGAACTCGGCCACCCCGCCCCCTGGGGCGAAGCCAACGGCCGGCTCGTTCACGTCGCCGCTGACCACGCAGAAGCCGCCGCCTTCCTGTCCACCCGCCTGCGATAGCAGGCCGTTGCGGTACTCTGGTAAGGCACCTTTAGCGCCAGCCCTTAGACTCGCGGCTGTTTCTTAGGATGCTGTTCTGTAATCGATGTCACGAAGCGCCCAAGACGTTCTCGAATTCGACAAACTGCGCGAACTGCTGCGGCTGCGGACCACTTGTGCGCCGGGCAAGCGCGCCATCGAAGCTTTGGCCTTCAGCCACGACCGTGCCGCGCTGGACGCTGTGTTTGCGGCGATTCGCGAAGCCCGCGAATGGCTGCGTGGCGGCGGCGATTTGGGCTTCGGCGGGCTCGCCGACCCGCAAGGCTGGCTAGCCAAACTCGAAGGCCCGGGTGCGGTGCTGGAACCAGAAGAATTCTTGCAAGCCGCTTCCCTAATGGAAACGGCGGGCTGGGTGCGGCAGGAGTTTCGCGAGCAGGCGGCGAAGTTTCCGTTACTCACGGCGCGGGCGGGTGCGCTTGCGGATTTTCGCGACGCGCTTGCCGCGATTCGCCGCTGCATTCTGCCGAACAAGGACATCAGCGATGACGCTTCTCCCGCGTTGCGACGCATTCGTGCCAGCATTCTGCAAACGCGCGACTCCATTCAGAAAACGCTGAGGCAAATCCTTCGCGAGCGCACGACCGGTGGCGAAGACTACGTGACGCTGCGCAACGACCGCTTCGTCATTCCAGTGCGTTCGGAAAATCGCCGAAGTGTGCAAGGCGTAGTGCACGGTTCGAGGGGCACCGGGCAAACTGTCTTTCTCGAACCTT
>Ga0210402_10005713_pt1 | contig 11106 bp, 12 predicted proteins | sample IncBWC7MmetaG_FD_161055 | JGI IMG/M metagenome (GOLD analysis project Ga0210402, IMG submission 161055) | Forest soil microbial communities from Barre Woods Harvard Forest LTER site, Petersham, Massachusetts, United States - Inc-BW-C-7-M | ecosystem: Environmental > Terrestrial > Soil >... | reverse complement strand
GTGTAGATTCCTGGAAATAATTCTGGGTGGTACGTCAGGGGGTCGCCGCGGTGATGAGGTTGCAACGCAGCGTCCTCAACACCAGAGCCGGCCAAGCCAAAAAAACAGATCTAGCAGCAAGGATCCAGACCAGGACCTGAAAACAAAGAAAAGAACTTGGAGTGTTGATGGAACTATAGCCATAGAAAGCCGATGACGAGGATCAAGGTGTTCCACAACATCCAAGTCTACTGAAATAGCCAACTGAGAATCAGAAATTTTATCGCCGAGAAAAGAACTGGAATCTTCTCCTAAAACGTGACAGAACGGGTTCCTGAACCGAGGCAGTCGACGGAAAATACTGTAAGTACCCGACTGACAGTGCTGTCGTCGGAATCGCCATCGCCCAGAGGGTTTGCCTAGGGACTCCACACAGCCAGTGCTTCGCCTTTCCGAATGCCAGGTGGGCTTTTACCGATATCATAGTCCAAGATGTCCTTCTGCTTGTTGCTGTCATCTTTACAATTTTGAATGATCCAGTTCGCTTCGGCCTCGGCCAAATCACACAAAGCCCAGCCTCCGCAAACAGAACCCCAGCATCCACACAGTCCAAGGCACTCGAGACCGGAATTTATTCGAAGTCCAATGACGAATCTTTATCCATGCAACTTGAAACAGGATCTGCAGTGATGGATGCTTTATTGCTGTAATGTCTTTCCAAAAGGTCGTGAATTGGATTGAAAAATGGATGAGCTTTGACGACTACACCAGACAGACGATCAGGAGCATTGTGGGTTAGCAGAAGATCAATTGGTTGGGAGTGAAGATTGAGATAGTACTTGAGCGTGGATCCGGAGGATGCAGAATTTTTGTTCCGAGATTGGGGGAAAGTTCTCTTGAATGCTGTGGTCACAGACCTTGGAGAAGAGTCGTACCACGAAGTGCGGGCTGTGATGTCACTACAAGAAGGGTTTAAACAATATGCGGTAGTGTCTTCAGTGTTCCCAAGAGGGCGGAGATGGCCACAGTAGCTCTTAGCAGGATAGCAAGAAGAGATGCTGCCCGCGACGGGTGTGGGGCTTGGAACTGTTCATTAATATTGGGCAGGTGCATAGATCGTGATGGGTGGATATTCTCCTGAGTCTGCGTATCCTCGTTGTGCTCTTCGAGGCTCCCCAAAAACGTGGGCATTCAAGTTGCGGTGCGCTTGTTCAAACTTGAGGATAAAACGGCTTATCTAAACGTGCCCTGAGCGGACAGTTTCAATGGTGTTGTAAGCGACACAGTTGTGGGATACAAGTCAGTGTGAGATCTCAAGAAAGTAATTCGAGGTTAGGTATAGTAGTTCCGAACCGAGGGCCGAATCGAGGCTGAAGTAATTTCAAGTAAATCTAACCGTGGGAATCTTGGATTCCACGACCATGCCGCCAACCAGATCCTCCAAACGAAGAAAACGAGCACAAGCTGTGACTGAAGGTCCAGAGGAGACTGTCATCTTGTCAGAGCCCAATCTGGAAGAAGAAATCCCGGCCAAATCAACCCTCACTAACGTCGTTGAAGCTGCGGAAGAGTTCGCGGAGAAAATGACCGGGATCGAGGATGGTGGGGAAGCTGAGAAGCCAGAGGAGACAAAACTGACTATGGAGGAACGGAAAGCTAAGATAGAGCAGCTCAGACAGAAGATGGTGAGGTCTCATATCGTCATTCAGATTGATCCTCTGCTAATTCTTGTTCCATCAAACCTCAGAGGACCTCGTCACTTGCCAACCGGGCGTCCCTAATTGAAGAAAATGCTAAATCAAAGATCTCTGCTCGAGATGCTGCGCGTCTGGAGAAGCAAAGGAAGCTCGCTGAGGTTCTGCGTGCAAAGGCGGATGCTGAAGAGAAAGGAGAGGATGTTGAGAGGGGAAAGAATTGGGAATGGACAATTGAGGAGAATGATTACTGGGAAAAGAAGAAGGCCAGGAAAGCACGCAGGGCAGATTTTGAGTTTCATGGTACGCCGTTACATTATTCCCTATATGATTGGAATGGTATCTCATACGTGTCATGGATACAGACGATGCCCATGCTGCTCGGAGGCGATATAAAAAGGATCTTGACCTAATCAAACCAGATTTGGTGGCATACAACCGACAGAAAGAGGTCGCTTTGGGATTAGCACCAGGTACCCTTGTTACAAGTTTCAACCCTACGCTAGGGCCGTCGTCTATGCAGGTTTGTTCGTCTTCTTTCACCGTAGGTATCGCTTCACTTACGTGTCGCTGTAATTTTAGGTTGTTCCTACAAGTCAACAACAACAGCTCGCAGCCGAGAACCTTTATCGCGATGCCAACACCCTCATATATGGTGATAACAAACCTAGCGAGGACGCCATCGACCGAGTTGTCGGTAAAATCAACCGCGAGTATGTCTGCCACCCATTTCTCAAGCATTGGATTTCACCGCTTACTATGTTGACGCTGGTTTAGTATCGACAAGAAGGGCAAATTCTCTCGCAAGCGGCTCAACGAAGAAGAAGGCGATATCACTTACATCAACGAGCACAATCGGGTATTCAACAAGAAGGTACGATTCGACTTTTCTGAGTGGATAAATGTCGTACTGAGCATGTTTTGCAATAGATTGCAAGGTACTATGACAAATACACAGCGGAAATCCGGGCGAGTTTCGAGCGTGGTACGGCTCTTTAATTCAGGCTTGTATCTGGTGACCCGCATATCCTGTATTTTATTGTAGATTTACCCTATCGTTTATTATACATGAGGGCTTGGAAAAACCCGCAAGTTTGAGAGGATGATAATCATACACTTGCTTCGTGTTGTTCTTGATGAAATGCTTGACACGGATGGATATCCAACATAGCGCACAGCTCAGATCCTTATACTTGTACTTCGGGGATGGCTGCACAGCAATAGGAACCGATGGGTGATGGGGTGGCTGGGCAGCATGGGCAATTCTATGGTAATACCCTCGGGGACTGCGAAGAGGATCCTGTTAGCAATGGACGTAACTGATTACATTCCAATAAAGGGTAGGATGTTCAGAATTGCAGAAGTAGAGATCATCAAATGGATTTTTGGTCCATAAGACTGTTGAGCTTGATATATGTGACTTGGTATTCATCACGAAAAGGATTGAAGAAAGAAAGAAAAACTCACCAATCAAATAATCAGATCAGGATCAAATCCAAGATTCCTTGTGAATTCGTCTACCCATATAGTCCGAACTCATCAAAGAACTGAAAATGTGTGAGGAGTAAAACCGAGAAAAAAATGTTTTTTGAACCCCAACGTTCGAACTCCGCTTGTTATCACCGATGCTCTTTTATCACCGACGGACTTCGTCACGGGTGACAAACTGAACCTGCTTGATTTGCTTGAATTATCTGGTCAATTTCCCCTTGTAATTTCTTCGTTCATGTCAACCGGAGCCACTGCCAAACCGCCACCGTCTAAGTCCAGGAAAGATCGCGAGAGAGATAGAGAAAAGAAAGACAAAGCGTCGCAACCCGCTGGCGCTACCGAACGCCTCAAAACAGTTGTACGCAGGCTTCCCCCGAACCTTCCTGAAGATGTGTTTTGGCAGAGCGTCCAAAATTGGGTTACTGACGATACCGCAACTTGGAAGGTTTTCTATCCAGGAAAGATTCGCAAACGGTATACATAAACTGTGACTTGGCAATGTCCGGGATTAGAATGATGCGTCTTGAACAGGTTAAACAAGGAGAATATACCCTCGCGGGCGTATATTGCATTCAAGAACGAAGAACACCTTGCACTCTTTAGCCGGGAATACGATGGTCATCTATTTAGGGATAAAGCAGGTCCATCTTGTTCAACGTTACAGTTGATATCCATGTTCATGATATGAACCAGGGAACGAGTCTCAGGCAGTTGTCGAGTTTGCACCATATCAGAAGACTCCCGCAGAGAAGAAGAAAGCAGATGCTCGAAATGCTACCATCGATCACGGTGCACATGGTCCTCAACTCCGTGTAATTTTCTATTTGACGATCCTTCTCATCAGATGAAGATTACATATCGTTCCTTGAATCTCTGGCTGCAGCAGCCAACCCCGAACCGGTTTCTCTGGAAACCTTAAGTAAATATTGTCTCTCTCTAGATTCACTCAATTCCTGACCGTTATATCCAATTACAGTCGCCGCCACACAACCTGCTGCTCCACCTAAGACAACCCCGCTCCTTGAAGCTCTCAAGGCCGAAAAGTCCGCGCACAAGGACAAAGAAGCAATACTGCGCAATCACGCACACTACAAAGACCAACCCGCTGGTCCTAGCACTTCAAAAAAGGACGACTCGAAAAAGAAGGCTGGGGCGGCCCAGAAACTTGTGGAGTCAGCACAGACACCGGGCCCAGGTGGTAAGAAAGCAGCCAAGAAGGCAGCATCTGTCAGTGCTCAGAACCAGCCAGCTGGGGCGCCCTCCAACAATGGACCCACGACATCGACATCCAAACCAGTCAAACCATCGAAAAGTGCTCGGCAGGGTAAGACCTCTGCCTCCACAATGACTCCAGTGGCTTCAGGGTCAGGAACGTCTTTAACGATACAACCTAATCAAATCCGAGTCGATGATAAAATATTAACCTCTGCTATAACTACGACAACGACGAGTGGAACTGTTCTGTCAGTAACTCCAGCGATTCCTGTTACTTCCCGACGGACAAGGCCTGTGATTGGGATGGCTTCTCGGCAATTCGAGGCGGCACTGAACGGTGCTGGCGTTGGCACTGAACGGAAATCCAGACGGGAGCGGGGCAAGGACAAGGATGGCGGTGCTACTGGGGATAAGGACAAAGGCATGTCTTTGCCAAGGAAGGAAAGGGGTGGAAAACGGAGGGAAACCGGTGGTGGTCCTGGAGTTGCTGTTTTTGGGGTGACGCCGCCAGCTAAGATTCCAAGCATACTGCAGCGTACGGATGGGGCTCCTCCTACTATATTGCAGAGGGAAACTCCCAGCATTTTTACACAAGTTGGTGACGGGGAGACAAGCGGGACCGGTGTATTGGGAAGTCCCGCTGGAGCATCGTTACCAGCAGTAGGAATGGCGGCAGATGTGGTTACTGCCAATCCGGATGCTGGTGGAGGCGGAGGACGGGGAAGACGTGGGAGAGGCAGAGGCAGAGGCGGTCGTGTCAGGGGTGGATAATCCAAACGGGTACGTTACACTTCTATATTATTTTAAGAAACTGAACGTTGCTGTCACTTTCTATGTCATTCAGTCATTTGATTCTCCGGACATTCATGCTTCTTCAGTGAAGACGATTTACCGAGTGCTTGCGTCAGGATCCAATTTCTATCGCTTCTTTTCACCCAGGTCCGCGGTCTTTTCACATAGCGGTGAGATAGTGAATACCTTTTAGGTTCGTCGTACCTACATCTTGATGCCCTTTGAAAACTTGATGTCTGCGAAGAGTCCATTCGTTCATTAGCTTTGTCTTTAATTACCGCCGTACAGTTCGGCACGTGCCGTGCACTTTCAAGTTTACAAAAATCCATGTCTTTTTCTCTCAAAATATGCATTCCACGGAACCGATGGCTACAAATGATTCGAGCGATAAAAATGAAATTATATTTGAAATCGCTAAAGAATTCAGTGACCCAGTGTTTACTTCGAAGGCGGCAGCCAAATACAGGGTTTTTCCGATGGCCACTTACTCAACACTTTGCTACTACTATTAGTAAGTCTTACTGGCTTGCAAGGTAATGAGTACTTCTATGTGACATGGCACGACCGTAATGTTTTCGGTATTATTTTTACTAGGAACAATGCTGTCTCAGGCTGCTACGTATAATAAAACAGCTCTTGTCCAAGTCTTGCCGTATCGCAAATCAACCGAAATCCTTTGTCATTCAAATTGCCGGCTTCCTTTCTGCGGGTACCCTTTGTCGCTGAATTTCAAGGTCTAAACCACGTTCCAGACCCAACCATGTTTCTCCGCCGCAACGCCATCCCCGGGCCTAACCCAGGCCTTCATGATCAATAATACACAGAACATACTAGATTATCAATAGTTGACTGTTTGTATATCCTGCTCCATGACGTTGCTGTCCTGTATCATTGACATAAGGTATTGTTGAACTCTTGTTTGATATGAATCTTTGTCCCATTCTCACCAAACCGTTTATCGAAAATGTTGATCCTTGGGCCCTCACCAAACTGCGATACATTGTAGTGCGACACTAATAGAACAAAGAACAATAGACAAGCAAACGGCATGTAACTGCTAGTGAGGAACAAAGATCATCCCTCCATTCTCCGAATCATTCTCTTATCCCTCTCCCCAACGACCTTTACCATCCCCTCATTCTCTAACCCTTTCACAACCTCCGCAAACTCCGCAGCATCCACTTTGACACTACTCTGGCCTCCTAGGAGCTTAATTGCCTCCGCCCACTTGACGCCCCTGCTTCCACCACCGCCAGTCCCGCCTAAAATGCTCAACACCTCTCTTCTCATATCCTCCCTCATCTTCCTCTGTCCCTGCCCCGTCCCTGTATTCAGCATCCCCATATCAATCTTGCCCGTTCGAGGATCCATTGCACTCGTCCTGATGGCTTCACGCATCAGCCGGCACGCCTCCTTCACGTCCTCCAATTCGACAAACTCTGAAAAACGCATGCGTGCGTGCGCTTCAGAGAGGCGGATCATGCTTTCGAGTTGACGAGTGGTGGCTGTGATACGCTTTTCGCCTGCTCGAGGGTCATCGCCCATGTTTCTCATTTCGACATACGAGCGAACTAGTTCTGCTCCTGCATCTTCGGTGATGACGGGGTGGATTTTGGAACGGGCATAGTCAATGTAGGCAGAGAGTTCTTGCAAGGCCTGAAAATTATAGGAATGTAAAAACCCAACGATGCACATAGACAAATTTGTCGTACCAAGATATCTTCTACACCTGCGGCAGGTGCGTCCTCCAGATACAAACCCACAAGGTGCTGTGCGAGTCTACGATCAAGGGCTTCGTCGACCTGATCGAGGACGAGGTAGAGTAGGTCAAAACGTGATATAAGTGTTGGTGGCAGGTCTATGTTGCGAGTGATCGGCATCTCGACGTCATATTTCGATCCAACAGGGTTGGCTGCTGCCAAGATGGAGGTTCTGGCATTGAGGGTCGTAATTATGCCTGCTTTGGCTATGGAGACTGTTTGTTGTTCCTGTGGATCATGGATAAATATAAAACGTGGTAAGGGGTATTGGGACGAGCGAACCATGACTTCGTGGAGAACGCTACGAGTTGCATCGGACATTTTGTCGAATTCATCGATGCAGCATACACCACCATCGCTAAGGACAAGGGCACCACTACAGGGGATGTCCATGTCATTCGGGATCGCTTTCCAAGCGGTAGTGGTGAACTCACCTCTCGAGGACGAGCTGCTTCGAATCCGGATCGCGCGTAACATAAGCCGTTAAACCAACAGCCGAGGAACCTTTGCCAGATGTGTAGACGCCCCGAGGTGCGATTTTATGTACATACTATGTGAGAGAGCATAAGGACTGGGAACGATTCGTAGAAACAACGTGTACTCACCTGCAAAATCTGCGACTTGGCCGTACCAGGATCACCGACAAGTAGGACATTGATATCCCCACGATACCTTGGCCCACCACCACCTCCACCCCTCGCAATACTTTTATTGGTTCCTCCGAACAATTGCAACAAAATCCCTTTCTTCACATCATCCATCTCCCAGATTGAAGGAGCAAGCGATCTGGCCAGCAACTCATAAACATCCCGCCTCATACTCAGCTCCTTCAATTTCTCCTCCATCTCCGCCTTGCGCGTCTGCTTCCCCTCGACCCCAGCTTCCTCATCCCCGTCGCCTCCATCACCAACACCGCCAATCCCAGGTAGCCGGTCCCCCCCAGCAGGCCGCGTACTCCGGTCGAACCCCAATGTCCCACCACCGCCCAGCTTCACATGCACCACGTCCAAATATGTCTTGAACAGGCTCTTCATCGACCTCTGCCTCGGATTAACCCTAACAGGCACGCTCCTGAAAATCCCAGATATCACCAAGCGATCCCCAGGCTTAGCCACATCCACCAATTCGTCGTACACGCTCAGCGAAACAGTATGAGGCGTCTGACCATCTGGGACAGCATCGGGCGTTTCTTGCAGCCGAATGACTTGTCTGTCAGCGAACTCGCAACGGTTATGCACGAGGGACATGGTGCCCACTGAGGCACAGACATCACGTGGGCAGCGGGCAGGCTCTTCGATCTTGCCGCGATCTATCTCGACTTGGACGGTGTGCGAACAGGTGAGGCAACGGAAGAACGCGACCTTCATGTCTGGGATGACGGGCGTAGCACGGATCACCAGGCCTTTAATGCAGACCAGCTTGTCGGTGTCTGTGAGTTAAATTATCAGGCAAAGACAATTCTTCTATGAAATTTACATACCAGTGGGATTGAGCTCCCTCATGTTCACGGCCGTCAGCCCGAATGGCCGAACTTTGTACACCCTCCCCATGATATCTGCAATTTCTTCGTCACCATCAGCGCCCTCCATGCCTTCCAACCCGGCCTGCTGATCCGTGTCTGCGGTCTCCAGCATCAGATCCTTCAATACCTGATCCATAGCCGGCACCACTTCCTGGGGGTACTTTACTAATTGGCTATGCAGCTTCCTACATGGAGGGTACGCGAGCAGATTCACCATATCCAAGTTCAAATTTGTATCTCCAGTTTGTCGCATCCTCCTCAAGTACGTCTCGTAGAGCACGACTTCGCCTTCGTCAGGTGTGGAGAATGCTCGGGTGCGAAGACCAAGCTCACGGTCGTGAGCAACTCGGTATTTTGGTTTGAAACCCTTGAGGAAGTCGCGGAAGAGCTTCATTGTTTCGGCAAGATTGACTGTCGTCCCCCAGATTGCGCGGATCTCGTCGGGCTCATCAGAGGGTGCTGCTGGTGCAGAGAGGTGGGGTGCGGAGGATAGGGGGACATCGAGTACCGTAGCGTCCGAGTTGAGGTTGTTGTCGGTGAGATTGTTGTCGCGATTATCGAGATCGACGCGTCGAGCTCGGCGTACGGTGGAGCTAGGTGTAATTGAAAGGGATGAATGAATATCACCACGACGATTTTTGGGTGTTTTCGCAGTGACGGGGCTTCTGTATAACGTGGTGTCATTAGAGCTTTTGAACTTGACTTGAATATAAGAGTGTGAAAACCAACGAAGGAAAATCAAGCGGATCAGAATCTGGCGGGCCATCCAAAGGCACTTGAGCGCGTCTATGAGGTGTTTTCGCGGGAGACGAGCTTGGGAACGCCATAGGAGATGAACTACCGCCTACAATCGGAGTTAACGCGTGAAATTTGCTAGAGATAGCGATGTCACTCACCAGCGAATAGAGGTGTCCTTTTTGGAGTGCTTAACCCGACAGCCCTTCTGGCAGTAATCCCCCTTAACGGTGTGCTATTTTGAGCACTAGAGGCATGCAGGCGCGCAGGAGTGCCTGCCGCTGATGGCGTTCCCGGTAGGAAGAGGGGATTTGCTGGTCGAATGTGTGGCATGGTTTGCTCGGCGGTGCCATCATCCATTTCGACATCTGATGTCGGGAAATCAAGAGCTGGTGGGGAAGACATCTTGAGACTGAGTTTATATGTTCACGATAAAAAGTGAAGAGCAGCCTAGTAGGAGGAGGAAAGGGATGCAGGACGCGTCGCGTCGCGTCAATTTACCCAATTTAGGGCAGGTTTTGTTGGCTTGACGTTTTGAACTCTGATTGATTTCACTTCTGGTTCAATGAGCTCAAATCTTGATGGTGTTGATATTAACCAGGTATGTGTGCTATGATTAAAATCATCCGTGTATTCATTTGAACACCAATGGTTGGTACAGACTGTCGTCTACATTCCTTACTCTGGAACTGGTAAATCAGTTCAGTTCACGGGGCAGGGAACAAGAACTTATACAACGATTTGTTAATTATCGAAGACGACAAGGAGCCGCAGATTAATGTGCCACCACCGTATTCCCCATTCCAGCATCGGGATCTTCCCAATGGACAGGAGCTACGGTTGGCAGCGTACAGAAAGGCGTGGAGTAAATGCCTGGATCAAGTTCAGGTGTGTATTCCACAACAGGCTTGCACGGTCAATTTCTAATTTCTCTCTAGGCCATTATACGAGCTTTGCATTCGTCGGTGGCGGTTTCTGTAGTGAACCATGTGCACTCTGCGTATTCGGGCGTCCTTCCAGGTCTGCCGTACGCAGAGCTTCCTGTGATATCGGTGATAGGTACACCTCGGTTCTACAGTGTACCCCTTATTTTTTGCTGACATCGTTGATGCAGATCCTGCTGCAAGCTCATCGTTCCTCGATGATGTCACAAGCCAACTCGATCATTCCGACGAGGATGACGATCTATTCTCCGAGGCATCTCCCTCAGACGCTTTCGTAGCACACTTGTATCCGACTGATTGCCCTAACATCATGATGAGCATGAAAACTCTAATAACGGGGTTTGTGGAGAGGCACAACAAAGGTGCCCACGTTTCATCTCTTCATGCTGCCGTTATCTCGAAACTCAATCAGCTTCAGTGAAACGAAAACCTACTACGTCGTTGGCCAATTATGACATGAAATTACTGGAAGCTTGGTACAATACCGTTCAGGAGGACCAAAGTCAGACTTCAAGCTTTCCTATCCATAACCTGCTTAATTTGAACCATCTCAGCCTCGAACCTGGAATCACTTCCTAAACTTGTAGTCGTTCTCCACAATTTTGAACGATTTGATCCGAGTGTCGTGCAGGATATTTTATACATTTGCAGGTTTGCATTTCATTGACATACCGAACATGGCAAATACTGATATGAACGTACCCTAGTCTCCACATACCTCGGCTGCCTCTGGTATTCATTCTATCTTTATCATCGCCCCCTTCGCCATCATACTTGCATCTGACTTATCCTCGCTCAACCCTCGCACTTCTACACGTCCACGACTTTGAAGTCCCGTCAGGCAACAAAGTCCTGGGAGAGATTTTATTGAAGGCGCGTCTAAATCAAGGAACCTGAAATGAGATGTTCATTCCTGATTGAGAATCTAGACATTCTTTGATGTCAAATTCGAACCAGACATCGTCCTCGGGCCA
>Ga0210402_10005712_pt1 | contig 11107 bp, 8 predicted proteins | sample IncBWC7MmetaG_FD_161055 | JGI IMG/M metagenome (GOLD analysis project Ga0210402, IMG submission 161055) | Forest soil microbial communities from Barre Woods Harvard Forest LTER site, Petersham, Massachusetts, United States - Inc-BW-C-7-M | ecosystem: Environmental > Terrestrial > Soil >... | reverse complement strand
AGACAGTCAAAAGTTGAATAAGGACCGCCTCTACCAGCGCGCCATTGAGGCTTGCATGATGACGACCGGGTCTTGGAACTCTACGGCGGCATGGCGAAGCGCTCGACGTCGAATGCTGCCATACCGAAGCACCGCTGATCGTCGTGAAAAAGATGCGAGAGCGCACAACGAAAGTGATCCCGGGCGGCGTTCGCAGCGAGGCCGAAGCCCGGATGACAGACGTCGTGTAGCGGCAGTTCGGCCCCAAGATGGAGCACGTTGACGTGTCCCCGGGACATGCTTGGCTCGCTGACTTTGAGCGAAGCGCGGGCCGGCCGCTCCGGGTGCTCCACATCGGCAACATCGCGAATAACGCCTACAACAACGCCCTGATCCAGCGGCAACGTGGCATTGATGCATATGTTCTTTCATTTGACTACTATCACATCATGGCTACCCCAGAGTGGGAGGATGCCGATTTCAGCGGCGACATTGGCGACGATTTCTTCCCGGATTGGTGGGCTGTCGATCTGAAGGGATTCGAACGACCCCGTTGGTTCATCGCGGCGCCTCTGGATATTTCGATACGTTATCTGTTAGCGGAAATCACCGGCACTCCGATCCGACATTGGCTCTGGCGCTGGGCGACCTTTGAACGCTGGCTGATCTCGCGCAAGAGCCCGGGTCAAAGGCTCGTGTCGTTGGTTATGACAGCTATGTTGCGTCGACGGATCGTCCACCTCTCCTGCACAGCAGAGGCTCCCGCGGCCAAGCTGACTAGCCGAATTTTGGTCGGAATAGCTCGGCGCTTAGCCAGCCCACGCGTTTCTCTGCCCTTGCGCAGAGCGGCCGGACGGCTGCGCCGAATGGCTCGGATGGCGACGGGAGCAGCGGACACTTTCAATAGTTGTTTAAACAGACGGTACGGCTCGCGGGCACGGGCCGATGTGGATGCACAACTTAGCGCTCTCGGGCGCTCCGACCGACTAGCCAACCTCGATTTCTTCTATGGTTGGTGGTGCCATCCCTATATGTCTCTTCTGCTCGGTAAGTTCGATGTCGTTCAGGCGTATGCCACTTACACCGCAATACCGTTTCTCGTAGGCCGCCGTGACTATGTGGCCTATGAGCATGGCACTATCCGCCACATCCCGTTCCAGGACACGGATGAGGGACGCATGTGCGCGGTGACATATCGCAGCGCTGCGGCGGTGTGCATCACCAACACGGACAATCTCTCAGCGGCCGGACGGCTAGGTATCGAACCGGCCCGTGTGGTCCGTCTGCCGCACGCTTTCGATAGTGAAAAACTGCTTCGCTTCGCAGGCGAAAATCTCGATGCAAGACCGCGCGCCAATGCACCGCCCATTTTTCTCACACCGACACGGCAACACTGGCGAGACGCCGATCCGAGCTTGGCGAAGGGCAACGATCGTGTGTTCCACGCCTTGCGCCTGATCAAGGATCAGGGCCACCGCTGCACCCTGCGCGCCGTCGCGTGGGGCAAAGATCTCGAGGACAGCAAGGCACTCACTCGGGATCTCGGAATCGAGGAGATGATCGACTGGCTGCCGACGATGAAGAAAAGGGATCTCTGGCGGGCCTACCTTGAGGCCAACGCGGTCATCGATCAGTTTCTCACGCCGGCTATGGGCGGCATCACGTTCGAGGCGCTGATTCTGGGCCGGAGGGTCATCAGCCACCTCGATTTCGGCCAAAATGACGACTTCTTTGGCCGTCGTCCGCCTATCCTGCAATGCAGCTCCATTGAGGAAATCCGTGAGGCCGTGCGCGTCGTCATCGATGATCCACACGACAAGGCTGGCATCGGCCAAGCAGGGCGTGACTGGATGCTTACCTTTCATTCGGCGGATCGAATTGTCGAACTTCAGCTCGAGGCCTATGCTCGGCTCGTCTTGTCCCGCCCGGCGCGCAATTCACGCTAGGACTCGCCAGCCGGAACCACTCTCGGCTCCCGCTCGACGTCTAGTCATGTCCGGGAGCAATCCAGATGGTTCAACCTATAGCGGGCACGCCAGTGAGCGCGCCGGCAACGTTCTCTAGGTCGTGTCAATCTCAACGACGATCACCGCATCGCCATCGGCATTGGTTGTCGCGATGGCCTGGCTGTGGCATTCGACGATAAAGCGGGCAAGCTCTTGCAGGTGTTCAAGATCGACGGCGATGGCTTGATCGGTTTTAGGCGAAAGATGGGGACGAACAAATGGGTTCGGAGCGCTGGGTACGCTGGACGCAATAGCGGACATGGCGTGATCCTTCGAAACGTGCGGAGGCGTGTACAGCGAGTACTGCTACTCGATCAGCGGTGAACTCGGCGTCGACTGATCGTTCCGCGGCCACTGTCGGCGTACGCCCGATCGTCGGGACGCAAAACTGACTTCTCAATGGTCGATGCCGCTGTGGATTGCCGCGCTGTGGCCCTGCGGATATGAAAAAGCGATAGCGAACCGCACGCCGCGGCGGAAAGAGGATGGGCCGAGGCGAGTCTCAGCCGCGTGCGGTACAAGGGGCCCAGATGTGTGGAATCTACGGCTCGATCGGATTTCCGCCTGATCAGACCCGTATCGACATCGTGTCCTATCGCGGACCCGATGGCCGAGGGTGGCGGGAATTTTCGTCGCCAGCCGGCACCGTGGCCTTGGGGCACCGGCGCCTCGCCATTATCGATCTCAGCGACAACGGGCTGCAACCGATGGCCGATTCATCGGGCCGATTTCATCTCATTTTCAACGGTGAATTGTACAACTACCTGGAACTCCGCCAGCAACTGGCGCAGCGCGGCGAAATATTCCGCACCGAGACGGACAGTGAAGTCCTCTTGCGGGCTTACAAAGTCTGGGGGGAGCAGGCGCTCGCGCGTTTCCGCGGGATGTTCGCCTTCGTCATCTGGGACGATATGGAGAAGCGCCTGTTCGCCGCGCGCGACCGCTTCGGCATCAAGCCGCTCTATCTCGTCGCCAACAACGCAGGCGTAGCGCTTGCTTCCGAGATCAAACAGCTGCTCGGGCTCCCCGGCTTGACCGGACGAATGAACTTGCCGCGCGCGCGCGATTTTCTCGCGGGAGGTATCGCCGATCATACGGCCGAGACTTTGTTCAAAAATGTCATGCAACTCCGCGGCGGCGAGTGTCTCTCGGTAGACGCCGGCACAACCGGCCGGCTCTGCGTTCGTCGGCGACACTGGTATTCACCGACCGATCCACGCCAGAGACGTGTCCTGTCAGAAGCTCACGCAGCCGAGCAGTTCCGCGATCGTCTGAGCGACGCCGTGCGCATTCATCTTCGCTCCGACGTGCCGGTCGGGAGTTGCCTGTCAGGAGGGCTCGATTCGTCTTCGCTGGTCTGCCTGATGGCGCAAGTGCTGGCATCGCAAAACGGCGCTCATCGTGTCGAAACGGTCTCGGCGTGTTATCCGGGCGAAACCGTCGATGAACGGCAATTCATGGATGCCACTATCGAGCGCGCGCACACGATTCCTCATTTCGTGTATCCGCGCGCCGAAGATGTCTTCACCCGAGCGTCCGACATCACCTGGCATCAGGACGAACCTTTCGGCTCCACCTCGATATTCGCGCAGTGGTGCGTGTTCGAAGAGGCCGAGCGAGCTGGTCTCAAGGTTATGCTCGATGGTCAGGGTGCTGACGAGCAGCTGGCTGGATACCATTCGAGCTTCGCATTCCATCTCATGGGCCTGTTTCGATCGGGCCGATTGATCGAGCTTGCGAGGGTATTGCGCGAACGCGCGCGTCTGCATGACGTCTCGGCAGGCGAGCAAATCCTGCGGATGGCTGCTCCGCTGTTATCCGGGAGGTTCCTCGGACCATTGCGCCGCAGCCGGCGCGCGGTGATGGATCATGGTTGGCTGGCGCCGCATGAAGGCGCCGATTTTTCCAGCACGATCGAGGCGCAGATGAAGGAGCTCGGTCTTCTGCAGGCGACCGACGTCGCTACCCATTGCTATGCGCTGACTTTTGTGTCCAATCTTCAGCTGCTGCTGCACTGGGAGGATCGCAACAGCATGGCGCATTCAGTAGAAGCACGCGTTCCTTTCCTCGATCATCCATTGATTGAATTCTCGCTGATGCTCGGCAACGAGCACAAGTTTTCCGGTGCCGAGACCAAGCGAGTGCTCCGGCTGGCGATGCACGACGTGGTTCCGGAGAAGGTGCGTTTGCGGGCCGACAAGATCGGCTTCGCGACCCCCGAACAAAGCTGGTTCTGTACGAGGCTTAAGGGCGCGATCCGCGACGGCGTCGAGGCGACCTTGGCACGGTTCCCGGGTCTATTCAACGCGACCGGAACGCGCCAGTACGCCGCCGAAATGCTCGACGGGAGCCGTTCGGTGGATTTCGCCCTGTGGCGCATCGTCAATCTCGGACTATGGGGCGATCGTTTCTCGGTGTCGTATTGAACGCGGTTGCGAGCTTATGCCGTGTTATGAAGCTGAAACTGTGTGCGCAAAGCGCTTGATCAATTTACCCGCTCAAGGCTGACGTGATTTTGCTTTGTTGTCTTTCCCGGTGACGAAGGCGCCGTCCGGTATCGGCAACCTTGGCGTTTGGAATTATCAGGGGCGAGTGGATGGAGAGCAGTGGAAAGCGATTTGTTGTGATTGGCGGCGCCGGTTTGATTGGATCGCATACGGTTGACCTGCTGACCAAACGGGACGTCGCCGAAATAGTGATCTACGACAACTTCGTCCGCGGAAGCGTCGAGAACCTTGCTGGCGCGCTGCGCGACCCTCGCGTCAAGATCTTCGAGGCGGGCGGCGACATTACCCAACCTGACATCCTCGATGCAGCCCTCCGGGGCGCGGACGGCGTCTTCCATTTTGCAGCGCTATGGCTGCTGCAGTGTCACGAGTATCCGCGCAGCGCGTTCGAGACCAACGTCCGCGGCACCTTTAACGTTCTCGACGGCTGCGTACGCCTGGGCATCAAACGCTTGGTATTGTCCTCGTCCGCGTCTGTCTATGGCGACGCGGTTGCCGAACCGATGGAAGAAGATCATCCTTTCAACAATAAGAATTTCTATGGCGCGACAAAGATCTGCGGCGAAGCGATGGCGCGTGCTTATCACCATCGGTTCGGTCTCGACTATGTCGGCCTCCGCTACATGAATGTCTATGGCCCGCGCCAGGACTACCGTGGCGCCTATATCGCGGTGATCATGAAGATGTTGGACGCTATCGACAACGGGCAAGGGCCGACGGTTTTCGGTGACGGGTCGGAGGCTTTCGATTTCGTCGCGGTGGAGGATTGCGCCAACGCCAACATCTGCGCGATGCAGGCGACGGCGTCCGATCGCTTCTACAACGTCGGGACTGGGCAGCGCACATCGCTGAAGCAGATGGCCGAACGGCTGGTCAACCTGACCGGCTGCAATCAACCGATAAACTACGCGCCCCGGAGCCAGGCGACGCTGGTACGAAATCGGATCGGTTCTCCTAAACGCGCTCGCGAAGAGATCGGTTTCACCGCCCAGATCGATCTTGATGACGGCCTGCGTCGACTGATCGAGTGGCGCCGGAAGCACATCGATGAAGTCGAACGGCGCCGGCTCAAGGGCGCGCCTGAACTCTAACACGATTGCGCGCGAAAAATGTGCGGCATAGCGGGCGTTCTGCATCGCGATGGGCGTCCCGCCTCGGCCGCAATCATCGAAAAAATGGCCGACCTGTTGGCTCATCGGGGACCGGATGGAGAGGGCTATTTCTGTAACGGCCCCATAGCGCTGGGCCATCGCCGCCTGTCGATCATCGATCTCACCGAAGCCTCCCGCCAGCCCATGGCGAGCAAAGACGGCCGCTTTGTCATCACGTACAACGGCGAGATCTATAATTTCCGCGAATTGAGGGCGGAGCTTTCGGCACGCGGTCATCTGTTCAAATCGACGGGCGACACCGAGGTGCTTCTGGCTGCCATCAGTGAATGGGGCCTGGACGCGATTCAACGCCTCAATGGCATGTTCGCTTTCGGCGTCTGGGACGGCCGCGAGCGGACACTGACGATCGTCAGAGATCGTTTCGGCGTGAAGCCGGTCTACTACGCACAGGTGGACGGCGCGCTGCTGTTTGCTTCGGAAATCAAGGCCTTCCGCGCTTACCCCGCGTTCCTCACGCGGATGGATCTCGAGGGATTGACCGAGTATCTCAGCTTCCAGAACTTTTTCACCGATCGCACCTTGTTCGACGGCGTGCGCCTTTTGCCCGCAGGCTGCTACCTGCAGGCCCCGCTCGATGCCGACGGACCGCCCAAGGTTCACCGCTACTGGGACTTTCATTTCCAGGAACCGGATGGTCCGTTTGACGAGGCAGCAGCAATTGAGGAACTCGATTTCCTTTTTGGGCGAGCGGTCAGGCGCCAGCTCGTCAGTGACGTTGACGTTTGCTCTTACCTCTCTGGCGGCGTCGATTCAGGCTCGATCACCGCGATTGCGAGCAGGCAGTCGCCGCTGATGCGAACGTTCACCGTGGGGTTCGATCTCAGCTCCGCGTCTGGCGTTGAGCTTGGATATGACGAGCGCTCCAAGGCTGAGCACATGTCATACCTGTTCAAGACCGAGCACTATGAGATGGTGCTCAAGGCGGGCGACATGGAGCGCTGCCTACCCCAATTGGCGTGGCATCTGGAGGAACCGCGCGTTGGCCAGTGCTATCCAAACTTCTACGCGGCGAAACTCGCCTCGAAGTTCAACAAAGTGGTGCTGTCGGGAACCGGCGGCGACGAGTTGTTCGCCGGTTATCCCTGGCGCTACTATCGCGCGGTCGTCAACGATGATTTCGAGCACTACATCAGCAAGTATTTCGCCTTTTGGCAGCGGCTGGTGCCAGGCGACACGTTACCGGGGATGATGGCGCCGGTCTCCAAGGCTGCCGGCAAGGTTTCGCCGCTCGACATTTTCAAAGGCGTGTTCAAGGAGCACGCATCGAAGCTCACGCGCCCGGAGGATTACATCAACCACTCGCTCTATTTCGAGGCCAAGACGTTTCTCAACGGGCTTTTAGTCGTCGAGGACAAGCTCGCGATGGCGCACAACCTGGAAACACGCGTGCCATTCCTGGACAACGATCTTGTCGATTTCGCAATGCGGCTGCCGGCAAGGGTGAAGCTCGGCAACCTGACCGAAGCCACACGCATCAACGAGAATGAGCCGGGTGGCAAGGCCGAACGCTATTTCGAGCGGACCAAAGATGGCAAGCTGATCCTTCGCCGCATGATGCGGCGCTACGTTCCGGAAATGACGGCCGGACGGGAGAAGCAAGGCTTCTCCGCCCCCGACGCAGGCTGGTTCAAGGGCGAAAGCATCGACTTCGTTCGCCGCCGTTTGATGAACGATCGCGCACGCATCTATGAATACCTTGACAAGACGGCGGTGCAATCGATGATAGCCGATCACCTCGAAGGTCGCGAGAATCGGCGATTGTTCATTTGGTCGATGCTCAATCTCGAGCAGTGGTGCGAGGCGTACCTATGATGAACGAGCAAGCGGACAGCGGCGGCCCGTCAAGCGCACTGCGGTCGCTCGGTCGGCTTATCGGCGTTCTCAGGAACAAGCGCGATCTGCTCCACGAGATGGTGGTCCGAGACCTGAAGGGAGTTCACTCTGGCCACGCGCTGGGGCCGATCTGGATCTATTTGCACCCGATCGTTATTACGGTCACGTTCATGCTCGTGTTCGGAGCAGTGCTCGGCACCCGGCTGTCGGTCACCGCGGATATTCCGGGCGACTACACGAGCTACATCCTGGTCGGACTGGTACCCTGGTTTTTCACCGCTTATCTCCTTGGCCGAGGACCCTCGGTATTTACTTCGAACAGCAACCTCGTCAAACAGGTGGTCTTTCCGATCGAAATCCTGCCTGTGGCGGCAGTCATCGTCAGCTTCATCATTTACGCGCCGACATTTCTTTTGTTTCTCATTTACAAGCTGACGCTGGGCGGTGGATTACCGCTGTCGGCTCTGCTCGCACCGGTAACGGTAGGTCTGCATGCGCTGCTTGCTCTGGGCGTGACTATGGCGCTGGCGGTGCTGACGCCGTTCCTCAAAGACATCCGCGAGGTCGTGACGGTGTACAGTGGCATTTCCATGTATTTTACCCCAGCGGTATACCTGCCGGAATGGGTACCTGCGATGCTTAGGCCAATCCTTTATCTGAACCCGTTTAGCTACGTTGTCTGGGTGTATCAGGACACGTTTTTCTTCGGCGAAATCGCGCACCCGTTCGCCTGGATCGTGCTGGCAATGCTGGCCTTCGGGGCATTTTTCGGTGGGCTCTTCCTAATGGAGCGACTCAAGCCCTACCTCGGGAACGTCATCTGATGAGCGAGGTCGCGGGCAGCGCGAGGCCCGAACTGGCGATCCAAGTCCAGGACGTCAGCAAGGCTTATAAATACTACCGGCATAACAGCGACCCGCTGAAAGAAGCGCTCACGGGTCGCCGTTATCACGAACCGCATTGGGCGCTTCGCGGTATCACCTTCGATGTACCAAAGGGCAACATCGTGGGCGTCATCGGGCCGAACGGCGCCGGCAAGAGTACGTTGCTGCGTATCATCACCGGATTGCTCGATCCGACATCCGGTGGCGTCCGTGTCAAGGGCAGGATATCGGCAATCCTCGAACTAGGCACCGGCTTCCACCCTGATTTCACCGGACGCCAGAACATCATCATCGGCGGGCTTTGCCTGGGTATGAGCCGCGACGAGATTGAAGCGCGGTCGTCGTGGATCATCGATTTCAGCGAACTTGGCCACGTCATTGATCGACCATTCAGGACGTACTCCAGTGGCATGCAGGCGCGGCTGACCTTCGCGACCGCTATCAGCATCAATCCCGAAGTCTTCATCGTCGACGAAGCCCTGGCGGCGGGTGACTCCTTTTTCGTCGCAAAGTCGTTCAAGCGAATTCGGGATATCTGCAGGAGCGGTGCGACGGTGCTTTTTGTCAGCCACGGTACCGGCCAAGTGGCCCAGTTATGCGACCAGGCGATTTGGCTGGACGGCGGAAAGATACGTGCGATGGGCGCGGCGCGCGAGGTCGCGAAGCAATACGACTATGAAACTCATGTACGCATTTCGGAAGGGATCGGACAAATCATCGAGATTGAAAATACGTCTACCGAAGTCGTAACCGAGCACATTTCGGCATCGGAAATTCCCGGGGCACGGAATTCGCGCAGCAGCAATTCCAAGACCACGCCAGCCGAGACGGTCAGCGCGGCCCCAGCGGGCTGGTTGCGCCCTTTGTCGGGAGACGAGCCCGAGGAGATGGCAACGAGTAACGCTGCGGACGCTCACCAAAACGAAAAGCGGCAAATCTACCGTAAGGGGCCTGTCGTCATCGAGCAAGTGCGCATCCTCGGCGGGGATGGCGTACAGCGTAAGGTCTTCCGCACCTGGGAGAATGTAACGGTGGAGGTCGAATATTCGTGCCCGGCCGAATATTTGCCGTTCGAATCGCTCGGCCTCGCAATTGGGATCGAGCGCGAGAAAGATCTGGTGCTGATCGCCCAGTTCAACACTGTCAACTATGTCGGCGACGAGACCGTTGGCTATCACGAGGCGCCCTACAGGAAGGTCCCCGCCACCCACGGTATTATGCGCGCGTTCCTGCCGCGGTTACAGATGATGAACGGCTCCTATCTTCTGTCACTTGGCCTCATTCCGAATCGACCTGGAGCCGAGGACTTTTACGAGTACCATCACCGCACCTATCCCATTCGCGTCGTGACCGACGGCTACCCATCGGGCGCAGCGTTCTACCCGATTGTTGAATGGCGCCACGAATATTCTCTGGGCTCGGTCACTGGGCTTTCGGCGAAGCGAGAGCGTGGATAGCATGCGCGGTGTTCTGGAAAGAATCCGGCGCCTTACGGTTACGCGTTCCGTCGTCGGCAAGCTTGCCGAGCTCGAGGCGCGTATCGGTGCAGCCGATGCTGCCTGCCAGGAGCTGAAGACCCGCGACCAAACGCTGGTGCATGAACGCCAGGCGCTGAGCACGCGAAACGACCTGCTTCGGCAAAATGATCAAGCGTTGAACGCGCTTTACCAGGCATTGCAAGCCGAACATCAAGCGCTGGAAGCGGAATCTGAATCGCTGAATTCCCGTTGCAAAGAGCTGCAGACAGATGTTCAGGCCCTTCGACAACATGAGCAGACGTTAACCGCTCAACACCAATTGCTGCAGCAGAGCCAGGCAGCGTTGAACGCCCGCTACGAAGCGCTTCAATCCACCTATAAAATACTGGAAATCGCACTCCAGGACTTGGCCACGCGGCATCAGGCGGATCTGGTGGAAACGCAGAGGTCACTCAAGGAATGGAGCAAGGGGGCTTACCTCACCCTCCGCGCGCAGACGGCCAAGATCATCCGCAACATCGTGAGTCATCGCAACGAGTCGCGGCGGGAGAACAAGCCCACGGCCGAGCGCGATCGCAAGACCATCGGCGAGCAGCGCGAGGCGCTCAAAACCGTGTTTCCGCGTTTGTTTCCGATTTGGGACGAACTGTTCGGGAACGCAATCGCCGAGTATGAGAAGCATCCGGCCGCGAGCCTAAGCGTGGAGGGAAACCGAAGCTCGGCAGCCTTCGGCAAATTCCTGTCGCTCTATGCGCACGGCAGCGTGCTCGACGTCGGCTGTGGGATACAGGAGTTTCCAAGCTATCTCGATGGCCTCGTCATTGACCGGCTTGCCGGGATCGATCCGCTCGCAAGCGAGCTCGAGCGCAAATTCGAGTTCGTTCAGGGCTTTGCAGAGTTCTTGCCCTGGAAAAACGACGAGTTCGACCTGGTCGTCGCCGCCACGTCGTTGGATCACGTCGTCTCGCTCGATATGGCACTCGGCGAGATAAAGCGTGTGCTGCGGCCACGCGGCTATTTCGTCACCTGGGTCGGTTTCGTAGCGGGAGCAAAGCCCTACGATCCCACACAGCCGAACATTTCTCCTGTTGACCGGTTCCACCTCTTCCATTTCGACCGGGATTGGTTTGTTGAATTGATGACGAGATATTTTACGCTTGAGGAAGAGTTTGCGCTGGATTTCGAATCCCATTTCTTCGCCTTCTTGAAAGCGTGACCGCCGCGTCCCCTAGATCATCGGTGTTTGAT
>Ga0210402_10005711_pt1 | contig 11108 bp, 12 predicted proteins | sample IncBWC7MmetaG_FD_161055 | JGI IMG/M metagenome (GOLD analysis project Ga0210402, IMG submission 161055) | Forest soil microbial communities from Barre Woods Harvard Forest LTER site, Petersham, Massachusetts, United States - Inc-BW-C-7-M | ecosystem: Environmental > Terrestrial > Soil >... | reverse complement strand
GTCAATTTCAGAGGGCACTCTTTAAACTTGCAAGGAAGTCAGGCCTTTATCCAGAGTGCCTGGTGCTGAGAGATGTTGAACTTGATGGGGACTATTATAATTCAGCGGGAACCTTTGGGGATGTCCAGATGGGCATGTGTCAAGGCTCTGCTATTGCTATCAAACAGCTGAGGATTAGTAAATCAAATGTGACCAAGGTTCTCAAGGTTAGTAACATCATTGATTTATAATTGGTACTTTGTAGATAACTGACATTTTAAACTAGGACTTCTCTCATGAAGTTGTCATTTGGCGACAACTCTCTCATCCAAATGTGTTGCCATTCTATGGTGTATACCATTTGAACAATAATCACTCTCTAGTCTGTCTTGTTTCACCCTGGATGAAGAATGGCACAATCAACCACTTCCTGGAACAGAATCCTAGCACAAACCGTGTCATTTTGGTATGTAAAGATCACTGGGATCCAATGGCAATGCTTAAGGTGTTCCAATGGCTCAGACATTAGATGTTGCACAAGGTTTGGAGTATCTGCATACTTTGAAGCCTCATATTATTCATGGTGACTTGAAAGGGGTAAGGTTTTTATATTGGGAAGACCAGAAAGCTTACTCCTGTTACAGGTCAACATTCTTATCACACCATCCCACAGGGCATGTCTGGCAGATTTTGGTCTCTCTACAGCAGGAGAGTCTCAAGTCCTCCAACAATCCTCAAGTTCAAATGCACATGCAACAGGAACCCTAAGATGGGAGGCCCCTGAACTTCTTGCTCCAGAAACAGATGGTAATGCAATTCTTGCTGTCAATACACGGGCCAGTGATATCTACTCTTTTGCTTGTGTCTGCTATGAGGTAAAATGTTTGTGCAATATGGCTAGCATGTTCTGACATCATTGCAGATTTTCTCTGGCAAAATTCCACACTATGAGATTGCCCATCATAACAGCATAATACTTCTGGTCTGCAATGGCAAAAGACCGATTCCCCCATCTGAGGACCTTTGCCTTAGCCATGGGCTTGACAATGAAATATGGCATCTAATGGAGGAATGTTGGAACCAATTGCCTTCTCTTCGTCCAACTGCAACTGCAGTGGTCAGATACCTGTACAATAAGTTAGGGCCATTCACAGATGGTAGGCCCTCTTCCGATTGGGATGACTCATTTGTCTTCCAGTTGCGCTCAAATCTAGCTGAGCATCCATTTTGCCCTCCAATGGTAGAGATGTACACCAAGACTGCCAGAAAAGGTCTGCTCTAATCCACTACAAATATTGCTCTATCTCATGATAAAATGCAGACTCTCACACAATGAGCTCATCCAATGCCACCCCTCTGCTAGATCCTTTCCAGGCAACAGCAGCCACAAATAAGCGATTTCTCCAGACTGACAGTCTGGAGTCATTAGAGGTGGTGGCATCAAAGAGATATAAGGTGACAGAGGAGGAACTGAAATTGTAAAGACATTGGACACAGTACTGCTAGCACTTGTTTGATTTATATGCAACCTTCAACATGGTTACACTCAGCTATACTATTATCTATCAGCTTGTTCTCACAGGAGGTTGAACTATTGATATGCACCTTGTCACTCTGGGCTTGTAAACTTGGTATTCTGCACATTCTAACCATGAATACTTCAACTATACACTTGACAATGACTTCTCCTATGTCTCAGGATGTTGCAATATTGCTCCAACAGATTCCAATGCACTCTGACATTTGACACATTCTAGTCACACCCACTGGAGGCAATGAACAATGTTTGGTCAACAAACATTGTACCAAACATAGTGGACTGAGATTAAATTAAATTATAATGTTTGGTCACCAAAAATTTATGAAATATTCTGCATATCTAGTCTATGTTTGATTATGAAATATGTTGGGCAGGTATGTTTTTAGGTATGCTAGAATGTTTTGCATGTAAACATGGATTAAATATGCAGAATATTTCATAAATTTTTGGTGACCAAACATTATAATTTAATTTAATCTCAGTCCACTGTGTTTAGTACAATTGTTGGTCACCAAACATACACCTTCAAGTTGAAGTTGCTCGAACCAAGCTCGAACTCGAAGTCATGGTGGAAGTCCAAAATACGTCATCATTGGGTCGGTTACAAAGTTCGTTCCCCAGACCCGTGGTAACTCGCCTTGACAACGCGACCATGCATGACTCGGAGCGCTTGATCATCGATCAGGTGAGTACGGCTGCATAACGAGTTCATCTGACATTAGGTATATATTGAGTTAGTTATCTGTAAACATTCTATCTGGCACCATTCTGGCACTTGGACCGTAGCAATGTAGCATTGACCCGAACTTCATTTCACGGTGCCAGCCGCAGCCTGAACAGAGATGGTGAAGATCCCCGGCAGTTCCAATGCTCAACCTTGGACTGCTGGGTTTCGAAATCAGACGGGCTTTGAGCATCACTAGGTACAGTAGGCATCCAAATGGCTTCTGACGTCGAGATGGTACATCCCACGAGAGAAATGTGAGCTCACTCATCCACGGCATCCTCGATGACTTCCTCGGGATGTTTGTTCCTCCAGTCGGCAAGTCCCTTCTCAAACGTTCCTTCGTCCAGCTGGCGGGAGACGAGGCAGAATGTCACACCTATAGCGGCAAGTATATCGTTAGGATAAAGAAGTAGACTGACTTGTTCAATCCGCACCTAGTTTCTTCACTTCCTTGTTTCGAAGTTCATCATCGAAGAAAAGCTGGGCAGACTTTAATGCAACGAAAATTTGCAAGAAAGAAAGATGCATACCATCTCCGAGTAAGGTACGCCGGTCTTCTCGTGTAGCCGCTTGAAGTGTTCTAGTTTCGAACCTGCGAGTCACGTCATGAGAATGACGCCGAATGAGGGGGAGGTTGGCACACACCGGGGTATATTTCCAGTTGATCAAAGAAATCTATAGCGCGGGAAGGGTTCTCGTCCCCCAGTTTGGCTGGCACGAGTAGCAGAGCTAGTGCTTGCCGAGCGCTACAAAGCAGAAAAGATGAGCACGAATAATGGAGATGTTCCTTTCCCTGAAAAAACGAACAGGGTTGGAGTACTCGTACGTGAACAAGCCGCGATAATTACACCCGCTGCACGTAGGCGGTGTAGGATCTGCGGAACATGCTTGTAGAACGAGATTGATCGGTTGTATCTGTGATGAACACATTAGCGAGGGGATTTTGGATTATAAATTCGTCTGACTTGTCTAGAACTTGATTCAAGGCATTTCCATCTCTACGGAGGGGTCCTGCATTCGCAATGATTCTGTGAGAGTCCTGTGCCTGTCACCAAGGCGACAGCTCCCAATGGTGTCCAACGCACCTGTAATGTGAGTATCTATCCACAAATTCCAGAGCGTGTAACTATGGTAAAAGAATATGATAAGACATCATGAAACTGTACAAATGGGTTATCGGACGCACTCGAGGTCGAAGGCAATGAGTTTCGGTAGCCTACTGGTCATCGAACCCCAGAGTCCTTTTAATCAAAGAATGAGGGAAATTCAAAAATAATTTGAGCGACAAATAATCAGACAAATTGCGAGCAACGACCACTGCAACGCAGCGGGCCTATGGACGTCGTTTGAAATGATGGGCTCTGAAGATATGTACGGAAGGGGTAAAGTCGGCGGAGCCGCAGCAAAGCCGCAGTCTTTACTTGGCAAGTTACCAGGCACTGATTTTCTTTGTTTGTTTGTATAATAAGTGGCCTAACAGTTTCAATTGGTGCCGCACAGCTTCTCCCTCATTCAGTTACAAGCTGCGATCTGGCTATCAGCACGCTTCTTTTCTTCTTCTTTCAAATTTCGGGCCACTTCTTCATTAACACAAAATGAACGCACCCATACGCTACATCTTACTCGTCCTCGGGATTGTCGTACGTTTCATCCAACTCACTTGGCTTTGGACGACTTGTAATTCGATGTGCAGATCAGTCTCCATTACATTCTCAGTTTCACTCACGAAACATACGGACGGGTCACTTCACTCTCTAATATCGCCTCTCACCTTCGAGGAGGAACGGCTGGAGACAAATATCCTGTGCCAGAAGAATACTATTCACCATCTGGATACCCAAACTCATCGCAGACCATTGACCGTCATGCGAATGCGTCATTCGTGATATTAGCTCGGAATTCCGACGTTGATGGTACGGTGCGGAGTATTCGGGAGATAGAGGACAGGTTCAATAGACAGTACCGTTATCCGTACGTGTTCTTGAACGAGGAGCCATTCTCAGATGAATTCAAAAGGTGAGTCTGCAAATGGTCGAATGAGGTGGTCCACTGATTCATGTATCTCTAGGCGAATCTCTGTGCTCACGAGTGCGACAGTGGAGTTCGGAGTTATTCCGAAAGAGCATTGGTACCAGCCTGACTGGATAGATGAAACAAAAGCAACCGCATCTCGCAAGAAAATGCAGGAAGCTAATATTATTTACGGAGGTTCTTACCATTGTTTCTGTGTATCTTCATTTTTTTTTGATAGTTTTCGTTATACAGGCAGCGTCTCGTGAGTACTTACCGTAGTCCGAAAAATCGCAAAGATTTAGCCCTACCCTAGGTACCGCAATATGTGCCGCTTCAATTCTGGCGTAGGTACAGTCACGTTCATGCTTTGACACATACTTATCTCGTCACGTTGCAGTTCTTTTTCAAACACGAACTTCTTCAAAAGTACCGATGGTATTGGCGCATAGAGTGAGCTCCTGCAACCATATCGTAGACCACGTGTTTACACACATCCTACATTTTTGCAGACCGGACGTCCATTTCCACTGCGACATCAACTTCGACCCATTCGTTTTCATGGAAGACCATAACAAAGTTTACTGTGAGCAAAATATACTGTCCAGCTTTAACAAACCATAACCTCTCCTGCAGCATTCACCATCACGATGTACGAGTACGAAGCCACGATCCCAACACTATGGGGACACGTCAAAGGTACGATCACTCACTTGTTCATCCTCCTTCCAACCCTAATACATTACGCAAAAGATTTCATCAAGGAACACCCAGAATTTATTGCCCAGGATAATGCTATGGGCTTTATGTCGGACAATGGTGGAGATGCATACAATAAATGTCACTGTGAGTTTACCTCCTCTCGACATCCCCCTCATTGTAAGTAACATCAATCCCTGGGGGCAGTCTGGAGCAACTTTGAGATTGCGGATATGGACTTCTGGCGAGGACCTGCCTACACTGCATTCTTCAACTATCTAGATTCGAAAGGCGGGTTTTATTACGAGGTGTGTTTACACCCATATCACTTGGTTGGACTTCTCATCCAGCGACTTCCTCTGGAAACAGCGTTGGGGGGACGCACCGGTGCATAGTATCGCTGCAGGTATCTTCGTGCCAAGAGACAAAATCCAGTTCTTCGACGAGATTGGATATGAGCACAACCCATACACGCATTGCCCAAAGGGAGAGGATAACTGGACAAAGGGGAGGTGTTCGTGTGATCAGAAGAAGAGTTTCGGTGAGGATCAGTTGTCATAATCTTGGTCTGGGTCTTGACGTTTTTACTGACATATCTGATTGCAGATTATGATGGGTACTCTTGTATGAGCAGGTGGGATCGGCTGATGGGAAAAAGGATAGTGGACTAGTACACTGATAACAGTGATAGACTTAGATCGAATCGCTAATTGCAGTTCTTGTATATACGTTATCACATCTTTCGCAGTCTCCAGTAATTTACTGTAATTTATCACTCTTGAAACTTGAAACTAGTATGACCCATAAGTGATATTTGTGAATTGCTGAAATGTGGAAGAATCCAAATTGCGCCAACGGAGGCACTGCGTGACTTGATGTAATGGACACGCATGTCATGTCATTGTCACACATTGCTTCGGAGCTCAACTTTCCCGGGCCAGCGCAGTCAACATACAGTTCGAATTCCACTGGCAGGACCTTTGAAAATTCATTGCCTTCGGAAGTCTAAACCTGACAAAGTCTTGCAGTCATGAGCTCTCTCGCTTTCTTGGTTACGGAGCTGCAGGTGCGATTTCGCTAACACGTCCTAATAATGGCTGGTGCATATGAAATACTGAATGCCGTCCAGTCCTTGGCAAGCGAGACCAGGAGGAAGCACCCCGAGATTCGTGAGGTGTTTGTCCATTATATCAATTGGTGCTGAGAATTTATTGACTGATTCACCCAACCAAAGGCTGCGGAGAAATCTCTAGCGATTCTGCGGGCTTCTCCAGAGCAGGCAACATCCAGTTTGGCCTCGGGTTCGTTCCTCCTTATTCTCCTCAATTATATGTGCTATTCTGATGCTTTGTAGATGGACCCCAATCGGATGACTTGCTGAGACCGGTGTTCATGGGATGCGCTACCAAAAACGCGAAAGTTGTAGCAATATCGCTAGGATCCCTCCAGCGGTTAATTGCGCTCAAAGCTGTGCCACAGTCCATGGTGCCGCTCATCATTAATACCATGAGCGATGCTATGAGCCAAGGAGTCGACATCCAGTTGCGAATATTACAAACTCTACTCTCACTCGTCACTAACTTCCCGGCTGTTCATGGAGCACTCTTGGGAGATGTACGTGTTTCCTTGCAGAATATGCGCGCATTAATCTGATTTTTTATCAGGCGCTGTTGTTATGTTTTAAACTACAAGAGTCGAGGATTGCAGTGGTGTCCTCCACAGCTGCCGCAACGCTTCGACAACTCGTCATGTTTGTTGTGGATAAAATGGTTGACGAGGACCGTCGGGGTGCTGTTGATCCTCGACAGTTATCAGATGTAAAACTTCCGGACGGAACAACGAAAACGTTAGGGCCTTCCGCTCGCGATGCTTTCTCCGTCTTTGAGGATTTATGTTTACTCGCCAACTCTGAGAAGCCTAATTTCTTAAAACTTGAGTTTTTGCACAAAACATTTGCACTCGAGTTGATCGAAAGCGTCTTGACAAATTATCACGATCTTTTCCGCAAGGTAATTCCTGAAGATCCCACTGCCCAATTATTTCGAAGCTCATGTTTGCCCTAGCACCCGGAACTCATTTTGCTCCTCCAACATCACCTATGTCCTTTACTCCTCAAAGCTCTATCCGACCGACCAATATTCCCACTCACTTTGCGATCCACACGTGTAGTATTCCTCCTTCTGAAGCAGTTCTCCTTTGAACTTCAAACAGAAGCGGAAGTATTCCTTATGTTGCTCATTAAAATTATTGGTGACGACGCGGAGACGGGAGCAGGAGGCCATCCAGGAGACCATACGCCCCCTCATGGGAATCGGCCTCAATGGATGAGAGTCCTTGCAATGGAAATTATGCGTGGGTATGTAAAACCATATATTTTTTTCCTGGTCCAGTTGATGATCTCGTGACATTTCCAAACACATAGGTTATGTAATGACGCAGAACTCATCCGCAACGTCTGGGATCGCTATGATTCTCAACAATCTGGGTCCAAAGTGATCACTTCCCTCGTTACTGCACTGAAGCGGCTGGTCACGGAAAAACCCGCACTCCTCGGTGTTGGGTCGCAAATGTTTGGCGTTGGCGTTCACTCTGACGGTGGATCGAGTTCGAGCTATGGTTTGGATGTGGGTGGGATGGCAGGGATAGTTGCTACGGCAGCAAGTGCTACTGTGTCAGGCGTGGTTGGAATGATAGGGTCAAGCGGTGGATTGAGCTTGCAAGGGTCTGCAATGAAACTCCAATGGTAAGGTGCGATTATATTGCGACCCACAACTTCTGACAATCTCTTGTTGCAGCATAGATCAGCTGGACAAAGCTGACTCTCCATCTATCCCGGAGTCCTACATCTATCTCCTAGGCGTTCAATGCTTTGTTTCACTCTGCGAAGGTTTCGCATCGTTCACAGCACCACTTTACAGTTCAACCGTCATCCAAAAACCGAGAGCTCCTGGTGAAGCAGTGATCCGTGCACCTCCCGCTTTAGACCTGTCGATCCTTCCACCAGAGGATTCTTCAACGAAGCAACTACGGATAGTCCGAGATATTGTCGAGAGTGGCTGGCCCGCATTGCTGGCAGCCCTCTCCTTCGTCATCTCCACCAATCTCTCAGACGAGCTATTTGTCGAAGTTTTATCCAGTTACCAGGCTATGACGAACGTGTCCGGGATGCTTGGGCTGACAACACCAAGGGATGCGTTCTTTACTAGTCTCTCCAAATTCGCGATACCTACGCGGGTGGTTTCGAGTCTCGATTCTCATGTAGATCCGCAGACTCCAAGATCCGCGTCCACCCTATCGGAAAATCTCGGCCTCAGTGGACCAACACAGCCCCCAGGACTCTCGGAACGGAATATGGCTTGCCTCAAGGTTTTGGTATCTAGTGTTCTGTTCTTGGCCGGTAGTCTTGGGGAGAGCTGGTACGGCATCCTTGAAGCTCTACAGAATGCGGACTATGTTTTGACGTCGAAAGGTATACAATCGACACCGAGCAGGCGCAATACTAGCACACCTACAAACCGTTTAGTGTCCCTCCCTGGTTCAGGCCCGCAATCTGGCGCGGGGCCTGCGGTGTCACAGTCTCCTCGACATCCATTATTAACGGACTTGGACCCTGAAACGTTGCATAATGGGATTCAACGCTTGTTCGATGCGTCCAAAAATCTAGAAGATTCAGCTTTCAAAGATTTTGTCAATGCGCTTTGTAGATTGAGTGCTGAGATGGTTGGTATGCAGTCCGATGGGACTGTGATGGTGGAGACTGAGAATTCCGAAGATGTGGGAAGTCCTGTCAGTCTTTCCCCTCGGACGGAGCCTGCACATCGGAGACGTGTCAGCGGAATCCACATACCCCGTACCCTGGTAAGCCTTCGAGTTTATTTCTCACAATTATGTCATTGATCCTCTTTGGACATGTAGCGATCAGGCGATTTCGGTATTAATAAACTCGGAGGTGTGGCGCTTCTCAATATTCACCGCTTGATATATCGTCCTCCGGATGTAGCCTGGAATACAACGACATCTCACCTTCTGTCCATCATCCGACTTCCCTTTGCCCCTCAATCCATTCGTGTTCAAGCTGCTCGCGTTTTAGACGAGATCCTGATCATTGTACCCAGAAATCTGACGACTACGGGCGACCTCCAAGCGAAAGTCCAGAAACGAGTGCTGGATGTGTTGGCACAGCAGATAGTACCAGATAACTCCAGTGCCACCACTACTACAAGCATGGAGCTACGTCGGATGGGTCTGGAGACCCTTCATCAAATTCTTCAAGCATCAGGACACACCCTGGTTGTGGGATGGGAGTCAATATTTGAGATGTTGGGAAGTGTTTGTAAACCTCCTCCACCCCTCAGATCTGGCTCGGGAGATTCGGTCTTGTTATTGAACTCCCCTTCCTCTCCAGCAACACGGACTAAACCCATGCCTTTGGGTTTGGGTAATTCCAGTGAGAGGAGTCATTCAGGGCTTGTGAAGATTGCTTTCCAATCGCTGACACTGGTCTGCGATTCCGTCTCCTCACTTTCTCCGGAACATCTCCGCCTTTGTATCACCACTCTTGGCCAATTTGGGCGCCAGGCGGATACAAACATTGCACTAACCGCAGCGGCAAGCTTACTCTGGAGTGTCTCAGATGCCATTCAGTCGAAACGCAAAAACGCCGGAGAAGAACCAGAGTACAGTGCGCTGTGGATGTTTCTTTTACTCGAAGTCCTGGGACTATGCACGGATAACCGACTTGAAGTCCGTGATGGTGCTATACAAACCTTATTCCGGACAATGCAGTTATATGGCGCAACTTTAAGCCTCGAGACTTGGGACCAGTGTATCTGGAAAGTCACGTTTCCCCTTCTCGACTCCATCACAACAGAAATTCGCAACCAAACCACCCCGGCTCATGGATCGTGGGCAGTGGATTCATCGTCTATCTCGCCTGGGCAGGCATGGGACGAGTCGAAGATACTCGCTTTACAATCCGTTGGCTCCCTTTTCCACGATTTTCTTACTTTGAAAATTATCCACCTTGATTCGTTCACAAAGGCGTGGAACGTTTTCGTGGACCATATTCAAGAATCCGTGTTACTAGATAACCGAACCATCAGTGCCCCCTCATTGCGTTGTCTTGAAAAAGCAGTCAAAGCGTCAGGTGCTGCCGGGGTAGATCTCAAGCCAAATGTAGCCATGGTATGGGAGCGTGTCTGGCTGGCAATCGATAAAGTTGGAGATGCTGTGTTACGGAGCACAACAGTCCAAACCTCACTCAAAACGCCTCCTGAAAGCATGCCTTATAAACCATTCACGCAGGAGAGTCTTGTGGCCTTTTTAGACGTGATACGAAGCACAAGAAGTGTTAGTCGAGCGCTGGATGACGTGGAATGGCCTTTGGAGCGCCTTACCCGTCTTATGGCCATCCTCAAAGGTCATAACAATCATCTTTAACCTGTCCTCGAGGTACTGATTCCCAGAATCAGGTGTTCTCACATATCCCAGTTCTCCGGATTACAGACCCGACATAGATGCGCTCACGCCTGTCCAGGTAAGGTATAATAACGCCCAAGGAATTTGAAACGTTAATGAGTTCCTGGTCTAGACAGTGGTTATGGACACCATTGTGGGCATCGATTTATCAATTTCTGGCTCTTCGTCCCTTGTCATGCGAGACCTCTCGGAATATGCAACCCTTCCATTCTTAGCCGCATTTGATGTGCAGCCAACGCTTACTCCCCCAAGCGGCAAAAACCAAACATCACAGAAACGTATCACCTATATCGCGGTTGCTAAGAAAACCATGCCAATGCTCGTGGACTTGTTTTTTCAGTTCAAGGACAGAGCAGAAATCTATGTGGATGGCACTTTGGAAGCGGTCCTGTCGGTGGGTATTAACCACTGAACAATTATTTCATTCTCACAAGCCACATGTGGGGGGATTGTTTCAGGCTTATTCAATACCTGTCAAGCTGAAGTACGACTGTCCGCCACCGTCGAAATATGGCAAGGACCTGCCACTCTGGAAGACTGCAACTACTTGTTTTTTGCGAATTGTCAAGGAATGCACTCTCCAGATCAAGGCACTGGGAAATGGTACGTATTATATTCATTGGATATTGTCCTTTATTGACACAATCTACCGTAAGACATACCCGATGATCGGAT
>Ga0210402_10005709_pt1 | contig 11109 bp, 10 predicted proteins | sample IncBWC7MmetaG_FD_161055 | JGI IMG/M metagenome (GOLD analysis project Ga0210402, IMG submission 161055) | Forest soil microbial communities from Barre Woods Harvard Forest LTER site, Petersham, Massachusetts, United States - Inc-BW-C-7-M | ecosystem: Environmental > Terrestrial > Soil >... | reverse complement strand
CATTGACGCGCTCGAACGGCACGTCGAGCTCGTCGGCGACGATCTGGGCGATCGCGACATCGACCCCCTGGCCCATGTCCATCTTGCCGAAATAGGCGATGACATTGCCGTCGGCCTTGACGGCGAGCCAGCTGTCGAGCCGGTCGGGCGAGAGCAGCGGCTTTACGGCGCTACCGATTTCGGCGGTGGCGACGGCGCCGGGGATGCCGATCGAGACGATGAGCGCACCGGCGCCTTTGAAGAGGCTGCGGCGGTCGATCGAGAACTGGGTCATCGCCCCTCCTTTACGCCGCCTGCGCCGCGCGCCGGACGGCGCGCAAGATGGCCATATGCGTCCCGCAGCGGCATTTGAGGCCGGAAAGCCCGTCGCGGATCTGCTGCTCCGAGGGGTGAGGCGTGTCGCGCAACAAAGCGGCCGCCGTCATGATCCAGCCATTCAGGCAATAGCCGCATTGCGGCACCTGCTCGGCGATGAAGGCCGCCTGCAGCGGGTGCGGGTGTTCGGGCGTGCCGAGCCCGGCGAGGGTCGTCACCTTGGTCCCAGCCGCCGCCGACACCGGCAGTGAGCACGACCGCGTCGGCCTGCCGTCGACATGGACGGTACAGGCCCCGCATTGCGTGAGCCCGCAGCCGAAATGGGGGTTGCTGAGCCCGAGCTCGTTGCGCAGTACGTAAAGCAGCGGCGTATCCGGGCCCACCTCGACGATCCGCCCCTCCCCGTTCAGCTCAAAGGCGATGCGCTGTGCCATCTCGAACCCCTTCTCGATATCGGGATGTTGCGATCAGTCGGATGAGGTTAACACACGGAAGTCAGAGGTTCACCAAGAGGCACGCGGTCCTTGCGCCCCCGATAAGACCGCGTCGCCAACCGCAAGCAGATTCAGCATCTGAGGCGCCTGAACCCCGCTTAACCCCCTATGCGCGCCCTGCGAGCAGTCAGCGCGGCCACGCGTTGCCTGCCACATGGGCCAGATCTGTGGCCCGAACGGCTTCGGTACGACAGGCCACGGAGAAGAAACGGCCTCAAGTGGGAAAAAATTCTCTTGCCACCTGCGGCGCGATTAAAGAACGAAGAACGGCCTTTTCCGCTCCGAACAAAGAACTGTCAGCGAAACCCAAACAACAATCACAGATCAACTGCCCAGCCAGGGCGAAAAGCCCCTTGACAGGGGAAAGCCCCATACAAGTCTCGTGCGAACTTGCCCCACACGGCTTCGGGGTCGATCGCGCGATCGGCAACGGCCCCGAGCATGTTGCCGGCAAGCCTGCCGGCGTCCGTTGCGGGAGCATTAATGAATTCCGCCCGTACCCATTTTCCACAAAGACGAGGGGACCGCAAAGCTGCAGTTTTCTGATCGACGCCAGAAATTGTCGCCTCTCATCGACCGCATCAACGACCGCCACGGCCGCTGCGCGATTGGCTTCGGGCTGTTTCCGCCCGACGTGCGGGCGTTCAAGGGCCGCGCCGCGTTTCACCTGGTGCCGGAGAGGTGGGAGTTTTAGCAGGCACCTCCTATCTAGACATTGCTTGGTTTGTTAACCTACGCTGGCTGACCGAGCCCGGCCAGTAGCCCGAATGGTTCCAGGTCTTCGAGGCCACAGGGCAGCGTGTAGCGCCGCTCAGGCGACCTAGCATGGGCTTTCTAACTCCGGGTGATTCTGGCGAATTCTTCGCAGGAGCGCACCATCTAGTTTATGGTGGGCGGGACCACTGAGGTACTCGTGGAGTTCCCGTGCGAGGTCTTGATCGATGGGCATCGGTTTGGAGACGAAGCGCTCCCCACGCGGCTTCCGAAGCGCGGTCCGCAGGCAATCTCTTGGCAGCCCATGATCCGCGAAAAACGGAAGAACATCGATCAGAGAGCCGCTTTCCGTCTGCGGTTGGAAGCTCCTCATCGGGTCTGCCTTTAGGGTGATCCGCTGCCGCTTTGTGGATGGCCAACGATGTTGTCTCTCTACCCAACGATAGTGATCTCTGAAGGCAAAATCTGAATCTACTATTGGATCTGACCGCTTAATTGAGTGCTTATCTTCCCACACCTTCCTTTCAGCGATCACGAAAACCAGATCGCAGAAAAGATGATTGAAGTCTCGGAAAGTGGCATCAGCCACCCAAAAGTTAATGTCTTCTGGCTGGGGATTTGTAAGCTCCGTCATGTGGCAATACGTGTGTAGAAAAGCGTCATTCCAGATATATGGATCCTGATTACCTCGTGGCCTATCGAAATAAACCTTACAGCCGTCAAATTGCTGCACGTTGCGGCGGGGGTGATAAATTAAGTGACTGCTCATGATTTGCGGCGCGTGAGCTAACGGGCGTCTACGCACTCGACCTATCGGAGTTTCCCAGCAACGAAGTCCCACGGCGTGATGATAGTTATTGGCTCCTCGGCAGCCAGTCCTGTTTCCGTTGCTAGGATACTGAAGACACGTCTTCCCAGATCCTTTGTGAATACCTCAAGCGCCCGTTCAATAGTGTCATCTGCTCTCAAATAACGGCATGTCCCCTCTGGCTCGAAATGGGCAATCTCTCCCAAAAGAATTTCAGGTAGCATGACCATATTTTCTTTAGACTCGAGCCAATGTGCTATCCCTTCCGTAGACAATATAGCGTAGGAACCACTATTTAAGATAATAACCTGTGAAAAATCGTTTCCCTTCATATAGCCAAGCACCTGAGAGAGCGAGTTGGTCGAATGGAATATTCGCAATGGGACGTGGGGCGATATACTTCGAAGCTTCTTCGGGCATAAAACCCGATCCCTGAGTTCCTCGATCCTCGAGCAAGCAGCCGCCCGAGGATCCGCCATGTAAATGCTGTCGGTACCTTGTTCATGGACAATAGCGTTCCGAAGGCGTCCATTTTGAAGTAGCTCGTCCTTATATCGCAGAACCACAGCGTTATTTTCAGAAGCGGCACGCACAAGCTCGGGAAAACGACAGTTCGCGTCCCGCCCAGTCAGCTGACGCAAGTGTCTTTCTATTTGATTAAACGCGTGAACAAAACGCGAAGCGTTTTCGGTCATTAAGCACCCTCGTGTTTGTTCTGCCGCTTTCATCATGTCTGGACGAAATCTCACCGACGCTATCCTGTCAAACCTTCCGTGTTTCAAGATGCCCGATGGAGACAATCGCTGTCTTCGTCAGAACCTAGCTCAGCATGCTGTAGATCTCGGTTTCCAGCTTCTCGTCAAGCGCCGATATCGCCTCATCGCGATCTTGAAGACAGCAAAGGTGTTCGCCTCATCGTCTGCGCCGTATTCTTTCGAAACAGGTGCCCAGCGGGTGAAGCAAATAATCAAGCGTGGGCTCTCTGCGACTGCTCGGTCAGATTCGACGCAAAGCCGCGGCATTTCGTAACCCCGCGAGAGCATCAAAGGGCCGGCGCCGTTCAATAGTTGAACGTTCCGGCTGGGACACCGCGAGGGCGCGGCACAAGCGCCGGGTTAGCGATCTGGGCCGCGGCGTATTGCGGCGGAACGAGCCGCGCATACCAAGCATCGCGGCGAACATACCACTGTGCACCGCTCACGGCAGTCGCCCAGCTGCTCAAGTCAAGTACCGCGATGAAGACCTGCTGGCCCGGGACAACCGCCACATTAGTGTTTTGGTTGTAGTCGAGGTACTGGTTCTGAGGCACGATCTGGTAGACGCCCGGGGCAAGGTCGCGATAGAACGCGCCACCAGGCTCAACCGACCCGACATACAACCCATTCACGTCGATATTGGCGGCGTTGAGGCTCTCAGAGGGGTCCCAAAGACGGTAGAACCAGATCCGGGCTTGGCCTGGCGGTGGTGCCGCAACCTCTGGTGCCGGCGTGCTGGCACACGCAGTCGCCAACAGCATCAGAAGTAAGCCCGCCGCATTGACCCAACCGCGTAACCCTAAAACGGGCTCTATCATCATCGGGTTGTTTCTTCGCTATTAGCGCCGCGCTGGGTGTGAGAAGCTTGGTCATAATTTCCGTCGCTCTATTGTCAGGCCCCCCAAGGCCAGGGTCATGATGTTGCCGCTCGCGGCTTGATGGCAACCCCCCTTTATCTTGGCCTCGATCAGCTCCCGCAAAGCCTCCAATACTCGGCATGTCTTAATGTTTGCTCCGCTACCACGCGCAGGATGTCGCCCTCCCGAACCGAAAGGCGGTGATATGTCTGAAACGAGAAAATACACAACAAAGCAGATGGCGGACGCATGTGAGATGCTCGTAACGGCGGAGCTAACTCTTGCGGGTGTCCCAGCACACAAAATGCCAGATAACTGGCCGAGCTATGTCATCATTGCGCAACCCCCGGATAGAGGACCGCAGCGTATCTCGGTGAAGTCACGAACTTTTACAAACGGGAACACGCACGTTTATTACTCGGAAACCGAGCAATTTGACTGGCTCGCGATCGTTCTCTTGCCGGGCGACTCCGAAACTCAACGGCGACTGTTTATCATTTCCGCGCGAGCTTGCCGATCGAATGGCCTCTCGCAACAACAGGGGGGAAAGATTTTGGCCTATCAATAAGTGCCCAAATTCTTTGCGGCCTACGAGGGAAATTTGTCTCTGACTACTAGGCGAGGAGCCTGTCCGTGTAATAGCAAAAAACGCAGTGGACAGGACGCTAGTAGTTCGATCCGCTGGACGGTATGAGCAAGGTTTTTCGCGCGTGGGACGTGGATGAGGTATGGCTGTTTCCGGCCTCGGTGCAAGACTTTGTGCCGCCTGGGCACATTGCACACCTGATCAGGGAGACGGTTCGCGAGGGATTGGATCTGAGGGCGATTCTCACGCAGTACTGTAGGTTGCGGCCGCATGAACGATGGCGGCGCGCTGCGCGACCGACCTCTGGCGCCAATCGTTCTCGTAACAGGCTTGGGCGACGTCCATCACCTCGCTGAGCGCCGCATCGGAGATGTCCTCATACGTCTTGACGACTTTGCCGGTAGCAGGGTTGATCGTTTGGTACGTCATCGCTTGACCTCGTCGGTATCTTGGTCTCTGTTGTGGTTTCGCTCTGGGTCTCATCGGCGGCGTCGATCGAACACCGCCATGACTGGAACTGAGCAAGTGGCTTGCTGCGGTTTCTACCGCGCGGATTGCTGGCCGGTGGCTCGCCCTCGCTTCGAACGATGGTCGGCTACTAAATGCCGGGGTGAGTGATCGGATAGACCGCGCTTGGCCGCACCTGGCCCAGAAGGTCCATCAGGTGCGAAATGGGCCGGCCGTCGATCTCCTGGACCGCACCGATGATCCGGCTGCGCAGCTGCTCGTCCGCGTAGGCCTCACTCAGCCAGTGGAACTTCTCCACGACCCGATCCCACGACATCGGCTTATCCAACCCGCCCTCGTAGCCGATATGCTCCACCACCAGGTCCCGGCCATCTTTCGTGTGAACCGTGATGCGGGCGCTCAGCTCCTGCGGGAAGGGAGCCGTGAACTGCGCGTCAGGACGGCACTCGATCCGTGCGACCATTGCCTGCGCATCCGGCGCCTGAACCCGCTCGTCGGTCAATTGAGCCGGTCCGACTTGCCCGTCGAGCAATGCTGCAGAAATGAGGTATTTCAGATTGTAGTCACCCTGCTCCTTGTGCCAGGGGTGATCCTTCGAGCCATAGTTGCCGCCGCCGGCGAAGTCGTAGCCCGCCTGGAAGGTGTCGCATCGCACGTGCTCGACCTCGGCCGCGACCAAGTTGTAGCGGCGCCGCAGGTCCATGGTCGCTTCGATCACCGGCTGGCCGTGAATCAGCGAGCAGTATTTCTTGAGAACCGTCTGCTTGACGAAGTCGAGCGACGGATCGGCCCAATCCACCTGGATCGGCCCACCGAACATTTGCTCCAGGCCTTTCGGCCCTTCGAACAGGCCGCGCGGTCCCGTGAACCCGCGCTTGGCCATCGAGGTCGCGTAGACCGCGCGCATCCCGGTCCAGCCCGGCGAGAAGCCCTTCCACTGCGACACGGGCTCGGCGTGAATGCACGCGAGAGAGATGTTGTCGGCGGTAGCGATCGAAATCGCGTTCGCGATCTGCTCGGGTGAGAGACCGAAGAGCTTGCCCGTTGCCGCTGCGGTCGACATGGCGAGCTGCATGGCGTGGTTGAACCCTTTCGTCATCACCGGGACGACCGCCGTGAATCGGCATTGGATTTCGTAGGCCACAGCCAGGGCGAGCATGAAGTCCTCGCCGGAGGCGTCCACATATTCCGCCGCAGCCAAGACGGTGCCGAAATTGTCGCTCGGATGAGCGAGACCGCCCGGCGACATATAACTGTCGAGGAGATCGACATAGCGCGTCAGGCCGGAGTTGAAGAGCGCCGCCTGATCCACCGAGGTCTTGCCGCCTCCGATCAGCGTGCAGCGGCCTGGGGCGCGGTATTCCTCGAATTGGTCTCGCAACGCGGCGAACGGTCGACCCGGCAAGGCCGCGATCGCGCAGGCGAGGCTATCCAGAATGTTGCGCTTGAAAAGCTGCCGGATTTCCGGCGTCAAGCGCTCCGGCCGAGCCGCAACGGCAAAGGCGGCGATACGTGCGACCGCCGGTCGCGCTTCCAGCGCCTGTGGATCGGGCATTTGCGCAGTGCTCCCGAATGGGGTCATGGTCACCTCCTTGCTGAAAACTCTCCGTCGATCACGTCACTCGGACGCGAAGATCGGCGATGCCGGTTTGTCGGCCTGGCCGGTTTGCGAGGTATGGACGGATCGCCGCGGCCAACCCCGCCGCCTCGGAGACTGGCAAGGTCGACCATGGCTTGCGCGAAGGCCTGCGGGGCTTTCTGGCGCAGATGTGTCCGACGCCCCCGGCGATCAGCCGGTCACTGTCTGGTCTCATCGGAGCGGCCTCAGACCAGCGTCGTTTCGACGGCGATGTTCCCGTGCGTTGCCCGCGAATAGGGACACACTTGGTGGGCCGCCTCGACAAGGCGTTGCGCCGTCGCGCGCTCCATCCCCGGCAGGCTCACGTAGAGGCGAGCCGCGAGGCTGAACGCGCCCCCTTCGGGACCGAGATCGATCTCGGCGTCTACCGCGTGATCGGCCGGCAACGTGATCTTCATGTTGCGCGCGGCGAACTCCATCGCCGACTCGAAGCACGCGGACCAGCCGGCCGCTAAGAGCTGCTCCGGGTTGGTGCCGGTGCCGGGGCTGCCCGGCCGCGACAGCCTGACCTCGAGGCGGCCGTCGGAGCTTCGCGACGCGCCGGCGCGTCCGCCCGTGGTGTGGACCCTCGCCGTGTACAGCACTTTCTCAAGTCGGTTCATATCGTCCTCCTTCACATTCACTCCTCTGCCCTCGTCGTCGGCGTCTGAACGCGGCGCCAAGCTCGGGCGCGAGAATTCCCTGACTCTCGGACGGGCGTCCGGGCAGTTGCCGACTGCCGGACAGGCATCAAGATCCTCGCCCGTGTCCGGTTGCGGGTCCGGTTGCGGTGAAAGCGGCAATGCGTCGCCTTCGACCAGCTTGAAATAGTCGATCATGGGGGTGTCCTTTCGTTAGGGTTCGACCAATCCCGCCAAGCCGCTGATCAGGCGCGCTGCGCGTCGAGCGCGGGCTCCGCCAACGAAGGTTCAGTGGCCCGCGCTCTGCCCGCCGTCGACGTGGAGGGTCTCTCCGGTCACGAAAGTGGCCGATTCGAGATAGAGGATGGCGTCCACGATGTCGGCGATCTCGCCCATTCGGCCGAGCGGGTGGAGACCGCCGAGCGCATGATGCGTCTCGACGGGATGCATCGGCGTCTTGATGACGCCGGGAGCGACCGCGTTCACCCGGATGCCGCGCTTCGCGTATTCGATCGCCAGCGACCTCGTGGCGGCGTCGAGGCCTCCCTTCGTCAGGGATGCGAGCACGGACGGGACGTGAGAGTTCGCGTGGTCTATGAGGCTCGTCGTGATCTGGACGATGTGGCCGCTGCCGCGCTTTTCCATCTCAGCGATCGCGAGCTGCGTCATGTGGAAGAATCCCGCCAGGTTGACGCCGAGCATCGCCGCGTAATCGGCCTCGCTGTACTGCGTGAAGGGCTTCGCGATGAAGAGGCCGGCGTTGTTGATGAGCGTGTCGATACGCCCGAACCGCGCCACGGCTTCGGCGATCGAACGCTCGGCCGTCCTCTGGTCAGCGACGTCGCCAGGAACGGCCAGGATGTCCGTGTCGTCGGATCGTCTGATCGAGCGCGCAATCGCGACGATCCGGTAGCCGCGACCGCGATACGCCTCTACGAGCGCTGCGCCGATGCCCTGCGATGCGCCGGTGATGACGGCAACTTTCCTGTCGCTGCTCATGTTCGTGTCCTTCATCCTTCTGAGTCACGAAACTCTGGTGCCGATGCGAGTCTCGGATCGCTGTGCCTGGGGCCGATCGCTTCGTGAACGATGTGGTCGGCAGATCAGCTTGCACAAATGAATAATTCTGCTATATCATTCTCTTTATGAGAACGATCGACCTCGAATCCCTGAAGATCTTTCGAACCGTCGTTGACGAGGGCGGGGTCGTCCGTGCAGCCAACAAACTCAATCGCGTTCAATCCAATGTGACGACGCGCATCCGCCAGTTGGAAGAACTTCTCGGTACCCGGCTGTTCCGCCGCGAGGGGCGCTCCATACGTCTCTCTTCGGAGGGGCACACCTTGCTCACCTATGCTGATCGTTTGCTGCGCCTGGCGGACGAGACGGTCAGCGAAATGCGCACCGGCAAGCCGAAGGGTGCATTCAGGCTGGGCTCGATCGAGAGCACGGCCGGCAGTCGCCTTGCTCCCATCCTGTCGCGCTATCACAGCGTTTATCCCGACGTGGTGGTGGAACTCGCCACCGGAACGACCGGGGCACTAGTGACCCGCGTAGTGAAATTCGAGCTTGAGGCTGCCTTCGTCTCTGAGCCCTTTACCGCACCCAGTCTCCAGGCGCGCTGTGTCTTCGAGGAGCGGCTGGTGCTTGTGACATCCAGGGCGATCTGCAAGGTGTCCGGCCCAGCCGACCTCGGACGCTCAACGCTCATCGCGTTCGCGCAGGGGTGCTCCTATCGCAAGCGCACCGAGGAATGGCTAGGCAGCGCGAATGTGATGCCCGAACGGATCATGGATTTTGCGTCGTATCAGGCGATGATCGCCTGCGTCGCTGCCGGTACCGGATTTGCTGTGGTGCCCAAGTCTGTCCTGGAGGCCCTGCACGCGACCAAGAGCGTATGCCAACACGCGCTCCCTAAGCGATTTTCGCACAACCGCACCTATATCGTGTGGCATGGCGATCCATCGCCGTCGCTGCGGTGCCTGCTATCGCTTTTGGTCACTGCCGCCGTATGATGGCTCCCTCGGACCTCCGGTTCACTTGACGGCAGCTATTGGCACGTCAGAAACGTGACGCCGGCCGCCACCCGAGCGGCCGCCATTAAGGGTGCAGCGGACATACGCGCGCAGCCCGTTCATGGTTACATCGAAGGCGCCGGGTCCGGCCGGGATCGGACTAGCTCAGCCGTGCGAGAAGGACGGGAAACGTGATGATAAGCGCTTTTCCAATTATTGGCCGGAACACGCGTCTCGGCCGGTCATGAATCATCGCATCGAGTTCGCTCGACTCGCCGCCGGAGAGTGCCCGACGATCTCGGTGTCACGGTTCCGGGGCGGTCTCAAAAAATGCTCTCCTCTAGTGAGACTGAGGGTTCGAATCCTTGTCCCTCCAGGAGAGAGTCCGCTGCGAACTTGGACCACAGACGACAGCGGCGTCCTCGGGTAATGCCGTTGGGAAACGGAGCCCTCGGCGGTATCACCGGGCATCGATCACGACGATATCAGAAAGTCCGGCTTTGAGATGGCCTCGCTGCACCCGGGCCTCGCGGTGTAGGAGCTGATACGCGGTCGTCCAGGCTTATGGATTAGGGATAGGAGAGGCCCGGGTCATCGTTCAGACGCTGCCGGAGCGCGCTGAGCGGCCGGCAAATCATTTTGCCCGGAAGGGCGGGGGCGGGGAGCATCCTGTCCGGACTAGACCACCCGGCTCAACCACAGAAAAATAGGCGGCCCCCCGGGAGCCGGGCGTCGGCTTCGGCCGAGGATGTGAAGGCGCCATCGTAGATGGTGCTGGACGGGAAGGCGTCGCCGCGGTCAAACCCGTGGCGGAGCCCCCCCAGAACGGTGACGCTCAGCAGTCGGGGGGCGATCTGGTGAGTCCCGACTTGCAAATCGAAAAGCCCGTCACCGGGCTCATGGGGGTTCTATGTAAGCGTGAGACGCTGTTCCGTGCTTGGAGGAAGGTGCGTGATAATGGACAACACTCGCTGTCGAAGGAAACGCGAGACGAAATTAATCAGTTTGAAGCAGAGTCAGCAAAGAGGTTGAGTCTGCTTCAATATCGCCTCTGCTACCACTGTTTCGAATTCTACCAGGGAACCTATCGCGAGGCTGCCATGAAGGATCTGAAAGTCGATTGGCGGAGATGGACACCAGTCGAAAGAGCCGTCGCCGTGTTGATTGCCTTAGGGATGCCGGCGCTGTTCCCAGCGCTGCTCCTTCTAGGCGCAGGATAATTCGGCCAAAGTTTCACCTGTACGGATCACTGGGCATCATCCTGAAGGATGCTGACATGACTGTAGTTATCGGACCAGTTCTCAAGCGTGCCGACGGGTACGAATTCGACACTTGGACGGCGGGTAAAGAGGTGGCCCGCGGCTATCCTTATCGCCGGATTGAAGACGCATATTACGCGCGAAACGCCGACATCAAGGCATCCACGCAGGGTCGCGCCCCGGCGGCGATCGTCTGCCAAACCCTCGACGAGTTCATCGTGAAGCTCACCGAGGATGGGTACCCCATCAATGACGTCTATCTCGCTGCCAAGACTCCGTGGTTGCAACGCCAGTTGCACAATCCGCTCGGGCTCGGCGATCGGCCGTTCGTTGTCGGCCGGCGGCCTGTTGCAGGGGAAGATCTGCCGCCCCGGCAGCCAGATCTCATGCTCGATGACACCGGGCCGTTCAGACTATCGCGAAATCACTTCATGATCGAGCAGCGCCATGAAGCTTATCATGTGCGCGACCTCCGCAGCACCCTTGGAACAATCGTCAACGGTCAGCCCATCGGCGATCACTTCTGCACCGATGATGTTTTATTGCGAGCTGGAGAGAATGAAGTGATTGCCGGGGGCG
>Ga0210402_10005707_pt1 | contig 11112 bp, 7 predicted proteins | sample IncBWC7MmetaG_FD_161055 | JGI IMG/M metagenome (GOLD analysis project Ga0210402, IMG submission 161055) | Forest soil microbial communities from Barre Woods Harvard Forest LTER site, Petersham, Massachusetts, United States - Inc-BW-C-7-M | ecosystem: Environmental > Terrestrial > Soil >... | reverse complement strand
ATTGCTTCGCTCCCGCATTCGCTCATTGAGCTTCGGCGGACAAGTCGCTCGCAATGACGAGACTCAATCCTTCGCGAACACGATGGAGGCCATCCAGCCGCTCATCAGCGCCATCGCGGTCGTGATCAGCCCGTAGATGAACCCGTTCTGCCGCGCGTTGGTGGCGACGAACTGTTCGAAGCCGACCTTGACGATCTCGAACGCCGACTCGGTCTTGGCGATGAACATGCCGTTCGAGAACAGCTTGATCTCGACCTCATAGGTTCCGATCGGCACGGCCGCAGGCAATGGGATCCCGGTGCGGAACAGGGTCGGCGTCAGGAAGGTGACGGCGGACGTATCCTCGCGATAGAGGCCGCTTTCCCTGCGGAGCCGCACGAAGGCGCTGCGGAACGGATCGTTCGGCACGACGTCGGCGTAGTCGGGCCCGACACGCTGGGTCAGGATCATGTTGTTGAGACCGAGCTGCTGGCGGCGCTGCACCTCGGCTGCGGCGACGTCGTCGAGCGGGCGGTTGGCGAACACCGCGAGATAGGACGGCACCTGCAGGAACTGCCGGTAGTCGGCGTTGATCCAGATACCGAAGCGGCGCTCCTTGCGGCGCGTCACCATGTCGGCGCGCGGGCCGATGATGGTGACGACGAGATCATAGCTCGCACGGTTGGCCGGCGTGTCCGCATCCTTCTCGACCGAGCCGAACAGCACCAGCTCCTCGCCGGAATAGTTGGGCGTGACCGTCACCCGGTGATTCGACACCGAGACGATCAGCCGCTCGGCCGAGGCCGGTGCAGCCGGAACGGCCGCGGCGAGGCCGACGAGGATCCACGCGATGGCGAGGGCGCGCGTCATCATTCGGTCACTCCGGTCTCGCGGATGGTGAACAGATCCTCCGGCCTGAGCACGAGCTCGACCGCGAAGCGGATGCCGACCGCGAGAATCAGGAGCCCAAGCAGAAGCCGGAGCTGCTCGCCGCGAATCCTCGCGCCAGCGCGGGCGCCGAACTGTGCGCCGGTCACGCCGCCGGCCATCAGGATCAGCGCCAGCACCGCATCGACAAGGTGATTGGTGATCGCATGCAGCACGGTCGCAAACAGCATCGTAACGAGAGTGAGCACCATCGAGGTGCCGATCACGGTCGATGTCGGGACCCGCAGCAGGTAGATCATGAGCGGGACCAGGATGAAGCCGCCGCCGATCCCCATCACTGCGCCGAGAAAGCCGATGAAGATGCCGATGACGACGACCGGGATCACCGACAGATAGATTTTCGAGCGCTTGAAGCGCATCTTCAGCGGCAGGCCGTGGATCCAGCCATGGCTGCCCGAGCGGCGCGCCGGGATGACGACGCCGCGGCGGGTCCGCAGCATCGCGCGCAGTCCTTCCCAGGCCATCACCCCGCCGACAGTGGTCAGCAGCGCCACATAGGACAGCGCGATCATCAGGTCGAGCTGCCCGAGCGAGCGCATCAGCGTGAATGTGGAAACGCCGAGGGCGGTGCCGATAATGCCGCCGCACAGCAGGACGCCGGCAAGCGCCGGATCGATGGCGCGGCGGCGCCAATAGGCGATCGCGCCGGAGAAGGACGAGGCCGCGATGTGGCTCGCGACCGAGGCGACCGCGACGGCCGGCGCGATGCCGACGAAGATCAACAGCGGGGTCATCAGGAAGCCGCCGCCGATTCCGAACATGCCGGACACGAAGCCGACCGCCGCGCCCATCGCCAGGATGAGGAAGATGTTGACCGGAAGGTCGGCGATCGGAAGATAGATCTGCACGCGCGGTCGCATCTTTTTGGCTTGCGCCGCTGGCTCAAGCGCTTCGCGGCGAGGTTCTTTCGACGGGCCTCGGAGTCCGGTCGGCGCGGACCGACGCCCTCTCACTGCATAGCCGAAATCGACAACGGGAGGGACTAAAGATTCCGCGACGCCGCCGCTTTTTGCGCCGATTGACGCGTGCAGTTCGCGACGTGGTGAACCATCAAGATTAATGGAGCGCCTTACTGCGCCCGGACCGGGTCGGTGATGAGGTTCATGGCGCGCGCATCCTTCACGTCAAGCCAGCGGATGTCGCTCGTCGCCGACATCGCTTCGACGAAGGACGAGGAGGACACCCCCATTTTGGTCATGTAGCTCAGGATCTGGCCCGTGGTGCGCTGGGTTTCGGCGACCGCGTCAGTGTCGGGCGCATTCGACACGAAGCGATGCACGCCAAGCTGCGAGCCCGGCACGCCGAAGCGGGTCACCCCGCCGGCATAGACGAACACGCAGGCGCTGGCGCAATGGGACGGCCTGATCTTGCCCGCGCCGTCGACCGCGCCGACCGCGGTGGCAAGGCCGTGCGCGCGAATGACTTCGCCCATGATGACAGCCTGTTCCAGGTCGCCGCCCGGAGAGGACATCACGACAATATCGCCGGGGACGAGGTGAGCCTCGTCGAGCCGCTCGCGGAACCAGCTCGCCGACGCCGCACCGATCTCGCCGCTGATGACCAAAGCCGAGCGCCGATGGCCGAGCTCGCCAAGGTCGGCCTCGCTGAGCAGCGACGATGTCATGCTGTGGGCGAAATAGAGGTCCTTCCAATAGGCCCAGGCCTCCGGCCGCGAGAGGTCCTTGACAGCATGGATCAGGGTGCCGGCGACGACGAGGCCGAAGGCGATCACCGAAAGACGGCTGGTCCACCTGCGTTGCGACAGGCGGTCTGAAGGTCCCGGCCGCTGCTGGGCGGGCTGTGGCGCCGGCTTGTCCCAAGGTCCGGGCCGTGGCGCCTCGCCCCGTCCGCTCCGATCATCGCGAAATGTCATTTGTCCCCTTGCGCCCCTCTCGTTCGCCAGGCAATTGGCTTGCAGCCTCGATGTGGCCGAGCAGCACCTTCGCGCCGGATTGTGGCGCGATTGCTAAAGCATGATCCGGAAAAGTGCGAGGCGGTTTTCCGAAAAGTTCATGCTCATGCAGGAATCAAAGCGCGATGGCGACCATCGCGCTTTGCTTTGTCGGCGGGTGACACGCCCCGGTTCGTTCGCCGGGATAACAAATTCTTCAGTTGCGATTTTCGAGAGATGCTTCGTCAGCGCGCGGAGGCCGTGTGCTTGATCGCAGCCGGCTTTACTGCGGGCTTGGCCGACTCGGCTTGCGCCGGCGCATTGTCCCAGCCGCCGGCCGGCACAGGCACGATCACGGCGTCCTCGGGCTGCGGTTCAGCGCTAAAGGTCTGGACCGCGAGCTTGGCCGCCGCCAGCGACTGCGCATCGAGACGCTTGGCGATATCGTCGCGCTTGCGCCCTGCGTCGGCGTCGCCCTGGCCGGCTGCGAGGCTGAACCATTTGTAGGATTCCGCCAGATTCTGCTCCACGCCGATGCCGCGCGCATAAAGGATGCCGAGGTTGTACTGGCTGTCGGCGACGCCGCGGTCGGCGGCCTTGCGGAACCAGGCTGACGCCGTGGTGTAGTTCGCACCCTTGCCGCCGCCGTCGGCATCGAGCACCGCGAGATTGTGCATGGACTTGGCATTGCCGCGCTCGGCGGCCTGCAGATAGTAGCGATGCGCGAGGTCGAGATCGCGCTTCACCCCGAGGCCCTTCTCATAGAAGGTGCCGAGCCGGAACACGGCCGGGATCACGCCCGCCTGCGCCGCGCGGTCGTACCATTTGGCGGCTTCCTCGAGATTGGACGCGATACCCTTGCCTTCGGCGAAACGCAGGCCGATTTCATAGGCCGCGGCCGGGTCGCCCTTCAGCGCCGCCGAGCGCAAAGCGGGCCCGCCGATCGCATCCGGCAGTTTCTCGTTGGCGGGGACCTGGATCATCGCGCCCTTGCGGCCGGCCGACATCGTCGGCGCCGCAACGGTGCCGGTCACTTCGCTGCCCGCCGACGCAGGCGCGGCGGATGACGGCGAAATCTGCGGGATTTCAACCGAGGCGGTAGCAACGGTGCTGGCCGGCGCCGCATTGTAGAATGATTGCCGCCCGATCGGTGTCGGCGAGGTCAGCGAGGGTGTCTTCGGGTCGGACAGGAACGGCTTGGCGCCGGTCTCCGCGGGCGGCATCTGCGGCGGAGGCACAGGCTCCTTGACGCTTTCGACCGCCGGCGGCGGCCTGCCGTCATCCAGCAGGGACAGCGCCGTCTTGAAGGCGGCGAGCACGATCACCACGACGCTCACGCCGACCAGGACGGAACGGATCTTGGACGCCGTGGTCGATGGTCCCTTGGCTTTGCCGTCCTTGGTCTTCTCGCCGCTTGCGCCCTTGACCGAGTCCTTGGATGTCCCCTTGGGCGGCTTGCGGCTGCTCTTGTCGTTGGCCGGCTGGGCGGCTGCCGCCTGCGCGGCACGACGGGCGGCCGCGATGAAGCTCGACGAACTGACCGGCTCGCGCGGACTTGCAGGGATTTCGCTGATCGCGCTTTCGGACGCCGCGATTCGCTCCGACGGCGTCGACAGGCGTGCGCCCGGCCGCGTGCCGGGCTCCAGCGGATGATCCGGCGGCAGATCGGGCGCAAACGCCGGACGCGCCGCCGCGGCACCGTGCGGCTCGAGGATCTCGCTGATCGCCTTCGGGGCGATCGCGGAAATGGCAGGAAGAGGAGGTGGAACGGCCTGGAAGTCCCTCGGCGCCGCGGCGAACGGGGCCTGGCTGAACGGTGCTTGATTGAAAGGCGCTTGATTGAAAGGCGCTTGGCCCGCGGCCGGGTTGGGCAGTTCGGGCCTCGGCTGCGGTGCCATCGCCGGGCTTGGCGCCGGCATTGGCGGCTCGGCCGGCACCAGGGTGGGGCTCGCGACCGGCTGCAGGGCGGTCGATCGCGTCGTGCGCAGATCGCTTTCGATCATCGCCAGGCGATCGACCACATGCCCGAGCGTGTTGTGAACGGCTTCCAGTGAATCCTGGGTGAGGCGGTCGGTCTCGGTCTGGCTGAAGCGGATGTCCGACAGCTCGCGCTTGACGAGGTCGAACAGGCCGCTGTCCGGCGGCGGAGCCGGCGCGTTAGGGCGGCTCTCGACCAACGCGGCAAAGGTCTGCTGCTGCCGCTCGAGATGGCGCAGCACGTCCTGCAGCCCGTCCTCGACCCGGACCAGATTGCCGGAGCGGTGATCGTTCGAGGCTTCCAGCCGTTCGAGCAGGTAGGTTACGCGTTGTTCAAGATGCGCGAGCGCGGAGGCGCTGTCGTTGCCGACCTGCAGCCGGTCGATGCGCTCGGACAGCGACCGCAGCGCGCCTTCAAGCTGTTCGGAGTTTTCGGCGGGCGATGGGCGCTCGCGGGTTTCCAGCGCCGAGGTCAGCGCGGCGATGCGCTGCTCGAGCAGCGCGAAGGAATCGGAATGGTCGTCGGGCCTGGTCAACTGGTCGACCTTGGTCGACAACAGCCGGACGTCGTCCGCAAGCCGCGCCAGGGCATCGTTGGAGGCGATGTTGGATACGATGGCGCGCAGCGCCGATATGGCGCCTTCGAGCTGCTCGACCGTGCCGGGACCCTCGCTTTCGCGCACGATCAGGTCGAGCTTGCCGGTCAGGTTGCGGATCGCCTCGTCATAGCCCGTGAGCTGCTCCGCCGGCGTCAGCGAGCGCAATACCTCGCGGATCTCGCCGAGCGTACGCTCGATGCTGGCCAGCGCCTGGGTATTGCTGCCGCTCTGGCGGTTCTCGTCGATGCGGTGGGCGAGCGCGCGGATATCGCTCTCGATCTGTTCGATCGCGCGGCGCGGCATCGCCTCCGTCAGGGCCTGGCGGATTTCCGCAAGCTCGCTGCGAAAGGCGGCGATCGATTGCTCGATGTGGTCATTCGGACGCTGCAGCGCCTCGATCTGGCTCGTGATGTTGACAAGGTAACGCTCCAGCAGCGAGAAATCCGCGCCCACCGGAATGGCAGGCGGCGCGGGTGCGGCCTCGCGCATCGGAGGAGGGCTGTGGGACAGCGGCGCGGCGTCGCGCCGCGGAGGTGGCGCAGGCGGCAGCGGTGCTGTCTCGCGCATCGGAATCGAGCGCAGCATTTCGCCCGAGTCGAGTTCGGTCTGGCGCGCGGCGATCTCGGCAATCGCGGCATCCAGCGAGACCGGGCTCAATGGCGGTGAGTTGCGATAGACCTGGGCGGCGGCGCGTTCGACCGCCCTGTCCTTTGGGGCCTGGTCCTGGATGGCTTGGTCCTGGATGGCTTGGTCCTGGGTCCGAGGGATCCTGCCCTGGATGGTCCCTTGGGCTTTCTGCTGTGTCTTCTCCCGAACCTTCTCCTGGACTTTCTCGCGGACTTTCTCCTGAGCTCCGTCCCGGGCCTTGTCCTCGACGGGCCGCGCGGAGGCGCGATTGGAGATCTGCGACAGTCGGGCATCGAGCCGTGAGATGGCGTCGTTCAGTTGACGCGCGACGCCCGGCTCGGCGCCCGCGTCGTCTTCCTCCGATGGGGGACGCGAAATCCGCTCGATCTGGCGGGTGATCGAGTCGAGCCTGCGATGGATGTCGGCGACCTCGCGAGTTTCCCGGCTCGGCGCGCTGCTCTGATCGCGCTCACGGAAATTGGGCGGCGTGGAATCGCCGAGCCTGGAGCTCAGCCACTCGTTCAGCGACAAGCCGGCGCGGCGGGCGGCGGCTTCGGCCCGATTGCGGACGGACGGGTCGATGCTGTCGACGCTCCACGATACGCGCGAATTCATATCTCTCGTCCGGTTCCGCTTCCAGCGCCCCCACCTGGCGCCTCCGGCCTCCCCGCGCGTCCCGAATCCAAGACAATCGAATTCGGCGCGGGTCGTCTGCCTCGTCTGGAGACTTTTTCGCGTTACGGTAAAGAACGGGTTAAGGAAGAGGGTTGCGCGGGCGTAAAGTTTGCCGCCCGCGGCAAGCGCCATCCGGCGCGCCGTCAACGTCGATTGGTCGGAAGCAACAATCGACGTTCACCTCTCCCCTCCGGGGGCGGAGAGGCGAACCTGTCGCGCGGAGAGAGGTTGTCGCTAATCGTCGGAGCCGGTGCGTTCGTGCTGATCGGTGTCCAGCGAGACCATGTCTGTCACGCCTGAAAGCTCCGACAGCGCCGTGATCGCCTCCTCGCACCATTCCGCCACCATGCGCTCGTGGCGCAGCCCAAGGCGCAGGTTCAACAGCTTGCCCATATCGGCGGGCGCCGCGGTGCCGTGGGGGAATCGTTTCTTCAAAATGCGCTCGTAGCGCTCGTAGCGGTCGCGGTGATGCTCCAGCCGCGCCATCAGGTCGGCGCGCAGGGCGGCGACGTCGACGCTGTCGAGCGCGTAGAGCCGCACCAGAAGGTCGTCCTTGATCGAGGCCGGCGTCGAGGGCCGCGCCGCCCAGTGCCTGAACGCCGCCCGGCCCGCCGACGTCAGCGTGTACACCAGCTTGTTCGGCTTGCCGGACTGCACCACCTCGCGGCCCTGGATGTAGCCGCGGTCGCGCAGGCGCGAGAGTTCGCGGTAGATCTGCTGATGGTCGGTCTTCCAGAAAAAGCCGATCGAGGAGTCGAACGTCTTGGCGAGCTCGTAGCCCGTCATCGGACCTTCCGTCAGGCAGGCGAGGATTGCGTCAGCCAACGCCACGAGCCGGCCCTCCTGGTTCGTTTCATCCTGCGTCATCAGATACGCTTGACTTTATGCACATTAGTGCATATGCGTCAACGCGCATATAAAATACGGAACCCGGCCTGCGGCCTTCGGGCGCGCCGCCTTGCTTGCGGGAAACGTCATATGACAGGGACCGGCCTTCAGAATTGGTACGGCTATTTGAAGTCACATGACCGGGCCGCGCTCTGGGATCTCCTGCATCCCGATGCGGTGTTCGAGAGCCCTGTCGTGCACACGCCGCAGCGCGGGCGCGACATCACCTTCAAATATCTGACGAGCGCCGGAAACGTCCTTGGCGGTCCCGACTTCACCTATATCGGCGAATGGCGCAGCGAAAATGGCGCGGTCCTGGAATTCACCAAGGAGGTCGACGGGATCACCATCAACGGCGTCGACATCATCACCTTCGATGCCAGCGATCGCATCACGCATTTCAAGGTCATGGTGCGGCCGCTGAAAGCGATCAATCTGTTGCACCGCCTGATGGGAGAGCAACTGGCGCGGCCATGACGCGCTGTGACACTGTCTCGCAACGTCGCCAAGTGCCGCCCGCGACTCACGAAAAAGCGCTAAGGTCCGCCGCAAACATCCCTCAGAAGACCCTCAAAGCCCCTGCCGGGAGAAACCCATGCCGATCTACAAAGCCCCCGTCGAAGACGTCAGCTTTCTCTTGAACGACGTGTTCCAGATCGACCGCTACGACAATCTGCCGGGCTTCTCCGACGCCTCCGCCGATATCCGCGAGGCGATCATCGGTGAGGCGGCAAAACTCGCCGAAGAGGTGTTGCAGCCGTTGAACCGGACCGGCGATCTCGAAGGCTGCAAGCGCCATGATGACGGCCGCGTGACCACGCCGAAAGGTTTCAAGGATGCCTACAAGCAGGTCGCCGAAGGCGGCTGGCTCGGGCTGTCGGCGCCGACGGAATATGGCGGCCAGGGGCTGCCGGTGACGCTGAGCCAGGCCGTCAATGAGTTCCAGATGTCGGCCAACATGGCGTTCTCGATGTATGGCGGCCTGACCATGGGCGCGACCGCGGCGCTGCTGGTGCATGGCAATCCGGAGCAGAAGAAGACCTACGTGCCGAAGATGATCGCTGGCGAATGGACCGGCACCATGAACCTGACCGAGCCGCATTGCGGTACCGATCTCGGCCTGTTGCGCACCAAGGCGGTGCGCCAGTCCGACGGCAGTTTTAGGATCACGGGCACCAAAATCTTCATCTCGGCCGGCGAGCATGACTTGGCCTCCAACATCATCCATCTCGTGCTCGCCCGCGTCGAGGGGGCGCCCGCTGGCATCAAGGGCGTGTCGCTGTTCGTGGTGCCGAAAGTGCTGATCAATGCCGACGGTTCGCTCGGTGCACCAAACGGCGTCAGCTGCGGCTCGATCGAGCACAAGATGGGCATCCACGGCAATTCCACCTGCGTGATGAACTACGACAACGCCACCGGCTGGCTGGTCGGCGAAGAGAACAAGGGCATGCAGGGCATGTTCGTGATGATGAACGAAGCCCGGCTCGGCGTCGCCGTGCAGGGGCTCTCGCAGTCGGAGGTCGCCTATCAGAACGCGGCGGCCTATGCGCGGGAGCGGTTGCAGGGCCGCGCGCTCACGGGCGCCAAGGCGCCCGACAAGCCGGCCGATCCGATCATCGTGCATCCCGACGTGCGAAGGACGCTGCTGACGATCCGCGCCTTCAACGAGGCGGCGCGTGCCATGGTGGTGTGGACCGCGCTGAAGAGCGACGTCGCCCATCGCTCGAGCGACCCGAAGGACCGCCAGGAGGCGGACGATCACATGGGGCTGATGACGCCGGTGCTGAAGGGCTTCTTGACCGACACCGGCTTTGCCAATGCGGTGCAGGCGCAGCAATTATATGGCGGCCATGGCTACATCGCCGAGCACGGCATGGAGCAGTTCGTGCGCGATGCGCGCATCGCCATGCTCTACGAAGGCGCCAACGGCATCCAGGCGCTCGACCTGGTCGGGCGCAAGCTGCCCCGCGACGGCGGCCGCGCGATCTTTGCCTTCTTCAACGAGGTCACCGCCTTCGCCAAGCAGCATGGTGCCGAGGACGCCATGAAGCCCTTCGTCGCCCCGCTTTCGACCGCACTCGGCCACCAGCAGCAGGCCACCACCTGGCTGATGCAGAACGCGCTGACCAAGCCCGACAATGCCGGCGCCGCCGCCACCGACTATCTGCATTTGTTCGGCTTCGTCACGCTCGGCTATATGTGGGCGAAGATGGCGAAGGTGGCATTGGACAAGATTGCGCAGGATGGCGCCACGCCCTATCTCACGACCAAGCTCGTGACCGGCCGTTTCTTCGTGGAACGGATGCTGCCGGAAACCGCGTTGCATCTGGCGCGCATCCAGACCGGCTGCGCCACGACCATGGAATTGGCGGCGGAGGCGTTCTGACCGACATGCGCGGCTCGCGTCGTCGTGCAAAACTCTGCTATAAATGATGAAGATCATATCAGGAGGGCGTCATGCCTGAGGCATTTGTCTACGATCACGTTCGCACGCCGCGCGGCCGCGGCAAGGCCGACGGCGCGCTGCACGAGGTCACGGCGCTGAAGCTCGCCACGGTGCCGCTGCAGGCGCTGAAGGAGCGCAACAATCTTCCGCAAGGAAGCGTCGACGACGTCGTGCTCGGCGTGGTCGATCCGGTCGGCGAGGCCGGCTCCGACATCGCCCGCTTCGCGGCGCTCAAAGCCGGGCTCGGGGAATCGGTTCCGGGCGTGCAGATCAGCCGTTTCTGTGCCTCCGGCCTCGATGCGGTGAATTTCGCGGCCGCCCAGATCATGAGCGGCCAGCACGAGCTCGTGATCGGCGGCGGCGCCGAATCCATGAGCCGGGTCGGCATCGGTGCCTCCGGCGGCGCCTGGCCGATGGATCCGTCGATGGCGGTGCCGTCCTATTTCATGCCGCAGGGCGTCTCCGCCGACCTGATCGCGACCAAATACGGTTTTTCGCGCGACGACGTCGACGCCTATGCGGTGCAGAGCCAGCAGCGCGCGGGCAAGGCCTGGGAAGAAGGCCGCTTCGACAAATCGGTGGTGCCAGTCAAGGACGTCAACGGCCTGACCATCCTCGCCAAGGACGAGCACATGCGGCCCACCACGACGATGCAGTCGCTGGCGCAGTTGCAGCCGTCGTTCGCGGCGGTGGCTCAGATGGGCGGCTTCGACGCGGTGGCGATCCAGTCGCACCCGGAAGTCGAGCGCATCAACTATGTGCATCACGCCGGCAATTCCTCGGGGATCGTCGATGGCGCCGGCGCCGTCTTGCTCGGCAGCAAGGAGGCCGGCGCGAAACATGGTCTGAAAGCCCGCGCAAAAATCCGTGCCTTCGCCAATATCGGCTCGGAGCCGGCGATGATGCTGACCGGACCGGTCGACGTCACCAGAAAACTGTTCGAACGTTCAGGGATAAAGCAGTCGGACATCGACCTGTTCGAGCTGAACGAGGCGTTCGCCTCGGTGGTGCTGCGCTTCATCCAGGCCTTCGACATCGACAACGCCAGGATCAACGTCAATGGCGGCGCCATCGCGCTCGGC
>Ga0210402_10005706_pt1 | contig 11113 bp, 9 predicted proteins | sample IncBWC7MmetaG_FD_161055 | JGI IMG/M metagenome (GOLD analysis project Ga0210402, IMG submission 161055) | Forest soil microbial communities from Barre Woods Harvard Forest LTER site, Petersham, Massachusetts, United States - Inc-BW-C-7-M | ecosystem: Environmental > Terrestrial > Soil >... | reverse complement strand
CGGCTATCTTAAAAATCTCGATGACTTTCGTAACGTGCCGGTGGGCCTGGGCGCCGGCGGCACACCCATCCTGTTGGGCGCGGTGGCTCGAATCCAGATAGGCCCGGAGATCCGCCGGGGAATCTCGGAGTTAGACGGCAAAGGCGAGGTAGTGGGCGGTGTCATCGTCATGCGGGCGGGCAAGAATGCGTTAGAGACGATCGATGCTGTTAAAGCAAAGATCGCGGGCTTGCAGCAGGGCTTGCCGAAAGGCGTCGAGATCATACCCACGTATGACCGATCGGAACTCATTCATAAATCGGTCGCGACATTGCGGGACCGGCTGATCGAAGAGTTTATTGTCGTCACCCTGGTCTGCGCCCTATTCCTGTTCCACCTACGTTCCGCATTCGTCGCTATTGTCAGTCTGCCGCTCGGTATCCTCGCCGCATTCACAGTCATGAACTGGCAGGGGGTCAATGCAAACATCATGTCTTTAGGGGGCATTGCCATCGCAATCGGCGCGATGGTGGATGCCGCGGTGGTCATGATCGAGAATGCACACAAGCATCTCGAAGCTTGGAATCACCAGAATCCGGGCCGCCGACCGACGTCCTCGGAACAGGCGCGGCTGATCGCTGAAGCCGCCAGTGAAGTCGGGCCGGCATTGTTTTTCAGCCTGCTCATTATCACATTGAGTTTCGTGCCGGTTTTCACGCTCGAAGCCCAGGAAGGCAAGCTGTTCGGACCGCTGGCCTTCACCAAAACCTATTCGATGGCGGCCGCAGCCGGCCTGTCGGTGACGCTGATCCCGGTGCTTATGTACTACTTCATTCGCGGTCGCATCCCCGACGAGCGCAGCAATCCCTTAAACCGGTTCCTAATCTTCTTGTATCGGCCGCTTCTCGATTTCGTGCTCAGGCATCCGAAGACGATGCTTCTCGTGTCGACGCTGGCGATCGTCGTGACTATAGTGCCGCTGACCCGCCTTGGCAGTGAGTTCATGCCGCCGTTGGTCGAAGGAGACCTTCTCTTTATGCCCTCCGCGTTGCCCGGCCTGTCCGCCGACAAGGCCTCGCAGCTGCTACAGCAGACCGACAAGGTGCTCATGCAGTTTCCAGAGGTCGAGCGGGTATTCGGTAAGGTCGGGCGTGCGGAGACCGCAACCGATCCCGCTGGTCTTGAGATGTTTGAAACAACGGTACACTTCAAACCGCGCTCCGAATGGCCGAACGGGAAGACCGAGGATGAACTCATCGAGGAAATGAACGCGGCACTGCAGATCCCCGGTTTATCAAACCTCTGGGTACAGCCGATCCGCAACCGCATCGACATGCTCTCGACCGGCATCAAGAGTCCTGTGGGCATCAAGATCGCAGGTCCTGATTTGAACACGATCGAGAAAATCGGGGAACAAGTCGAAGCGACCGTCAAGCAAGTACCTGGCACGCGCTCCGCCTATGCAGAGCGCGTCCAGGGTGGGCGCTACGTCGAAGTCAGGATAGATCGCGTACGTGCAGCCCGATTTGGCCTGACTCTGGCTGATGTGCAACAGGTGGTGGCGCTCGCCATCGGCGGCGAGAACGTCGGAGAAACGGTCGAGGGTCTGCAACGATTCCCGATCAACATGCGCTATCCGCGCGAGCTGCGGGACTCGGTAGAGAAGCTCACCCTCTTGCCGATCGTGACCGCCGCCGGCGCGACGACAACGCTCGGCGCGGTCGCCGATCTCGTTGTAACAGACGGGCCGCCCCAGATTCGAAGCGAGAATGCCCGGCTCAACGGCTGGGTCTACGTGGACATCAGCGGGCGCGACCTCGGGTCCTACGTGGCGCAGGCGCAAAAGCTCGTGGCGGAGCGTGTCAAGCTGCCGCCTGGATATTCGATTGTGTGGTCAGGGCAGTTCGAATACCTTGAGCGCGCGACGCAGAAGTTAAAACTCGTCGTGCCATTCACCCTGGTGATCATTTTCGTGCTCCTGTACTTAGCCTTCCGCAACTTCACGTCAGCTGCGCTGATCATGGGCACCCTGCCATTCGCGTTGGTGGGCGGTCTCTGGCTCCTCTTCGTGCTCGGCTATAACTTATCGATCGCTTCCGCCATCGGTTTCATTGCGCTGGCGGGCGTCTCGGCGGAATTCGGTATTGTGATGCTGATCTACCTTGATCACGCAATCGAAAAACGGCGGGCAGTAAACCGGTTCGCTACCGAACGCGATTTGATTGAAGCCATCGAAGAAGGCGCGGTGCTTCGAGTGAGGCCGAAGGCGATGACGGTCGCCGTCATCGTCGCAGGACTGCTACCCATCATGTTGGGTGGCGGCACGGGCTCCGAGGTTATGCGTAGAATCGCAGCGCCCATGGTCGGCGGTATGATTACCGCGCCGCTGCTATCGATGCTCGTGTTGCCGGCGGCCTACCTGTTGCTACATCGTCGGCAGTTGAGCAAGCCACGAGCGGAGGAAGGACATGCCGTTTAGTCGCCCCGTTGTTCGTGAACCGCCGACCGAACCGGTTGTCCCAAGTCTGCCAGCAGACACTCGATCCGCTTGGCGATGCCGCAGTGCCGCTGGATTTCTTGGGGCCATTTGCGCTTCCGAGCATCCTCCGCGAGCGTCAGCTCCAATTGATGGCGCTCGCGCAATCGCGGTGCATAGGCAGGTGTCGTGACGAATTTGGCGCACGTTAAATACAGATCGCACTCGCACGGTCCTTCCGACGGAAGCCGAAGGCAATGACCGAGTTCGAGTTCAGTCTTCAAAAAATTGGATCTCAGCCAATCAACGGCTTGTTCGCCCAGCTGGCCCGCGCGCACGGCCTCGGCGCCACGCCCGGCGATTAGGGCTCCTGGACCAAGGACGCTGCGATAGTCGCGTAACACCTCTGCGTCGCTGATCCGAGCGTAGACCATCGACATATGGGGACTCTCATGACCCAGAACGCTCATAATCGTGTGAAGTTTGGCGCCACGTTCGGCGAGCTGGGTACCCACGGTATGCCGAAACCGATGGGCAGTAACGGTGTGCTTACCACGAGAGTCGATGAGGCCGGCTGCAAGGCACGCCTGTCCCAAGCCAAAGTCGAACAGGTAGTGTTTGGAGATGGGGCAGCCGCGACGCAGGAATAGATACCGGACTGGTGTATGGGTTCGCGGATCGATGATCGGTCGATCTCGCGCTTTCTTGCGATAAGTAATCAGGGTGCGCAGACCGTCGGCGGCCTCCGTGTGCAGTGGCACGAGTCGCTCTCGATAGGTCTTGCCGGCGGGAATGCGCAGGCGAGCGGTGCCATCGGGATACGCGTCCAGGCAGTCGATCGAGAGTCTCGCGATCTCATCGCGCCGCGCGCCGCTCCATCGAGCAGTCAGGAGTGCCGCACGCTGAAACGCGCAGGGAAGAGCGCGAACGGCGGCCATGAGCTTGTCGAGCTCGTCGGTGGGAATAAATCGCGGTACGTGCTGGGGCAGACGAGGCAGCGCCCCCAAATCGAGGAACGGGCGCGTCGGCATATTGGCCCACCCTAATGCGGCCGCATCGCGAAGGAACGCCGCCACGGCGGACAGGCGCGTGCGGCGCGAGTAAATCGACAGGGGCCGACCCGTGCCCGGCCGAACCTCGTGCATCAGCGCATCAACATAGGAGGACGCATGCACTTCGGTTAGCTGCGAGAAGTTCCCAACCTCGGGTGCGGTTTCCTCCAGATGCTTCAAGAACTGCTCGAGTGATACTCGCTGGTGCTTGGTCGTCACGGGTGCCCAAGTCGCCGCCTTGATCGCGAGCCAGCGTTCAGCGGGTTTACGGAGTAAGGGGCCACCCGCTACGAGGGATGTCTTCAAAGGCTTTAAGCGGCGCGGCAAGGCGACCTTGTTACCGCGGTGATGCAAAAGGACGCCTAAGACACGCAGGTGGCTCGGCCAGAACAGAAGGGAAGGGCGCATGGTGCGCTTTGAACTGATCGGATGGCGTCGAAATAGCCGAATCGCCTCCTGAAGCTCATCAAGGTGCTCGTCTGTCCAAAGAGAACTATTTCGAATGCCCGTGTGGAGCGCGATTCGTGGAACTGTCCAGCCGAGCGCAACCGCCATCCGATTGCCCTTATACCCCATTCCCTCGCCAATGCGCAGAAGCACTTGCGTCTGCCAGTCGATCTTCAGCGTGACGGCAACTTCCTCCACACACATGCCGCCGACGCCGAGCAGAAACGGATAGTCGAGCCGGAGCCGATCGGTGAGACCCAAGTACCAAAGATAGGACTGCGCGTAATAGGAGACGCGGTCACTCGCGTGCTTGTAGTGTTCGCCGGGACGCCGACCTAGCCGCTTCATCAAGGGCTCTGTCAACCAATCGGAGAGGTTTGGCCAATGCGCCATGAACTGCATGCGCCAACGGATGCGCGTCTGTCGATGATGCGCCGTAACCTTGAGCAATTTAAGGTACGCAACATATTCCGTGTCGCTACAGTGCTCAGTGACCTGCGTGGAATCTGGCGCCGGCGCTGGTGATCGCACGTTCGCCGTGCGCTCGCTCACGAGGCCCGCCGTCCAAGCGCGCGCTGATACTCAGCAACGACAACACGGTCCGAGACGCGTGTATAGAGGCGCGTCGACTCGGGCGACGCGTGCCCCAAGCGCCGCTGCAAGGTCAGTTCGCGCATGCCCGATTCCCACATCCGTGTGGCATGCGTGTGCCGCAGCGCGTGGGGCGTCACGCCAGGTGCGCGAATCCCGGCTCGCGCACACGCCCGTGCGAAACCGCGCACGAGAGCCGCATATGACAGTGGCCGTTGCGCCCGTGCGCCGCGTCCGCCGACAAGGAAAACGTAAGGCGACCCACTTTCTCGCGGTCGCTCGGAGAGGACGTACTCGCTGACCGCGGCGAGCGTCACCGCTTCGTGCAAATCGACCACGCGCTCGGTGCGTGATTTGGCGCGCACGCCGCGCGGATGATCCTCGCGCCACCGGATGGTGACTCGCCGGCGGCCGTAGGAAATGTCGGCCAATTGCAGGCCCAAGGCTTCGCCCGGTCTCAAACCGCCGTCCAGCATCAGGCGCACGAGCGCTATATCGCGGCGATTGCGTAAAGCAGCGAAGAGTCGCTTCAGCTGAGTTGCGCTCAATGGACGTGGCAAACGGCGCGCGACCTTGACACGCAACGGCCGTCGCATTGTCGAGCGACGGGCAATGCCGGTCAGAAAAGGACGATGCTGGTCTGAAACGAAAATGCCCCCTCGTGCCTGCACGGGATCAAATGGGCTGCGCAGCGCGAAGTGCCCGGTAAACTGCGCCCAGGAATAAAAGGCGGCGAGCGCGGCCAAGATACGATTGACGGTGGCGGGCGCTAACCGTTCGTGCGCCGCGCGCATCCCGCGTCGCTTGGTCCGGATCGTTCTGAGGTATAGCAGGAACTCAATGGCTTGACTCGTGCTGAGCGTGCGCCAATCAATCGATGCCTGTCGAAGAAATCCTTCGAAATGCCGCAGATCGAATGCGTACGCGCGAACGGTGTTGGGTGAGCAATCTCTTCCTTTGAGGTATGCCAAGAACTGCTGAAGGATCGGGATAGAGAATGGAGGGGAAGAGGTGTCCGACATCACAAATAGTCTCGCGAGTGACAAGCACCGTAATTGACTCAGAGAATCGTCGGCCGTGCCGGTATAACGATACTACCTGCGCTCTCGCTTAAGAGCGTTGTGACGACAAGAGTGGATACCCGAGCACGCACCAGGGAGTCGGCTCGCCTGTCCATATAATCGATGAAAATAACTACTATCAATTTTTTCCATTGCATGTCGTGTACAAGCGTGGCCAGGCGCCCAAGAGCGACTTGCCGGCATAGGATCCGATTCCTAACTCCCGCGCTTAAAAGAAAGTCGGACTCGCGCGCGAGGGAAGACGGCGAGTCCCAAAGGAAACCCGCAGGGGGAGCGCGGGCTAATTGCGGGGGCCTTCTTCTTCTGCGGCCGTCCGTTTCTCAGCGGCGATGATGCTACGCGAGGGAGATCCCCTTCGCGAGTCATTTATTTTTGGATTCTTAGGGTCCATTTGTCGGCGGTGAACGCTCTTACGTCATCGTGCGGAGATCTGTCCGTTGCAAGGAGCGCAGGTTGGAGATCTCTGCGATTCAAGCGTTGATTCGAAGCTTTGCGACCGACGCCCTAGGGCTCACGTTAGGGAATCCCATTGTCGATGCACGTGAGTTACCCGCGCCGTGTCAACGAACGATCGGATGCGAACTTAAGGATGATCCAGCCGTTTGGTGCGCTTGGGAAACCGATCAGGGTGCCGTTACTCTACTGGCACGCTACGATCCGCAGCAATCGGCAAGGGTTAAAGCCCAGGTGCTTCACTTCGAGTGGTGGATCGGTGAGAAACACCACGACGCCTGGTACTACACATATCCAAAATTTCCGGGTGAGTGGACCGCAGGAGCGGGAAGGCCGAATCGATGGTGAAATTAAACAGATGAGTATCCATCTTGAATTGCGAAGTGCTCTTAAGGGTTTCAGAAAGGAGCGCAAGTATGTCCGACATGCACGAGCAAGAAGAGGGCGATGAACACATGCCGGACCGTTCGGATCTTTTGCGCGCGTTCGCAGCGCGCCTCGTTGCGTTTGCCGACGCCCGTTCGGTGGCAGCCGCCGGCGGCGAAATAGATTGGCCCATAAACCCCGCTGTGCGTGCCGCCTCGGAACCTTGAATGAGGAAGCCGCCGGTAGGACTCGTCTTCGATGAATATTCCTTTCGGCGCGCACGCGAGCGCCCCGAGGCGCAAGAGGCGCTGAAACGGCTCGCGGGACACATCGCGGACTCATTCGTCGAGTCGATTCCGTCGCATGAATGGCCGATATTCCATGAGTACTTCAAGACCGAAGAGGGCAACCAGCTCCTCGTCGAGCTCTGGCCCCTAATCGTCGATTCTTACTTTAAGGCGCTGTGTGCGCCGGCGCGCAAGCGGCCGTCAAAATATTCGTGATGGATATTGTCGATCGCGCTCGCAGCGCCGGGCGAGGATGCGGAAGATGGCGATTGGCTGGCGAAGAGCGCTGCTTATACAGTAGTCGCAAAGTCGATTTGCTGTATGAGGGGTCGCGCATGCTAGCGTTTGCGCGTGGACTTCAGTCAAACCGAACTCGATGACATTGAAAGCGCCTGCCGCGCGCAGGCGAGTGCGTACCGGGACTTGGCGTTGAAGGCGGAGCGGCCTATTCAGCGCAATCAGCGAAACGATGCCGCCGAAGCGCTCTTGAACATCGCGCAGCGAATTCAAGCGGATCGGCGCGCGAGTGCGCTGTTGATGCGAGGGTGTCCCAATTGCGATGAGTGACGGGATGGAACCTTCGCATTTCATGTCAGATGCATCAGATTTCGACCGTGACGCGGCCTTACTAGCGCGGCACGCTTCGCCCATGCATCCAAAATTGCAGTCCATGCTACTTCGCGCCTGGATCGAGTGCCCCGCCTGTGGCCATATGGATCGGTTCACGAAGACGATTCTTCTGGACCTGGAGGTCGCGACGCCGCTGACAACCAAAACGCCCTTCATCTGCCAACGCTGCGGTACGCAACGGGCCTGGCTGGTGATGCAGCGGACTTCCTGCGCGATTCATTAGCTTGGAGTTTAGGTTTCGCTGAATTCCCCGCGAATCTGGACCTTTTCGTGAAGTTCGGCCGTGCTCTTATTACTCCGACGCAAAATTATTAGGGAGTCGGGGATGGAAGGGATCTTAAAGAACTGGCGGCCAACCGCGCGCGCCGTCGCACTCGCTGCATCGCTGCTGCTGCCGCAATTCGCACTCGCGCAAGCCTCGCCCTTTTTGACCGGTGCGAATTCTCTGCAGTCGAACATTCTCGCCTGGCTCACGCCCGTAGCCGTGATTCTCATCATGGTCTTAGGCGGCATGGCGATGGCAAATCGAATTTCTTGGGGCTGGTGTATCGGGGCGATCATCGGCATCGCGATCGCATTCGGGGCGCCGCAAATCGTCACTTGGGTGCGCGGCATGTTCGGGGTGTAAGCCATGAGCGAGCGCAACGGTGGGCTCACGGCCGATATCCTCTTCGTCGCGGTCACCCGGCCGCCGATGCGCTGGGGCGTCACCTTTTCCGCGCTCCTCTTTAATCTGGTTTTTACGATGGAGGTGTTTCTTCTTAGCAAAAACCTCTTGACGCTCCTGATCGCGATTCCGATTCATGGGGTATGTGCGCTCTTATGCGCACGCGATGCCCGGTATTTCGATCTGATTCTGCTCTGGGGCCGCACGCGTATGCCTTCGTATTTGGCGAACTATCGTGTTTGGAAGGCCAGCAGCTATAGCCCGCTGATCCTGGATCTGCCCAATCGTTTCGGTCGACGCCGCGAGCGCACGGCGGAGGTTCTGATCTCGCCGTTCAGGGGCCGGCCATGATGCGAGCAGCGGCCGTGCGCCGCGAAATACCCGCCTCGCGTCACATCCCCTATGCGGCGCATGTGGCGCCGGAGGTCATCGTCACCAACCAGGGCGGCTATCTTCAGACTTTTCGCTTAAGCGGCGCGAGTTTCGAAAGCGCCGATGATGAAACCTTGAACAACTGGCACGAGCGCTTGAACGTCACGTGGCGCAATATCGCAAGTCCCAATGTCGCGCTCTGGGCGCATCTCATTCGCCGCCGCGAGTCGCCGAAGTTTGAAGCGACGACGGGAAGCACTTTCGCCGATCGACTGGCGCAGCGCTATCAAGACCGCCTGTCGAGCGAGACCTTGATGGTCAACGAACTCTACCTGACGCTTCTTTATCGGCCAGTGACCGGGGCCGCACCCACGCTCGTGTCACGGTTCTTGTCCCGTGAACGAACCGGCCAAAAAGGGATTGAATCTTCGGATGCGCTTGAGGCATGCGCGAAGTTGCGGCAAACGCTCGCCGCGTCGCTCGCCCGCTATGAGCCCGAGTGCCTGTCGCTGTATGTGTGGCAGGAGCGGCGCTACTCGGCGCTGCTTGAATTCTTATCGCTTCTCTTGAACGGCGAGTCGCGGCGCGTGCCCTTGCCGCGCTCGCCCTTAAGTTCAGTACTCGCGACCAGCCGGGTACTCTTCGGCAGCGAGACGCTCGAGTACCGCACGATGACGCACACTCGTCTTGGGGCGGTGCTCGGCATCAAGGAATACCCCACCCCCACGGTGGTCGGGATGCTCGATGGCTTGTTATCCGCTCCGTTTTCGTTTGTCCTCACGCAATCCTTCACGTTCTTGAACAAAGCCACGGGGCAGGGGCTGCTGCAGCGCCAGCACGCGCGCATGGGCAATGCCGGTGATTTTGCCGTTTCTCAAGCGAATGAACTGATCGAGGCCTTAGATGCGCTCACCAGCAATGAGTTTTGCATGGGTGATCATCACTTCACGCTGCAGGTTTTGAGCGACCCGTCGGATAGCGAGGATCGGCGGCTGACTCGCCTCAATGATTACATTGCGCTCGCTCGAGCGATCCTCGCCGACACGGGCATGACGGTGGCGCGCGAGGACTTGGCACTTGAGGCGGCCTTTTGGGCTCAGCTACCCGGTAATTTCGCGGACCGGCCCCGCAAAGCCCCGATTACCTCGCGCAACCTCGCCGCGATGGTGAGCTTTCATAACTACCCGTGCGGGCGGGCGACGGGGAATCACTGGGGTGAGGCGCTCGCACTCCTGATGACGAGCTCTCGCTCGCCCTATTACTTCTCGCTGCACGCGACGGATCCTAAAGATCCCGATGGCGGCAGCCGCAAGGATACCGGACACACCTTTGTGTGCGGACCCACCGGTTCCGGCAAAACCGTGTTTGTCGGCTTCATGCTCGCCATGCTTTCAAGGCAGCGCGTGACCCAAGTCGTGTTCGACAAGGATCGGGGCCTGGAGATCCTGGTGCGCGCCTTGAGCGGAACGTATCTGCCCTTGAAGAACGGCGCGCCCACGGGATTTAATCCCTTACAGCTTGAGATCTCGCCGGCAAACATCGAGTTCCTAAAACTCTGGCTGCGATCTCTCGTTCGGGGGCCGATGAGCCTCACGACACAGGAGGAGGGGGATCTGGATCATGCGCTGCGCGGCACGCTCGCGCTCGAGAAGCCAGCCCGTCGGCTGTCGCGCCTGATCGAGTTCACCGATGCCACTCGAACCGATGGCATTCACGCGCGCCTAGCGCGCTGGTGCGAGAGTACGCGCGGCGATTACGCCTGGACGTTTGACAACCCCACCGACACGCTGACGCCTAAGCTTTCCCAAGCAAGCCTCTTCGGCGCCGATGTGACCGAGTTTCTGGATAATGAGGCCACTCGAGCCCCTGTCACGCTCTATCTCTTTCACGTCGTGCGCACGCTTTTGGACGGTCGGCGCTTCGTGTGTTGGGCGGATGAGTTCTCGCGACTCCTCTCGGATCCGGCGTTCGAGCAGTTCGCAAAGGATGGCCTTAAAGTCTGGCGAAAGTTAAACGGCGTGCTCTGCGCGGCGACCCAAAGTCCGAGCGATGCCTTAAGTTCCGCGATCAGCCGCACCATCATCGAGCAGACGCCGACCAAGATTCTGTTTCCGAATTCCGATGCCAACGTATCGGAGTACGTCGAGGGGTTCGGGCTCTCCGAGCGAGAATTCAAGCTCTTGAAGGAGCAGTTGGAGCCCGGCTCGCGCATGTTCTTGGTGAAGCAGGGGCACTACTCGGTGGTATGCCAGCTGGACTTAAAGGGCTTCGAGTCGGCACTCGCCGTGATCTCGGGCCGCGCATCCTCGGTGGAGCGCCTGTATTCGATCATGGATCATGTGGGCGAGAGCCCTGAGAACTGGCTGCCGCTCTTCGAGCGGCCCTCTTGAATGTTTTAGGACAACGGACGTTAAGGAGACACCCCAATGAAACGCGTAACCCCCGTGATTGCTCTGATTACGATGCTCTGTTTGATGGGATTCTCGCAGTGCGCGAAGGCGCAGTGGGCGGTCGTGGATGTTGGCGCGATCGCGCAGTTGATCCAGCAGCTCGCGAAGATGGAGCAGGCGATTCAGACCGCCGAGAATCAGCTCTCGCAAGCTCAAGCACAATATCAGTCGATGACCGGCGCCCGCGGCATGCAGAACCTGCTCTCCGGCATCAACCGGAATTATCTGGTGTCGGACTTCAATCAACTCGCGAGTTCCTTG
>Ga0210402_10005705_pt1 | contig 11113 bp, 6 predicted proteins | sample IncBWC7MmetaG_FD_161055 | JGI IMG/M metagenome (GOLD analysis project Ga0210402, IMG submission 161055) | Forest soil microbial communities from Barre Woods Harvard Forest LTER site, Petersham, Massachusetts, United States - Inc-BW-C-7-M | ecosystem: Environmental > Terrestrial > Soil >... | reverse complement strand
CGCCCACCGAAGCCGCCGGGCTGTTCTTTCTCGGCGCAGCCCATGGTCCTCTGGTGAGCCCCGGACAATACATCGTCAAAATCACTGCCGCGGGCCAGACTGTGCAGAAGACTTTCCAGGTGGAAGAGGATCCCCGCATCCAGCTTTCGCCTGCCGACCGCGACGAACGCCTCAAGACCGAGTTGCAGATCACGCAATTACAGAAGAGAGCCGATGCCGTGCGCCGAGGCGTCACAGCCCTGCGTACTCAAACCCTGGCCATGCAGGAGAGCTGGAAGAAGCCCGACGCCCCGAAAGTCCCGGCGAGCCTCCAGCAGGCGGCCGACGGACTCCGCGAGCGTCTGGACGCGATGAACCGCCGCGTCATGCTCGGCGGCCGCGCAGATGCCGACGACACACCCTTCGGCCTGGAGTATCGCCCGCCCAGCGTGACCCAGCGGTTGCTTCGCCTGGCCAGCAGCCTGGACGGCTACACCTCGAAGCCTACCACGACGCAGCTTGAGGAACTCGCCGTTCTTTCCAAGCAGGTGGACGATCTGGAAGCCTCCTGGAAGAAGGTCACGGCCGAGGAGGCGCCCGCTTTCAACAAGACCGTGACGTCCGCCGGCATCTCGTATCTAGCGATCGGCAAGTGATTCGGGCCCGAGGAGGATGGGGACGGAAGAGTCGCGCGCTCCTCTGGCGGCAAGCGTCAACGGCATCATCTTGGCGCAGCGGACCTCGGCTCGCCTGATTGCGCGCGGGCACTTAGACTAAGTGAGCGTTTCCGTCATCGTAGTCCCGCCCGCTTACCAGATACACCGCGAAGCTGCCGAGCCAGTGCCCCGCCCTCGTAGTGCTCGCTCTTGATGCTGTCCAGTCCCGTCACTTTGAGTTTGCCGGCGAGCGCGGTCAACGCCTTGCGGCGCGCGTCGGCGGCGGGGAGGCGTGAGACGATGCCTTCCAGCATCCACGCGCGGCTCAGGTTCAGACCAGCCAGGTGGTAGGCCTTGCCATCAGTCACGTCGCTGACCAGCGTTGGCTCCAGATCCACGCGTGGCAGAAACCCGGTGAACCACCGGGCGAATTGGGCGGGCGGCAGAATCCGGCGCACCGCATCTGCTTCCGCCAGGCAGGGAGAGAGGAAGTCTTCGCCCGAAGGTTCGTAGGCGAGTGGGCAGTTCCTGTCCTTCAGGTAGTAGTCCCGCGCACGCGACTCCACCGCTTTGCCGAACTCCGTGTTGCCGGTGACCCTGGCGTAATCCAGCATCAGGCCCATCGAGAAAGCGGTGTTATTATGTTCGCCGGTGCGTATGGGGTGTTGCAGTTTCGGCAGCCACTCGGCCGTCCGCACGGCGACGGCCTGTTCCAGCGGGCGTAGCGTGACGGACCACTGGCGCGCCTCCGGGCCGTCGAACTCCTTCAACTCGGCGGCGAGTTGCAGCAGCCACGCAAGGCCGTAAGGACGCTCGAAGGTATTGCGGCCCGCGGCATTAAGATAGATCGCTTCCTGCGCGATGTTGGCTGGCGTGAGACTGCGCGCCACCGCGCGGCGCGCTTCGGCCGCGAACGGCGCTTGCGGAAACAGGCGCGCCAGGCGGACCAGCAGCCAGTGGCCGTGGACCGAGGAATGCCAGTCGTAGCAGCCGTAAAATGCCGGGGTCAATTCGCGCGGCGGCTTCACATCGGCATCGGAGTTCAACGAATGGGGATCTTGTTGGGGTACGGTTTGTGGACGCAATCGAGCGCCAGAGCCGCGAAGCGTGCCGCCTGTGTCTGGTCGAAATCGGTCTGGTCGAAATCGGAATTCGCCATGATGCCTCCACATAGGGCAGCGGCGAGTATCAAGAGCCGGAGCATGCCTTTATCTCCGCTCGCGACCCGCGCCATGCGCGATTCCCGCTCCTTCCGTGGCGGCTCGTTTTGCACGAACAGCCCGATCGGTTCCCTCACCGACGTTCCGGCTCTGACCAAAGGCCCGTCGGTTCCTTTCCACCCTGGACGCAACACGTCCGCCGGCATCTCGTATCTATCGGTCGGCATGTGAATGCGCTGGCAAGGAAACCGTCGTTCTCACGGCATATTGGTCAGAATATTGGGTACGTTCCTCTGGCGCAGAAGCGCGTTAAACGAGACCATATCCTGCTGCAACAGCAACTTGAGCCGCTGCTGGTAAGTGGCGGCCCGCTCCTTCAATTCATCGTGCACCGCAACCTGTTGTGTGGTGGGCTGATAATCGGAGCTCTCCACTTCGTTGGCCAGATATCCGAGCTTTTCGAGGAGTTGGGGCGCCCATCGCACGCCGTCCTGCCCGCGTCCCGTCACCTTCAGCCGAAGCAGATTGGCTTCGACTTCCACCAGCTTGGCGTTGAGCTGATCGGCGGACGTCCGGATCGCGCCGGCGTTGGCGTCGGATCCGAGCGCCGATTTGAGGTCGACCAGTTGGGCGCGCAGCGACTCGATCTTATTGACGGCGTCCACCGTGCCATCCATCTGGCCGGCAAGCGAAGTCATCAGTTTCGTCTGTAACTGAATATCGCCCTCCGTGCCGTTGGAGTGCGGGTCCTTGAGCACTTTGAGTGTCTGGGTGAAATCCTTGCCCTCGACCGTGAGCTTGACGGTGTAAATGCCGGGCGGCGCCAGTAGCCCGATCCGCTGTTCGCCGGGCGCAGGCCGCCAGCCCTCGGAACCCTCCACGATTTCGGGGGCATATTCCGGGCTGGTCCTAAGACGGATTTGCTTGGTAGGCGTGAATCGCAGGTCCCACCACAGGCGGTTTAGGCCCGGCTGGACGCTGCCCGTCAGCGTTCTCACCGTGCGTCCGTTCGAGTCCACAATGGCAAGACGGGCTGCGCCTTGCGGAGCCGATTTCAGATAGTAGTCGATGGGCGCCCCGTAAGGCGGGTTCAAACCGGCGGTCGCATCGTACGGTGCGCTCTCCGCCTGGACCGCGGTTCGGAAGCGGTAGACATCGCGTGGGGTGAACAGGTGGGCGCCGGACGCCACAATTTGCGGCGTCATCTGCTCCAGCGCCGTCAGGTTGTCCAGGATCCAGAAGCCGCGTCCGTAAGTGGCCAGCACCAGATCGTGAAAGTGCTCCTGCACGGCGATCCAATAGACCGGCGCGTGCGGAAGGTTGGCTTGCAGCGGCTGCCAGTTTTGGCCGTCGTTGAACGAAACGTAAACCGCATTCTCCGTGCCCACGAACAGCAGGCCTTTGCGCGCCGGGTCCTCGCGAACGCAGTGGGCATAGCTCAACACGCTGTGCGGGATGCCCGTGGTGATCGAAGTCCACGTCTTGCCGTAATCGCTGGTCTTATAAATGAACGGATCGCGATTGTTCATCTGGTGGAAGTCCACCGTGATATACGCCGTGCCGGCGTCAAAACGCGAGGCATCGATATTGGAGACCGTGCCCCACTCCGGCAGGCCGGGGATGTTGCCGGTCACGTTGGCCCAGGTCTTGCCGCCATCGCGCGTGATTTGCATCAGGCCGTCATTGGTGCCCGCCCAGATCACTCCCGCTTCCTTGGGCGACTCGGCAATCGCAAATACCACGCCCGCGTACTCTACACCAATGTTGTCGCCGGTAAGTCCGCCCGAAAACTGCATCTTGCTCTTGTCGTTTCGGGTCAGATCGGGACTGATCGCCTTCCAGGTGTGGCCGCCATCGGTGGTGACGTGAACGTATTGGCTGCCGGCATAGACGCGGTTATGATCGTGCGGCGAAATGGCGATCGGGAACTCCCAGTTGAAGCGGTATTTGACTTCGGCGGCGGTGGCGCCGCTGGTTTGCTCCGGCCACACCTCCACGTTGCGCGCCTGGTGGTTGCGTTCGTCGAAGACCGTCACAATTCCGCCGACGCTGCCGGAGCCCGATGCGCTGGACCAGATGATGTTGCTGTCCACCGGGTCGGGCGTGGCAAAGCCGCTCTCGCCGCCGGTCACCTGGTGCCATGCGCCGCGTGGAATCGTGGCACCCCGGCCGCCGCCGGCTTCTCCGGTCAGCGGGTTTACCGTCTCCTCGCCACCGCCGCCCCCACGTCCACCGCCGCCACCGAGGCTATTGCTGGGGCCGCGATAAGAACTGCCATCCTGCTTGTTTCCGTAAACGAAATAGGGGATCTGATTGTCCACCGTCACGTGGTACATCTGGGCAATCGGGAGCTGGATGCGGTTCCAGGTGCGCCCGCGATTGACCGAGATGCTGACACCGCTGTCGTTGGCCACTACCAGCCGGTCGCCGTTGGTGGGGTCGATCCACAAATCGTGGTTATCGCCGCCCGGAAGCGTCGGCGTATTGGTAAGCGTCCGTCCGCCATCGAGCGACCGCGAGAAGGCCGCCGACATGAAGTAGACTTCGTTCTCGTTGTCCGGCGAAACCGCGCACCGCGTGTAATAGGCGGCGCGCCCCTGGAGTTGGCGGTCGATGCTCATGAGCTCCCACCGCTCGCCCGCGTCGTCGGATTTCCAGAGCTGGCCTTTCTCTGTCGGTTTGCCATCCCACGGGACTCCGTCGCCGGTTTCGATCATGGCGTAAACGCGGCTCGAACGCCTGGCGATGGCGACCGCGATCTTGCCTACCGGCGGATTGGGAAGCCCGTGACCGCTGAGGCGCTTCCACGTCAGGCCGCCGTCCGCGGATTTGTACAAGCCGCTGCCCGGCCCGCCGCTGGTGCGGGTCCACGTCTTGAGTTCGAGCTGCCACATCCCAGCGAAGAGAATGCGCGGGTTGTTGGGATCCATGGCGATGTCGGAGCAGCCGGTATTCTGGTCGACGGAGAGAACCTGCTCCCAGTGGAGGCCGCCATCGCTGGTGCGGTAGACGCCGCGCTCGGGCTGCGGCCCGTAGGCGTGGCCGAGCGCGCAGGCAAGGACGAGATCGGGATTGCGCGGGTCGATCAGAACACGCCCGATCCGGCCGGTCTTCTCCAGGCCCATAAGGCTCCAGGTCTTGCCCGCGTCCAACGATTTGTAAATGCCGGCGCCAACGGAGATATGGCTCCGGATGAAAGTCTCACCTGTTCCCGCCCACACCACGTTGGGGTCGCTCGCCGCGATGGCCAGCGATCCAACCGAGGAAACGGGTTGGCCGTCGAAAATGGGTTCCCAGTGAACGCCGCCGTCGGTGGATTTGAAGATGCCGCCGGAGGCCGCCCCTGCATAGTAGACGTTCGGATCGCCCGGGATACTCGCCGCTGCGATCACGCGATTGCCCACGGGACCGATGTAGCGGTACCGGAGTTGGCTCAACAGGTCAGAGTCGATTTCGGGCTGGGCGAACGCCAGAGACACGGCGGAAGCCAAGACTACTGGCCCGATAAGCATGGCCGAACGAAATCTTGCGGACATTCCTAGACCTCCTTGTGGGATTATTTTGCGGCAAACGGGGCCATCAGCTCCGGAATCGAATACATACGCCCGTCCACCATGACTTGCTGGATTCTGGCGACATCCTTAATGTCGCGTAGCGGCTCACCAGCCACCAGGACCAGATCGGCGAGCTTGCCGGCTTCGAGCGATCCGAGATCTTTGTCGTAACCAAAAGCTTTGGCTGCCAGGAGCGTTGCCGTCTGCAAAGCCTCCCATGGTTGCAGACCGAATTTGACCTCGGCGCGAAGGCCCAGGTGATTCAAAATAGCCAGCCCCGGAAGTGGGGAATCGGTGCCCAGCACCACCGTGCCGCCCGCGTGCAAAATGCTCGCCACCGTCTCCTCTTCCGCTTTCCGACTTTCGAGCGTGCTGATCCGGTCCGGCCCTACCGGCCGGTCCGACCCTACCGCCCGGCCGCGGGCCAGCATCATGGCCTTCTGCTGCCACGGAGTATTCAGGGTGGCAATGCGCGGGTCGTCCAGGATTTGCGGATCTTCGGCGTAGAGCGCGGAGGCGCTGAAAGGCGTGGAGATCAGGAACTCGCCCGCTGCCGGAAACAATTGCCGGATGTCCTGGTAGCTGACGCCGCCGTAGGACCGCGTGTAAGAATACCCCCATCGCGACGTCGCGCTGACGTGCGTCATGCCGTCCATGCCGAAGCTCAGGCCAGGCATTCCGTAATGGGACACCGTCCAAATTCCCAGTGTTTCATGGGCAAACTTCGCCGCTGCCTGCTGCAGATCGTGCGGCAAACGAACGTACGTCTTCAGGTTGTCGTATTCCAGCGCCTGCGCCCGCGCCAATTCGAGTTGCAGTTCCTTCAGGTTGGTTACGCTGTGATCCGAGCCATAGTACCCGCGTTCGCCATCGATCGGCTCCCCGGCGGCAAAATAGCGCGGCCCCAGGCGGCTCCCTGAACCGAATGACTCCTTGATCTCCATCTGTCCGTAGGCAGAATCGCCTTGCGACTGCAGATCGGTGAATCCGTAGGCCAGCCAGATCCGGCCGGCGCGGTCGCCAAACCCTGGCAGGCCCCCGTAGCCGTGATTGTGCGTCTCCCACAAGCCCGGCATGACGGTCAGGTTGGACGCATCCACCACGGCATCCACCCCGCGATGCGATTCGTCGCGATGCGGCTCGATCTTCTGAATCCGCCGGCCGGCGATGGTTATGTCGATTTCGGCCCGCACATTCGGACCTGTGCCGTCCCACAGGTGGCCGGCGTGAATCAGCGTCCTTTTCTGGGAGCTTGCCCGATGCCAGGACAGGTCGAGGGGCACGTCTACGGGCGGCGTCTTCCCATCTGCCGCAATCAGCCTCAACTTCCCGTTCGAAAGATACAGCAGACGTTTGCCATCGCCGCTCCAACTGGGCGCATCGGTCATCTCCTCATTGATGGGACGTGCTTCGCCGATCGGAATTCCATTGGAATCCACGGGGCGCACCCAGAGGTAACCATCCATCACGAATGCCATTTGCGAGCCGTCGGGCGAGTAAACCGGGCCATCTACGCCGCGCGTGGTGATGGATTTGTATGGAGCCGGTTCGGTATAGGTCAACTGCCCGGTCGCCAGATCGGCTGTCAGGATCAAGCTGGTCCCTTCGCGAAAACGCTTCGAATACGGTCTGAGAGCCGCCAGAGAGAGGGCATTGCCCTTGCCCGACCAGCTCGGCTTCGATGGTTGAAAAGACGCCTTGATCGCCTCATGGATCTCGCCGCTCGCAAGATCGACAGTGTAGGTGGCGCCGTCCTGTTTCTGAAACGCGAGCTTCTGGGCGTCGCGCGACCAGACCGGGTCCAAAGCGGCCGAGTCCCGCAGGTTCGTGACACGCCGCTCGGCTTTCGTCGCCAGATCGAGAATGTAAACGTCGGCCGTACCGCTTTTGTCGGAAGAATACGCGATGCTGCCGCCGTCGGGCGACCAGGCTGGGGATTGCTTGTAAAAGCTGTCGTAGGTCAACGCTACGGGCTTGCCGCCGATTTCCATTAACCAGAGTTGGTTGAGAGCCTCGAAAATGATGCGCCTCCCATCCGGTGCGAGGGCCGGAGAGAGAAGGCCTTTGACCGCGTGGATGGCGGCTGAGTCGAAATCGTGCGTCTTGCGTTTGTACCCGGGACGGGTCAGTTCGAACCTGGCTTGAAACGGAATGTTTTTGGTCACCCCGCCCGAAAGCGTTGTGGTGAGCAGTTTGCCGTTGCCGGTATAGAAAATCCGGTTGGCAGAAAGCCAAGTGGCGAGGAAGGGAAACACATCGCCCACCGTTCCCACTCTCCCGCCCGACACCATCAGTTGGGCCTTATTTCCGGCAATCTGTGTATAGGCGATCCGGGCGCCATCGGGAGACCACGACGGCGAATTCAGGTGGGTTCCTTCGGGCGCGGAGAGGACAAGCCTTTCCCGGCCCGAAGCGTTCACCGATCGGAGGCTCGTTCCGATTGAACCCGTGCCGCTGACATAGGCGATTTCGGCGCCGTCCACGGACCATGCCGGTTCAAACTCGTCGTCCGGATTTGAGGTCCACTGCGTCAGTTTTCCGCTGGCCACTTCCGCGACCCAGATATCGTAGTTGCCCTTGAAGGCACGGTCCGAGGAGAACGCGACCTTAGTTCCATCGGGCGAAAAACACGGATCCCGATCGTCGGCATGGCCGTCCGTCAGTTGCCGAATGCCGGTGCCATCGGGCTTCATCAGCCAGATGTGGAACGTCCCGCCTTTGAATGACTGAAAGGCGACGGCATCGCCTTTGGGGGACCAGTTCGGGCGAGCCGGTTCGAGCAACGGGTCGGTGAGGCGCCTGGCCGTACCGCCGCCGATGGGCAGCGTCCACAGCGCCTCCTGCAGATCCATGATGATCGTCTTGCGATCCGGAGAGAGGGTCGCGGAGATATTCGTCCCCTCCGTGACCATCACGGTTCGGGTTAGCCCGTTGGTGGCCGCGCCTGCAGCAATCAATACCGCTGTGAAAGCGATGCCGAAGGCAGCGAGCACTCGACGGTCCGTGGCGGTCCGTGAAGAGCGTCTTCGAAAGTGGAAATTTACCATTGGCGACTCCTGATGTCAGAATCTGACTTTTCTCACACGAGGAGCGACACGCAGCCGGGGCGCAGAGCGGAACCAGAAGGCCGGTAATGCCCAAATACTTATGGTGCTCAGAAACTAACACGGTCTACGCCTGTGTGTCAATGCTTGCAGGATGGTGGCAAATGAGGGAATTCCGGCGCAGCGTCCTAGGCGACACCTCCGGCCAGTTCGTATCATGCGGCCGATGCGGTAGCATAGGCCGCATGAACCGCACCGCCACCTGCGCCGGCTTGGCGCGGTTGTTGTTGGCTCCATTGTGTGCGGAACAGGCAGACCAAGTGCGGGGGGCGCCGGCGAACTGGGGCTACTTTTCGGCCTCGCGAAATGGCGTTCTGGCTACAACTCTGCAGGCGCACGTCTGCGGCGCAGTGCGTCGCCCAAGTAATTGTACATTCCTCCGAGAGCATGAGCGATGAACCGCAACGGATTTCAAGGATGATAGGTCCATGTCCGAACGCGACGATGGAATTGCGTACAATCAGACGTCGGGAGGATTGCCCGTCTTGAAAAAGATTCTATGCACATATTGCTGATGTTTGCTTTTTGCATTATAGCGCTCGCGCAGATGCCCTGTGAACGTTTGACGTCACTGAAACTGCAAAGCGCGACAATCACTGCGGCAGTCGCAATGCCCAAGGGGCCATATTTGCCCACGGGACTGCCGTCGGATGCCACGCAATATGCAAAGGTTCAGTCCCCGCTTATTGCAGGGTGGCGGCGGTTTTGACGCCGACGGCGGACTCGCACATTGAAATCGAATTGTGGATGCCGGCTCGCGAAAGCTGGAATCGAAATATCAGGCCGTGGGCGGAGGTGGCTGGGTTGGAAGCTTCAATTTGAGTGGCATGTTGAATGCGCTGCAGCAAGGCTACGCCACATCATCAACCGATACGGGGCACAAAGGTCCGGAAGCGGCGTTCGCTGTTGGGCATCCCGAAAAGCTCGTCGACTTCGCCTATCGTGCGGTGCATGAGATGACCGCCAAATCGAAAGCTATCATGGTGGCTTTCTATGGCCGAGGCCCTCGATTTTCATACTGGAACGGATGTTCAACCGGCGGCCGTCAAGGGATCATGGAGGCCGTCCGATATCCGGAGGATTTCGACGGCATCATCGCGGGAGCGCCGGCAAACAATCAATTCCAATTAGGCGCGTGGCGAATCAATCTGGATACAACGATTCGGCCGCTCAGTTGAGCCTTCCAATCTGGTGGATAGCGCCACGTACCGAGGTTTCAAGCCGCTGCTGGAGTTCCGGAACCCATGCGCTGTAGTGAGTCCAGGTCATGTTTACGCTGGCATGTCCCAGCAACCGAGCGATGATCTCTATGGATACTCCAGCGCTGAGCATCTTATAAACCAGCGTATCGCGCCACGCGTGGCTTCTGTACTTCACCCCCGCTTTTTTGTAGATCGGTTGAAGCATGGCGGACCACTTGTTCTTCCAGGTCTCCAACTTCATATCAGAGCCCGGGAAGAAGTAATATTCATTCCCGTCTTCAATCGCCTTCAGGGCCTCCACCACTTCGAGCGGTACTACCGTGAACACTGCCTGTCCATTCTTCAGGGTTCGTAGAAACAACCGGTCACCGTTCAGGTGCGACTTTTGTAAGTTGGTAACATCGCCGATGCGGAGCGCCGTGTACTGAAGTGTCAACAGGAATGCTCGGATCTTTGTGGCTTTCGCTTTGTCTGGATAAACTTCCGGAATTACGGCAAAGATCTTCTCTATCTCCATATCGGTGAACCGTTCTCTTTTTCCACCCGTATCGGCTCTAATCCGAGTGAGACCCTCAGTGGGATCTTCAGGAATGTACTTTCGCTTGCGGCACCAAGCAAAAAACCTCCGGAGTCGTTCCTGTTCTTTTCGCTTGCCAAGGTCCGTCTGTTGGCTCCATGTCGTTTTCCATGCGGAAAGATGATCGACATTGACACATCGGAGTTGAGTCACACCTTGGCCACCCAGAAAATCCGTCAATCGCTTGAGGCTGTATTTATAGCGTTGCACCGATTTTGGCGCGTAGCCGGAGCCCTCCAGTTCGGTTGTGAACCGCTTGACAGCTTCGGAAACCGTGAACTTGACTGGAGCCTTGGCCTCAGCTTCCATCTCCAGCAGTTTTTTGGCGGCCTCCTGTCTATCGCTGGTTTCTAAGCTCTGGCGGACCTTTCGTCCATTCAGCTTTCCGAAGGCAAAGTATGCGCACCGTTTGCAGTCCAAATCGCCGCTGAACGGGGAACCCTGATGATACTTCCGGCATTTTTTCAGGTGGCGCTTGCGCAATTCCAGCATGCCAATACGGTACCACAGATCTGTGCTCAATTTGTGTCCAGAATTGGAGATTGCTGCCTAATTTAGCAGTTTGACAACTCATGTTTCTATGGTGAATCAGCAGTTTACGGAATCATATTTCCGAGGGAGGATTCCCTCTCCTCTCTCGCGCTCCCACCTCTTCGCCTGTGTCACCACAGGCCCCCCCAAAAAACGGCCGCTGCCGCGGCACATCCTTAATCCGCGCCTTTTCACCCCCCCCCGCCCACCCCGCGTCCAGCCTATCCTAAAGCTGTTTTCCTCCCCCGTTGTTGCAGCTCTTTGCCCATGCAACCGGGCAACCAACCGCCCCGCCTCTCGCTAACAGGCCCCGTACCACCAATTCCCCGCGCATCAACCGCTCTGCAACT
>Ga0210402_10005703_pt1 | contig 11115 bp, 9 predicted proteins | sample IncBWC7MmetaG_FD_161055 | JGI IMG/M metagenome (GOLD analysis project Ga0210402, IMG submission 161055) | Forest soil microbial communities from Barre Woods Harvard Forest LTER site, Petersham, Massachusetts, United States - Inc-BW-C-7-M | ecosystem: Environmental > Terrestrial > Soil >... | reverse complement strand
AATAATTCTTCCCGCTGTCAGTTTCTCGGAAGAGAGCTTGTGCTGAATCTTGTTCGGTCATGGTAAACGCCCTTTGCTTGATGCAGCGGGAACTCAGGCCTTGTCGTCCGCCGCAGTTCCGGTTTTTCCGTATTTCGGCGTGGCCTCAAATCCCCTTCAGGAGCGAATCCAGGCAGATCAATACAGACCCGTCTGCCGCTTCGGTGAAGTGCCATTTCTTGTTTTCGAGATATTCCCGGAGCACGCCCAGGGGGGATTCCACCGGATAGTTCAGTCTCATCCCACCCGATTGTGTCTACTTTGCGATCGCATTGTGGACACCAGCTGCGAATCAAGGCCGGTCGCCGCATGATCATCATGCGTTCGGCTTCCACCGTTACTTGAGTTCTGGTTAGAGTGGTCATGGTTGCGTTCCTTGCATTTGCCCGGCACGAAAACCATTGAACCCTCTCGCTCAAGCCGATTTCTTTTTCCACGAGTCGAAATCGATCACTTCCCCGCGTTGTTCCACTGGAGAGCGCTTTGGCTTTTTGCGGAAGTTGCTGGGTATGTAGAACTCGATGACGTTTGCCACAAAACACCTCCTGCTCTATTTCTGAGAGTGTCGAAATCGCCGTGCCCGGGCTTGCAACCGGACCGCCGCATTGCATGGAAGCAGGTTCGCTTCCATGTGCTCTGCACCCAATAGTCACCCTGTACAGAGAACAACTTGTGGAGGGCTTCCATAACCGATCCAATTCTGTAACCCTTCACTTCATATAGCGGGAACTTGGGTTCTAGAACGGTCATGAAGCCGGGGAGAGGGTTCTTTTCGGATGTGGATTGCTTCGAATATGTGTGATAACGTGTCGTGCATCGGGGCCTGAGCCGAAATCTGTGAAGGATTCCTATACCCACCCGTCAAGAGTCGAAGTAACTCAACTTCTGAAAGCCTGGGGTCAAGGCGATGATGGCGCCTTGGGTAGGTTGATTCCGCTGGTGCATAACGAACTGCACCGGCTCGCGCGCCGCTACATGAGCCGCGAAAAGCCAGATCACACGCTGCAAACCACGGCTTTGGTGAACGAGGTCTACCTTCGGCTGGTAGACATGCCACAGATGAGTTGGCAGGATCGCGCCCATTTTTTCGCCATCTCGGCGCGCATGATGCGTCGTATCCTCACCGATTTTGCCCGGTCACGCAATTACCAAAAGCGAGGAGGCACTGCTGTGCATGTCTCCTTCGACGAAGCCCTGGCCGTATGTCAAGAGCAGGGGGCAGAAATAGTGGCAATCGACGATGCCTTGACCCAGCTGGCTGCGGTGGACTCACGAAAAAGCCAAGTCGTGGAGCTTCGGTTTTTTGGTGGACTCAGCGAGGTCGAAATCGCTGAAGTGCTGAAAGTCTCCCCTGAAACGGTAAGGAGGGACTGGAGGTTTGCAAAGTCGTGGCTCCATCGGGTGCTCAGTGGAGAGAAGGACGATGAAGCCGGAGCGCTTGCAGCAAGTTGAACAGTTGTATCATGCGGCGCTGGAACGTGAAGATGCCGAACGGGTACTCTTCCTTCGAGATGCGTGTGCTGGGGACGAAGCCCTCCGCCGCGAAGTCGAATCCCTGCTCGCCCACGACAAAGAGGTCGAAGACTTTATTGAGGCTCCCGCGCTCGAAGCCATGGCCCAAGCATTGGCCGAAGTGCCCAGTCTTTTGAGCGATCGGACCGGCCCAGCAATGTTGGGACGAACGATTTTGCGCTATCACATCATCGAGAAACTGGGCGGTGGTGGGATGGGCGTGGTCTATAAGGCAAGAGACACCGAACTCGGGCGTTTTGTCGCGCTCAAATTCCTACCTAATAAACTAGCCCAAGACCCACAGGCGCTCGAACGTTTCCGTCGCGAGGCTCGGGCGGCTTCTGCACTGGACCATCCGAATATCTGCACCATCCACGAGGTCGGAAAGAACGGAGACCAATCTTTCATCGCCATGGAGTTTCTGGACGGCATGACGCTAAAGCACCGGATCGCGGGTCGCCCGCTGGAAACCGAAATTCTCTTGCCGTTGGCCACTGAGATTGCGGACGCGCTGGATGCCGCTCACACCGCTGGCATTGTCCATCGAGACATCAAGCCCGCGAATGTCTTCGTTACGAAACGAGGACATGCCAAGATTCTCGACTTCGGACTGGCGAAGCTTCTGCCGGGCGCGGCGATGGAGGTTGGGTCTGGTCCGGCGGTCAAGATGGAAGAGTCGCTCAGCGCACCCGGCAAGGTGCTGGGCACCCCGGCGTATATGTCGCCGGAGCAGGTCCGCGGCGAAGCAGTGGACTCACGCTCCGATCTTTTTTCGTTCGGCGCTGTGCTCTACGAGATGACAACAGGCACGAGGGCATTCCCCGGCGCAACTTTCGGCACTGTCGTTGCCGAGGTTCTGAAGGGCGTCCCGCAACCGCCCACACGCCTGAATCCATCACTGCTGCCCGGAGTCCAACAAATCATCGGCAAGTGTCTGGAGAAGGATCGCAACGGGCGGTATCAGCACGCCTCCGATATTCGTTCCGACCTCCAGCAGCTGAAGCGGGACGCTGAGAGCGGACACACAGCGGCGGCAGTGCCGGAAGCGCCCGGAGCTCAGAAGAAGAAACTCTGGAAGATTGTTGCCCCAGCAGCTCTCGTTCTGGCAGCTGCACTCGTGGTCAGCGGAATCATTTATTACCGCGCTCATTCTCCCAATCCACTGACCGAGAAGGACACTGTCGTTCTCGCCGATTTCGTCAACAAAACAAGTGATACCGCCTTTGATGATGCGCTGAAGCAGGCGCTAGCGGCGGAACTGGAGCAATCCCCTTTTCTGAATGTGCTCTCTGACCGAAAAGTCAGCGAGACCTTAGGCATGATGGGCCGTGCGGGGAGCGAACGCACCACGGTGGATGTCAGCCTCGAGCTTTGCCTGCGCACGGGAAGCAAGGTCCTGCTGATCGGGACGATCTCGAGCTTGGGCAGCCATTACTTGATTGACCTGAATGCTGTTGCGTGCGGCACGGGCGACACCTTGGCCAAAGAACAGGGCGAGGCCGAGAGCAAGGAAGGTGTTCTGAAGGCTTTGAGTCGAGCTTCTTCCAGTCTTCGCACCAAGCTGGGAGAGTCGCTGCCGTCGGTGCAGAAGTTTAATGTTCCGATTGAAGCTACGACATCCTCCCTCGAAGCCCTGAAAACCTACAGCATGGGCATCGCAATATTTCACGAAAAGGGAACCGCGCCGAGCATTCCGTTTTTGAAGCGGGCCACTGAACTCGACCCTGATTTCCCCATGGCATATGCCTTGTTGGCGGTAGCGTATGGCGACCTCAATCAACCGTCGCTCGCTTTAGAATATGCCACCAAAGCGTACCAATTACGCGATCGGGTTAGCGAGCGGGAGAGGTTGCGTATCTCCGCCTTTTATTTTAGTGCTACGGGAGAACTCGACAAGGAGGCCCAGATCTATGGGCTGTGGGCAGCAGACTATCCTCGTGATGTTATTCCCCACGCAAACTTGGGCGCGAACTACAACAATATGGGGCAATATGACAAAGCTCTCGTGGAATATCAAGAGGCGTTGCGGCTTGCGCCTGATAATGTATTTAACTATTCGAATCTAGGAGCAACATACATCGTCCTGAATCGGCTAGATGAGGCTAAGGCCACATTCGATGAGGCATTCGCGCACAAGCTGGATGGTGGAAATCTGCGCCAGAGCGTTTACGTTCTTGCTTTTCTGCGGGGAGATACTGCGCAGATGGAACAACAGGTGGCTTGGGGTCTGGGTAAGCCGGGAGAGGAGGACCCGCTACTGTCGGCGCAGTCTGATACCGAGGCTTACTACGGACGGCTTGAGAAGGCACGTGACTTCACACGCCGAGCGGTGGACTCGGCGGTTCGCGCTGACTTACAAGAAACGGCGGCTTCGTGGCAGCTCAATAATGCGGCCCGCGAGGCGGCGGTTGGAAACTCTTTCGCTGCAAGGCAAGGAGTCATGGCAGCTCTGGCGTCGTCTTCAGGTCGGGATATTAGGTCGATGGCCGCTCTCACACTAGCTTGCATCGGTGATAATGGACAAGCCAAGACGCTGGTCAAGGAACTGGAGAAGGGCTACCCGACCAATACCATGCTGAAGCTCTATTGGCTGCCGACGATCAATGCTGCGATAGAACTTAGCAAGGGCAATTCGTCTCAAGCACTTGTAGACCTGGAGGCCGCCGCTCCGTACGAATTGAGTACCTTGGGAAACCTGTACCCGGCGTACGTGCGCGGCCAAGCCTACCTTGCGGCAGGCAACGGTGCTGCTGCAGCCGACGAATTCCAGAAGATTCTAGATCACAGAGGCATTGTTCAGAATTTTGTGACGGGAGCACTGGCCCATCTTCAAGTCGGTCGCGCCTACGCGCTCTCGGGACACAAGACGAAGGCAAATTCCGCCTATCAGGATTTCCTCACTCTCTGGAAAGACGCCGACCCTGAAATCCCTATCCTGAAAGAAGCCAAGGCGGAGTACGCGAAGCTGCAGTAGCTGGAAAAGCGCATGTTCCATATTCGGGCGCTTGCCGCTTTTTGGTCAACTGCCGTACCCATGCCATTACACTCAAGTGCCCAGCGCAAGGCCATGATGAGTGTAATCGCGATTTAACACCACTTGACCAACAGGACATGGTTTCCGGGGTTGCCGACCATCTTCTCGTAATCGATGCGGGCGAGTTGTGTTAGCGTCCAGAGAACACACGCCGGTCCGAAGTGTCACTCAGAACCGAAGGAGACCATCATGATGCCAGGAACAACATCGATCACGGACGTCGCGGAGGCCTTCTTCGACGCATGCGAGACAGGCAAGGGATGGGAAGTCTGCCGCGCGTATTGCACGCCCAATGCGGACCGCGAGGCGAAGCTCTGAACGTCTTCAGTGACCTTGGACATCCCGTGGACACCGGTCGAGGTCCATAGCAGCAACAGCGATGCCTTGACAAAAGCCGCTTTTGGAATAAAATGTGGCCACTTAGCGGAACCCCTTCACTCCCTCACTGGTTCCATAAACCGGACCTCGGTTCCTAGCCCGCTCCTACAGGAGGCAAAATGAAATCCAGAACATGGCTCTTTGCGGCTATCGCGTTAACCACCGTTTTGGTCATTCCAATTTCGCTCGCCGCACAGGATAACAGCGCGGCTCCCCCTACTTACCTTCTCAAAGATTTGGGCACGTTGCCAAGGGGGTTCAACAGCTATTTCTTTGTCGGGCCACCGTCGTTCCACCTCTTGAACAACTTGGGAATGGCGGTGGACGCGGCGGGTTCAGAGATTGGTGATCCTTACCTGCCATGCTTTACAGACTGCTCGGTCAATCATGCAGCCCGATGGCAGAATGGGGTTCTGACCGACCTGGGGGCGCTTCCCGGGAACCACCCCAGCAGTGCTCCGTTTTCCATTAGTGATAACGGACAGTTTGTCGTCGGGCTTTCCGAAAACGGTTCCATCGATCCGCTGACCAACTTTCCGGAATATGATGCTGTCCTTTGGAGGCGTGGTCACCGGATCCAAAATCTCGGGACGTTCGGAGGAAATGTCAGCGAGGCGGTGTCTGTCAATAATCTGGGCCAGGTGGTTGGAGGGGCAACGAACAAGACCACCGATCAATACGCAGCTGGTCTGGGACCATGTTGGAGTCTTAACTGTTGGCCTGCAGCAACCCAATGGCGTGCGTTCTTGTGGCAGAACGGCGTGATGACCGACTTGGGCACGCTGGGTACGGGTAACGATGCCGTCGCCGGACTTCTGAATGCAAATGGGCAAGTGGCTGGCGTCTCTTATACAAACACAACGCCGAATCAAACTACTGGAATTCCCACTCAGGACCCGTTTTTCTGGGAGCAAGGAAACCCAATGGTGGACACGGGTACGCTCGGAGGCACCTTGGGATATCCAACCTCGCTCAACGATAAGGGCCAGTTGGTCGGCCAATCGAACTTGGCGGGAGACAAGAAATACCATCCATTCCTTTGGTTGAAAGGCAAGACAATGCAGGACCTCGGTACGCTGGGAGGAGGCTCGGGGACCGCAACGTCGATCAACAATGCCGGGGAGATTGTCGGCGGGGCCTGGACAAGGGGAAATCAGGCGTTCCACGCGGTTCTCTGGAAGAATGGGAAGCCCCAAGACCTCGGCGTACTGCCGGGGTACAAACACAGTATCGCATTTAGCATTAACTCAAAGAGTCAGATCGTAGGTTGTCTAACGAATAATCTTAATGCAGGGTGCATCTGCGAATTTAGCGTATGTTCCCATGGGTTTCTATGGGAGAACGGTACCATGTTTGACCTGAACAAACTGATTCCTCGCGGGTCTGGCATTAAAGTGATGCTGCCGCTCAACATCAATGATCGCGGGGAGATTGCAAACTGGGGATTCGTCCACGGTTTTGAAGTGCACGCTGTCCTGCTGATACCCAAGACGGTGTCTCGATGAAGTGTCGTTCTTGGTTTGCGTTGCTTCCGGTGATCATCGCCTTGGCCTGGTACCTCGCGGCGGGCCCGCGCCTCGCCGATGCCCATGACGCGGGCTGCTCACTCGCGAGCAGCCCCAGCGGCTACGGCTGCGACCCATGGAGCACGCACCTCTACGTCAGCAGAGGCATCGCCAAGAACGGGAACACGCTCAGGCTCACCGTCATACACGACCCCGACTACGAGGGAAACGCCAACGACACTAGGATCGCGCCGGGCCACGACTACTATCAGCAGCTCACCGTCGACATCCCGTTCACAACCGCCATCCGCGATTTCGTCTGCGTTGTCTTCGCTTCCGCGCCCGGCGGTGCGGCGTTCGACGCCTCGAGTCCCACGTTCCTCACCGACGTCACGAACCACCCCGAGTCCTCGCTCCTGGCCGGGCCAAGCTTCGACGGCGCCGCGCACGTCGGCAACATTGCCGCGATCTGCGAAACCTCGCGCTTGGCAGCCGTCGTGGCCCCGCACCTCGTCACGGAGGGTAAAACCGCCCTCGCCGACGTTGCGCTCGCTGTCCCGGTGATGCCGAAACCGCAAAGCTTCATCGTCGGCACGAAGTTTTCGGCATGGGTCGCGCGCGGCGTCCTCTACGTCGACGAGGAGCGCGAGATGTTGCCGCCGGTCGTGGCGACGGTCACGGCGGTCGAATGAGCGGACAGCTCGCGATCGCCACCGAGGATCTCGCGACCTGCGCGGAGCCCATCGCTCTGCGTGAGGCGTTCGGGAGCGTGGCCGGAATCGATGGTGCGGAGGCCCCCGGAGCGGATGCATTCCTGCCAGCGGGACCGCGGGTTTTCTCGACGCGCACGATCGAGCGTGTCGCACGCACGGCCGAGGGCCTCTGGGCGGCGTTCGACGCAGAGGTGCGCCGTGCGCTCGAGTCCAAGGGTGCGGCGGCGCTCGCGCGCTCGCTCGGCTTCGAGCCGCACGAGGTCGATCTCATCGCGGCGACGCCGTCGATCCTCGCGCCGCCCGTCCGGGCAGACTTCGTTCCCACGCGCCAGGGGTACCGCCTCGTCGAGTGGAACGTCGACCCTTGCCTGGGCGGTCTCGCGGGGCGAGTGCTCTTCGACTGCTTCGAGCAGGCAGGCGCGACCCGAGGCCTGTCGTTTCGCGACCCCACAGCCGCGCTGTTGCCAGCGTTCGCGCGGCTTAATGGGCAGCTACGCGGCGTCCTCGTCGCGATCCGCCAAGCCGATCTCCGAAGGTGGCGGCTAAACGCGCAGCGCTTCGCCGAGATCGCTCGGGAGGCAGGCCTCGAGGCTCGCGTCGTGCCGCTCGAGCGGCTTACTAACGTCCTGTCGGACGCTGGGGCGCCGCCGTGGGGAGTCGTGCGCTTCTTTCACATCGAGCACGTGGCGAGCGTCCGAGCCTCGGTCGAGCGCCTCGTCGAGGCCTCGCGTGACGGGCGGATCAAACTCCTCTATGGTTTCGACACCGAGCTGTGGGGCGACAAGCAGTGGCTCGCGCGCGTGCCTTCTGCCGCGAACCTAAAGAGTGCTCTTGCACGAGCAGTTCCTGAGACCCGGGCTGCGCGCGATGTCCAGCGGTCATTGCTCGGTCAGCAGGACAGATGGGTTCTCAAGCCGCATGCCGGGGCGGCCGGGGAAGGGGTTGTTGCGGGCCGCGAACAGCGCAAGTCCGATTGGCGCACGGCGGTCGAGCGCGCGACCCGACAACCGGGATGGGTGGCCCAGAGGCTGGTTTCGCCGCGCCCTACGCTTACCGCGTACATCGACGCGCGGAATGGTCGAGTCGTGCGACGCAAGGAAATCGAAACGCTCGGAATCTTCCTCGTCGAGGGGCGGTACGCGGGAGCGTATGTGCGCTCGATTCCGTTCGCGACGGGGATCGTAGTCGACAGTTCGTCGAACTTTAACGTTGTGGCTACGCGAGAGCGCGCACGGCGCGCGGAGTCACATATTTCGCAACGTGACCCCGTCGAACTGCCGCCCGCGCTCAGGCGCCTCTGGCGTTCGCCTTCGCCGGCTGCCTTAGGCCGCCGCCTCCGAGCCTTCGAAGGGCTCGCCCTCGAACACCTCACGACAGGCGTAGGTGTCCTCAAGGATGCGCCACCACAGCGTGCATCGCGCGGCTTTCGTCGCGCACAAATGCCCGAGGACGGGGAGGGCGTGTCTGCTATCGTGCGCGCGCTCCGCGAGGACCTTCTCCCCTTCTGTCACGACAAGCGCGATCCGTCGTACACAGCTCACCTCGACATTCCACCCGCGGACCTTTCGATCGCGGCGGGCGTCCTGGTGCGTGCGCTCGCGCAGGACCCGGTAACGTGGACGTCCTCACGCGCCGGCACGTTTGTCGAACAAGAGGTACTGCGTTGGCTGGCGAATCTGGTCTTCCCACGACCGGGGCAAGGTGGCGGCATCGCTTGCACGGGCGGTACGCAAGCCAACCTCCACGCCGTCCTCCTCGCACGCAACCTGGCGTTGCCTGACGCCGCTCGCATCGGGATCGCGGCGGCCGTGCGCAAGATCGGCGCGCGCACTCTTAAGGTGCTCGCGTCATCCGCCACTCATGGGAGTCTCGAAGCGGCGGTTCGCCATACGGGCATCGGCGACGAAAACCTCGTGTCGCTCCCCGTCGATGCCACAGATGCCGTGCGCCTCGATGCGCTGGAAGAGGCGCTCGCTATGGCGGCTCGCGAAGGTGACAAGATCGCTCTCGTCATCCTCAACGCGGGGACCGTGGGCATTGGAGCGATCGATCCGCTGCCGGAAACCATCGCCATCGCAAAGCGATACGGCGCACGTGTCCATGTCGACGCTGCGCACGGTGCGATGCTCCTGTTCTCCCGGCGGTACGCCCCACGCCTCGCCGGGATCGAGCTTGCCGACAGCATTGCGGCCGACCCGCACAAGATCCTCGGGTTGAACCAGGGACTCGGCGCCTTGCTCCTTCGAAACCACGACGACGCCGGAGCGGTCGCGAAGGATCCTTCGCCGTACTTCGCGTCAGCGCCGGATACGCCGTCCTTCGCACGCTTCACGCTCGACGGAACTCGTCCGCTTCAGGCTCTTGGCGCGTGGATTCTCATGCGCCATCTCGGACGTTCCGGCTACGAGCAAGTCATCGATCACTTCTTTGCGCTCACCGACCGCTTCGTAAAGGGGCTCGAGCGCATGGGAGGGTACGAGCTTTATGCGCGTCCGGCGATGAATCTCGTCGCCTTTCGAGCGAAGGGGGTCGCACAACTTTTCGACGCTGCCGCGCGCGTCCGCTGCCACTTGAGCCGCTATCAATCGCCACGCGGCGAGTTCTTGCGTGCGGTGTTCGTCAATCCCGCGACGACCGGGAAGGAGATCGATGGTCTGCTCGGTATCCTCGCCGACCGCTGACGCGAGGCTCTCATTCCGTTGGCTGGCGATCGGTGAGGCAGCGGACGATCTCATCGCGATGCGCTGCGCGATCTACGGGGGCGAGCTCGCCTGGGTCGACCAAGGGGATGCGACCTTTGCATGGGACGCCTACGACCGTGTGTCGACCGCCCTCCTCGTGCATGACGGTACGCGCCTCGTCGCAAGCGGCCGTCTCACAGTCGAGCACGACGGGCCGCTTGAGGTGAGCGATCTCGTCGACTGGAAAAACGTGTTGCCGCCGGAGCTCCGTGGGGCGCCAGCCGCGGAGTGGTCGCGTGTGATGATCGATCGGCCCTTCCGCGGTGGTGGGCTTTTCCGCCACATGTACGAGGAGGCGCGCGAAGCGGCAAAGCGGCGGGGCGCCAGACTCCTCGCCGGCGCATCCGTCGCCGAGCTTCGCCCGCATTACGAGCGGCTCGGCTTTACCTATATCGATCTACCCTTCCGCTCCTGCTTCTTCGACGCCTCGCCCCTATACTTCCCTGCGTATCAGGTGATCGCGTGACTTACTCCGCACGCTCGAGCCCAAAGGAAGCGAAGAAGCGAAACCTCGGTTCGGCAGCTGCATCGATCGCCCGCGTTCGCCAGTACTACGATGCGACGATCGCGCACGAAGCTCAACGCCTCGAGGAAAACGCCTATCGCCGCCTCGAGCACGACATGACCCTGCGCACGATCGTCCGCCACATGCCTGCGGGTGCGCGCATACTCGACGTCGGGGGCGGGCCCGGCGCTTACCTTGAGCCGCTCGCCCGCTGCGGCTTCGACCCCTGGCTCTGCGATCTGTCGCACGCGAACGTCGCTGCGGCGCGGGAGCGCGCGACCGCGCTCGGCCTCTTGGACGTCGTGCGGCGAGTGCGGCAGTCCGATGCCACGAACCTCAAGCACTACGCGCGCGCGAGTTTCGACGCGGCTCTCGCGCTTGGCCCCTTCTATCACCTCCTCGTCGACTCGGCCCGCCGCCGCGCGCTCTCTGAAATCGTGCGTGTCGTGAAGCCGGGCGGCACCATCGTACTCGCGGTGCTGCCGCGACTGCACCCTCTGCGCTATCTCTTGCGGGAAGCGACCGACGAGGTCTTCGGCGTCCTCGATGCGCTCGATTGGGACGCGCTCCTCGCGACCGGACGCTTCGAGCACGTGGGGTTCTTTACCGACGCATATCTAACAGACCTCGCCGAGTTCCGCGCAACCCTCCGCCGCGCGCGGTGCCGGGTCGTCGACACGCTCTCCGC